>FLRS01173796.1_pt1 | contig 66294 bp, 84 predicted proteins | sample 1497251 | NCBI WGS metagenome assembly FLRS01 (sample SAMEA4031765, study PRJEB14383) | metagenome | biome: human; feature: oral; material: saliva | place: Philippines | collected 2014
CGACGTTAAACAAAAACTCTCTAATTCGGTGGAACTCTCTCTGAGACAATACCGAGCGAAGCTATTTGTAAGCAAATAGAACGTGTAACGACTAGGCGAAAGCCGTACACCCAAGCGGGTGGAAATGGGAGTCCTCGCTAATGCGAGTGAAGATATAGTCTAAACTATATGGTGACATATAGAAGTTCATAAGAGAACTGGTCAGAATTAGCGACTCTGATTGAATAATTGGTTAGAAGAACGGCGGAAATTGCCATTATTGACCCACATGATGAAGAATGTGTACATGCTAAGGATAATATTCAACCTGGCATGGAACATAGATATATGAGTAACAATAGTATCTACCAAGAGGAAAAGCCTAGTCGTGAAAAAATTCATGAGCTATTTAATTCTATCCGTACATCAGGTGAACCTGGCATTATCAACGTAGCAGAAGCTAAACGTAGACGCTCAGATTTCGCAGGGGTAAACCCTTGTGCCGAAATCCTTTTACCGCCTAATGCTGTATGTAATTTAACAACAGTAAACATGGTAGCATTCGTAAACGAAAATGGCGACGTAGATTGGGACGGCTTAGAACTAGCCTTCTTATTGTCAGCTCGTGCAGGATATAGAATGACTTGCGTAGACCTAGAACTAGAGGGTTGGAATGAGGCACATCATCGTGACCGTTTAACTGGCTGTTCTATGACTGGCTGGCAAGACTTTGTTGCCAAGGTGCGTCCAGATGTACTGAGACGTGCAGGGGGCAAAGCTGGCGTACTTAAATGGTTACGTACAGCCGTACATGAAGCAGGCGAAGAAATTGCACAAGAGCTTCAAACACCAGTACCATTACTTATGACTGCTCTAAAACCAGAAGGCTCATTGAGCTTGGTAGCGAATGGCGTATCACCAGGGGTACATTGGCAACATTCACCATACTTCATTAGACGTATTCGTGTAAACGCACATGACCCACTAGCACTTACAGCTAAGGAATTAGGTTGGCAAATCCACCCAGAAGTAGGACAAGATATGGAAACTGCAACTACTATTGTAATTGACTTCCCTGTTAAAAGTCCTGCTACCGTAACAAAAGCTGACGTATCTGCTGTAGAACAGTTAGAGGAATATTTGTTATTCCAAAAACACTATACAGATATGAATACATCTAATACCATTACAGTAAAACCTGATGAATGGGAAGAAGTAGAAGACTTCGTATATAATCATTGGGACGATATGTTAGGTGTAACATTCTTAGAACTTAATTCTACATACTATCCTTTATTACCTTATGAAGAGTGTACTAAGGAAGAATATGAAGAATTAAAATCTAAGATGAAAGAATTCGACCCAGATTTGCTTAATGAAAAAGAATTAAGTACTAGAAATATGGGTAAAGAATTTGAAATCCTTGATGATAGAGAGTCTTGTGCAAGCGGAGTTTGTCCTATCCGATAAACTTCATCAAACTTTCATCAAATAGGTGTTGACAAGTCGCCCTTGGCATGGTATAATACAGTCATAGGTTGAGCCAACAAGGTAGTCCACGACCGAGGCTCATATGTTATGATTAAGTAGTAGGAGGAATACTATGGTAAAAGAAACATTAACAATTAGAAAAGCATTAACACAAAAGAAAGTATTAGATAACCAAATTCAAGAATTATCTTCTACTCGATTTGTAGCTGTAGCTACTTCTAACAGAACTGTAATTGATGGTTTGAAACAAAAAGATTGGGTTAAAGATGCACAAGCTCGTTTCCAATCTTTGAATGATAAACTAAAAAGACGTGAAGCGTTAGCAAATGCCATTATGGACGCTAATGCTAAACATACAGTATCTGTTAAGAAATTCATTGGTATTGATAAACAATCTGATGAATTTGAAGAAATCTCTTTTGCTTCTGCGATTGCTCGCAAGAAATATTTGTCTGAGTTGCTCACAACTCTAGTTAAAGGTATGCAAAAAGCAGTTCTTACAAACTCTAAAGTATATCAAGAAACTGAACGACAAGCAGAAGAGAAAGTGACAGAACGCCTCTACCAAGAGTTTGCTTCTGTAACACAAGCCTCTGGTAAGGTTCGACAAGAACGTGAAGCAGAATTGCGTGAGCAATACTCTATCGAACTTCTGGACCCTAACAAGTTGGCTGAAAACTTAATGTCCTTTAAAGAGTACATTGAGAATTACTTAGCCGAAATTGATGCTATTCTTGGTCATGCGACCGAGGTAACTGAAATTACTGTTGAGTACTAATTATAATTGCTGTATTACCGTTCAACTTTAAGAATGGTGCAGAGGTGTTTGTTGCGTATTGTTTCTACTCTAAAAGCAAAGAAAGCAGATACGTACTCTTGCCTGAAACGAGATAAAAAGAAGAATTTGAGCGTGTCTGCTCGCTGCTACACCCAGGGAGGATAGCAGTCCAAAATGGTAATCCATAATCTTTAAGCATTACAATTAATCGCTTAATCTTTAAACTGGGTTAATCATTACTATCAAGCTCTCAATCTTCAATCTCTAATCGCTTATAAAATCCATGACCTGATACTGTTTTGCTAGTGCCTAGCATAAAGTTGACAGCATGGCTGGTATTACAGCAATACCAATTAATTGTCCGTAAGTAACTAGATATTATTTATAATTTACAGCCTCGCAAGGGGCTGTCACATGGTGGGTTAGCTCAGCAGGTAGAGCAATAGGTTGAAGCCCTATGTTAGCGTTGGTTCAATTCCAACACCCACCACCATTAGGTGTTCACTTCACCTAAAATAATCTCAAATCCATAACAGGTCGCAACTGTAATGGTCGGTGTGAGCGGGTCGCCGTTAGAGGGAGGACAGACGTACGATGCCTTCCCACCTACTCACACGGACCTTTAGCTCAGCGGGAGAGCGAGCGGCTAGAAACTGCTTATTCACTGGTTCGACTCCAGTAAGGTCCTCACCACTATTCATTCCATCGCACCTGACGCATAGTGCTTTTGGCGGAAGTGAGTGTTTTCCGTTAAAGGGTAAACTGCCGCGAACTGTTTACCTAACACTCACCATAGCGGAGTAGTCCAATGGAAGAGACACTGGTCTCATAAGCCAGTATAGTGTGAGTTCAAGTCTCACCTCCGCTTCCACATGGAGAGTTGGCAGAGTCTGGGTTAATGCAACTGCCTTGAAAGCAGTCGAACAGAAATGTTCCGTGGGTTCGAATCCCACACTCTCCTCCAGTGCCTTGATACTGAATCACGGTTTAGTATCACCTACTGGGTTACTCAAGGGTCTCCCAGTTAGTATAGGCGTACATGCCCTCATGACGAAATTGGCAAACGTGCTTGGCTTAGAACCAAGATTGTGTAGGTTCGAGTCCTACTGGGGGCACCAACATTGTGGTGTAGTGTAATGGTAACACAGAAGACTTTGACTCTTCTATTCTAGGTTCAATCCCTAGCACCACTACCATGGTCCCATGGAGTAACGGTTATCTCGTCACCCTGTCAAGGTGAAGATTACGGGTTCAAATCCCGTTGGGACCGCCATACCACTTAGAGGTTGTGATACTACAATCTTTCCTCCTTTCATTTGTAAGTCCAACCTCTGTATGTGGTTATAACAACTGGTATTACTTAACAAGGAGGCTTATATGAAGAAATTAATTTTAGGTTTAGGTATTTGTGTCCTGTCCCTTTTAGGGGCAAATAACGTAGACGCTAGAATGATGGAGGTTACAGCCTACACTCACACAGGTGGAGTTATGGCTAATGGAGAGTACCCATATGTAGGTGCTGTTGCTAGTGATGATTTACCACTCGGTACAACAGTAATTATTAATGGGTCCAGCTATGTAGTAGCTGACCGCTTTGGCGGTGGATATACCGATATGATTGATATTTTTGTAGACACGGAAGAAGAAGCAGTTCAATTCGGTAGACAGTATTTAGATGTAGCTGTAGTCTAGGAGGAGATATGGAGCTATATGAGAAAATTATATTTGGGTGCTTGTGTGGAGTTATTGTATTAAGTGTAATACAAGTACTACTCACTATTTATGTAATTTTAGGAGGTAGACTTGGATAATCAACATTATATCGAAATAGAAACAGGAAGACGTGCTAAGGCAACTAAAACAATCGTATTTGATACTGTAGGTTGGATTGTCGATTATCTCGACGAAGCACCAGTTAGATATATTTATATCGACGATGTATTCAAACGAAAATTTATGAAGGAGAAACCAATGAGTAAAATGAAATTCACACGAGAAATGGCATATGTAATTGAAGCGATTACTATGTATGATAGTTTATCTCAATCTCAAATGCTAATTGATGAAATCCTAATTACAAACAGTACGGACGGAGAGCTTCAAGAAATTATCGAAGAACTTCGTAACGACCTTCACGTGCATATGGATAAACTAAACAAGTTCATCTTTAGTAATGCAGAGTTTGAAGTTTAGGAGGTAATAGTGAGTAAAGTTTCCCTACTCTCATATAGCTCACTAGATACAGCAATTCATGCTATGAGTAACTGTTATGGTAAACAATGTACAGTAGACTCATTAGCAAAAGCGTGTAAGGCAGGGCACTGGTCCCTGCTCGAACACGTTAACATATCTATTGACATTACATGTAGTCAGAAAGTATTAGCTCAAATTAGTAGACACAGGCATTTTAGTATGACTGTGCAATCTACTCGTGGTATGGATATCACAGGCAACGGGTTCTATTCTGACTTTAATAATATGGAAGATACACATAAGGCTTATCTAAAACAGGCTTATAGCACATCATCTATGATGTTTGGCAACCTATTAAACTTAGGTGTTCCAGTCGAGCAAGCCTCTTATATATTACCACTTGGTACTCAGGTGTCATTAACAATGACTGGCAACTTACGTTGTTGGCTTGAGTATTTAAAGAAACGCTTATGTAAGAGAGCAAGTGATGAGCACCAACAAATTGCAAGACAGATTTTCGACAAATTAAAATTCGTTTACCCGTCTATTTGTAATTTAGAAATGCTCGGTATGTGTGAAAACTGTAAAGAATTATCTTGTGACTTTACGTCACATAAAAAGAAGCCTAAAGAACCAGTACGAGGAGAATTAAAATGAAATATTTAAAGATTAGAGAAGATGATTGGAATACATTAATGGAGTCGTATTTCCAGGGTATTGGTGAATGGGAAACAGACAAAGAAAAAGCTGATTTCTATAATCAATTATTCGACAGTGTACTTTATATGGTAGAAGAATCAAATTGAGGGTGAAAACAATGAAATACACACTAGCAGATTATAAAACAGGCGAAGGTTCTATACTACGCAAAGGTAGAGATACGTATATAGTACTTACCTCAAGCGTGGATATGGAAGGTTGGATAACAAAACTACAAGTCCTTGATACTAACAGTCATAAAGTCATTGAAGTAGACCCATCTTTTGTAGACGACCTTGAATATGTAGGAAATAATAACTTACTATATAGACTCATCGATAATGCACGAGACCTAACACACGAGCACAGACTAATCAAAAACAGTATGGGAGAAAGATTAAAATTACTTAAAGCATATCGTGACTTAGAAAAAGACCAAAAACTGGTTATTAGAGAACTGGAAAGTGGTGCCATCGCACCTTCTGATTACTATAAAAAATTATGGTTGTTGACAGATAAAATGGTACGTGAGTATCTATTCTTGGAGGATTAATATGTGGGTAGCTGGAATAATAATTGCATTATTAGTTGGTGGGACTATAATTACAGCTCTGTTGGCTAAGTTTTTGTTTGTAGTTTCTATCATTATGTTTGCACTAGCATTAATTGGTATTGGCGGTATCACATATGCACTTGCAGGCTACACTCTGTTAGCCTCTATAGTATGTGTAATACTTATGCTCGTATGTAGTATAGCTTTAGGCTTTCTTAAAACGTGGTCTGAAGGTGGAGGTGAGTAGATGGAACCGATTATTAGCCCTTGGCTAATATACCTTGCTGGTATTGTCAATCCACTGAAATTTGCACTAGGCTTAATTGCTTTTTTAGGGTTTATTGCTTGCTTCATATTTGGTAGCTACTATTATATAGAGCAACCTTGTGATGGGTGCGGTGATGAATATAATAGAAAGGCAGAGGCAAAACAAAAAGGTGCGTTAAAAGTAATTAAGATTATTGCACCAGTAACAGTTGTTTCGTTCTTGGTACAAGCCTTTATCCCAGACAAAGATACATTGATAGCTATTGCTGTTGCAAACATTGTTACTGTTGATAATATTCAAGGGGTGAATGAATTCGTTAAGACGAACGTCCAGGACTATATCAATATGCTGACAGATGCAATCAACAAAGTTAAGTAGGTGAGAAGGTGCTGTGGACAATATTCATACTGTTTATGGTGTGGCTACTTTTAGCAACTGTATACCAAGAAGAACTATTTGATGTGTTTGATTACGTTGTAGAAAGAATTAAGAAAGGAAATAAATAATGAGACTATTAGGTTTAAAACTTGCAGGATTGGGCTTTCTAGTATTGCTAGGATTCGGTTTGATATGGAATACGACATATATGATTTCCGCAGGTCATGCAGGGGTTGTATTTAACAAAATGGACGGTGGTATTCAACAGGAAACACTAGACCAAGGCTGGCACGTAGTCGCCCCATGGAAACGTGTAACAGAATACCCAGTTAGTACAGAGCTCGCATACTATATTGATGGCACACACGAAGACCGTAAAGATGTAGATGATAGTATCGTAATTGGTACCAAAGATGGCAAAACAATCAAGGTTGACGCACAAGTCACATACCATATGAACCAAGATTCCTTGCCACATATCTATAATAAATTCAAAGGTCAAGATGATAGTATTATTGAATACGGTTATATGAAACAAAACTTCCAACGTATCGCAAATGATATCTCTTCTCATTACTCTATGATGGATATCGTAGGTGAAAAGAAAGAAGCCTTTAACCAAGAGCTTTTGAAGGAAGTGTCTGAATTCTTCGACCAAGACGGTATTGTTATCGAGCAGGCTTCTCTAGGTAAGGTAGAGCCAGATAGTGCAACTAAAGAAGCTATCCAAGCTGTAGCAAACGCACAATATAAACAACGTCAAGCAGAATATGAAAAAGTAGCGGCAGAAGCTGAAGCTAAAAAGAAAGTTGCTGTAGCTGAGGGTGATGCACAAGCTAAACGTATTCAAGCAGATGCTGAAGCATATTACAATGCACAAGTAGCTTCTAGCTTAACACCAGAAATGGTTCAATTAAAGCAAGTTGAAAAATGGGACGGCAAACTTCCTACATATTCTGGTATTACAAATGGTCTATTTAATTTAAAATAAGGAGGAACCATGGAATCTTACGTATATAGCAAAAAAACAGAAAAACCGTGGAGACGCTTTGAAGTAATCTCATTATATAATGGCACAGATATTAAAACACCTCAACGAGGTACATATTTCAGTGCTGGTTACGATTTAGAATCGGCAGAAACATTAGTGATTGGGGCAGGTGAAACTGTTCTAGTCCCTACTGGTTTAAAAGCTGCTTTTCCTGGCGATGAGTTTATGGCTATTTACCCACGTTCATCTATTGCTGGTAAGTATGGTATTACACTTGCAAACTGTGTGGGTATTGTGGATAGCGACTACTACAACAATGCAGATAATGAAGGTCACATTCAGGTATTACTTAAAAATACTAGCGACAATGACTATGTTGTAAAAAAAGGCGATAGGATTGCACAGGCAATCTTCCAGAGATATGCTATTACAGAGAATGATATTCCCAAGACCACACGTACTGGTGGATTTGGAAGCACGGGTAAATAATATGAGGTACAGAGATTACGGAGAATTACTCGAAGACCAGATTACAGAGATGCAAATGCAATTACGAGCATATAGAGACGGGCAACGAGACAATCGTGCCAGATTAGCCAAACAACATGGCGTAAAGTTTGTAAATCCAAATGAAGAAATCCAGTCACTTAAAGACCAGGTTGAAAAACTTACGTCATATAATGGTAAACTCGTTGCATTGATTGAAGAAACAAACTCTCAGATGAATATGAATACGGTTAAACACATAGTAGAAATGCATAAATTAAGGAGGAAATTGTTATGGTAACAAAGCAATTCATTTATATATTAGGCGGTTTATTACAATTAGGTTACACAGAAATACGTAAACTAGACCATAGCATAGCAGTGAGTGGTGTTGGTGTTCCTACTCGTGAGTTTATGGTATCTGATGACATTTTGGAGTTTGTACCAGAACATGGTAGTATTGTTCGTACGTTATCTCAAGATTACGCCCTTGAAGCTGTTAAGTTGGGACTAGAATTAATTCAGAATTTCCCAGAATACAAAAAAATTGTTCACAAACCTAATCAATTAGTAGCCTATGAAACTAAAGAAGAGCAATATCTAGTTACATTAAATGGTATTGTAAAAACAAACCCAGGTGATTGGATTATCACTGGTGTCAATGGTGAGCAATATCCTTGCGACCCAGAGATTTTTAAACAACTGTATGACATTGTAGAATAGTATATTACGATATACTAAATGGGGGTTTAATGGTTCATTATTTCGTAGTTGACTACGGTAATACTGGAGACCTCTATAATATCGGTGTATTGGGTGATGATAAAGACCTAATTAAAGAATACTTAATGAAAGAGTCACGTAATGTGCGTTATTTAAAATCGTGCGAAAGAAAAAATAAAAAAGGTAAAGACATTGGGGTAGGTATTATCATTAGTTGTAAGTATCTACCTAAATGCCCAAAAGGAATAGCACCAGATGAACGAGGTACTGTCCTATGAAAGAGTCAATGATACAAGAAGCTATCACCTTGTTTGAACATCTTGGTGATAAAGCATTAGAAGAAATCAACTTTGCTATGAAGTCATGGGAATACACTAATTCCGTAAATGAATACCGCAAGGTTGATAAACTATCCAAACTCTTTTTAGAAAGGTTTGGTAAATCTCCAGAAGAGATTTATATAAAAAAAGAAGAGCATCTAATGCTCCTTCATTTCGCTTTATGGCTTAAATCATATCTCTCCTCCTCCAATAAAATGAGTTGGGAAATATGGAGAGATAGTGTTATTTTCGGTATGAGTACACAAGAAATTATGGATAAGTATAATATCAAAAATAATCAGATTGTGTATAAAAGAAGAAAGAAAATCTACCAAGACATAAAGACAGCATTGCCGTTATATTACGAGCAATACTTGGACTTAGAAGAGTATATGAAAGGCTAGGTATATGACAATAAAAGCATTAGAGGCTACATATAAACCACATATTATCACGTGCCGATTAAATACAGACTACGCACAGCTGGCTGTATTATCTGACGTGCACGAAGGCTTAAACAACAGGGCCTATCTCAAACAAACTGTAGATAACTTGTTAAAACTTGGACCTAACTGCAAAGTTATTCTAGGTGGTGATAGCACTAATACAACGACTAAACATTCAAAAGGTAGCGTACTAGAAGAGTCCTTAGTTGGTGACGAGCAGGTTTACGCATTGGTTGAAGATATTCGTCCTTTATATGAAAGTGGTCAGCTATTAGGTGTTATCGGTGGTAATCATGGTGCAAGAGCTTATAACGACGCTTACATTAGCGTAGAGCAAATGCTCTGTGCTTTACTAGGTGACCGTAGTTTATACAAAGGTGAGTTTGGTTTAGTTTATTTCAACGTAAATAAGAACTGTTACATTCACCATATCCTCCACAAAAATCGGAGAACGAAAAACTATTATGATTACTTTAACGCAGATGTAACGTGGTTTGAACATTTTCACGAACCAAGTGCTACACCTAAGATTGCTATCGAGCATAACAAATACACAAAGAAACCTATAGTTAAAGAAGTTTGGGAACTTAGACAAGCATCGTTCCAAACATATCCAAGCTATCTTAAAGCTAGTGGTATTCGTCCTAGTTTAAGTGGCTTCTGGATTGCAGAAATGACTGGCAATGAGAAACAGAAAAAAGTAACTCCTTTCATGGGCGATACTTATTTTGATTTGAGAGGCAGGGGATTAAATGTTAGTAAATGATATGTTCCTTGATTTAGGATTTGGTTATAAGGTAGCCATGAAAGAAATCTTTGCTATCATGCCAATGGACGTATCAAGCTCTAAAGAGTTGTTCCGTCGATACTTCCGTGACGGTAAAGTATTACGGGCTACTAAAGGTAGAAAAGCACACTCCTATTTACTCCTAAATAATGGTATGGTGTTTGCTTCTGCATACACAACAGACGAACTCACAGAACGTGTATGGGAACTCAAACGTATAGCAAGGGCTATCGACTATGCCGAAGTATAAACCAGGGCGACGTAAAGCTCGCCCACTCACCCATAAACAGCATGTATATGTACAGGCTAAAATTCTTACTGGAAGTAAAAGGGAGGCTTTAAAGGTGGCTGGCTATACTGAACGTGGTAACAATGTAGAGGAAAGTAGGGCAGTACAAAAAGCACTAGAAGATTACAGACGTAAGATGGATAAGAAATTCATGGACAAAGCAGATAAGGTAACTAATATGCTCCTTGAATTAATTGAAAGTCCAGATACTCCTGCTAGTGCTAAAGTAACTGCTATTAAAGACTGGTTAGATAGAGCTGGTCTTAAACCTGTTGATAAACAAGAGATTGAAGAAAAACGCTCCATTGATACAACAAGTAAATTAAGTAGAGACTTGATTAACAAATTGAATATGTTACCAGAAAAAGAAAAAGGCGAGGAATAAAACCCTCGCCCATTTTTTTATTTATTAGTTTGTTTAATAGCACCCTCTATAAGGTCTCTTAACCTCTCAAATCCAGTATCGAAAGCCTTATAATCATCAAAAAGAGTGTACCCCACGTTGTCGTAAGTGTCTTTAATAATTTTCTTGTATTTTCTTTCATCAATTTGTATTGTAATCATATTGTCCTCCTATTTTATTTAAATACTTCTTTCGTAACATACAGCCTGAAAGGCGTTGCATGAGTCATTTGAAAATCAAATGAATTACCTTGATTGAGGTTTTCTGCATGTACTTGACCTAGATTATACAAATGTTCAATGCATTTATATTCCTGCTCTCCAGTCATTTTGTAGTATATGTCATCTAAAATATAGTAATATGTATACATGTTATTTTAACTCCTTTACTTTATACTTACACTTATTCATATTTTGTACACATCGTCATTTCTATAAATTTCTTTTATTTCAAATGTTCTTATATCTGCACTGGAATAATACGGAGCCGCTCCGTCCCAGGTACACATGTCTTTTGTCACTGCACTAATTAAGTTTTTCACTACTGTATTAAAATGACCACATGTACCGCCAGTTAAAGCGAGTCTACCAGTATTAACTAAATAAATATCGTTTGTACTAAACATATCGTAACAAATCATTAACATATTACCTCCTAAAATTTATATTCTCCAATGTACCACTCTCTAGTCTTAGACACCATTCCACCATAATATTTTTTGATTAAATAAATATTATTCTGTTTAGCAACTGTGAACGCAGGGAATTCACTGAAATGAATATCCGTACCATGTATATGAGCGACATTCTTAGATTTTATACAATAACAATTAGGCATCACAACAGACGGAGTAACATCACCAGCGTCAAAATAAACTTCATTAGATACCCAATAATCAAACATAGTATCACCACCTTTATTCGTATTTTCCAACCATATAAGTACGCACATCACATAGTTGGCTATCAAAATATTGCTTTATCTGAAATATCGACTCAGTGTCCATGACGAATGAGCTTGTTCTAATCTTCGGTACTAACTTTCCTAACTCACAGGTAATCATACATAAGCTACTACCACTTGCATATAAATCTGTATTTTCTAATACACCATAGTTTTTAACATCGGTGTATACATTCATATTTTTACAGCCATATCCACCAAGTATAATATAATCGTTCAAGATTATTCACCCCCTTTCAAAAACTTAGCCAAGAACTCTTCGTTTATAACTTTAGGAGTATAAGTTCTACCATTATCCATAATTTCTTTGTATTTGATTGCAGCCTCAATCGCATTAATCAAATCGTAACTGTCTTTGTAGATATTGTAGACTGGCAAAAATAACTCTTGCATATCTTTATTTCTACGTCGCTCTTTAGATACTTGTAATAAGATTTGAGAGAACATGTCACCTTGCTCTTGGTCCCCATTATAATTATTTTCAACTAGGTGACGAATATCAGATAACGCTTTATCCATTTCACCAACACATTGATACCAATCCATACGAGCTGAGTAGATATAATCCATAACATTTTTAAATTCTACAATAGCATTGAACATTTCTTCTTTAGTATAAACTTTTTGCATTATGTGCTCTCCTTCAATTAAAATAAGATTTCTTGTAACTTTTCCCATAGGTCTTCTAACTCATCTACTGTTACACCAATATCGTAACCGTTACCAATTACGTCTATAAGAACATCAACACTACCTTGACAATAGATAGCGTCTTCTTTTGTATCTTGGTCTAAATCACCATGCTTTTCGTAATCTCTAATGATAAGTTTTGCTTGATTACATACCATTTCTGCTTTTGTTGCTAAGTGCATATTATTACCCCCATTAATAAAAACTTTGTTAGGTTTATTAATAATTTCTTTTTTCATTTTCTTAACGTCGTCCCAACCATAACAGAAGTAATGGTCATCGATAATTGTGTATTTCTTTTTATTATCTACGAGCCATTTAAAGTAATCCCTTGGTAAACGTCGTATCTTTTCAAGGCTCATACAATATTGCTCTGCTACAGCATCAGCCACATATTCTCCGTAGATATAATATAGAACCTTATTTGTTCCTCTCTTTCTAACTGCTAATTGCTTTTTAATATCTTTTAGGCAATCATCATAATTATCATCAAATTCTTCACTTGCATATCTATCGAATAACATACTCATTATAACATTCCTCCGTCTACTATATAATCAATAACTGCTTTCTTAAAACTATTTGTATTTAGTCTATACTCATCAATACTGCCTTGTCCATATAAGTAGAAGATAAACACGTCTTTATCTTGCCCTAATCTATGAACACGGTCTTGTGCTTGTGCTAGTAATGCAGGTGACCACGGATATTCTATAAATACTGCACATCTACTAGCAGTCAATGTCAGTCCTACTGCACTAGCTTGCAAGCTACAAATAATAATTTGAGTATCATGTAATTGGAAATTGTCTATATTAATTTGTCTGTGTGTTGGTGATTGACCACCTACAATAACACTAGCATCTGGGAATTTCATGTTTAAAGCCTTACCAATATCTTTATGATGTACAAACACTACCACCTTTTCATCACGCTCTAACAACTGTTCTATAAAATCTACAGAAGCATCTAATTTCTTATATAGTACCGCTCTATCATATCTTTCAATATCGTGAAAACTTCTAGGAGCTGGTTGGTTTAATTCTATAATTGGAATTGGTACGATTGTTTTACTTGGCAACTTATTTTCTAAGTCGTCCTTAGTCCGTCTAAGCCAAATTCCATTCATCGTTTGATGAAGCTCCTGTAAGTCTGAGCAACCACTATAATCAATACCGTATTGACTATGACGTGGATTACAATACTTCTCTAAGAATTTCTCTCTACCACCTACTTTGTGAATATTATTAAGAATTTCCATTTGTGTAATTAGTTCACGTGGTCTGTTTAACATTGGTGTACCGCTAATTAAAATCTTGTATGGTATTTTTCTTGACCATGCAAGTGCTAACTGAGTACGTTTACTGCTTTCCTCTTTGAACGAGTGGCTTTCATCTAATACCAGTTGCTTTATAGGTAAAGCCTGTATTTCAAACTTATACTTGTTCATACGTTCATAGTTTGTAATAATAATATCTTGGTTTAAGTTATCAATCTCTAAATCTATGCCAACCCACCTCGCAATCTCGTTTCTCCAATTAAGTTTTAAAGCACTAGGACAAATTACTAGAATGGGGAATTGACTACGTTGTATCATAGCTTCAATTACTGTTCTGGTTTTGCCCATTCCCATATCGTCGCACACAAATGCTGACGAGTTATTTAAAATAAATTCCACACCTTCTTGTTGATGTGGTAGTAAAGGCAACCTCATTTATATGCTCCTATACAATTTCTTCACTACAAATAGTTGTGGTAAATCCGTATCTTGCTTCCAAAATATAGTGTCGTTAAAAGGGCGATATAAACCACACTTACTTATACTCATACCGTCCATACCAATACGTTGACTTAAAATTTTAAAAGATTTGCATTCATTACGCAAATGCAAATGCCAAATTATAATTTTATTGTCAAGGTCTTGTTTATCGTATAAATCACGTCTTATCATTAATATTTCTCCTTTAGTAAAAATAAATTAGGATAATCTGTGTCTGTTTTCCAAAATGTATTATTAAAATGTGGACTATACAGTCCACCTGTATAAACGTCCATTTCTTCTTCGCCAATATTTAGTGACATTACCATGAAAGATATTGGCATGCTAGTTGGGTTGTTACACCATATCAAAATCTTACCTTGTAAATCTTGTTCGTCATATAATTCAATGCGTACCATTATTAGAGCTCCTTTTTTTACTACCATAAAGTTCAATCGTATTCATACATATACCGCCTTTACGATATAACAGCGTTCATAATCGTCTTTATCTTTCATAAAGCTAGTACCATAAGCACATTGAAATAAATCACCGTTTTCAGTACTTAGAAAGGTTTCTCCTTTACGTTCATCAACAACTAGAAAATTGAAAAAGCCATTGTACCTAGACTGCCATATCACATTTTTCATAAATAAATCGTGACTATCAAATAATTCTATCCCACTCATATAATCCTCCAAATGGCAGGGGGTTATTTACCCCCTGTATAGTCCTTATCTCCTGCATAAATAGTTTGAGCATCGTTGATTTTCTTACCGACTATAGCTGTTGGATAATCAACCCAGAACACAATACTGTAATCTTTAATCATGTAATCATAAATTGATACGTAGTATTGATAAGCCAAGTCATACATATCATCGACTAACTGTTCCATGCAATCATCACTCATCTTACCTACAAATACTTCTACTGGGTAATATTTTTTAGCTTCCCCATCATCTGTGATTGTGTCCACAACCCCTTTAACACATTCTGGATATTCTCTTTGTAGTAACTCTTCATAGGTCTTAACAGCTTGCTGAGTGTTGTAGTACCCAGTATAATCTTCGGCGTATTCATCGCTATACCAAACATCGTCATAACCATAAGTGCTATAATCAGTATACTTGCCTGTATAGTAACTTTTATAGCTTTTATAACTAGTATTGGAATACCAAGCACCACTTTCCTTACTTTCAGTAAACTCGCCTAACATAGCTACAGAGCCATTGTTACCAACAAACACAAGTTTATTACCACGTGTATGTTCTGCTAGTAACTCCTGTACTTGTTTATTCCAGATTGCTTTACCTAATGGGAAAGCCATTTCCTTGATAAACTGCATAGTATCACTATGTTTGGATTTCATACCTAGTTTAGGTGTGTATTCTGAGAGAATACCATTGTGTACCATACCAACATCAGTGAATGTGTTGGCTTTACCCATTGTTTTGTAATCATCACTTACTGCAAATGGGTGACAAGTTGAAGGTGCAATAGCACCGCTTGTAGCAATACGGAAATGGAATACACGGGGAACACCTTCTGGGATTTCATTAGCGGCTTGCCAGAAGTCTTCGAAAGTAAAGAACCCTTTTCTGATGCGGGTTTTACCCTTTTCTTTATCCCAGTACATTAGACCTGCACCATCGTTATTATAATCAAAACAATTACGAAGTTCTTCTTCGTGTAACTTTAAACCTGCTTCATATACTGCAATAACGCACATAATATTTCTCCTTTATAATTAATAACTAAAATTTATTTAAATTGGAAAGCAAGGCTTATTTACCTTGCTGTCCTAATCTGTGTAATAATTCGTCGTAGCCACGTTCTTCACCTAGTTTACGAACATTCGCCCAAGTGAAGTCTTCCCATTGACCGTTAGCTAAATCAGTCAATACATCGGTCATTTGGATAAAACTGCGTAAAGTGCTTGGGTTGTAAGTAGTATTCCACAAGCGAATTTCAATAGTAGCGGCATTTTGAACATTCACCGCAGAGTATCTTTCACCACGAGCCTCGTTATAGCAACCTTCAAACGTTGAGCAATCGTAAACGTCAGTTGCTTGAGCCCACTGTTCTGCTTGGCTTTCAGGACGATTAGCAAACTCAACCAAGTCACTGTAGTTTTCAGCAAAGAAGCGTACTAATTTACCGATGTGACTACGAGATTTAAAGTGGTTACGAGATACGTGAATGTGAATACCAGCTCCATAAGTTTCATCGTAGCCGTTATCTTCTAATTGCTCTGTAATCTTATCCCAGTCAATGCTTTTTAGCATAAACTCTGGTGTACATGGGTGAGTCACTGCCTCAAACCCATGGTTTAAAGAGCCGTCAGACTTGCAGTACCAATGCGGTTGCCCACCAAATATTTTTTTAGCTTTATGGTCGTTATAACCACCACCTTCTACTTCGTACTCCAAGCCTAAGTACTTTTCGCTATCGCCACCAAAGAACTGAGCATCTGGTTTGTAAGAATAGCAGTGAATGAAATCTAAGTTACCATTTACGTAGTAGCCCTCATCATCTGTGTATTCTTGTGCACAGTACTCACATAACCAGTAGTCATTTTCAGCGTGGTACATATCGTCCGTTACGAATAATTCACCACACTCTTGACAGCGTGTAAATTGTTCATTGATAGAGTCATAAGAGACAAAGCTATCTACGGACTCTACATACTCGCCGTCGCTTTCGTCTAAATACATATCGTCGTAATCGCTCCAACGATAATTATCTAAACAATATTCACATACGTCCTTATCGTAGTTCTCTAAATAATTGCGTTCTTCTACGCTATGGATTTCATCGCAATCATCACATATAAAATATTCGTCGGTCAAGCCGTTTTTAATATCTCTACGAGTGATGATTTTACCATCATAAGTTTCGATATAGTCGTCACTATCTTCAACAACTACATCGTCAGACAAGCTAGAGAAAACTACTTCGTCACGATTTAGTAATACTTTTTCGTTGGCATAATCGCACATTACACCGTCTTCAACTACACGACCAGTTACTAAAGATAATGGTCTGGATAATTCGGACCATAAATTTTTCGTTCCTGCTTCATATCTATTAGGAGAGTTTGGAATAGTAATGATGCGACCATATTTGCCAACGTAAACAAGTGCACCATTGACATTGTAATACTTTTCCGTCTCAACAAAGCCATTGGCTTTGGTTTTGTAGACTACGGCATTAAACCCAGTATCTACAGTCGTTTCTTCGTGGCTTAAACGCTCACAGAAGTTACTAAAATAGAGCACCCCTTGAGGTATTGTCACCTCATTTTTCACATATGGAGCTGGCAATTCTTCTACTGGGATATGCTTAATATCTGCACTATTATTTACGTTTCTGAGGAAGTAAAAATCTTTACCAGAAGCCATGTTAGTTGCTAACGCTTCAAGTTCCATTAATTTTCCGTCGATTACATACAATTTTTCCATGATGTATACTCCTTTTTATTAATAAATTAAAACATGGAATTAAAATATATTATCTGATACCGTTACGGTTATCAATATACAACGTGAACACTTTGTCGTGGTAAACTAAGTCTCTCACATGGAAGTCACGCCAAGTATATTTGTGACCGTTATCCATGAAGTCCCATATCGTACAATAAATCACTTGGTCTTTATTATACTCAGAGAACTCTTTTACCACAGCCTTAGAGGTTTGCTGTTTACTATCCTCTTTCTGTTCATAATTACAGGAGAAAGAGATAGAACCAAATGTACCGCTAAACCCAGTTACTGGGAATACTTTCCCAATACTCAACTCAATAATTTGCCACACTGAGTTCATAGGATTTGCATTACATAATTTAATAATATCACCGATATCATATTTCACTTTGACCACGCTCACTTTCCTCACGTTCTAACCGCTCAATCATGCCTTCGTACCATCGTTTACGACTATACAGAAGCTCAATTTCACGGAGACGTCGTTTATAAGCCTTTGCTGAATAGTCACCTTTAATAATATTAGGCAATTCACCAAAAGCAATATCGGTGGACGAACCAGAAGCAATTTCTAATTGCTGTAAAGCCCATACAAAATGACCAATGCGTTCAATGTCCGCTTCGCTATTGATAGCAGTTACTAAAAAGGGTTTTCCGTCAATCTGGGATTTTAACATACAGTACATAATATTATTCCCCTTTCATAGCACGCTTGATAGTATAATAGGCAAGCATGCCCATAAGAACATAACCAATAATAAGAATTGACCAAGCCACAATGTGACCGATAGTTTGCACAACATGAAATTCCATGATGTACTCCTTTCAATAAATACTGATGTACCTATCACTCAGTACTAGGTGAGTAGGTACTCCGTGAGGTTCGTTCCTCAACGGCTGAGACCATTGTACCACACAAACACGATTTTGTCAAATTCCGCTTGTTTGCTGGCTTCGTGGAGCCTCCTGCATGGAACACCCCAATCCATTCTCACCAATTCTCATTATCCGTTAGGTCGTGTGCACACGATGATAAAAATCTAAAAACGAGGGAATAAGAAAAATAAAATTACTATCAACTAATACATAGTAGTAATAATAGAAAAACTCTTATACAAAGTATAAGATACCCTATAAGGGTATAATAAGCCTTATAACTCAAATAAATGAATTACAACGTATAACTAAATACAAAGAATAGCCCTAAAATTTAAAATTTGGTACCTATAAGCCCTTTTTACGTTTTTCAAGGGTTATCATACCTAAGACAATAAAAAAAGCCCGTATAACTCAAATAAATGAATTTTACAGGCTAAAAACTGGGATAAGAAAATAAAAATTCCTGTTCCTTAATATATAGAGTAGTAATAGATACCAATATAAGAGATAGCAGTATAAGAAATTGAGAATTAATAAATGATAATGTTTATCATTATGTTCACTAATAAATAATAATATACAGTATTTATATGTATTCTCAGTGAGTATCATTCTCAATCTATCAGTAAAAAAATAGAGGTTATGTTAATGATAATGATAATCAATACGTATGAATAGTAGAACATATGTTCTCTAAAAATGTAAAAAAAAAGAAAAGGGCTTAATAGCCCTAATCTTATAAAACACGTTCCCAGTAAAAGCCACAAAGTTGATAACCGTTATCGTTGAAATTAACGGTGCTTTGCCGTTCAAAACAAGCGTGCATTTGGTCTGTAAAATTATCGTTTAAATCACAGCCCATAGAATACGCAAGGCTAGTAGCCTCTTTATGGTTCATACCTAGCTCTACAAGTCCGCTAATGCAATGTAACACTTGATTTTTTCTAGCATTGTATAACTCTCTTTTCAAAGCGTAGTTGATAAAGAATTTCATTCTCATTAACCTCCATTAATAAATATTGAGAATTACGAAGGTATACTATTTACATAACACATTGTCGAAAAACACGGGTTTTTACTTCAAAAGGTACCCTATTTACATAACATTGTGTTTTGTAAATTTAGTATACAGTGGTTACCCTCAATAGTACCGCCTAACCTAGATTTTATCTGTTATTTAGACATTTTTTTCAGTAGGAGTGACAATACTTCTTGTTCCTCCTCGTTGAGTTTAGATGTATCAAGGCTATCCTTAGAGATTTTACTCTCTTTAACTACAGGCTCATAACCAAATGTAGTTTTAAAGATATAAATCTCATTCCCTTGTTTGTCAACTGCCGACATTTTTTTGTATTCCTTGCCAGGAACATCAACCAAATTCTTGGCTTTTAAACCAGTTTTGGTCTTGTTCCATTCTACAGGAATTGTAATAGTTAATACCATTTTCTTTTCGTCTAACTCAAATGAATTGATATTAGATACTACACGTTTTGTAGTGGATTTTTTAGCAGTTTTGTTTGTTTCAATAGTACGTTTTACAGTCATGATATTCACCATATCAAGCCTATTCAGGCTTGCCCTTTATTAATTAAAGATTGATTAATTTTTAAGGGTTAAGCGGTACTATTGAAAGTAACCACATCATTATTCAGTTTACAAAGACCGTAGCTAGCTAACCGCCGAAGCGGTGTCGCTTGCCTTGACTACACTAAACCACACTACCTAAAAACATAGAAATCCGCTTATTTACTGGGTTTGTGGGCTGTTGAGCATGGAATAATAAAACTATATTCCCTCTATTGCTTTATCTCTTATATAGTTATAGGTATTTAATAGGGTATTCCTACGTATTGAGAATGATAATCACTCTCACAGGGTGAGGGTGGGGCTTCGCATTAGGGGGAGTGGCAGGTCGGCAGGCAGTTTTAGAGACCCTTTCTACACTTTTTTACCTCTCCCAAAATTAATATCCAACCAATCATGTACCTTTTCCCAGATTTATAACTTCCCCCACAAATTCTTTTACCCTTTTCCCAAATTTCTGTCCCTTTTTTCAAAAATATCGGTTTGCTTTATGGTGGGTGGGGGTTCTTTTTAAGGGTACCCCTTATTTTTTATAGCTATACACAAAAAATTTTTTAAAAATTTAGTAGTTATACGGTTTTTGCTGTTGATGGGATTAATCAAGAATACAAATACGGAGATTATAGGTTAATTTAAGAAGGAAGGAGTGGTTAATATCTATAAGGAAGCAGATGCTAAGATAGCAGAGGCGTTTAGACGTGGTAAAGAGAATATTGTTACGTTTAATAGGTTGTTTCTACCGATAGAAGACGAGGTAGAGCCAGCTTGGTTCCATTATTTATGGAGTGATATTCTTTTAAATGGTGATAAACACTTTGCCGTTGAAGGTTTCCGTGAAAGTGCGAAAGCACTAGATGTTACTACTATCGTGCCAACGCCAAATGGTTACACAACTATTGGTAATATTAAGGTCGGAGACTTTGTTTTAGACGAATTTGGTAAGCCAGTTGAGGTGGAATATATCTCACCAGTATTTATTGAGCACCCTTGTTTTAAACTTACTATGGACACTGGTGAAGAAATTATTGCCGATGCTGAACATCTATGGTCTGTACAAGACAAACATAAACGTAGAGGTAATACATTATCTACATTAGAAATGTTTGCCAAACAAGACTTAGGAAAACCACGTGGTAAATATCAAGAGAAAGCATATAGAATACCATGTACATATGCGGAATATGACGAGAAGGAATTACCGATAGACCCGTATTTGCTTGGGTATTGGTTAGGTGATGGCACATCTGGTCAGCCAAATATTACAGTTGGTGATTCTGATTTGGAGTCTTTTAAAAAGAATATCGCTTGGCAACATTACACTGTACACCGATATAAACCTGGTTCTGTAATTGTCGCATTACATGGTTTTAAAAAATTATTGATTGACAACGGTTTACTAAATAATAAATATGTTCCACTACCTTATATGTTTGGTTCTACTAGACAAAGATTTGAGTTACTTGCAGGCTTAATTGATAGCGATGGGACAATCGCAAAAAGCGGAACTAAAATTGGCACTATATCATTCGTGAACAAGAATAAGAGACTAGCAGAGGCTGTAAGGGTATTGGCTTGTAGTCTTGGCATGAAGACAACCATGACAGAAACTATGTCTAAGCTATATGGTAAAGAGTGCGGTATTGTATATAAGGTGTCTTTCAAACCATCATTTAAGTTCTTAAAATTAGAACGTAAAAACAAATACATACAAGAGAAGCAAGATAGACGTAGTTTATTGAGAACGATATCTAAAATAGAACCTACTGAAAGTGTCCCTTGTGTATGCATTAAGGTTAAATCAGAAAGTGGCTGTTTCCAAATTACTTCTTCTCATATCATTACACACAATAGTACATTTGTATTACGTGCATTCCCACTATATAGATTAACTTACCCAACTAAGAAAGCTAACTATATTGTATTTATCATGGCGAACCAGACTAAAGCTAGTAAGCAATTAAAAGAAATTGCTGATACTTACGTATCAAATGAGTTCCTCAGTCTTAACTTGGTTAAGGTTAAACAACAATCAGATAAGGCTTTTGAGTGTGTAGTTACAGATGAGAATGGTGAAGAGATACGTGTACGTATGGAAGCGTATGGTAAAGGTTCTTCTATTCGTGGTCTGTTATGGGGGGATAAACGTCCTGATATTATTATCATCGATGACCCTCAAGACGTGGAAGATAGCTTGTCTGATACTATTCAAACTAATGATTATGATTGGTTTTTATCAGATGCTTACTTCTTAGGTAAGAGAACTCGTATCTTTATGATTGGTAATAACCTCGGTGAGAAATGTCTTATTGAGCAGGTGATTAATAATAAGGACTTATTAAAGTTTAATGCTTTACGTATTCCTGTAATGAATGAAAATGGAGAGTCTAACTGGGCAGAAAGATTTCCTGTAGAGGAAATTCTCGAAGAGAAAGAGGCTTGGAGAGCTTTAGGTAAACTTGATATCTGGGAAAGAGAGAAGATGTGTATCGCTATTTCCCCAGAACGACAAACCTTTAAGAAAGAATACTTTATGTATTACGCTCCTACAGAGCTTAAACTAGAAGACTGCTCTATTTATACTACCGTTGACCTTGCTATTTCTCAAAAAGAGAGTGCTGACTATACGGTAGTTTGTACGGTAGCTGTTAACTCTGATAATAAATGGTTTATTCTCGATATTGATTTTGATAGGTATGACCCTTCTCAGACTATTGATGCCATCTTTAGGGCAGTACAAAAGTATAAGCCTTTATACGTTGGTGTAGAAAAGGTAGCCTACCAGGCTTCTGTTAAACATTACCTAGAGAAAGAAATGCCTAAGCGTAATATTTGGTTTACTGTTAAAGACCTAGAGGCTTCTAGTAGAAAGGAATTACGTATTGCTACTTTGCAGCCACGCTTTAAGAGTGGTAGTGTGTGGTTCCCTATGGGGGCTAAGTTCCTTACAGAGCTTGAGAGTGAGTTACAATCATTCCCTAAAGGTCTACATGACGACTTAATAGACGCTCTGGCTTATATTTCGCAAATTGCCTTACCACCAGTAGGCAACTTTAGTTCAGTAAGTACTGCTGACATTCCATTAGGAGGTGCAATGTAATGAAATTATTACATGATAACGTATTGGTAATCCCAGAGGTTAAAGAAGAAACAACTGAAAGTGGTATTATTTTGGGCTCTGCCCCAAAAGCTCAAGCTATTGGTAAAGTATTTGCTAGTGGTGAAGGTAAATTTGAATCTGGTAAGTGGATTCATAATGAAGTCCAAGAAGGTGATATCGTCCAATTTGGTCCATACACTGAACCTATTGTTATCGAGGGACAAAAATACCTTTTAATGAAACACTCTAATATTATCTGTATTTTATAAGGAGGCTAAATGGACAACGAGTCTGTATTACAGGACTTGAATCAGACGGTAGTTAGGTATGTTCAAAACGACATTAAACGTGCCGAAGCCTATAGTGCTAGTAAAATCGAGCCAGTTGTAAAAGAGCGGTACGAGATTTACTATGCTGATAAAGAATATTACCGTAATAAGTTCCCTATCCTGTCTAAAACTTCTGACCTAGTGTCTACAGATGTTGCTGATACTATTGAATGGGCGTTGCCATCTTTAATGAAGGTATTCACTGGTTCAGACGAAGTAATCACTATCGCTGGTGTTACTGAAGAAGATGATAATAAAGCTGAAACAATGCAAGAGCTTCTTGTATATCAGTTACAGCGACAAAATAAGTTTTTCCCTATTTTATATAATTGGATTAAAGACTCTTTAATTACTGGTCTTGGTATTATCAAATGTTACTGGGAACGTACAGAGGGATATACTACAGAGCAGGCTAAGCTAAATAATGAAGCTCTCCAAGCTCTTATTCAAACTGGTGTTGAGGTAACGGATATCCAAGGTCCTGATATTTATGGCGACTTTGATGTTACATACCAATCACCGTATTATGTAAAAAATGCACCTAAGATTGAGAATATCTTAATTAGTGAATTCATCTACTCTCCAGATGCTAAGAGTTTAGATGAAGCTAATTTCGTAGCACATAAACGCACAGTAACAATGAGTTACTTGCGTGAGCGTGAAGCTCAAGGTGTATATGCTAATATCGACGATATCAAGGTAGATAAGTTTAAAGGTTCTTCATATGACCCAATCGATGAGGTAGTTGGTGACAACTATGTAGATATTACTCAAGAAGAGCAAAAAGCTCGTCAAGAAGTTGTTATCTATGAGTGCTATACTAAGATTGATATCAATGGTGATGGTATTTTAGAGGACATGATTATCACTATTTGCGGTGATACTATCATTCGTATGGAACAAAACTACATGGGTAGACACCCATTCTTTGCTATTTCGCCTACAAAAGACCCACATCGTATTTGGGTTAAGCGTTCTTACGCTGAACTAATCGGTGAATTACAGGACCTTAAAGTGGCTTTAACTCGTCAAATCATGCAGAACGTGGCGTTAACTAATGACCCTAAGATGTTGCTTGACGAAACAGCTATTAACATCGACGACTTTGTACAAGGTCGTAAAGTAGTGCGTATGAAAGCTGGTCACTCTTTACATGAAGTGGCTATGCCAATGCCAGTTACTCCTTTATCCCCTCAAACATTTACGTTCTTAGAGTGGGTTGAAGGGCAAAAAGAAAACCGTACTGGTATTACCCGTTACAACCAAGGCTTAGACGCTAACAGCTTAAATAAAATGTGTGATATTCACCATATGATACCATTAGCTAATGGTACATTTAAAGAACTCAAAGATGTTGTCGATGGTGATATTTTGGTAGGTCAAAATGGTCAACCAACCACTGTTGTTAAAGCACACGAAATTCAACTTCCTAAAAAGGCATACTCGATTGAGTTCTCTAATGGTGAAATTATCCGTGCTGGTGGCGAACATTTATGGACTATTAGAAACCAACGTGGTGTTCGTAAAACAGTTGATACTGATTATATCTTTGATTACATGTCGAAATATAAACAACCTGTATATATTGACCGTGTAAATAAACCTTTAGCTGGTATTCATAAAGAATTACCTTTAGACCCATACTTCTTAGGTTTATGGTTAGGCGATGGTGGTAGTTGGCAAAACGTATTTACTACAGAAGACAAAGAAGTGTTAGATTATGTTAGCAATTGGACTGTATCTCATGGTGGTTATATTGAGCAAACTAAACACCAAAACTCTGGTAAGGTTATAACATATCGAATTAAAGATACAGACTTAACAGATATTTGTATTAAACTTGGTATTCGCAAAACTCGATATGAAAATACTGGTGTAAAGCATATCCCAGCAATGTACTTTGAGGCTAGTTATGAACAACGTCTTGAATTATTAAGAGGTTTGATGGACACTGACGGCTGTCACCACAGCGGTGGTTTCTGTATCTTCACTCAAAAAGAAGGTCAATTATGTGATGATGTTATCAGATTGGCAAAATCTCTTGGTTGGGACGTAACAGTCCATGAAACAAATCCATGTGAATTTGCTAAACCTAATACTAAATATTTCAATATTGGTATTTCTGCACTTGATAATCCATTTAAATTATCTCGCAAAGCAAGCAAGTGGAAACGTCAAACTCGTATGACAGATAAGGTAAAAATCAAATCTATTACTGAGATTGAACCTATTCCAATGCGTTGTTTAACTGTAGATGCAGAAGATGGTCAATTCTGTATTGAATATACCTATACCGTAACCCACAATACAGCTACTGGTATCAGTGCTATCTTAGGACAAAGCTCTCAACGTCTTGAATTAGTAGCACGTATGTTTGCTGAAACTGGTCTTTATGAATTATTCCGATTTATGGTTAGCCTAAATCAAAAGTTTATTGACCAAGCTACAGTTATCCGTTTAACTAATAAAGAAATGAGAATTACGCCAGAAGACTTAGATGGTAGCTTTGACTTAATTGTTAATGCTGGTATTAGTATCGCTACTAAAGAGTCTACTATCATGGCTACTCAAACATTGTTGACTGCTATTATGCAGGCTAACGCTGGTGGCTATATGGTTTCTACTCCAGAGAATATCTACAACTTATTCAAAAAATGGATTGAAAGCATTGGCTTTAAAAACTATGGTGATTATATCACTGACCCAGCTGTTACTCAACAACGTATGATGATGGAAATGCAGTTAAAACAACAGGTATTATCTCAATTACCACCTGACGCATTACAGTATTATGCCCAATTCGGTATCTTACCGCCACAATATTTAAATATGTTACCACCTGAATTACAGGTATTATTCCAAGGAGCAGGAAATGAACCAGGAACAAATGAACAACAAAATGTTGGAGGTCAGTATGGGGGAGCAGGCTTCGGCGGTGCTAACCTATCTGGAGGATTGGTTGGAGGCTTATCACGAGTGGATAATCAACAACCTCAAAACGTGCAGCGAGGACCGTCTCAGGGACCTTCGGAACCTTCTAGTGGTATCGGAGGATTTTAAAGGATTTCTTGAACAACACGTGGTTAGTGGTAAACTAGCTGGTGCTGAACTTCGAGAAGCTCTCGAAAGAGAGGAGTTTAATAAGCAGCGTGGGTATTACCCAGAATAGGAGATTTGATGGACATTAAGTTTGCAAATTGGAGCGGTTCCGCTCCATCACCTATTGCTATGGAACTTGCGAAAAAGGCAGGGGTTCAAGAAGCCCCTGTCAATTACCAAGACTACATGGCAAGCCGTGAGCCAATGAATCAAGCAAAGGCTCGCATGGAGGCTAATACAGAGTATAAAATGCCAGAGCAAGGTAAATTTGCTCCAAGTCAAGATTATACATCTGTGAATATGTCACCAAAATTTGAAACAAAAGAGCAGGCACAGGCTCGTGCTGATGAAGCAGATACTCGTGCGTATCAACAATCTCACCCAGGATTGAGCTCAGACTTTGCTTCTAAGATTGCAGAAATCTTGCGACAAGGCAAATCTATGGAGCAATCTTATCGTGATAGTGCTGAAGGCAAATTTACACCTAAAACAATGGGTCAAATTGCTGAAGAACGCATGGCATCTATCCCGAAAGAACAAACATGGCGTCGCCAAAACCCATTTGCTGAAGGCATGGGTTACGAATGGGCTAAAGATGATGCTCTCAAAGGTTTAGGTTGGGGTGATGATGACATTGCTTCTATGAAAGCTCGTACAGAGTTTGAACCACAAGAGATATTAAAATTGGTGGACCAAGGAGCAATTCGAGCACCTTATGCGGAGTATTTGAAAGAACAGGAGCGTTTGCGTCAAGAAGCCTTAGCTAAAGCGGCTCAAGAAGCATATGAGCAACAAACTTCATATGGTTATAGTGAACCATCTTATTATGAAGCACCTGTTGCTAGTACACCTGCCCCTGCTCCACAACCTACATACGGTGTAGGTTTTGACCAACTAGATAGTGACAGTATGGCTGATTTCAAAAAAGGAAAACAAGCTGGCTGGAACTGGAGCGCTGGTCGAAATAATTTTTATTAATTGACATTCACCAACCCTAAGGGGAGTGAGGAGGAAAACACATGGACGAATTGAAGTTCAAATTTGACTTGCAAACATTTGCAGACGGTGTTGCAGATGGTGCAACAGATACTGGTATGGAGCAACCCGATGTGGACTCCGTAGTTGACGACGATGTTCCAGATTTTGGAATTGACGAAGACGGCAACCCAGTATTTTTCAATGAAGGAGCGTTTGGCTCTGATGATGAAGTAGAAGGTGATGAGGACCCTAGTGGTGAAGCTGACCAACCAGGACAACCAGAAGAACCAGAAACATTTATTGTCAAAGTAAACGGTCAGGAACAAGAAGTTACACTCGATGAGTTGTTACATGGATACATGAGGAACCAAGATTACACTCGTAAAACTCAAGCTCTTGCGGAAGAACGACGTAGTTTACAGTATAACCAAGCACCTCAAGTACAACCGCAACAAGTAGCACCTCAAAATCAACAAGCTGTTCCAGAACAACCACAAATTACTCAACGAGACTATTACACTCAACTAGATGCTTATGCACGCAAAGAAGTGCAAAATGCACTAGGTGAAGACTTCGATGAGTATAATCCTTTACATCAAGCAGCTTATGCTGATAGTATTGCTAATGTAAAGGCAGAAATCTTCTCTGCTCGCCAAGCAGAAGCAGAAAGAGCTCGTGTGGTTGATAATTTCAATCAGACTATGGGTAAGTATTTCCAAGACCCTCACTTCCAAGAAATTAATCAGTTGGCGTTGGAAAAACTAAATAACTTACCATATGCACAAGCAGTGCAAATCAAACAAGCTATGGATAATTACGATACTGCTACTGTTGATGCTTATATGAGTGCAGTTCGTAATGAATACTACGGTGCAAATAACATGCCTTCTATTCAACGTAAAAATGCAGCGGTACCTCAGCGACCTGTTGTTAAACCACCTTTCGTAGAAAGTGCTGGTGCTTCAACACAACCGCCAGGTAACCCTACAACTCAAATCGATTATTCTAAATTAAGTCGATTATCAAACGATGAACAGGCACAACTTATTGCACAATTAGGTTATTTTTCTAAATAGGAGGACTATTTAATTGGCTAAGGAAATGGCTGTAAAGTCTTATAACGTGGTCGGCAAAGTAGAAGACATGAATGACTTCATTACTAATATTGACCCTGACCAAACTCTTTTAACATCTAGATTCGGTAAACTTACCGTAACAAGTACAGAGCACGCATGGTTATGCGATAGTTTGCGTCCTGCGATGGATAACGCTACACTTGAAGTACATGACTTCAATACTCGTCAAGCTACTCCACGTAGACGTGAATCTAACTTCACTCAACAATTCGAACACGGTTACACAGTATCTGATATCACTCAAGCTATCAAAAAATACGGTGTGCGTGATGAAAAATCTTACCAAATGCTCAAAGCGTCTAAAGAAATTGGTCGTGACTTGGAATACGCTATTGTTTCTAACAAAGTGAAAACTCCATTCGACGAAGTAACACCTGGTCGCTTTGGTGGTATCCCTTACTTCTTGGATAACTTCTCTGAAGTAACAGTAGCAGCTACTGGCGTAGTTACTTTGAACTCTCACCGTTTTGTTACTGGTGATAAAGTAATTGTACGTGGTAAAGCTGGTAATGCTCTTGATTCTAAATTCAAAGCTAATACTCAATACTTTGTAAAACCTATTGACGCTAATACTTTCACTTTACACTTAACAGCAGAAGATTCTGCGGCAACACCTGGTAATCCAGTTAAACCATCTGCGGCTGTAACAGCTGGCAAAATGGAATTGACTTACTGCAATGCTATTGACGCTGGCCAATTAGCTACTGCTGGTGAATTCAACATGGAAGCATTGAATGATGCTATGCAGGCTGTATGGGGTCGTGGCGGTAACATTGATATCGCTGTTATGTCTGGTAAAAACAAACGTAAAGCGTCTACATTCACAGCGAACTCTCAACGTAACGTAGCTATGGAAGCTAAGAAATTAACTCAAGTAGTTGACGTTATCGAAACTGACTTCGGCGTTGTTGAGTTAGTTGCTCATCGTATGTACGAAAACGATGTTGTTGATTTGCTTGAATTGCAATACTGGAAACTTGGTTACCTTATTCCATTCCATAACGAAGATTTGGAACGTAAAGGTACTTACAAAGAATCCGTAATCACAGGTACAGCTACTCTCGAATGTACTGCACCGATTGCCAACGCTCGTTTGTACGGCATCACAAAATAAACCATTTGGGGGTAGTTAATTCTACCCCCTTATTTTTGTTTGTATAGAAAGGTGTTTTATGTTAATTAGTTCAAAAGTTACAGTAGATAAGGACACTTGGTCTATTGAGCACACCTTTGATGAGACTGAAGTACTAGAACAGGCACGAGAAGAACGTAATAGTGGTCTTGAAGGCGATATGGGTAATGGACAAGGTAAAGTCATTGCACGTATTCCTCGTCACCGCTTCTTTAGTGACTTCGAATTAATCATGGCACAAAAGTGTCAAGGGATTGATAAACAGGAATATGAAATGTGGATTCGTAAATGGATTATGAAAAATCCAGAATTCCGCACTACTACTGGTAATACTAAGAGGTACGTATGATTGAAGTAAGGGACGTCGTAACGTCAGTCCTCTACGGACTAGGAGAAAATGCTAATAGAAAGCATAGTGACCCAGAAATTATTGATGCCCTAAATATAGTTTTACGGTATGTGAACCTAGCATTGATTAATGCAAAATCATATTGGATTGCCAAAGAAGCTAAGATTAAGCCTAAGAACGGCAGGGCAAAACTTCCAGATGATTTTGGTGGCTTTAAAGAATTTGAAGAGTATGACGGTAAATATAAATTTACCAAAGATTCTGTTAAAATTGATAAAGAAGCCAATATGACATACCTATATATCTTAGAGCCAATCGAGACCATAGAAGATGAAATTGATTTACCTTATGTTTTATTTGATATGTTTTCTCGATACTCATTAGGTTTACTTAATGGTAACTTTGGTTCTGATACTGTGGCAGGCTTAATTTCTGCGGAAGTACAAAAATTAGTGGCAGGTGAGTCTAGCGGACCTATTGATAGACCAATGCCATTCTTCGTATAGGAGGTAAAATGACAGCTAATGATTTATTGATTCTAGTTCGTCAGCGTTTAGGCGATATGCAAAAGCTATCACTATCTGACGAAGAATTGATTATGAGTTTGAACGTGGCTATCGACCGACTTAGTGAGGAATTATCACAAGATGGTAATCCAGAACTTGTAAAAGAAGTTGTGATTACTAATAACGCAAAAGCTACACGCCCTGATGATTTTATTGGTTTGTGTGGTCAATTCCCTATCATCTTTATTCAAGAAACAGATGGTATGAAAATCCAACACATGGACCCTAACTATGAAGGTACAATGCCAGTGCGTTATTTTGCAAGTAGACCTCACGTTTCTAAACTCACAGATACAATCCCATTTGATAAAGTATTACAGCAACGTCAATTAGTTACATATACTGTTTACGATATCAAATCTATTACTGGAGAGGTAAAGGAAGATGACGGTTCAAGAGCTAATGGATAAGGCGGCTCTTCGAGACCGTTTAAGCGATAACCTTCAAAGTGGTTATGAAGATAAAGAACTTATTGCTTACATGAATGACGCAATAAATTTCATGTGGCACGTTTTAATTAAGAATGGTTATTATGAAGTGGTAGGCGACGCTGAATTTACTGCTGAGGAAAATATTCTTCCAGTAGATTGGTATAGAGCTACAAATCAAGCTCCTGTACTCATTCAGCCACCTAAAGCAATCGTATATGGTAAACGACCATTAAAGGTTCGTTACTATAAACGACCACCACAATTAACGGCTGTAACTGACAGCTTGCCATTCACAAACAATGCATTTAACAATTTGATTGGTCAACTTGTTATTATTTTAGCCATGTCTAACCACGGTTTTAATATGGACGTTGAGCAAGACATGGTAGAGGCTATTGTCGGTTTATTATAGGAGGTATTTATGTCTGAGAACGGTGTTAATCAATTACCTCCTTCTATACAGGGCGATGGTCGTAAGTTTATATCCTTACTTAAAAACTACCTAAAAGAAATCGCTGATGGTGTTAATGATGAACTTGCTAAGGTTCAGAAAATCTTTAACACATTAGCAGATAACCCAGACACAATTAAAGAGCAAATTAAAAGCATTACTGTTGAAGAGAAATCTGTTAATGGTAACGTATCTTTAATTCTTAAATGGGACTCCTCAGACATTAAACAATACAACGGTGCTAGTATCGATATTAAAGTTGGAGATTTTGCAGATGGTGTTTCTAACTTCGACAATAAAGATGTTATTAGACATTATGATACTGCAAAAACTAATACGTTTACGGTTGATAGCGTAGAAGTTGGTAAAAAGTATTGGATTAGAGTCAGAGGTAAAGACGTTAGGAATGCATTATCAGAAACCCACAAGGCTCCTGTTTCATTATATTATGTATCTGAGGAAACACATGCACCTAGACCACCATATGAAGCTACGGTTTTGTTCGATAAGCGTGGAGTATATTGGTCTTGGAAGCAATACCCACAGAATGAATATCAATGGACTGAGTTGCGTTTAGACGAGCATGTAGGAGACGTTCATAACAGGCTAGACCTCACAACAGACTGGCACTCAAATGCTAAACCTTATGCTCGTATTGGTAAAGGTTATCTTTATAATAAAGGTGTTGGTAATGCATATTCAGCACCTGCGACTATAGGGTATTCAAAGCCAGTGCCTGCTAAACCAACACATCTTGTGGTAAAACCCGTTATAGAAGGATTGAATATCACGTTTGCTAATATCCCAGAAGACTGCACAGGAGCTGTTGTTTATGTTAATAATGAAGAAAACTTTGTGGTGGACAACAGTCTTAATTACCTCTGCTCTACTGGCAGTTACACTGTTAAGGTTTGTTACACTGATATCTTTGGTAATGGCGAGATATCTGACCCAGTAACAATTAGTACTGTTGAAGAAATACCAGTTGAAATGCTTAACAAAGAAAAGTTAGGTATTAACGCTATTAATCAGGGTATTACTGATATCAATAATGCTCGTAAAGAGATTGATAAGAAGATTGGTGGATTACAAACATCGCTAACTTCGATGAATGGTATTATTGATGCCAAGGTTCAAGATGCTAAAGATACTGCTGAAAGTAGATTAACAGCTACGGCTAACGCTATTAATTCAACTGTATCAAATAACTTTAATAATTTACAAACTAGTATTACGCAAGTAGCTAATAGTATTGAAGTTAAAGTTAAAGCAGGTGTCGATAAACTTACTGGTCAAGAGATTGTATCTCGTATTAATTTAGCCCCAGATACAGTTAGTATTTCTGGTAAATATATTCATATTACTGGTCAAACTGTATTTGATAATGGTGTAATCGTTGCTAAACATATTGGTGATAAAGCTATTGTTGGCACTAAGATTGCAGATGATGCTATTACTACTGGTAAGCTAGTAGCCAATGCCATCACTGGCGATAAGATTGCCGCTAATGCTATTACATCAGATAAAATTAAAACTGGAGAAATTACAGCAGAAAAAATAGCTACTGGTACTATCACAGGCGACAGGCTAAAGGCTGGCACAATTACAGGCGATAAAATCGTAACTGGTAGTATATCTGGTGATAAAATTGCAGCTAATACAATTAGCGGTGATAAAATTCAAGCTGGTTCTATTAGTACTAACAAAATACAAGCAGGTGCCATTACTGGTGATAAATTAAGTGTTCAGACGTTATCTTCTATCACGGCTCGTATTGGTGAATTAAAAACAGCCAATACTGGTGCTAGAACTGTTATCAAAGATAACTTAATTGAAGTATATGATAGCAACAATCAGTTAAGAGTGAGGGTAGGTGTATGGGAAGATTGATTAAATGGTTTAAAAAAGTTTTTCATAAAATTTTTCAAAGGGGTGAGAGCGTGCCAGCTGGATTACAAACATTTGATAAAAATGGAAATGTGATGGTAGATATTACAGATAGACTAACTAAAATAGTCGGTATTAAACGATTTGATGTTATCGAACCAAGTGGTAGTATCGCAATTCCAACAACTAATAACGAATATATATGGTATTTTCTTAATAGTTATGCTAATGGTAAACCAACACCAGAAATTGGTTTCTCTCACGCATACGACTTGAACTTATCTGGTAATATTCTTTCTTGGACATTAAAGTCAGAAAAAGTGATTGGGAAAAGATGCCAAGTCGCTGTAATATATGGGGTGATGTAATGCGACATTTTGAAGCAATTAATCAACAAGATGTGACAGCTATCAATGATACAGACTGCTGTCTATATTTAAAATATAAGGTTCCTCTAAATGTTTTTCCACTACAGCAAGGTACTACTGGAATGATTACAGGTAAATACCTTGACTCGGTATTTGCTTATCAACAAGTGTCTGCTATTAATAACCCACAAAAAAGAGAATATATATGTTTTCTTTATATACCTGTTAAAAATAGAGATACTGACGAAGTTTACGCTTATGTTTTAGAGTCTAGCGCTACAATGCGTAATGTACGTATTGTTGAAACACGCCATGAAGATTCACAAGGTAACATAACAAGCTATATGCATTTTATGTTTAATACAGATAGTATAGAAGATATTAAATCAGTAGCTAGCCAATCAACACTTTACGTATATTCAAATAAAATACCATCTGACTCTAATTATGGTATGGAAATATATAATGCCAATGGCGAACGTATTTTTAATAGCAATAAGTTCATTATGCGTGTAAAACAAATCGTAAATAAACATTATGATAGCGATACATTATTACCTAGGCAGTCATATGAAGTTGGTAATGTATCAACTCCAAATATCAAAAAACTTGGCGTTTCATTTACGCAACCTCAGATGGTTTTATCAAGCGGTCAAAATCGAGTACACCATGAGATAAATATGATGAATGGCATGTTGAATATTTCTGTGTACCACAATGGTCAAGTTGGGGCACAAATCAGTGGTGTTCATACAACACGTGTTATGCTATGTGAATTGGCAGGAACGGAAGATTTTCCTGTATCTAAACGTACGAATATTTAATATAGGAGGTCTAATGATTGAAATAATGCTGCCCCCTCCAAAGGATAGCATTCTTTCCTATTTGTATCATAGTGCACCAGATAATGCTGTCTATGATATTATTTTCTGTATCTTAGCCGTAACAATTCTATTATTGATAGATATTCTATTACGGTTTGTAATTGAACTTGTTGAATACAACAAAGCAGTTGGTAAAGAATGTACCGCATGGAATATGTTCAAAGCATTATTCCTTGGCTGGGGAACTGTTACTCTCTCGAATGGGAAAACAAAAAGATTTTTAGTAAGTAAAGCATTCCGTAAGTCTTTATTCTCTAAGGTATCTTTTGAATATCCTATTTTCTTCACTCTAGCAGCTACAGCATGGTCATTACCTGACGTGCCTGTTATGGGATTTAGAATAGATGCATTACTCTCGATGCTATTTATGTTAGCACCGATGTTATGTGAGATTGTATCTATTATCGAAAAATTAAATGAGTTAGACGCAGAAGCCTTTAAATGGTTTAAGGCATTGCGTCAATTTATCAAAGACACTAAAGAGGTGATAAAATCTTGAAACGTGTTATTGAAATGTTAATGTATGAGAATGGGGGTTTATCCCTCACTCGCACAATTTCTGTCTTGTTTGTATTGCTATTTATTGGTGTTACAATTTACTTAGTATTCTTTGATGCTAGATGGGACCATTACGAAACACTTGCTACTATGGCGGCAGGTGGTGGTCCTATGACACAAGTTGCTAATAAATTAATCAACTCTAAATACAATTCAGGCATAGGCACTTATGAAGAAAGGAAAGGAGCTGAATAATGGCAAAGTTTAAATCTACTGTACCAGTATATGACATTACCGTCAATCAAGGCGACGACTATTCTTTGCAAATGATTGTAAGTGATGGCAAGAATGCACCGATTGACATTACTGGTTATACATTTGCTTGTAAAGTAAGAGAAACAGCAGAGAGCCAAGAAGTCATTGCAGAAGCAGAATGTGTAATTGCTGATGCACCTAACGGTGTATTAAATATTAATTTCTCTTCTGAAGTTACTGGTAATATTGATACCGATGGCGACTACTACGGCGAAACGAACTCTTACTATTATGATGTTCAGCAAACTAATGTAAATGGACGAAAAGAACGTATCGTCCAAGGTAAATTTATTGTAAGCCCAGGCATTTCTTTCCACTAGGAGGTATATATGGCTGATAAAATTATTAAAATTATACAAGCCTCTACTCCTAATATTACGATTAACCACAATCGTGATGGGAAAGATGGCAAAAATGGTAAAGATTTTAAATTTGAGGATTTCACTCCTGCACAATTAGAGAAACTAAAAGGTCCTAAAGGTGACAAGGGCGAAACTGGCGAACAAGGTCCTGCTGGTAATGTAGGTCCTCAAGGTCCTGCGGGTCCTAAAGGTAATGACGGTCAAGCAGGTCCAAAAGGGGCAGATGGCAATATCGGTCCTATGGGTCCAGAAGGTCCTAGAGGTTTAACTGGTCCAAAGGGTGATGCAGGTGAGCGTGGTCCTATTGGTCCTAAAGGCGAACAAGGTAATGTAGGTCCAGCAGGTCCACAAGGTTTACAAGGTATTCAAGGTGTACGTGGCGAAGCTGGTCCTCAAGGTCCTCGTGGTATTCAAGGTGAACGTGGTCCAATCGGTCCAATCGGTCCTACTGGTTTACAAGGTCCTAGAGGTGAACGAGGGGAACCTTTTAAAATCAGCTCTATCCAACCATCTGTAGCATCTGTGCATAACAACGCTTCTACATTCTCTGAATATAGCCTAGTTATGGTCCGCTCTAATGATGCCGATAACGGTAAAGTATTCGTTAAAAATGGTAATGTAATGGAATACCTTATCACTATGTCTGGTGTTAAGGGTGATAAAGGTGATATTGGTCCACAAGGTCCAATAGGTCCAACTGGTCCACAAGGACCTAGAGGTGTAGATGGTCCACAGGGTTTACAAGGTAATGTAGGTCCTCAAGGACCACAAGGCAATATCGGACCTAAAGGCGAAACTGGTGAAAGAGGACCAAGGGGTGGTATAGGTCCTGCGGGTCCAAAAGGCGATAAAGGTGATAATGGTACACAACCAGAATTAACATTTACACTAGCTGAAAATGGTGATTTGTTTGTAGATATTGCTTACTCTAACCTTGCTCCTAGTAATGCAGTTGCACCTAATGCTGTCAATACTAGCTTAACTAAAATGTATGATGTTACATGGGGCGTCGCACAGGCAGGAGCACCTGGCAATGGTAGAGGATATCTTGAATTTAATCCTGCCACAGGCTTTGGTAAATTACACTTAGATATGAAAGTTACTGGAAATGGTCCTGGTAATGGTGGAGTGTTATGTACATTACCTAATAATTCTCCTGTACCTAAGCGGTTACTTGAAGTATCTGTTGATGCTAATAACAATAGCGTGTATGTAGAACCTAACCAACGTAATATCAAAGGTTGGGGCGTAGCAGGTGCTAACAAACGCTACATTTTAGATATTGTTGGTTTCTGGGAAGGAGGTCAGTAATGCCAAGAATTAAATTAGGCAACATTAAAGGTCCTAAAGGTGATACTGGTCCTAAAGGTACTGATGGCAAGAGTGCTTATCAATCATGGCTAGACCTAGGTAATACAGGAACTGAACGACAGTTTATAGATAGCTTAAAACCTAGTGCAGACCAATTCATTACTAAAGCTAAATATGAAGCGGATTTAACGGCTCTTAAAGAAGCCGTAGATAGATTAAATCAATAGGAGGTATCTATGGATATTCAAAGCGTAATTGTTTCTTTTAACGAGTTAAACAACACTAAAAATGCGATTGCTAATGCAATCCGTGAGAAAGGTATTTCTTCTTCTGGTAGATTTTCTAACTTTGCCAATGAAATCAAATCTATTCAAGCAGGTCCTAGCGGTAAACAATACCAAAATTTGTTGAATAGTTTAGGAACTAACAACATCTTCCGCAAAGGGAATAACAACGATATAGAGGGTGTTGGTAAAATTGATGAGACGTTTGAAGTTGTTTCCGATAACAATGCAGTAATATATTCTTTATATGACATCACAAATGTGAAAATCGCAGACGGTCCATATAAAAGTAGAATTACACAACAATCTACCAACGTAACACGACCAATTAATGTTGATTATCAAAATCGAGGTCATATCAATTACCAACGGTTGACATTAAGTATAACTCCAATAGAAGCCGACAACCCTAATGGTTCTGTGAATATTACATATACTGTTAATGAAACAGAACATACTGTTACAATGCCGATTAAAGATATTCAAAAAACCGGAACCTCAGAAACACCTGGTAATCCAAGTGAAATTTATTGGTTAAATCAATTTGCCTTCAATATTAATTCTAACGGCAAAGATTTAAAACAAATGGATAGCGTAAATGGTGATACATATGTTGAACCAAAATTTGTCGCAGACTTGGCTGGTGGTACAGGAATCATTGAAAATACAACTATGCCAGCCGCATTTAACACATTAAACGCAGCAACTTCTGGTATTGGTGTTAATGCAATGATGATGTTTAGCGAAGATAGTCGAAATTGGGAATATATCCCAGTTAAGTTAACACAGTCAATAGGTCCAAAAACAGCACGGCTTGAAGATGGTCATTATGCAGGTGTTTTAGCTATTGATGGCAATAAATTAATTTTCTATATTTCTGATAAAGCGGGTAGATTGTTCAACAAATTTATTGTGGCACGAAAAGATTATGCGGTTAGAACAGACGAAGATATCATGAATAAAGCTAAAGTTGTATTGGCTAAAGGCTATGGCATGTTTGGTATCGCTGTAAAAGCTGACGGTTCTGCACTTACAAAAGCAGAAATAGATGCGGCAGGGTTTAGATAATGGCTAAAAAGGTAGGTAAAACTCAAAAAGTACAAACGGTTACATTGGTTGACCTAACTGGCGGAATGAATGTTGCTAAGTCTCCAGAATTCCTAAAAGAGAATGAGTGTGTGAACCTAGAAAATTTTGAGTTTGATATAGAGGGCGATAAGTTGCGTACACGGAGGGGTCTTGGCACCCCTCTTTACTCATTCAATTCTGCTATCACTTATATCTACAATGACTATGAAATGAATGACTTCTTTATCTTCTTAAAAAACAAACAAATATACAGATATGAGTTTGGTAAGAATCCTACTCTTATAGGTATTCTGAACGGAGACGCAGAGAGACCTACTTGTACTAAATTTGGCGGTAATGTATTAATTGCCAGCGGCAGTAAACTACAAAAATATAACTATCAAAACTTAACAGAAATAGCACAATCACCAAATGCAGATATTGTATTTTCTCGTTCGGGTCGTGTAGTTGTCTCTAAATCTGGTCAAGATTTATTAATTTATTCTGCTATCGGCGATGAAGAAGATTGGCATGAAAACTCAAATGATGACTCTGCTCGTAAAGATGTAAATGTAGGTTACAAAGACGGTGGGGACATTATAGGAGTAGCTGAACTTGCCACAGACCTATTAGTATTTAAAAATAATGGCTTGATTTATACGGTGCAAAATGAGCCTAGTGACTGGAACATTATGCAACTAGGCAGTAAATCTGACTTTATTTCACGTCACGCTTGCGTAAACCTAGGTAAAGACGTGGTATTTATGTCTACAACTGGACTTAAAAGCTACGCTACATCAATGTCATACGCTAACTTTGAACCAAAAGATATTGGTGAAAAATGTAATCCACACATTAAGCGTAGAGTTGACAGCCCTATCATTTCTGACTTACGTCGTACTAAACAGTTAATAGTCAGCGGAGATAGTAGAAATACGGTATATGTATATCATTATGGGCTTAAGGCATTCACTAAGTGGACATTTAAGCATAACATCACATCAATCTGTGAAAATCGATACCACACACTCGTATCAATGAATGAGTCTGATACCATTGGTAAAATCTATGAACTGTCCTGGAATAACAAAACTGACAATGGTCAGGATATACATCAGGAAATTCTCAGCGGAGAAATTAGAGATACTCATGATATGAATGTGTACAGAACATACGTCGATGTGTTATCTGATGTAAAAGGTACCGCAGATATTTCTGTTAATAAAGTCGTAATGCACCATTCATGGGAGCCTAGCGACGAGACAAAAGAATTTAAAACACAAATCCGTGACCATAAGTTGCAATTCAAATTTGAAACAGATACGAATATCGTATTCAAGTTTGTTTCTTTTGATATTGTAATGGAACGTGAATCTATGGTTGCACAAAACTCTAGTGGCTCTAGCCGTAGAGGTAGCGGATTTGGTGCTAAAAAGAAATCATCTTCTTCACATGATGATTTTCTAAAAGGAATGAACTCTTCTGGTGGTAGCCCATACGGCTCGTAGGAGGTTATATGGCAACTGATGAAGATATTATCAAGTGGATAAAAAAATACAACAAGAAGATGGGTAATTTCTGGGACGATTGGGACCTAGAGTGGTACCCGTTTATCCATATATTTGAGGACGGCTCATTTTTCACATATGGTGTATGTGGAGAATATTTAGAGTGCGGTCCTGTTAGCATAGATTTTAATAAAGCCTTTCCAACAATGGAAGCATATGCAAAGAGATTAGGTTTAAAAGGGGTTGCAACTATAACCCCTCACAACCCAAAAGCATACGCTAGGCTTACTAAAGGTGTCCTCAAAGAGAAAAAGTTCTTAGGTGGACAATGGCAATATTACTTCGTAAGGGAGGTTAATTAATGGGCAAAAAAGGTGGTTCTAGTTATCATGAACGCCCCTTATCAGAAGAAGAAAAGCAACTGTTACGTCAACAACAAATATACTTAGCTTCTATCCAGCCTAGTATTGACAAGTTAGTAACACGTGGTACTAATCTTCTTGATAATGTAGTAAACCCAGATTGGCAATCAATCTATACGAATACAGTTAATGACATTGATGGTTTGCGAAAAGAACAGGCTGAACTAGCGACTGGTAAATTACCTAAAGCATACGCCGACGCAAAGACCGATTACTTTAACCGTATTTACGAAAATACCATGGGGCAACAATTATCTGCCATGGCTAAAAAAGGTATTGTTGATAGCTCTCGCTTTAACTCTACTACAAATGACATGCAGAAAAATATGGCGGCTCAAATGTCTAAAGATTACACTGACGATATCAAGACGCAAAGCGGATTACTTGACCAAAAATATCAATTTGCACAGAGTCCTATGGAAATTGCTCATAAAGCAAATAAATATTCATTCAGTAATCCTGAACAATATTTACAACTCGCACAAGGTCAAAATAAATCTAATACAGAAGCTATTCAAACTACTGGTCAGTTAAACAATGGTCGTGGTTATGTTACACAAAATGGTACTGGCTTCTTCGGCGGTTTGATGCAGGGTGTTGGTGCATACCTCGCTTGTTTCCCTGCTGACGTTACTATCGAAACAGATTACGGTTATATCCCTATCAACGAAGTCCAAGAGGGTGATATCGTAGTAGCTAAAGACGGTATTGAAAAAGTACTTCAAGTGGTTGAGTGTGGTGAACAAGAAACAATGATTCTCACTACAGACAACCATCAAGTTGAAACTACTCATACACAAACTGTATGGACACGTGATGGTCTAAAAGCTATTGACGAATTAGATGAAGGTATGGAAATCCTTACAGATAGTGGCTTCGAACACATTACAAACTTTAGTGGCGGTCGTATCGTGCCTGTGTATGAGCTTGTATGTACTGGCTCTAATTTATTCTACGCAAATGGTATTGTGGTAGAAGGTTTTAACGAGGAGGAATTGAATGTTTTACGTTCCGTATGACCCAAAATCAGACCCATGGTACCAGTTTGGTAATGCGGTCGCTGGTGGGTTAGGTCTATTAGCTGATAATAGAATGGCTCGTGGAGAAGCTAAAAACTTTAATAGTGAACTAGCTTCTGAACAAGCTGGCAAAGTGCAAGGCTTATTTAACCAAGTCCAATCTATGGGCAACATTGGTGCCAACGATACAAATGGTTGGAATGAAGCCAGTGCTAAATTAGGTTCCATGGGTTATAATGGTCCAACAATAACACGAGAAAATCGTGAACAAATTCAAGATGGTTTGTTAAAACAACAAGAATACTGGGGTAACTTTGACCGCTTTAATCAAGGCAAGAAATTCCACGATAGCGATTACCAAGATTACAACAAATATAAATTAGGTATGCCAGGTCTTTTAGGTTAGGAGGTTCATAATGGATTGGACACAATTTGGCGAAGTATCGCCTAATGTACAAGACGCTATTATGCAGGCTTCTAATAGTACTGGTCTTGACCCTTACTTGTTGGCTAGGGTAGCTAGACAAGAAAGCGGTTTTAATCCATCTGCTCAAAGTGAAGCAGGTGCTACTGGGTTATTCCAAACAATGCCAGAAACAGCAGCTGAACTTGGTATCAATGACATGACCAATCCGTATGAAAGTGCAATGGGTGGGGCTAAATACCTCGCCCAAAATTTACAAAAATACGGTGGTGATATTACCAAAGCACTTGCCGCATATAATGCTGGACCTGGTAATGTAGACTCTTGGATTAGTAATGGTTGGGACGGTTCTCCAGATAGTATCCCTATTGAAGAGACTCGTAATTATGTAAAGAATATTGGCGGCGGTACTAGTAATACCATAGCAACAAATTACACGCAAGCGAACGGTAAAAACCCTATTAATATCCGTTCTATGTTCCAACTAGACGACCCAAATGAAAAAATTGACTTTGCAAAAGTCATGGGTATTCTTAATACCCCTCAACAAAATGTAGCTTCAGCTAGTGACGAAGCATTAAGAAGTGCTTTGGCACGCCAAGCGAGTCATACAGCTAGAGGTAAGTGGGCTTCTCCATTCTATGCTCAAAGCGATAAACAACTAATGCAATCAGCTATTGCGCAGGCACAAGAGCAAGCTAAGATGCAAAATAAAGCAACCCAGCTTACTGGTGCTGGTGAGTTAGCACAAATGATTGCTAATAGCAAGAATAGCTCTAATGCTAGTATGTTAGCTAGCTTAGGTGGTATGCTTGGTGTTAAACTTGACCCTATGGCTAGCCGATACATGAGCCAAAATGATATGGCTAAGATGGCTACTCAGTTTGCTCGTCAAGACCAACTTAATGCTGAACAAAGAGCGTTTCAAGCTCAACAAGCTCAATTACAACGAGACTTTACTCGTGAAATGACTAACAATAAATTGGCACAACAATTAGCTGTGGCGGAAGCTAGAGCTAACGGAAGAAGTGGTGGCTCTGGTAACTTAATGACAAGTGATAAGAACGCTGACAAAATTGCAAGTGATTTTAATGGTTTCTTACAGGATTTGTCTGAGAAAGACAAATTCAGCCAAGCTGACGTTGATGCTTTAAATAGAGGTATGTCCGATGCAGTACTTAAATTAAGCTCTGCACAAGCTACACCATATGCACAACAATTATTAGAGCGTATGCAGAACGACTATGATTATGCTATTAAACATATGCAAAAATCTGAATCTGGTAATAAATTAGATTATAAACTTGGCTCTGATATTATCAAGAAACTAGAAGCTAAGAAAGAGGAGTGATATAATGCCAACTTTAGGTCAACTCTATGGCGATAATATTTACCGTATTGCCTACGGACCACAATATAATGCAATGAAATACAAGCAAGCCCTCGATGACTCTGGGTATATCCCAAATGAAAATGATGGGCTTATTGATACTTTCCAATCTGGTTTTGCTGGTTCTATGGGTGGTTTATTAGGCGAAGTTGCTGGTTGGTCTAAGGAGCATGGTTACGACTGGGTAAATAATAATGCGACATGGGCGGCAAATAAAATGGGTGATATTGCCGCTCGTAATGCATACACTGGCACTCAAGATAGTGATGGTATTTTGTGGTATGGTGCAAACCAAGCTGCTTCCGCTCTTGGTTCCTCTGTACCTAGTATTGCCGCTGACGTAGCAGCATCTGCCGCTATGGACGCCGCTATTGGTTCTGTAGTACCAGGTGCTGGTACTGGTGCTGGTGCTGTTGTAGGTGCTGTAAGTGGTGTAGGTAAAGGCTTATACAATTTATATAAAGGCACTCGTGCTCTCCAATATGCTGGTAAAGCTGGGAAAGTAGCTGGTGCTATCGCCGCTGGTGGTCTTATTGAAAACTGGGCTAATGCTGGTGATACATACATGACTGGTTTAAGTCGTGGTATGAGTCACGAAGATGCTTGGGACGCTAGTAATGAAGCTCTAGCTGAAGGTTGGGCTCCAGCAGTTATTAACTACGCATCTGACCGTGCTATGTTAGGTAGAGGTATGAAAGGTATCTCTGGTGCCATGGCTGTCGGTGGTGGTGGTAAAGTACTAGCTAAGACAGTAGGTGCTTGGGCAGGTAATGCCATGATTGGTGCCGCTGGTGAAGGCTTAACTGAAGCATGGCAAACACAAATCCAAGAACAAGCATTAGGCAACGAAGATTACGCCAATACACATATTTATGACCCTTCAACTTGGTCTCAAGACATGAAAGACCAAGCATATGATGCGGCTATCGGTTCTGCAATGCTTGGCGGTCTTACTGGTGGTGTGCAATCTGCTCGTGGATATCTTGCTAATAGAAGCAATGCTGACGTAGCTTCTGATACAATAGATACAAACCCACAACCAGTAGCTCAACCAGTTAGTGAGCCAGATATCGCAACTCAACCTATCGTTAATGAAATCGAAGACCTACCTGCCGTAGGTGCAATGCCAGAAGATGTGACAAACCTAGGTGACGTAACGCCAGACGCATTTGCTACTCTAGAACGTGGTGACTTTGATAGTGTATTTGAAACTATGGGCAAACGATTTGCTCGTAATAGATATACCAATGACGAGATTGATGCTAAATCCCAAGCTGTTCAAGATACTGTTGCTAGAATCAGCGAATTATGGGATAATCAAATCGACGAAAATAAATCTCCAAGCACATTAAAAGCTAATGATTTTATGGAAGATTTCGTCAATGCTGGGTTAACTCCTAAAGAGGCACACGAGGCTTCTAAAGAAACCGTTAAAGCACTGCAAGCAAAATCTCCTAAAGCAGATACATCTATTCCTGGTTCTGAGCTTGTTAGACGTGCAGATAGCGTTGGTTTGAAACTTACAGATGCACAACGTAATGATTTGTTGTCCGAGAACCCTATCCGCTCTAATTACAACGCAGTAGCTAATGCTATTGAAGATAAAGAAGTACATAATCAGCGTGAAGCTATAGGAGCCAACCAATTACGCTCCGCTAAAAGCAAGCGTACTAAGTATGGTAAGCGATACGCTGACTCTATAAATAAACCATTCCTCGATAAGACAATGGGTAAAAAGAAAGCTGAAGATGTTGGTTACGCAATTCATAATGCCATGAAAGAGCGTAAAGATGATATCAAAGCTGGTAAAAAACCAAAGACTATTGATAAATACTTAGCTAACGCTGGTATTAATGAGAGAAATTATTCTAAAGATGAAATCTCTACAATTAAAAATCACATTAAATCAATGGACGATGGCATTAATAACCGTGGTTACAACAAAGCAGAGCTTAAAAATTTAAGTAAGGAAAATGCTGATGTGCATAAGGCTAATGCTACTTATGCAGAAGCAACACGTAAATATGATGCAAAGGACCCACGTAATGCTGGTAAAATCGAGCAAATCAATGAAATGATTGCTGATAGTATTATAGACCAAGGCAAACGTGGTAAACCTATTTATAGATACGATAAATATAAAGAGTTTAAAAACAAAAACCGTAAACTCTATAATCGTATCAACGAAGCTGTTTATGGTAACCAACCAACTACTAATAGTGAAACAGTAGAAACTGTAAAAGCTCCTAAAGTAGCGAAACCTCAATATATTAAACCTAAGTTTAAGAAGAATACATTGAGTGCTAAGATTGCCAAAAATCCAGAAATGGCTGAGGAAATCAAAGCCAAAGAACTTAAAAAAGCTCAAAAAGTTCAAGCTGTAGAAACAAAAGTAGAAGAAAAAGTAGAGCGAGACCCAAATGAAAAAATTCCTTATAGTGAACGTAGTAACGCTGTTACAAACTTTACTGAGGAGCAATTAGCAAATAGAAGACAAGAGCGTGGACAACGTGCTCTTGGTTTAGGTTTAGAAAAACTTAAAAGAGAAGATACAAATGATAAGGTATCTACTCCATACGCAAGTAAGCCAGCACCTATGTTTGATAAACGTGGTAGACGTATTGCCACTGCTCCTAGCGAAGATATCAAAGAAACATTATTTGATGATATTCCAGAAGCAGAAGTGAAAGAACAACCTAAACCAGCTAAAAAGAAAACTCGTAAAGCTCGTTCTATTGAAGAAGCTCCAGTTAATGAGTCTTTATTCGATAATAAAGAAGAAACCAATACAGAAGTTAAAGAAGAACCTACTCCAGAAGAAAAACCAGTTAAAGTAACTGAGGTCCCTAAAAAGGTTGTTAAGCCAATCAAAAAAGCAGATAAAGAAACCAAAGCTAGTGAGATTAAAGTACTATTAAAGGCTGTATCTATTGGTGAGGTTAGCCCTAAACAAGCTAGAGATATCTTAAATGTAGCTTCTGAGAATGCAACAGAAAAAGAAAAAGCTGAATACAAACGCCTGGACGATATTATAAAATATAACACAAATGACAAAGGTGAAATCACTAAGCGTGACCGCTCAGATGAAGGTCGTGAGCGTGATGCTCAAATCCTTAAAGATAGACTAGAAAAATTCAGAACACGTCTTTCTAAAGAGAGAATGTCTGACTCTGAATATAATACAGAAGTTAAGTCTATTGAACGTCAAATTGAAAAATTCCGTAATACACATTTTGTTGAGGAAAGTAATTACAAGTTTACTATTCCGAAAAACAAAGTTGAAAGTAGACGTGAATTCCTCAAGAAACATGAAAATGGCGAAGTAGTTCACCCACAATATTTATCACTATCTTTATTGCGTAATAACTCTAATTTAGACGGTGATTTAAAACGCTGGATTACTAAAGAGATTGGCTCTGACTCTAACTTTGAAACAGGCGAACGTGCACGTCATATTAAAGCAATGATTATTCACGAATACGAGCATATGATTGATACATATGGGAGTGAAGAAAATGCTTTAAAAGAAAAACCTATGCTAGTTAAAAACCTAGCATCAGCTATCGCTGGTTCTTTCCCAAAAGAATCATTCGGTGTTGAAGGTAATGAAATTAGAAATAGACGTAACGAATTAATGTTTGACGGCACAAAAGCACTTACTCCATTCAAATTTAAAGAGCGTGATACTTTAATCAACTTTGCTAAAAAATATTTCTCTGGCGAATTAGCTGGTCAAAAGAAAGAATTTAAACGTGAAGTAAAAGTTGACGCACGCAAAAACAATGGTAAAGAAGTTGTTTACGACGTAGTAAGTGATAGTGTGAAACCTCTTGGTGACGGTCAATTCAAGTTTAAAGTCAAAATCAACAATGATAACGAAGAAAGTTTCAACGAGTATTTGCAAGAAGTTGGTATTGGTGAACCTGAAAATATCGTTAAGAAAGATGGTTATGTAGAATTTACATCTGATATCTACCTAAGTTATTTAACATTTACAGATATTAGTGATAGTACAAAAAATAAAACTGGTAAGGTAAATGTTAATATTTATAGAGCTCGTGGTGACTTAATTAAAGCAATCCTAGCTGATAACGAGACTGGTTCTTTTGCTATGTGGCTTAAATACTCATATGAGAAAAATGGTAACGAAGGTTACGATATGGCTACTAAAAAGAAAAATGTCAAGAAGCGTTTAGCTGAATTGACTGGTGAAAGCTATAGTTCAGCCAATTATGACGAAGATGCTACGCTATTCTATCCAACTAGAGTTGAAGAAGTAGAAGCAGAAGATAGTATTCCAGATTACAGTATCTATCAATTAGGTTCAGAAGAAGACTTTAATGCTCCTTTATCTAAAAATTACAATAAGTTTAAATTGGCTGACGAGTCACAAGAAGCTACTTTGCACCAAGGTCTTGAAAATAGACTTGGCGATGCTTATAACGATATCAAAGAATACCTTGAAAATGGTAAGGATATCACAATCCAAGTAACTAAAAAGGGAACTGTACCAATGTATGTTCCTAAAACAGATACCATTTATTTACCAGAAGATAGAATTAACACTTCTAGTACTTCTTTCCAGCACGAGCTTATCCACTCTGCTCTACGTGATGTATTGACAAATCAAAAATCACCAGAGGGTGCTATTAAGTTTGCAGTGGACATGGCTAATTATATTAAGGGAGAAATCAATGAGTACAAAAACAACAATCAAGCAAACCTTGATACAAATGAAGTGTCCGAAAAATCAACTTCCACAGATGGAAGAGAAGATAGCTCAACTCAAGAGCAAGCAGGAAATGACTCCTCTACAGATAGCAATACAGGTAGCGAAGGTGTGCTTAATGGACGTGGCGAAGAAGGAATTCAACGCAACAGTCAAGAATTGGAACACTCTAGCTTGGGAGAAAGTGGTCAACGGGGAGAGTCTCAAGGACAAGAAAAAGCAGTGGAAAACAATTCCAGAGCTGAAGGCGTGGTTCAAGGAAAGAATTCCACGCTCAAACGCAAAGTGGGGGACGAAAAACTTCTTCGAGAATGGAACCTTGCAGAAGAACGCTTAAACAGTATCACAGAAGATACACTATTTGAAGATAGCGTTGGCTTAAAAGATACTGTAGAAGATATTATTACAGACCCTATTATGAATGTAGAGGATAAAAGTAACAAGTTATTGCCTCTTTTGTGGACTGCTAGTGAAATTGATAAGAAATTTGGATTAGATGAACGTGATAGTTTATTACGTGCAATCTATTCTGATAAACTTATTAACCTAGAAGAAACAATGGCTTATACGTTACAAAACGATTTATCCCCTGCACATACAAGTGCCTTGTTTAGAACTGCTAGTAACATTCTTAAAAATAAAAAACTAACTGATAATACTAATCAAACATATAATCAAGCTGGCACAGAGACAGTAGAACAACCTACTGGTATGGGACGTGTTGCAAAAGAATGGTTTAACATTATTAACAATTTTAATAAGAAGAATGACAATATTACATTTGAAGCACGTGATGAAAAGCAAGGTAATATCTCTGGTTATGACATTAAAAAATGGTTAGCTTCACCAATTAAATTCATTGAGAAATATATTCCTCAAATGAAACCTATTGTGTATTGGGCAGAAGAAGCCGCTGTTAAGCAAAACAAATTACAAAAATCATTCTTAAAATCCCTTGATAAGATTAAAACAAATCTAGGAGAAGAAAATGTAGCTGGCTTTAATAAGTTAGCAAAAGAAGTCACTGACTTAGGTCGTGAATTTGTACAGCCAGCAAGCGTAATGTTGCGTGACAAAGAACTATATATCAACATTAAAGATAACGATGTATTCAGAGAATTTAAAGATGAGATTGATGCTAAGAACTTGTATAGCGAATTAAAGAAACAAGGCAAGAATGTCTTTATGGATTATAAAGACGGTAACTTCCGAGTATTCGCTAGTGACGATGCATTAAGAACATTTGAGACATTCGACGAAGCAGAAAAAGTAGCTCAACCTTTACGTAATCAAATTATGAAAAAGAAAGGCTATAATAATAAAGTTATCGACGCATATAATGCTTGGAGAAACTTAGACAATACTGTATTTAACTTATCTGTTAAAGCATGGCGTAATGCTGGTGCTGACCCAGACTATAAGCCTAAACGCTTATGGGCACATATCCCTATGTTGCACAGTAAATACGGCGTATATATCGTTAAAGATAATGTTGATGAAGATGGTAATCAATACGAACAACGTACGAAATTAGCTTCTTTCCACACTTATAAAGACGCTGAGCATTGGGTTAAAGATGCAAATCTTACTGGCGATACTCGTGTAGTAATTACTGAACGTAATCCTAAATACGACGAATATAACGCTGGTATGGACGTATATGATGGAGCTAACGACTCTGCATATGACGATATTGTATACGAGGGTGAAAGCCGTGAGTCTCAAGAAAAACGCTTCTCTCGTATCTCTCATTCATATCCAGAAGTATCTAAAATCATTAATGAGTTTATTGGCGAAAAAGAACACGTTACACGTGAACGCCTAATGGATTTAATTAATGACAAAAAGAAACAGCAAGATTTAGGTATTAATTCAAAAGCACTTAAAGATGAATTAAAATTCGCAAACCTTGATGAGTTATTCCGTAGACGTGATGTAATAACAAGACAGGATATGATTGGTCATTTGCTCATCGGTTATGGTAATCAACGAAAAGATAAATACAATAACAAACGTATGAATGCACAAGGTGCTAACCCTAATACGTTTGAAAACATGGAAAACTATCTAAGATATAAAGCAAACTTCATTCCTTCGCAAGAGTTCTACCATAAAGCTACTGCACTATATCGAGATAAGATTGGTACGGACTATGCTTCACAATTTGGTATCGGTGGTGAAGGTGCTCGACGAGACGTTGAAGATGTTCTACATAAATTTATCTCTAGTGTAACTGGTGTACCAAATACATTTGATAAAGCTATTAACAGAACATTCAACGAACTTGTTGGTGACGGTTGGATTAAACAACAATACGGCGATACATTCGCTACTGACTTAATGAACCGAGGCATGGAAGCAGTCTCTATTGCTAAGTTAGGTCTATTCAGACCAACAGCCGCTATCGCTCAGTTAGGTGCTTTAATGAACATTGGTACTAAAGCTGGCTACGGTAAAGATTTCCAACAAGCATTAAAAGATGCTACAACACACGGTAAATTAGGTGCCAACATTTCGTTCTCTGAACAAAAGATGTTTAATCGTATCGGTCTTAACTTAGAAGATACAGCACTAGAAACTCAATCTTTGAAAAACCGAAAAAGTTTATATAACTTAAAGGTAGGCAAAGTTAAACTTGGTAAAGTATTTGAAAAGTCAATGGATATGTTCAATAGAACCGACAAATATACACGTCGTGTAGCGGCTCTTATCGCATATCGCAGAGCTATAGCTGAAGGCAAATCTCAAACAGAGGCAGAGCACGCAGCTTCTGACTTTGTAAGAGAAACAAACTTTGACTATTCTGATAAAGATGCTTCTCAATTATTTACTAAGTTTGGTACTTTAGGTAAACTTATTCTCCAATTTAAGAAATACCCAGTTAAAGAGCTTGAGTTTATGACAAGTATTATCAAAGGCGGTAACAAGAAAGAAATCGCTCGTTTCTTTGGTTCTTATATCGCTATGGCTGGTATGATGGGTGTACCTGGTATGACTGCCGCTGATACACTTGCTGAATGGGTTAGTAATAAATCTATCTCCAATAGCGTTAAAGAAGCTCTCATGGAATGGGCTGGCGGAGACGATACTAAAAAGAAACTTGCGTTACTTGTTATGTATGGTACTCCAGCACCTACACTTGGAGTTGACTTCAGTAGAAATATTGGTATTGGTGATTTAATTCCTACAGATAGCTTAGCTGGTCCAACATTTGGTACTTTAGCTAATATGGTTGAGTCATTTAAAAATGATAACGCTACAAACAGTATGTTACTATCTATGGCACATGATTTATCACCAGCATTTGCTAACTACTACCAAGCCGCTACTGGGCATAAACAAGATTGGAAGAAAGGCGTTCAAGGTAGAGAGTACAGTACTAAAGAACGTATTCTTAAAGGTATTGGCTTTAGACCTGTGCTTGATGCGGTTGATGCTGATGTTAGTCAAATCAACTACATTAATTCACAAGAATCTAAAAATGCTAAAAAGGCTATGATTTATAAGTACATTAATGACCCTAGTTCTGTTACTGTAGAAGAGCTTAAAGCTAACAATATTACTAAGAAAAATATTGCTGACGCTAAGAAAAACTTAGGTTATTCATCTATTGAAAAGGCTAAGAGATATAGCTCTAAAGCAGACAGAATTAAGAACGCTGATAAGTTTGACAATATGAGTGAATTTGAAGAGGACCTCGACTAAGAGGTCCCTTCTATTTTTATAGGAGGTTAAATGGTATATACTTTAAATGACATTGAATATATGGCTAGCCAATGTCATGCACAAAGCATCACACTTCATTGGGGTGCAAATTGGTATGACAACACTTCTGACCATTACCATATTAATATTCTTGGTGATGGTACTATCTATTCGGACTATGATAATCTTGATGTTCTTTGTTACCATACTTGGCACAGGAATACTGGTAATATCGGTATCTCTCTTTCTTGTATGGGTGACGGTAGCATTTGGGCAGATGGTACTGTCCAATGGGGCTCTGCACCTCCTACGCAAGAGCAAGTAGATAAAATGGCTATGGTTATTAATGCTATATGTAAGGCTAAAGGCTGGGAAATCGATTACGACCATGTTAAAACTCATGCAGAATGGGCTGACATTGATGGCTATGGCATTAATGATAACGACCCAGATATGCGTTGGGACTTAATTTCTATTCCTCAAGAAAAAGGCGATGGAGGTGACATTCTACGTGGTAAAGCAATTTATTTCCAACATCACCCAGAATTATGCAAAGACTAATATTAGAATGTTAGTATTCGTATTTGCTACTATAATCCTTTTATTTGCGTTGTATGGTGGTTGGAAAGTGTTCCATAAGGAAACTATCGAACAGCCAGTAAAAGCTCCTTCTATGGGGCAAATAATGAACGAGAAGGCTACTCTAGATACCAAGACTACCGTATCATATGTACCAAAGGAAAAAGAATTGGTATATGTTAATAATGTACCAACATATGTACAAGAAGATACAGATGTAGAGGCTAGTATTGAAAAGCCAGCTGTAGTAGTTAAAGTTAATGGTAAAAAACAAAAGTTTGATTTACAACAAAATGAAACACAGAAATTTGAAAATGGTAAAGTTGTATTAGACCAAAAATCTACAGTAGAATTTGATATTAAAGTACCAGAACGTCATGAATTAGATGTTTACGGACAAGAGGAGTTCCGTGCTGGCAAATTTCACAGTCAGGTTGGTATTGACAAAAAGAATGGTAAATTAGTATATGGTGCTAAGTATGATATCACAGATAAAGAACCTATATACTATGTACGCTACAACCTAGTTAAAATGTATACAAACTAATGGGGGCAATACGCCCCCTCTTTTTTTGTACCCATTTTGAAACTTCATCAAACTTTCATAAAAAAGTACTTGACAAATTGAAAAATGTGTGCTATAATCAAAATATAAAACATTAGAAAAACTTCATCGAAATTTCATCAAATTTGCACTTGACAAGCTATCACGGTCGTGATATAATGCAGACAAAGGCAAAGGTGCCGAAAGAAAGGTGAATAAAATCATGTCAAGAAAAAGATACAAGATTAACAGAGGAACTGGAGTACATTTAGTAACTCATAGTTTACAAACAGAAAAAATTGAGGTATGCTCAGTATGTAAATTTGGAAGACTAACACAAAGAGGTAAAGAGGTATTTTGCACTAAAAAGAATATCTTTAAGCCTGTAAAATCTTCTCGCATATTTAAATGCTTTGTTCACAAGCAGTAAATAAGTGAACCTCGAACCTATCTAGGAATACGGCATAGCGTTACTTCCGAACGGCAAACCATGGCACTACGAAGTAAACGTATGATAGGCAAGAGTAAAGAAAACGCACTAATCAAGCGTAGTATAAGGTGGCATGCGATTATGCAAACATCGAGGTCCTGGTAAAACCGATGTAAAATAAATAACAGCACCCGTTTAGCGAGCGTGGTGATAGGCGTTATAGGCTCAGCGGTACAGCTACCTCGATTCCATAAGAACCCCCGTCCTGATGTGGCAACGATGAGAACCTAAGTGATAAGGTGCTAGATAACGGCAGACCGAGGCTAGTCCGCAATAGCGGAAATCATCGTAAGGTGCACAAACACCACGCCCCCAACATGGGGGCAGTGCACTCAGAGGGAGGTAGTAGTACCAAATAAAAGTAAAAAAAAATACACGAAGTGTTTCATGAACGAAGTGAATGAACAATAAGAACTACTCACCAAACAAGTTGGTTCGTATTCTCGTAACGGTCTAAAGACCTACTCGAAACTTTCTGTATTGCTTTAAAAAAGATAATCAACATCAGTTGATAATAAGTGAACCAAATACGTCAATAAGTGTTTGGTGAACGTAATCCTCGCAAAACAAGTTTGCTACGTATTACTGATTTAGATAATCTACTTTTACCTAAATTAAATCATAAGTAATAAATAAAAACAAAAATTAATTACGAAGTCTTTAGACGAAGTAATTATGTGAACAAAGTGAACAGAAAGTACTTGACAAATAAAAAGATGTATGATACAATACAGTAAACAGGAGGTAAAAAGACAGATGTATAAGTTAACTTTAAAATTCAATTTAAAAAATAAGAAAACAACAATTCTACATCTTTACGTAAAAACAATGGCTAAAATAACATCAGAGGTTAAGTATATTACTGCGTGTATCAATGCTAATAAGCTAATATGGACATGTGGAACAACAGTAGACCCTGATATTGTTAAATCATTTGAATGGGAATATGAAGCAGATATGTTCGACGAGGTAAGGTAAATGAATAAATATGCAGAAAAGATGCTTGAATTAATCGAAGCAGAAAAGAAATTAAGAGATATTGTTAATGAAATTGCAGATAAAAGAGAAAAAATTAAGGTATTGCGGTCTAGTATTGCACCTATAGAAGGACAAATAGGAGAGCTAGAAATGGATATACATGACTTATATGACCAAATGATTTTTGCACGCAGAAAAGTAGAAGGATTGAAAGGAGTAAAACCATGATATTTAAAACAATATTCTTTGCGGTAATTGGGTGCCTATCTCTTTATGAGGTTATATATATTGTTAGGTGGATTAATGGTGGTGTAGTAAGTGCAGGTTGTCCTGGTCTTTTCTTTATGTTCGGTGTAATACTAATTTTTATGATTAGTTGTATTCCAGATATAAGAGACGATGAAAGACCAAATCGATGGAGGTATATGTAGGAGGTGCCTATGCAATTCTGTGACTTACACAGCCATAGCGATTTTTCAATATTTGATGGATTCGCTACTATAGACGACAAAATAAAAAGAGCAAAAGAATTAGGCTATACTGCATTAGCAATGACAGAACATGGTACTACAACTGGCTTAATGGAGTTCTACCTTAAATGCAATAAAGAAGGGATTAAGCCAATACTAGGTTATGAGGGATATTTAAGTCTAGAACCAGATGTTCAAGGTGGCGAAACGTACCATATACTTCTTCTATGTAAAGATTTAACTGGTTATCGTAACCTTATGAAGATAGCCACATATGCTTCTGAGCATTTTTATAGAAAACCAAGATTAGGTTTCGAAATCCTCAATGAATGTAAAGAAGGTCTTATTTGTAGTACAGCATGTATTGCAGGCGTGTTAAGTCATGACAGACCTGATAACATGATTTATGATTTACATAAAATCTTTGGTAACGACTTCTACTTAGAGGTACAGCCACACAAGTTTAAAGAGCAATACGAGTACAATGATAAGGTATTTGCCTGGGGAAAGGAATATAACATTCCTGTAATCATTACTGGCGATAGTCACTATGTAATGCCAGAAGATGCAAGCACACATAGACTATGGTTAAGCCTAGCAGAAGATAGTGAATACTATGGTAGTGGCGATTATCATATGATGAGTAAATCAGAAATGGCTGAGTTCTTTAAATTCAATACAGATAAATACTTCCAAAATGTATCTGACATTATAGACAAATGTAATGTCGAGATACCTATGGGCGGAGAAAACTTTCCTAAATTCGATACACCAGACCCACTTAGATTTGTAAAAGATAAGTGTAATGAAGGCTGGAAGAGACTAGGTATACAAAGTAAACCCAACTGGAAACAATACAAAGAACAGGCTATGCACGAATTCGAAGTATTAGATAAGTGTCATTACACAAACTATATGTGTATCATTTATGATATGCTAGAGTTCTGTAGGAAGAATAATATTCCTATTGGTCCTGGTCGTGGTTCAGTAGGTGGCTCGTTGGTAGCGTATCTTATGGGTATTACAGAAGTAGACCCAATCAGATTTAATCTAGTATTTGAACGGTTTGCTAATCCAGAACGTGTAACATTGCCAGATATCGATTGCGACGTGTCTTCTGAGAGACGTGGTGAGGTTATAGAATACATTAGACAAAAATATGGTACTGTTCATCAGATTAGGACTATTAGCTATATGCAACCTAAATCATCTGTTCAAAGAGCTGGTAAAGCACTAGGCTATGAGCCATCTGATATAGATGAAATCTCGACTAAAATACAATCATTAGACGAGGTAAAAGATGATAAACTCAGAGAGTTAGCTAAGAAGTTTGATGGACATATTGAAAAATATAGCGTCCACGCCTCTGCTGTTGTAGTATTTCCAGAAGATGTATCTAAGTGGTGTGCTATTGAGAAAAGTAAAGATTCATTCTCAGCGGCACAGGATTTTCACTTACTTGAAAAACAGGGAATTATGAAACTCGATATTCTAGGTTTAAAAAACTTAGATATTATAGATTGGACTATAAAACAAGTTGGTAAAGATAACTTGTCTATAACAGACATTCCTTATGAAGATGATTTCACATCTAGAATGTTAAGGGCTGGCTTTACAGAAGGTTGTTTCCAAATAGAATCAAAAGGCATGACTGATATCATTAAGGCTATTAATACTACTAAGGTAGAAGACTTAATCGACACAGTAGCATTACATAGACCAGGACCATTAGACTCTGGTATGGTTGAAGTATTTGAACGTAGAAGACAAGGTGTTGAGCCAGTTACATATCTACACCCAAAACTAGAACCAATACTTAAAGATACAGAAGGCATTATTCTCTACCAAGAACAAATTCTACAGATTGCTCGTGAGCTATGTGGTTATACATATGGTAAAGCAGATAATCTTAGACGTATTATTGGTAGAAAGATAGTTGATGAAATGCAACCAGTAATTGACGATATGAAAAGACAGGGGGTAGCTAATGGTATTTCTGAAACAATTATGCAAGAGATATGCGATGAGATTGTCACTTTTGCTAATTATGGATTTAACAAGGGGCATTCTGCGGCGTATGGGCTTCTTGCGTGGTACACGTCGTATTTAAAAGCACATTATACACCACAGTATATGGCTTCATTAATTGAAATGGCTTCTAGAGATACTCAGTCTAGAGATAAACTGATATTCTTTATAGAACACTGTAAGAAGATAAAAGTTAAAGTTGTTAAACCAGACCTGTATAAAGGTAGAATGGAATGCATTACAGACGGTAGAACTGTTATCATGGGGTTTAACACTATAGCTGGTGTTGGCAGTGTTGAGATTGAGCCATCAAATGACGCTTTACAATTCCTTGAAAATAATGTACAATTAAATAAGACAATGCTTAAAAACATTATTAAGTCTGGTGCTTGTGATGATTACACTAATAAGACACGTTGGGAATTACTGGAATATGTAGACTGGCTTAAAGATAAGAGAAAGTCTAAGGGCGAGTTTAAATACTCTGGAGAGGAAGAACAGTCCTACGGTGAAATGGAATATGATGTATTACGATATACATTCACAGACATATTCGATGAATATGATACTGGTATTGTAGACGGTAATACGAATGTTATTGCGTTAGTGACAAAGACAAAAGCACATAGAACTAAAAAAGGTAAACCAATGGCATTCGTTGAAATCTATACACCTAGTAAAGGTGCTATAAAAGCAGTTATGTTTGAACCTAAGTTTGAAGAATTGAAAAAAGGTCAGGTATACATCATGAAAATGGAAGATACGATGATACGAGATTTTATTTTGGCAAGAAAAAAGTCTTGACAAATCTTTAAACTTATGATATAATACGACCATAGACAATGTTAGTCCTTTTTAGGGCTTTATTAATTACAAGGAGATATTATGGACCAACAAAAAATTAAAGAGGTTTTTGAAGTATTACAAGCACCATTCCACCCAGATGATATTGAATGGCGTCCACAACGATTTGTGAAAAATGGTAAAACACAAGCATTAGCTTATGTTACTGCTCGTGCAGTTATGGAACGCTTAGACCAGGCAGTAGGACCAGCTAACTGGGATATGGAACTATCATCTATTGATATGGGCACATCTTCAAAACTTGATAAGCAAGGTAATAAAACCGATTACAAAGGTTTTGCGTGTACTCTAGTATTACATATTGAAGATGATAATGGTGATGTAAAAACAATTCGTCGTACAGATGCAGCAAACCTAACTGACTTTGAGGCAATTAAAGGTGGTGCTTCTGGTGCAATGAAACGTGCGGCTGTACAGTTTGGTATTGGTCGATACTTGTATGGTATTGGTGATACATGGGCTGAAACAGACGACCATGGTCGAATTAAAACAGTTCCTCAATTACCAGATTGGGCATTACCAGAAGGTTTTAAATATCCAGCAGGCGGTATGAAAGTTAAACACCAAGAAGTACCTCAACAACCATCATACGAACAACCTAGCTATGATAATAATGAACCAACAGGCGAAGTCGAAGAGGATATGTTAATCACGTTTGGTAAACATAATGGTAAACGCTTCTCTGAAATGCCACTAGATTACATCGAATGGCTTTCTAAAAACGCACAAAAACCAGATGTTAAACAAGCGGCTATCAACTGGGTAGAAAAACACGGTGGCTCTGGTTCTGAGGACGCTCCATGGTAATCTCGTTAGAGGTTGCTAGGGCTATTAGACCATTAGCCTCATTACTACATGGTTATATCCATGAAAAATCTCAAAATGGAGTATTAATAAGAGGGGTCAAAATGACCCCAATCTCCATTGATGAAATGTGTAAGGCTTGTGGCTGTAGTCCAAACAGTGTACACACCAATCTTATTGATTTAGTTAAACAGGGGTATGTGGCTAGGACATACAAAAAAGAAAACCCTAATGACAAATCAGTAATTAAATTAACAGCTGGTAGCGGTGTTTTATATATGGGCACCACTGATAAGGTTAAATTATAGGCTACTCTAAATAATTAAGAAGATATAATAAGTATACGCAAAAGGAGAGTGATATATTGACATATGCTGGAAAACTACAGAAAGTTGTTACGTTATATTTAAAGAAATGCTCAGATAAACCAGCCTTTGTAAAAGGCAAGCCAAGCCAGGCATATTGGCAAGCACGAGGGTATTTCTTTAAGCAAGACCCTGATGTAGTCAATGTCGTATATGACTTTCTACTAGAATTCCCTACAAAAGAGATAGCTCCACCATGGACTATAGTAGATAGGGCTAAAGCGTATCAGACAGAATTAAGATGGAAAGAGGCAAGAGATAAAGTAATTAAAAAAATTGAGAAAGCCAATCCTTATTCATTTGAAAGTTTAATGGACTTATAGGAGTTGGTATTATGAATAAACAACAAGAAATTCTAAAACGATTTACATCAATTTGTGATTATGCTTCATTAGCTAAAAAACAAAATGAACTAGGTCAAGGAGTATATGTAGCTATCGTTAAGGATTTATGTGTCGAAATTGAAGAGCTGTTAGGAGTTGACAAAGATTGAGCGTAGAGAACCTACTAAGAACAAAAATAGACATTGTAGAGTACATCGGAAGAACAACAGAACTTAGACCTAAAGGCTCTTTATATGAAGGTAGATGCCCAATTCACGGAAGTGATGAGGGCACCCCTCTCGTTGTCTACCCACAAACAAATAGTTACTTCTGCTTTGCTTGCGAAAGTGGAGGAGATATTATACAGTTTGTGAGTGATTACGAGGATGTGTCAAGAACAGTAGCAATTAAAAAACTGGCACAAGAATGTAACATCAACCTTGACTCTGACGAAAATTGGACAAAGGCAGTTAAAGTAGAAGAAGATTGTAAGCGAGTAATCGAACGCTCTGAAAAACAAGTAGGTAAAGTAAAAGATTACCTACATAAACGAGGTTTCTCAGACGAAACAATCTCTGCATTTAATCTTGGTTTTGATTCAGATTGCTTAGTAATCCCAATTAGAAATGAATACGGTCAACCAGTAGCGATAGCTAAGAGGCAATTTGACCGTAGTCCTAAATACATTAATACTCGTAATAACGTGATGTATGATAAATCTGCATTGCTCTATAACCTTGATAAGGTCGTTAAGCAGAAAAACAAAGATGAACTATACATGGTAGAGGGGTATATGGACGCTATTAGTGGTTATCAATTAGGATTACCAACTGTAGCGTATTGTGGTAATGAAGTACATAGAGACCAGTTACGCACAATGCAACGCACTTTGCGTAAGATACCAACAATTATCTATTGCCCAGACAATGATGTAGAGGGGATTAAGCGTGTACCTCGTGTGCGTGATTACTTTAAAGAAATTCTACCTCGCTGTACGGTAAGAGTATTAGAATTACCAGAAGGGGTTAAGGATTTAAATGATGCATTACTTGCAGGAATTGATGTTAGCTCTTTACCAAAAACACATATTGACAAATATGTCTTATGGTTTATGTTGGATAATTGTAAATCTTCAGAAGAAGAATATGATGTAGCTCATAACTTCTTAAAGACTGTTCAAAATCCACTATTCAGGGCAGATATTATCAAGAAACTTTGTGGACGTTGGGAACGTGAGTTCTCTGAACTCAAAGACTTCTTTGAAAATTACCAAGAAGATACAGATGAATTGATTCAAAATGCGGCTACAACACGAGAGTCGATTGACGATTTAAAGAATTTATATCTTCGTGGTGAATATAAAACACATTTCAAATGTCTTGACAACTGCATAGGCGGTATGGTAAAATCACATGTAATGATTGTTGGAGCATATTCTTCATCTGGTAAAACAGATTGGTTAGTTGAATATATTCTTAGACAAGTAGTTGCAAATAAGGCACGTACTATATTCTTCTCTTTAGAAATGTCTAAAGGTAAGGTAATGGAACGTATTATTGCAAAGATTTTACAAATACCATTAAGAGACGTTAGGGAACTTGTGCTGAATGGAGACCCACGCATTGCACAAGTAGAAGCTAAGTTAGCTGAAAGACTTGTTATCTATGATGATAATGGTTTATCAATCGACGATATCAAGGCTCGTATCATTGCTTGTAATCGCAAGAATACATTAGGTGGTCCAGTAGATATTGTAGCAGTTGATTACTTTACATATCTAAAAGGTGCTAGTACATATGAGGGTGCTTCAGAACAGGCTCTCAAGATGAAAGGTATTGCTAAAGAACTTAACATTATCTTTGTAATGCTCTCTCAATTAAACCGTGGTGCTAACACATATAATGAACCAACTATGGATTTACTTCGTATGACTGGTGATATTGAAGCTAGTGGCGATGTTATCATTATGTTATGGAGACCAGAGAAAGAGCCAGGGCTATCACTACAGAAACAAGATGAGCTAAGGAATATAACTCGTATGAAAGTAGAAAAAGCTCGTGATGGTATCTATGGTCCTATTCGTATGGAATTAAGATACAATTCAAATACATCAAGATTAGAAGAAATTGCTTGACAACTACATGGCTTTATGGTATAATACAAACAAGAGGTGAAAACAATGACAGTAAAACAATTAATAGAAAAATTACAAGAATATCCGAAAAATACCGTCGTTCAAGTGGGAGCAAGCTACGCATGGGAATATTGTCAGGGTAACATTACAGATGTTTTGCCAGACAAACCACGAACAGAATATCGAAAATCAGATATTGGTAAAACATGTGTTTTATTATTAGCTGATAACGAGAAAGATATTGGGAGACGATAATATGACTGTACATCAATTAATTAGTCAATTACTTGAATATCCATTAGATATGGTTGTACAAATAGAACTCTATAATGGTCATAACCCTATACGAAGTTCTATCGCTGACACATATCGTGATAACATGCGTGATGAATACGATAAAGTTACAAATAGCCAATGTGTTTTAATATACGGAGACGATATATAATGCCATACACAAAATACATTTGCCCAGACGGTCATGAGGTTGGTATAGACGAATGTCTAACAGCCTGTAGGCTAGAGGGGCAAATTAATCCAAATACTGGTGAGCTATACTGTCCCGCTGGTAGGTGTTTATCTAAACGAACATTGATAGCATTAGCCGACCAACGAGAATGGACTGGTACACCAAGTACAACTCAATTACTAGCAGGTACTAGAGAAAATTATCTCAAGATTACTAAAGACTATGCAATTAATCCAATGGACTCTCTGTTCATGTTACATGGTACTAAGGTTCATGACTACCTAGAGAAATACACAGACGATGAAGGTATTTCCGAAGTACGTTTAGACGACGGCACTTCTACAGGTGCTTTTGACTATTACTCACCAGAGAATGGTGGTACATTATATGATAATAAAACTTATGGCTCATGGAAAGTAGCTAAGGTTTTAGGGCTATATACAAAACGTGTACCAACTGGAGAGGTATATAAAACAGGAGCTAAAAAAGGACAGCCTAAATTCCGTAATGAAATTAGGAATAATGGTCCTAAGCATAGATTAGACCTTGCGATACAGCTCAATGACTATCGCATGAAGATAGAAAAAGAATTAAAGAAACCAGTAAATAACCTCGTATGTGAGGTGATTGTTAGAGACGGTAATACATATATTGCCACTCAGCGTGGTATCACAAGCCCAGGTTACTTAGTACCAATCAATAAGATTAGTGATAAGTGGGTTGAAAGATATATGAAAAAGAAAGCTAAAGATTTGACAGAAGCACTAGAAACAAACACAATGCCACCACCATGTAGGAATTCTGAATGTTGGGGAGGTATGAAATGTGAACGCTTCTGTAACGTAGCCAAGTTTTGTGATAAAGGGAGAAAAGATGAAGACAATTAATTTAGATAAGTTTGATGCTCTATCAGCAAATCATTTGACATTAATTGGTCAGTTATTCTTAATGAAGAATAAACAGTATGCCAGTGGTGATGATGTACTATCAGCTTTTAAAGAAAGTGCTAAACGCCAATTTGGAGAACTAACTAAAGATGGTGCTTTTAAAGCGTGTATGCAGTTCAAAGATAAACACGACCTAGCACTACTTCAGCATGGGACATTATTACCAGACGCAAAAGAGCGTTTATATGATGTTGTTGTGTATTGCTTGTTAGCATTAGCTATTTTGAGTGGTCAAGATGAAGAGTTGTAAAGTAACTAAAAACTGCTTAACAACTAAAGACCAATGTTGGATATGCGATGATTACGGTTTATATCGTCCTAAAAATAAGTCTATCTTATCTCCTCGTCAAGAGGAGAATAGGCTTGCTCGTAAACTAGAAAAGAAAGTAAAGAAACAAACGTCAGCTAGTAAACGTGGCAAAAGCAATAGACGTAATGGGAGAAACGCAGAAAGAGAACTCGTAGCATGGTTTGAAAAGATTGGTCTTGAATCTAATTTAGTACCAATGTCAGGTGCATTAAAATCTGCCAATATTATTAAGGCGTTAGCCAACGATGAAATGGTTGAGAAAATGCGTGGTGATATTAAGGTAGAAATTAACGGACATAAATTCACAGTTGAGTCTAAAAGGAATGTAAACTCAGATGCTTGGTATAAAAAGGCAGAAGATGGTATTATCCATATTAAAGGGTTTGCATATCTTTTAAGGCAGGATTTATTCCATGCACTTGTAAATGGTGTTAAATTAGACATTGCGAATACGGTTGAAGATAAGGGCTTTAAAATAGTTCACACATACTTCGACCAAGATAATAGCGATATAGTTGTTATTTCAAGACCTTATTGTGATAGGTTATTTTATTTAAAGGAGAAAACATATGAAAAAATTATTGGAAAATGAAAAAGGTTTGAGCTTATCTCTAAAAGCAGTACTTAAAGATAATAAAACACAGGTTGATTCTGACGTTGAAGTGAAAGATATTAACCTTGTTGAAGTAATCGCTATGTTAGTTGCCATGAACGATGCCGTAATCGAAGGATTAAATGTTCCAGACATTAAACCAGCTGTATTGAAAACATTAGGAACAACATTAATTGAGTTGGCAAATGGCACATTTGAAGAAAAAGAAGAAAAACTTTTAAGCTAATTAGTAGATGATGAAGGAGAATTACCCTATGTATATTTTGGCAGATGATAGTAAAAAATTGATTAATGCTTGTTCCTTGTTTGTAAAACCAAAGAAAGACAAAACTGACTTGAATAAAGTTACAAGCTATATGGTATTAGGTTCTATTGCAAATGGTGTTAGTGTAAAAATTAAAGAGTTCGATACAGAAGCTAAAGCTCAGGCATTTATTGAACAAGTGGCACTTGACATTTCCGCAAATCGAAGAGCAAAGGAATAGTATATGAAAAATATATCAGAATTAAAAGCTAGTTATGATGAGCTTAAACTCTGGTATGATGAGTTAGAAGATACTGACGCAAGTTCTGCCTTTGGTATTATGAAAGAAGCCTCTGCTTTACAAGCTAGCTTTGAATACCTATCGGCAGACCTTGGCAAAGAATTAAGTGATGCAGAGAGAGCGGCTAAGGCTACACATGCTAGCGTTAGTAGCTCCTCCTCGACTAAAGTAAATGAGGGCGACAGAATAGCTAGTCAATCAATGGAAGTACTTGAAGCCTGGGAAAAAGTCTCGGCAATTCAACGCTCTCAAAGATATATGGACGCTACATCAAAACATTTGTCACGTATCTATTTTGATTCAAAGCTCATATTTGAAAATGCTTGCCGTGCTATGCGTCAACCAGTAGGGAGTGATAAACTTGTCGGTCATATTTGACAAATTACAGGAATTGGCGTATAATACAGGTGAAGAGATTTTTGAAATGTATATGGTTCAATTAGACGTAATAGTCTCGGAACCTTATATGGCGTTCATTGTAATAATGGACGGCGAGGTAGTTTTCGCTTATCAAATAGGAGATAAAATATGAAAGATAAAATACTGGCTATGTTAGTCAGTCTGTATGAAGCTACTAAAGATGCGGTTATAGTCACACTACTATTTGCCTGGTTTTTGAGCGTACCATACTATTTCTTCCACGTTGGTGGGAACTTTATTGAGTGGTTTGTATTAATTATATATATCACCACAATCTCTAAAACATTAAGGTTTTTAGGTAAGCTATTGGTCCGCATCACAGATGATGAGGTGGAAGATAATGGCAAGCCAAAAGTTTAGGAGATATGACAAAATCAAAACACCAAAAGGTGTAATAACAATACAGTCAATCCAATATGACCCTAAGAATGATGAGTATTCATATTCGATACTAGGACCAAAGAGTCATTTTTGGAGACAAAGTGAGTGTGAGTTAGTAGAAAGGTATAAGAAAGCATGAATCTACTTAAAGAAGAATTCTTGTCTAAGTATTCCGATTTTCCACAGCATATGGATAACCTAGCAAAGCTAGTTTATTATAGAACATATTCACGATGGCTACCAGACGAAGGCAGACGTGAGACATGGAAAGAAACTTGTACACGTGCAGTTGAGTATAACTGTTCGTTAGCACCAACATCTATCTATGAAGCACAACGATTATTTGATAATATGTTTAATCTAAAACAATTTATCAGTGGTCGCTCATTGTGGATTGGTGGTAGTGAAGCTAGTAAGAAAACGAAACTTGCTAACTTTAACTGCTCGTTTGTAGTAATTGATAGCATTAAATCACTTTGTGATTTATTCTACTTGCTAATGGTTGGTACTGGAGTTGGTGTACGCATCTTACCAAGCGATGTAGAAAAATTACCTACGTTCCGTGACGATGTAACATTGTTTGCTCAATACAATAAAAATTCCACAAAACAACGTGGCAGAGAACATACAATTACAGAACAAGAAGACAATATGTTCGTTATTAAGATTGGTGATAGTAAAGAAGGTTGGGTAGATGCTCTAAGAGCATACCTAAACTTTATGGCTTCTCCATCTAAGTGTAACAACATTCTGATTGATTACACAGAGATTCGTGTTAAGGGTGCTACACTTTCTAATTTTGGCGGAACCGCTAGTGGTTACGAGTCAATTATGGATATGTTCACTAAAATCCATAATGTAATTCAAAATGGTATGTTTTCATCTAAGGCAGAACGTGGTAAATTGCGTCCTATTCATTGCCTAGATATCTGTAACCTTATCGGACAAAACGTTGTTGTCGGTGGTAAACTCTAATGCTTCCGACGTTAAACAAAAACTCTCTAATTCGGTGGAACTCTCTCTGAGACAATACCGAGCGAAGCTCTAAATAGAGAACGTGTAACGACTAGGCGAAAGCCGTACACCCAAGCGGGTGGAAATGGGAGTCCTCGCTAATGCGAGTGAAGATATAGTCTAAACTATATGG
>FLRS01058196.1_pt1 | contig 57477 bp, 46 predicted proteins | sample 1497251 | NCBI WGS metagenome assembly FLRS01 (sample SAMEA4031765, study PRJEB14383) | metagenome | biome: human; feature: oral; material: saliva | place: Philippines | collected 2014
TACTTTACCTATTTATTGGTATATTTGCACTATACAAATAACTAAAATTCATTATCATTTTTAACTTATGAGCGAAAAGAGAGTTTATACCTTTGGTAATGGTAAGGCTGAAGGTAAAGCTGACATGAGAAATCTCCTTGGAGGCAAGGGTGCTAACTTGGCAGAGATGAATCTTATTGGTGTTCCGGTTCCTCCAGGCTTTACAATTACCACAGATGTATGTACAGAGTATTATGAGAAAGGTAAAGAGACTGTAGTAGGTTTGCTAAAGGCAGAAGTAGAGAACAGCGTTAAACATGTTGAAAGTTTAATGAACTCAACCTTTGGAGACCCATCTAACCCTCTGTTGGTGAGTGTACGTTCAGGTGCACGTGCTTCTATGCCTGGTATGATGGATACCATTCTTAACCTTGGTCTTAATGATGCTGTGGTTGATGGATTGGTTAAGAAGACAGGTAATGCACGTTTTGCTTATGACAGTTATCGCCGTTTTGTACAGATGTACGGCGACGTTGTATTGGGCATGAAGCCTGTAAATAAGGAGGATATCGACCCATTCGAGGCTATTATTCAGAAGGTTAAGGCTGAGCGTGGCATTAAGCTTGATAACGAGATGACCGTTGATGACTTGAAGCAACTTGTTGTACTCTTCAAGAATGCTATCAAGGAACAGACCGGTAAGGAATTTCCAAATGATCCTATGGAGCAGTTGTGGGGTGCTATATGCGCTGTGTTCGACTCATGGATGAACGAGCGTGCTATCCTTTATCGTAAGATGGAAGGTATTCCACAGGAGTGGGGTACAGCCGTAACTGTACAGGCTATGGTATTTGGTAATATGGGTGATAGCTCTGCTACAGGTGTTTGCTTCTCTCGTGATGCTGGTACTGGTGAGAATCTCTTCAATGGTGAGTATCTTATCAACGCACAGGGTGAGGATGTTGTTGCAGGTATCCGTACTCCACAGCAGATTACTAAGGAAGGTTCACTCCGTTGGGCTGCTCAGCAGAATATCGATGAAGAGACTCGTGCTGCTAAGTATCCTTCTATGGAAGAGGCTATGCCTGAACTTTATGCACAGCTGTTTGCCCTCCAGGATAAGTTGGAGAAGCACTACCATGATATGCAGGATATGGAGTTCACTGTACAAGAAGGTAAGCTCTGGTTCCTCCAGACTCGTAATGGTAAGCGTACAGGTACTGCTATGGTTAAGATTGCTATGGACCTTCTTCACGAGGGAGAGATTGACGAGAAGACAGCACTCTTGCGTTGTGAACCAAATAAACTCGACGAGCTTCTTCATCCTGTATTCGATAAGGAGGCATTAGCACAGTCTCATGTGTTGACACGTGGTTTGCCTGCTTCTCCTGGTGCTGCAAGTGGACAGGTAGTGTTCTTTGCTGATGATGCTACAAAATGGCATGAGGATGGCCATCAAGTTATCATGGTTCGTATCGAGACATCTCCTGAAGACCTTGCTGGTATGTCTGCTGCTGAGGGTATTTTGACTGCTCGTGGTGGTATGACATCACACGCAGCCGTTGTTGCACGTGGTATGGGTAAGTGCTGTGTCAGTGGTGCTGGTGCTATCATGGTTGATTACAAGGCACGTACCTTGGAAATTGATGGAACTATAATACGTGAGGGAGATTATATCTCTTTGAATGGTTCAACAGGTGAAGTTTATCTTGGTGAGGTGAAGACTCGCCCTGCTGAGGTTACAGGTGACTTCGCAGAGTTGATGGACCTTTGTAAGAAGTATAGTAAGCTGGTTGTTCGTACCAACGCAGATACCCCACATGATGCAGAAGTAGCAAGTAATTTCGGTGCTGTTGGTATTGGCCTCTGCCGTACAGAGCACATGTTCTTCGAGAATGAGAAGATTAAGGCTATGCGTGAGATGATTCTCGCTAACAGTACGGAAGAGCGTGAAAAGGCACTTGAAAAGCTTCTGCCTTATCAGAAGCAAGATTTCTATGGCATCTTGAAGTGTATGGATGGTAAGCCTGTAAACATCCGCTTGCTCGATCCTCCTTTGCATGAGTTCGTTCCACACGACCTTAAGGGACAGGAAGTAATGGCTGAAGAGATGGGCGTAAGTGTTCAGTTTATTCAGAGCCGTGTAAGTGCACTTTCTGAGAGCAACCCAATGTTGGGTCTTCGTGGTTGTCGTTTGGGTAACACATTCCCAGAGATTACTGCAATGCAGACTAAGGCTATCCTCGGTGCTGCTGTTCAGTTGAAGAAGGAAGGATTTGATCCTAAGCCAGAAATTATGGTACCATTGGTTGGTATTGTTAATGAGCTTGACATTCAAGAGAGTATCATTCGTAAAACTGCAAATAAACTTTTCAAGAAGGAAGGCGTTGAGGTTGAATTCAAGGTGGGTACGATGATTGAAATCCCTCGTGCTGCTTTGACAGCTGATGTTATTGCACAGAAGGCTGAGTACTTTAGCTTTGGTACAAATGACTTGACTCAGATGACCTTCGGCTATAGCCGTGACGACATTGCAAGCTTCTTGCCAAGCTACTTAGAGAAGAAGATTCTCGATGTTGACCCATTCCAGGTTCTTGACCAGAAGGGTGTTGGTCAGTTAATCCAAATGGGTGTTGAGAAGGGTCGCAAGACTCGCAAGAACCTCAAGTGTGGTATCTGTGGTGAGCATGGTGGTGAGCCAAGCTCTGTTAAGTTCTGCCATCGTGTAGGTCTTAACTACGTTAGTTGTTCTCCATTCCGCGTGCCTATCGCAAGACTTGCAGCGGCACAAGCAGTTTTTGAAGAGTAAAGCGCAATAAGCTAATATACAAGCAATTAGGCTGTAACTTCTTGGTAAATCAAGGGTTACGGCCTAATTTCGTAAAAGGACAGATGCGCATTTGTACACACTTTCTGTGTACTTTTGAACACTGAAACTTACCAAAATTTACACCATAGGCGACAGGGGGACTTACCACAGACTTACCAATGATACGAACGAATAGATAAACGACAGACGATTATGGCAATATTCAAGGCAGTAGTCAGGAGACCACGCAAGGATGGCTTCTGGCAGGTATACATCCGGGTGGGTGTAGGTGTGAAAGTTGGTTATATCACGACCGACAAGTATGTAACGAGCAAGGGGCTGGGAAAGGGAAATGAGATAACAGACCCTTACGTCCTGCAATATTGTTCCAGCCTCATCATTGAGTACAACGACAAGCTCAACAGAAAAGACACATCGAGGTGGACTGTTAGACAGGTAGTGGAATATCTCCGCACAGCTGACACAGATTTATGTTTTAGCGAATATGCACGGCTTCACATCGACCGTATGATTGACCGTGGACAGCAGCGCAATGCACGCAATTACCAGTTAGCACTCCAGCATTTGGAACGTTTTTGTGGGACAACGAAGATAATGTTTGATGAATTGACTTCCCCTACTGTCAACAGATGGATACAGACCTTAGAACTTACGAAGCGAGCCAAGGAAATGTACCCCGTATGTATGAGGCAAGTGTTTAAGGCTGCCATCATGGAATACAACGATTATGACAATGGACTTATCCGTATCAAGACTAATCCGTGGACTAAAGTAAAGATTCCATCTGCAGACAGAACGGAGAAGCTTGCCATCAGCCCAGAGCTTTGTCGTGAGTTCTTTTCTGTGCCACTTCCTGAAAGCAAGATGAAAAGTCCTTTGCCAGAGTTAGGGCGTGATGTAGCAATGATGATATTGTGTCTTGCAGGCATCAATACTATAGACCTCTACGATTTGAGGAAAGAAGACTATCAGGATGGACGCATCTGTTACCGTAGGGCAAAGACACGCAAGATAAGACGTGATGAGGCTTACATTGAAATGCGTGTTGAACCTATTCTTTTACCGTTGTTTGAAAAATACAAGGCTGAAGACAACGGCCCTTATTTGTTCAACTTCCATACTCGTATGACAACAAGTGACAGTTTCAATGCGAATGTTAATACAGGACTTCGTAAAGTGTGTGAGAGTATGGACATGCCGAAAGAAGAGTGGTTCTCTGCTTATACTTTTCGACATACATGGGGCACAGTGGCACAGAATGACTGTGGAGCAACCATTGACGAGGTGGCATTTGCTATGAACCACAGCAATGGGCATGCTGTAACGAGAGGATATATCAAGTTGGATTTCTCTCCTGCCTGGGAACTTAATAGGAAAGTGATTGATTTTATTTTCTTTTCTACTGCTAAGAGCAAGCAAGGATGTGCGCATGGTGTTGATGAGCCGAAGACCGATACATTCAGAATTGCACCCAAATACATGATATACGCAAGAGCATATTTCAGAGGGCAGATGCTTGCAGAGGTTTCAGATATTGGATTTTCAAATATCGACGAGGTGATATCTCGCCTCGTGCCACAGCTGCCTGATACTATCCCATTGCGTTGCGCAGTACAGTTTCGGCTAAAAAATGTGGACACCGACCGTGAAGCAGTATACGAACGCACAAAGGGAAAAGGCTTCTGATTTCTTCTCATAACCGATTTGCAAATAGCAGGTCGGTTTTTTCATGCCATCTCGCTAAATGTTAATGAATTGAAAAATTAAAATATCTCACGCACATGTACACACGTGTCTTCGTCGAATATATTCCATTATTATGTTATTTATGAGTGTAACGAATAAATAATATAATATTCCTTATTCCATTACGCGCGCGCGTGCGAGCTTGACTTTTGCTTCCCCGAAAAATACACCTTGGTTGGCGTTTGCTACCCTTTTGGTTGGCGTTTGCTACCCTTTTGGTTGGCGTTTGCTACCCTTTTGGTTCACGTTTGCTACCCTTTTGGTTCACGTTTGCTACCCTTTTGGTTCACGTTTGCTACCCTTTTGGTTGGCGTTTGGTTGCTTTTTGGTTAAATGTTAATGAATTTAACATACAGACTATGAAAAATGGAAGATTTTGCTACCCGTTTGGTTCACGTTTGGTTGGCGTTTGGTTGGCGTTTGCTTCACGTTTGGTTGAACTTTGGTTGAACTTTGGTTGAACTTTGGTACACAAAAAAGGCGTCCCATACTCACGTACAGAACGCCCAAACAATCTTCTAACCTTAATTTAACTATGAAACCCTAAGCGAAAATTAAATTATAGCACTTCTACAAGTAGAAGAATTAGACGTTATTCACCATCTTCTTCTTCCTCGCAAAGTTCACGCAGTTTGTCCTCAATGGTGAGCGATACATTATGCGTGTTGATATTTGCATCGACGGCTTTGAGTTTCGCTTGATGAAATTCAAGCAGTCGAAGTTCAGCACTCACACGGTCTTCAGCAGTTAAACTCATCTGGTCGAGTTCAAACTGCGTCAGACCATTCTCAACAGGCTCCGTGAAATACTTCTCGGAGTGAGCTCTTATGAAGCCTTTTAGTGGATTATCTTTATTTGGCGTGCCTTTCACACGCCCTCCTGTCTTCTTTCCTTTCATGTGCGACAATACTTAAAATATGAGTGCAAATATAGTATAATAACTTAGCACGCAAATTATAAGTATTGTAACATAAACTTTTCAGATATGTTAGGAAGTATTATTGGAGCAGGCGTTGGAGCAGCAGCCTCTATCTTTGGCGGCATCAGTGCTTCAAAAGCTATCAAGAAGATGAAAGCTAACCTCGAAGCACAGAGAAAGAAGAATCAGGATTGGTATGACCAACGATATAATGAGGATGCAACACAGAGGGCAGACGCACAGCGTATCCTCACAAAAACAGAGGAGGCTTTTCGAAACCGCAACAGAGCAGCACAGGGAGCAGCTGCCGTGATGGGTGGTACAGAGGAAAGCGTAGCTGCAACTAAAGCTGCGAACTCGCAGGCTTTAGCAGACGCTACAAGTCAGATAGCTGTTAATGCTGATGCACGTAAAGACCAGATTGAGCAAACCTATCAGCAAAACGACACTAATATTCAGAACCAACTGAATGCCTTAGAACAGAAGAAAGCAGACGCAATCAGTCAAGCTGCACAGGGTGTAGCATCTGCGGCATCCAGTATAGGAAGCTCAATGTAAGATATACGAAAAGTTATGACGAAAATAGGATATGACGAAGTAAAGCCTGCTACAGCTCCTCAAGGTAAAATACCTCCAGCTATAGACAGGTCATTGCAAGGGGCTCCAGGCAGTCAGCCGAGCGAGCAGACTACGGTTAAGCAAGAAACGGAAGCATCTACCAATGCGCAAGATAATACCGCATCTACTACACCAGCCTCAACTGTATCACCAACTGTATCACCAACTGTATCATCAACAACTCCAGATAATCATAAGGCGGACCTCATTGGTTACGATAATCAGATAGACATCTTGAAGAAAGCACAGGCAGACTATGCCAGTGCAAACGAAACAGAGGAGGAACGCAAGAAAAGGGAGAAGAGAGAGAAATCGAAGCGTGTTATAGCTGCTGTAGGTGATGGCATAAGAGCACTGTCTAATCTCTACTTTACTTCACAGTACGCTCCTAACATGTATAACCCCGATGATACTCAATTGGCGAAAGTGGATGCACGACAGGAAAAACTGAAAGCTGAGCGAGAGGCGAACAGGGATAAGTACCTCAATTACTCATTGAGAATTGGCGACCTTGAGAATGACAGAGCCAAGACAGTTAGAGAAATTGAGGCGCAGGCTGAAAGACTTAGGCTTGCACGAGAGAAAGCTGGTAGAGAGCAGGAAGAGCATAATTGGCTTGCAGACCTGCAGCCAGACAAAAAGCGTGCGGCGGGAGCAGATGCAGATGCAGCAGAAAGTAAAGCTAAAACCGCTAAAGCAGAGGCTGACAATGCTGATGCGTTACAAAAAGCAAAACTCAAAACAGAGCAAGAGCGAGGGACTACAGAGCGGACAAAGCAGGCAGTTAACAGCGCTACAGCTAATTTGAGGGGTGCACAGGTAGTTGAAAGTGGCGCAAGAACTGCTAACCAGCGTGCAGGAGCAGCCGCTCATTATGCGTCAGCAAGAGCAAGTGACCGCAGTAATGTCAGCGAGTTCTCTGCGTATGACTCTAAAGGAAGAGAACATAAGTTTCGAACGAAAGATGCTGCAGATGCTTACGCTAAGCAGCATGGAACATTTAAGGAGGAAAATAAGACCGAAAAGACAACGACAACGTCAAAGGTGCGTGGCCGTACATCGAGTCGAGTCTCTACAAAGACTTCAAGTGGTGGTGGGTATTCACAAAAGCCACCACAGAAAAAGAGTACAGGAGTGAAGTGGAAGTAACAATAATATAACATACTATCTATATGGAAATGCAAGATAAGCCTTTACGCAAACTATATACGTCATTAAAAAGTAACAACTATGATGTGCCTGATAACTATGAAAGTTTTGAACGCACATTAACAGAATCAGGGCAAGCTGGTGCTCAAAGTCGACGTGCCCTACATGAGTCTCTGAAAAAGAACAATTATGATGTACCAGATAGTTATGACAGCTTCTATAAGTCACTTTTTACTCCTGTAAATAGTACGACTTCAATGGCTATTGGTAGTGAGCCTGCAAAACCAGCACCACAGAAGCCTACTACGTCGACTACTACTGCCACTCCACAGCATACGGTACCACCTACAAAACCCGCACCAGCGCAGCCTGTAAGACCACAACAGGTTCAGAAGCCACAGGGCAAGCCTATGACGGAAGCACAAAAAGCGGCTGCAATTGGATGGGCGCAAGGCTTGACAGCACAGACAAAGGCTAACACGCAGCGTGCCATGCAAAAGATTAAGAACATAGGCAAATACCAGAAGGCGCAGGGTGTGTATGGTCAGACAAAGAAAGGAAATATTGAGTACAACCCAAAGACTGGTAAGATGGAGCAAACATATCTTACCCCACAGGGTGAGCAGACTACTCATAAGGCAACAGCGGACTTGGCAAGTCATGAGTTCCGGGTGCAGCAAGGTTTTCTTTCTCGAATGTCAGACAACGGATTGAACCCAGATAACCCAGAAGATGTTGCTAAGCAGCGTCAATTGGATAAGGAGCATCCTATCCGTGATGTACTGGATAGTGTATGGAAAGAAGCTGAAGGTATAGACAAGCAAGCACAGGAAGAGCTACGAAGTAAAGCCTCATCAGGTTTCAGCCTTTCTACACTTGCAGAAGCCTCAAACTCTGCAGGAGCACCACTTGCAGGGCATGATAGAAATTTCAACGATGAGCTATCTTATCAAGAAAAGCGTCACAAGGCTTTTGACTTTGACAAGATGGCTAATACAATATACAGCAGATTGCCAAAGGACTATCGCAACGATAGATTGAGAGAATACACAGCATATTTTTCTAAGCACCCAAAGGAGGCTAAAGGTAAGAGCGCTGTTGCAGCTGCTAAGGATGCACTGATGGGGCAGATATACAATAATGTATATAGTCATGCTGTGCAGGAACGTCTACCGAAGTCTAATTTAGAGTTCTTACTGCGTAAAGTAGCAGACCAACCGCTTATCTCAAGTAAAGCAGCTGCAGAGTTTGCTGCTTCATCAAGGACAGGCTCACATGGTCTTGAGGTTGCTGAGCGTGACGCAATGGCGCAATTCGGTGGTCAGCATAAGGCAATGAATATTATAGGTACAGTGGCTAACATGGCACTCGACCCTATTACATACGTTTCTGGAGGTGTTGGCGGTTTTGTAGGCAAGAAAGCCCTTGGACTTGCAGGCAAAGCAATGTTAGGTAAGGTTGCTGAAAAAGCCACTGAGAAAGCAGTTGGTAAGGTTGCCACAGATGTTGCAAGTAGATATGCAGCAGGGACGCTTGCTGGACGTGTAGTGCAGGGAGTTGCAGGTGGTGCAGCTAACTTTGCTACATTCAATACGCTGAAAGGAATTGAGGAGCAAGTTGCAACAGGGGGTGTTGTAAACCCTGAAACAGGAAAATCCGATGGCTTCTCTGTTGGTGAGATATTGAAATCAACAGGACATGGATTGTTACTCGGTGCAGCAACTGGTACATTGTCGCCTATCATTGGTAACTTCGCAGACAAGGCAGTAAAAGCAACGACAAGCACAGTTGGTAAGGTTGCATTACGTGTAGGTGAGACTGCTGTCAGTACGCTTGCAGAGGGTACAGTGTTCTCTATCCCAGAATGGATTAGCGGTCAAGGTGACGCATTCGATGTTTGGACAGATAGCATGGCAATGATGCTTGGTTTCAAGGCAAGCCATGCTATTAAGAGTGCGCCACGTGTGTTAGATGCATTACGCACAGATGGTAAGAGATATGGTTTCAGCTTTAAGGAGCGTCTGAATAAACAGATGGAAGCGTCACCTTCTGATGCAGGATTTACGAGTGAAGAGCTTGACGAGTTACGTAACAATGGTTATATGGACTTGTCTATGCTATTTCGTAATGCACAGAAGCAGAAGAGTACCAATCCTAAGAGTCGTGAGGTCAGCAAAGAGGTTGTAGATGATTACGAAAATCTTACCCCCGACACATTCGACGGCTACGAAGCCATGAAGCGATTGATGAATGACAGGGGGGTGAGCGAGGCTACTCGTGCTAAAGCATACTACATCCTTACAGGTCGTATGTTACCTATGTCAACCATTACAGGGTACACTACAGATAAGACAGAGGATGGAGACATCGTAGTAAAGAGTATGAGTGCACAAGGAGACGTTGTGACCTCTCGTCAATTTACCAATGAGAAAGCGGCACAAGGTGAGATTGATAAAATTATGCGTCAGTCAGAACTTAACTCTGTGGATGTCGGTGAGAAATATAAGGAAACAGCTTCAAATATGCTGGTTATTGAGACAGCTATCAAGGAAGTTGCACCTGATGCAGACTTGGAGACTGTCTTACAGAATTACCGAAAGGTGAAGAGTGGACAGGAGGATATGCCTCAAGAAATCATAGACCAAGCAAAGGCTATTGATGTAGCTATAGAGCGTCATCGTGATATTGCAGATGCTAACCGTCCAGAAGCAATTCGTGCAAAACTCAATAAGGAAACAGGGCTTGATGTAGATGCAACTCTTCGTAAGATGCCGAAAGACCGCACAGAAGAGGAGAAAGAACTTGTTGATACCTATATTAAGTCTTTATTCCCAGAGCAGGAGAAGACAGAAGACGGTCAGCCTGCAGATGTGCAAGCTGATACAGAATACAAGCAGCGTATAGAAGAGCGTCAGCAAGCATACGATGAGGGTAAAGAAGCCTTTAATGTTGCAGACACAGAGGGTGATAATTCCGATACTGATGCTATCGTACTTCGTTATCGTGAGGCATACGATGAAATCGAACGAGTGTTTGCTGATGATGCAGAAATGCGCATTGCCCAGCTTGAAGAAGACCCTTGGGAAGTGATGAATGACCAGTCGCTTACACCAGAGCAACAGGACGCTGTAGCATACTTCGTCAACTCCAAGGCTGCGATGGATGGACTTACAGAGGCTGCCAATGAAAACAGCGAGAATAAACGTGCAGAAGCCGAGCACAAGATAGCTCAACGCACCAACAAACAGAGTGGTATGATACACCCTGCAACATTGAAAGTTGATGACAAGCAGGTTTATATCGTCAGTGGAAATGTAACTATGTTCCCCGATGGTTCTACGGTAGATATTCATCATTCATCGGAGAGTGTCGTTGTATGTGATGCTGAAACTGGTGAATTGAAATTCATTTCTCCTGAGCAAATCTATAAGGTAGATGAACCTGTAGACCCAAGTATGGAGTTGAAAGCTGTAGACGAGGCTATCAGTGCAGAGCAACAGGCTATATTAGGTAATGAGGCTGAGACAGAAGTTTCAGAATCAGAAGAAATACCTGAACAGGAAGAAAATGAACAGCCACAACCTATACAGCAAGATGATGACGTTGAGGAAATGAACCTTGATGTACAGAATGAAGGTGAGGTAAATTTACCACAGAATGAGGATTTACAGCCAAGTAATGAAACTATTGAGGACGATTTACCACAACAACCTGAAACCGCACTACAGCGTATTCCTAAGGGCGAGAATGGAGAACCATTGCTTGAGCAAACTGACCCTGAAACCGCATGGGATGGTGTTGTAGAGTACATGGAAGACGCTGACGACGCACAGGAATATGTAGAAAGCATGGTGGCACAGCTTACCAAGGATGTTGACAATGCGAAGAAAGCTGTCAGCAAGGTAAAACCAAGTGCAGATATGGCAAAGTTCAAAGCTGATAAGGCAGCTGCAAGGCAGATACAGGCAGATGCAGAAGCACGACTTGATAAGTGGTTGCAGATTTCCAACGTGAATAAAGCACGCAAGCAGGCAGAACTCAATCGTATCAATGCAGAGCGTGCAGAGGCTGACCGCATTGCACGTGAAAAGGCTGTGGCAGAACTTGCAGAACAGAAGCGTGTTGAGGCTGAGAAGAAAGCCGAACAAGAGGCTATCGGTGCACATGCCGTTAATCCGAAGATAAAGGAGAAGTGGGACGCTGCTCCTAAGGTTGTAGGAAATGCTGATATTATAACTCTACCTGATGGTAGTAAGCTACGTGGTCATTATGTACTTACAGAAGCTGGTGCAGCTACAGCAAGTCATGATGTGAATAACGCATACAAACCAACAGAGGGATTCCCTATCGATGAAAACGGACAGAGTGTGAACGATAGAGATTACGAGCGTGATGAAGATGCACGTAAGATTTCACGTAGCATAGCTGATAACTACGATAGTAGAGCGTTGCAGTCTGTTACTGTTGTTGATAATAATGGTATTACGCTAAGTGGTAACGGACGCAATATAGCTGGTGAGCTTGCCGCAAAGCAAGGAACAGACGGTGCATATATTGACTATCTGCGTGAGTTCCCACAGAAGTACGGACTTACAGCAGAGCAGGTTCAAAGTATGCAGCACCCTCGTGTACATTTCGTTCCGGATGAAGTATTACCATACGATGCTGCTACATTCGCACGCTTCAATGCACAGGAAATGAAGTCACAGAGCAAGCCAGAAGCTGCGGTAAAACTCGGCAAGGTTGTTCCAGACAATACATTCGGCAATATTGTACGCTCACTCGCACAGTATGACCGTCTGTCTGATTTCTATGCAAATGAGAAAGACGCTAATGGAGCTATCATGGAACTTGTCAAGGCTGGTGTTGTTAACGATAAGCAGCTGCCAGAACTACGTACAGGTGATGCTCTTAGTGCTGCAGGGCGTGAGTTATTGGAAAACACCCTCATTGGTAAGGTATTCCAGAGTAACCCTGATGCAGTACGACAGATTATTGCACAGCCAGGAATTAAGCAGTCTATTGTGATGGCTCTCAGTGAGATTGCACACAACCGTACTCTTGCAAACGGTTACGACCTTAGCGAGGAACTCTCAAATGCTGTAGACCTTGTAGCAAGAGCCAAGCAGGCAGACCCCGACACTTACAAGGAGGGTATGCCTGTATCGCCATTCGGTCGCCAGCAAGGATTGTTTGACGACGAACTTGGAGATAAGCGTGTAACGGATGCAACCACTCTGTTGCTTGCTGACATTCTCAACAGCACAAAGCCGAGCGACCTGCGAAAGGTTCTTGCAACTTATAATGCTGAGGGTGAAACGGCAGCCAACGGACAGTTGGATATCTTTAGTGGCGACCTCAGAAATAAAGAGGAAATTCTTACAGATATAAACAAACATTTTATCAATGCAACACCAAAAGAACAACAAGCCCTTGTCGATGCAGCCATCGCAGAGCGTAAGCGGAGAGCTGCCGAAGCAGCAGCTACCGAACAAAGTGGAGGAAACGATACAGCTGAACAAGCTGCGTCTGTTGAAACGAGCAGTGGACAGCCTCAACCAGTACCAGTAGAAACTACTCCTATTGGCACAACGTTTACACCTACTGAAATTCAGGCACAGCGTGAACAGACGGAAACTAATCCAACCGAAGCACAGAAAGAAGCAGGTAACTATCGTAAGGGTCATATCAAAGTAGATGGTTACGACATCGTACTTGAGAACCCCAAAGGGACCACACGCAGTGGTAAGGATGCAAACGGCAAAGAATGGAGTATTACCATGAAGCACGACTATGGTTATATCCGTGGTACGAAAGGTACAGATGGAGACCATATTGATGTTTATTTGTCAGATAATCCAACGGCTGGGAATGTGTATGTAGTGGACCAAATCGACCAGCAGACAGGTGATTTCGACGAACATAAGGTAATGTATGGCTTTAACTCAATGGAAGAAGCTGTACAAGCATACCGTGACCAATACGAAGATGGTTGGAAAGTTGGCACAGTCACAGAGGTAAGCCGTGAGGAGTTCAAGAAATGGGTTGATAGTTCTGTGCGCAAAACGAAACCATTTGCAGATTATAAGACTGTCAAACCCCTTGAAACAGAACACACACAATCAGGTGAAAATTATGCGCATAATTCAGAAGAAATTATGCACGAGGACATGAAGCCTGCTGAAAGTTCCGAGAAATACACAATTACTCCTACCCAATATACTAACAAGAAGGGTAAGACGAGTGATATGTATCTCGTCAAGTTCAATCATGAGTTGAGTAAAGAAGAGAAAGCTGCTGCAAAGACTTTCATTAGCGAGCCATTGGCAGAGGGCAAGCGTACCCCAAGAGGTTGGTATGACCGTGAACAAGAGGGGTATATGGTGCGTAGTGAGGACGCTGCAAAACAATTAGGCGATATGATGTCTGATGAGGTTGCAGTAGCTGATGAACAGCCACTCACAGTGCAGGATAACCGCAATGCAGTAGCACCAGCTGCTCATAAAGAACAGGAGAAGAAACCAGCTAATACAGTTTCCGTAGAAGATACTGCTATCCAAGATGTAGATACTAAGGTGTACAATCCTAAAGATAGTGGGCTTGACTTTAACGGAGATGTCAGTAAGGAGGATTTCAACGATGCGCTTAAAGACTTACGTAGCTTATTGGGCGTATCAGACGACGAGGGGGATGTTGGTATTCTCTTCCGTGATGATGACGCACTTACCAAGGAGCAGCGTAAGAAGATTAAAGCCGCAGGTCTTAGTGTAACGCAGGTACTCGTTGATAATGGTATGGTTAAGTTCTCTGACTACGCCAATAAGATGGTTAGCCTCATCGGAGATAAAATTCGTCCATGGTTGAAATCTTTCTATGAAGGTATTCGTTGGGAGCCAGGCTATGAGAGTGTAGAGTTCACGCCAAGCGATGAAGTAGCAAGGTTTGATGTACAGAGTTTCGACAAACCTACTCCAGACATATTGAAGCAAGCTGAAATGGTTGTTGCCGAACAGAAAGCAGCAAAGATTTCCAAGCAGACAGAGCAAGAAGTTAAAACAGAGCGTAACGAAAAAAGAAAAGAAGATGAGAAACAAACAGAAGCAAATACAGCAGCTATTGCAGAAGAAGCAGGAACTGTTACAAGCGAGGCAAGAGCTGTTGCAGAAAGAGCAACAACTGACACAGAAGTAAGGAATGCCACCGAAAAAGTAGATGCTACACTTGAAAAGGTTAATAACCAGTTGGCACTTCTTGGCTACTATGAAGCTGATAAGGTAGCGAAAGACTTTAACGAGGCATACGGTTATATGCGTAATGCAGAGAAGAAAGCCGTTAAGGATGCTACCGCTTTGGCAAAGCGCATAGCCGACGACCTTGGTGTAGATATATATGAGGCAACTCATACAGCACCGGGTAAGAATGGTAAACGTAAGAGTAAACCATTGGCTGTTGCAAACATTGCACCTATTGGTGGTGAGATTACTATTCATCTACCACTGGAAGATGGGAAGAACTTGAGTATCTATATCATCTTAAAGGCTAATGATACAAAGGGTAGCCTTGACCCAGGAGATAATCTCGAAGTCGGAGACATCATGTATCGTCTTGAAAAGCCTAATGCGAGCGGTCAAGCGAGATATGGTATAAACAACTTTGTAAGTTCTGATGTAGCATACAATGAACTACTTGATGGTATAAGGCGAATAACAGACACTACAGAAGTACGTGAGAAGTCAAATCCTGATATAAAATCCTATTTAGCAGAGCATCTAAACTCTATTGCCAAAGACAAGAGTATACAACAAATCATAAATCCTGCTACAGGAAATTCAGAAGAGCTTATTAGAGATTATCTTGCCAATGAGTTGCCTGGATATGTCATAGACCATTTCACTAACTATGCAGATCCAAAGGTGAAAACCTTATTGGAGTATGTGACAGGAGATAAGTCTTTGAGTAAAGAGGAAAACAAGAAGAATCTCGACTTAATTATAGATGCTCTAATTGACCGTGCTCGTTCTATCTTAAAGGATGGTGAAGACGTGGAAGAGTTTCATGGTGGTGAGCAAGTCTATTCTGTTAAACATGGTGCTTATAAGCATATATTAGCGGCATTCCATGGTTCAGATGGAAAGACGGAATACTATACGTTCTCTGATGGTACAAAGGCAAATGCTAATGAGGTACAGAAGACAGAACCCCAAAGGGATTTGACTGAGGAGATTTCTCAGCCTGTTATAGGACAACCAACCAATAACAAGCTGCTTGCCCAATATAATGCTTTAAAAGAGAAGCACCCTGATACAAAAATCTTGCTTCGTGTTGGGGATTTCTACGAGACGTATCAAGATGATGCAAAAGACTTGTCTAAGACACTTGGTATTGTTCTTACCAAAAGGAATGATGGTGTTAATATGGTTGGTTTCCCATACCATGCACTTGATACCTATCTTCCAAAATTGATACGTGCTGGTTACAGAGTAGCTATTAATGAGCAGTTAGAATTGCCTAAAACTAACGAGGACGTTGTTCCCAATGGTACGCCTCAGCCCAAGAAAGTAAATGTAGAGAGCCTTGTTCGTGAACTTCAAGATAAGGGCAAAGCCAGGTTGAGCGAGCATACCGAAGAAGAGAAAGCAACTACAAAAAAAGAAAAGCCAACAAAAAAGAACAATTCAAAGAAAAAAAGTGTATCTTTGAAGCGAGAGCCGACAGTCGGTGATTTGTTTGGCGATTTGTTTGATAACAATGATTTAGACAGCAAAGACAATGACACAGCAAGAACTCGACAGGCTGAAAGTAGCAGCCGAGAAAATGGGACGGTGGGCAGTATATCTACTGAGCGAGACGGAGTACTGGACACCCGAAGCACTGGAACAGCTGACGGAGGAGAAGCTGCAAGAGTTTCAGACACAGCAGGCACAGTGGCTGATGGAGAACGAAAAGAATTACTCGGACAGCGGAGCAGCAGAAGTACTTCGGGAGGAAATCACGGAGATGGTGAAGCAGAACGACCGATGCCTGAACGAGGACAACGCATCGGAGATAGAGATGATGCGAATGGACGAAGTGCCATTGCCAGAGCTACTGACGAAAGCCAAAGAACTTCTCGACCAGCAGCAGGAAGCAGTGAGCAGCTGGTACACAGTGAAGCCAGACGAGGAGGACGAGGAGGAAATGTAGCCTCAGCCAAACAGCCTGAACCAAAATTTAAGCGCAACTATCTATATCCTGAAGACTCTTCGGAGGTAGATAATATGACACCTCAACAGCGACTACGGTCGAATGTTGAGGCTTTGGAGCTTCTGCGTTCCTTAATGAAAGAGGGACGTGAGGCTACTGCGGATGAGCGTGATGTACTTGGTCGCTATCGTGGATGGGGAGGTGTAGACTTAGGCAGAGCCTATTCTACCGACATGATGCGTAGAAGTTCTAATGGAAGATGGGGGACGCAGACAGAAAATGATAAACTGCTTTCACGTCTTGCAGACATTATAGACGAGCTCGACCCAGACGGGAAGCGTGGTGTTTTATCTGCCATCAACCGTGCAGCCCTAACATCATACTATACCCCTACAGCTGTAGCAAAAACCTTAAACGACTTTGTAGAACTTGCAGGTTTCAAGGGTGGTAATATGCTTGACCCATCTATGGGTAGTGGTATTTTTGAGGGTACAATGTCAAAGGCTGTGCAGCAGCGCACAATGATACATGGTGTCGAACTTGACTGGCTGACAGGTCAGATTGCAAGAAACCTTTATCCAGATGCAAATGTGCTTGTTACAGGCTATGAGCAGGCTGGCACAGCAGACAATGCCTATGATGTGGTAATGAGTAATATCCCATTCGGAGACCTTAGTGTTACAGACAAGACATGGAAGCATGATAGTAGTCCTGTACGCAAGGCTGCGCAAAACCGTATCCACAACTACTTTGCTGTGAAGATGCTTGACAACACTCGCCCAGGTGGTTTGTGTGTCATCATGACCAGCAATGCTATTCTTGATACTAAGAGTAATCAGATAATTAGAGAACATCTTGCGGACAAAGCAGAGGTGTTAGGAGTTGTACGTCTACCAGATAACACATTTAAGGGTGCAGGTACATCTGTTGTAACGGATGTCATCTTATTACGTAAATACAAGAATGAAGCAGACCGCATTGCAACTCGTGGCAACGAAACCTATACTACTAATATTGAGAAGCCTTTCCTTTCATCAGGTGAGTTACAACTAAAGAACCCAACTGATGGAAAAACTTACGATGTAACCGTGAATGGTTATTTCACCAAGAATAAGGATATGATGATTGGTGATGGTAAGGCAGGAGGTCAATACAGGGCCGATGAGTTCGGTCTTAGTAGTGCTATGAGTACAGATGAGATAGCCAAGTCCATACGTAATTTGGTGGAAAAGAGGATTGTCGCAGACCGTAAGGGTAAACTATTTGATACTCATAAGACCGAGCGAGAGGTTAAGCAAGCTGTTTCAGAAGCCTATAAGGGTGACGGCAACTATATCAGCAGCGGAAATATCGTAGAGCAAGACGGCATGATAGGTGTCGTAACCAGCACCAAGAATAAGTATGGTGATGTAACTACGACCTTTAATGAAATACCATCATTGAAAGGTAAAGCAGAACGCATTCAGGCTATGTTGCCTATTCGTAAGGCGATGAAGCAACTTATTGATATGCAGATACAAGGTGTGGATAATAACCATCTTGAAGAAGCACGAACAGAGTTGCAGAATACGTATGACGCTTTCGTGAAGAAATATGGCCGCTTGAACGATAAGGCTAATGATTTCCTTACAGAAGATATTGACGGTTATACCCTACGTTCTTTGGAGAAATATAAAGATAGTAAGTTTATTGGTCTATCGGACATTTTCACAAAGAACACTATCAAGCCTGCACTTGATATGACAACTGCCAAGACACCACAGGACGCAATTAGCCTTTCTCTTGCTGAATATGGAGAAATTAAGCCATCATTCATGAAAGATGTGTTAGGTGAAAACTGGGCGGAGCAATGTGATGATATACTGTTCAAGACACCGTTTACTGAAGATGAGTACGAGACTGTAGATGCTTATCTAAGTGGTGATGTTAAAACCAAATTAGAGCAGGCACGAGCAGCAGCAAAGGAAGATGCAACCTTACAGCGTAATGTAGATGCACTTGAAGCGGTACAGCCAAAAGATATACCATTTGAGGATATTAGCATACGAATGGGTGCAAGATGGATACCTGCAGAGGTATATACAGACTTTATGTTTGAGCAATTTGGTATTCCCAAATATACATATAAAGACAACAAGAGTGGAGTTGAATACTTGCCGGAGGTTGACCAGTATGTTGTAAACGTTGATAAGAATGAACTTGGAGGTGAAGCAGATGCATGGCGAACCAGTCGAAGAAGTGCATCAGAGGTGTTTACCGCAGCTCTACAAGATAAGAGCTTATCAGTATTCGACACCGTTAAAGAAGGTGGTAAGGAAACAAAAGTCCTCAATAAGGAGGAGACCGAACTACTGAACAACAAGATACAGGACTTGCGCACAGCCTTTGAGGACTGGATTGGTCAGAACCCAGAGCGTGAGGAAATGCTGATGCGATTGTACAATGATAAGTTCAATCGTACTGTATTGCGTAAGTTTGATGGCTCTCATCTCAATGTTGCTGGACTTATGGCTAAAGAACTGAGGCCTCATCAGAAAGATGCCGTTTGGATGCTTGTCAACAACCGTGGTGGTATTGTTGACCATATTGTGGGTGCAGGTAAAACCCTTGTAATGCAAAGTGCTATCATAGAAATGCGACGTATGGGTATTGCCAAGAAACCTATGATTATCGCCTTGAAGTCTACCGTTGCACAGATTGCTAAAGAGTTTAGAGAAGCTTACCCAGCAGCACGCATACTGGCACCGACCGAAAAGGACTTTGCTGCAAACAACCGCAAGAAGTTTATGGCCCAAATCGCACTTAACGACTACGATTGCGTGATATTGAGCCACGACCAGTACAATATGCTGCCACATACGGAGGAAGTGGAGCGCAGTGTCATCGATGAACAGATGGCACAACTTGACAATGCAATTGAGTTCCTGTATGGACAGGATGATAAATCCCAGCTTACCAAGAAGCAGATAAAGGGCTTGGAGAAGAGAAAGAACAATCTTGAAACCAAACTCACCAATCTGCTTGACAGAAAGATAGACCGAGAGTTTACATTTGAGGGACTTGGTGTTGATTACCTTTTTGTAGATGAATGTCAGCATTTCAAGAGTCTACCTTATGTAAGTACATACGACCGTGTAGCTGGCCTTGGTGATAAGAAAGGTAGCCAGAAATCTATTGCCTTACTTAATGGCGTGCGTTATCTACAGAAAATGCACCAAGGCGACCAAGGTACAATATTCCTTTCTGGTACGACTATCAGCAATAGTCTTAGCGAGATTTACCACTTACTTAATTACTTGCGCCCTTCTGAAATGGAGCGGTTGGGTATGACAACCTTTGATGCTTGGGCAGGTAACTTTGCTATACACACAGCAGAATTGGAGTATGGAGTAACCAGTGAACTGAAAGAGAAAGACCGTTTCCGCTCACTGACCAACATTCCCGAGCTGGCTAAGATGTATGCGGAGATTGCCGATGTACGTAACGACTTGAACCTCAAGCTACCTAAGCCGAAGATGCGCAGCCATATTGTTACAGTCCCACAGACAGACCTCATGCAGGAAATTAATCGTGAGATAGTGAACATGGTGAAGGGTAAAGATGGCCGTTACTTTAATATCACCAGTAACGATAATACTCCGTGGGGACTGCTTGCCAGCACTCTTTCCGCAAAAGCTGCTATCAATCCTCGTTTGATAGACGAAAGTTGGGAGACAGAGGGAGGAAAGATACCTGCTGTCTGTGAAAATATCAAGAAGATATACGACCAGTTTGCAGAACAGAAAGGCACGCAACTCATCTTCTGTGATACAGGCGTACCTGGCAAGGGAAAGAAATACGATGCCTATTCCGATATTATCAATCGTCTTGTAAATGACTATGGTATACCTCGTAAGGAAATTGCCGATATTCACGAGGCAAACACCGATGAGAAACGTAAGGAGTTGTTTGCCAAGGTGAATGATGGTAGTGTGCGTATTCTCATTGGTGGTACAAAGAATATGGGTACAGGTGTGAATGTGCAGAAGCGCATTGTTGCCATGCACCATGTAGATGTACCTTGGACACCAGCCGACCGTGAACAGCGAGAGGGACGTGGAGTTCGTCAAGGTAACGAAATTGCACGAGACTTCAATGATGATAATGTAGATGTTTACTTTTATGCTACCGAGGGTAGTCTTGACATGTACAAGTATCAGTTACAGGAAACCAAGGGTAAATTATTCGCACAGTTTAAGAGTGGAACCATCGGTGACCGTACATTTGATGAGGGCGATGCGGAGGGTGATTTTGACCCTGCAGAGGTTGTTGCCATGCTTTCAGGTAATCCTGTCATCTTTGAGAAGTCAAAGCAAGACAAAAAGGTGGAAAAACTACGTCGTGCCAAGAGAGCTTATGAAAGCGATTGGCAGCGTAGGCACGCTCGATATGAGGAGTTACAAACAAAGAAGAGGAATTATGAACGCCTATTATCTTTGAATGCCAGCGATGTGCGAGGATTGGAACGTGGTGGTTTCACAGCAGATGCAGAAGGCAAATATCCATCAACGGTTACGGTCTCTGCTAAGGATGATTACAGTTCTCGCAAGACCTTTGAGAAGCCGAAAGAGGCTGGTGCTTACATACATGAACTGCTGAAACAGAATAAGAGAGTACAGTTGTCAGGTTTCCAACAAACTGCTAATATCAGTATTCCTATTACTGATGCTGGTCTGTTTGGAAAGCCTGTTGCTGAGTTGGAAAGTTACGGAGGTATTAAGTATGCCGTTGAAGTAAGCGACGATGATACCGCAGCAGGTGTGGCATTCCGTAATCTGTTGCAAAAGGTTTACAGTAACAAAAAGGTTTATGAGCGTAATATCGAGGATGTGAATAACCAACTCAAGGGCGCAGACCCTGGAGAGAATGTATATCCTAAGCAAGCAGAACTTGATGAGGCATTGAAAGAAAAGAGACGTCTTGATGAGGAGTACAAAAAGTTGTCAGATGAGGAAGACAAACCAACTGCCAACGATGATACCAGGTATCGTGATTTTGACGAAGAAGTAAATGAACAGTTCAATAGGGAACTGGCAGGATTGACAGAGGAGAATGCAGATACTAAGATTTTCAATCTTGGTAGTCCGTCATCAATTCTTCTGTCGGCAGGTGTCGAAGATAAGTCAATGAAGCTGTATGGCTCTAAACTGATGAAAAAAGCAAAGTTGCATGGTTTCTCTCCGAAAGAACTTGAAAACCTACCTGCAGCCGTGGCAGACCCTATTGCCGTATTCGATAATTATAAGAAAACTGATAATCGTTCTATCCTTACAGAGTTGAAGACAAAGGATGGAAATTTCCTTGTATCTTTGACCATCGGTAAGGGAATAGATGTAGATTTCAATATTATTGCATCAGCTTTTGGGAAAGCCAATGACAGCATCGTAAAGTGGATAAACAAGGGCTTTGCAACCTATATAAATAAAGAAAAAGCCCTAAATTATCTGTACCTCTCCGCACCAATTGCGGAAGCCGCAGAAAATTCAGAGCTTTCTTCTGCTGCAAAGATAGTGAAAGATTTTGTAAATCCAAATATTGGAGAAGAAAAAACTTCACTACAGGGCAAAATTGACCCACAAGACACTACACCACAGGCAAAAGCATTGCAAGCTAAGATGCTATCTGAAAAGTTGAATACACCTATTCGTGTAGTTAGCGACCCAGAGGAAATCGCAGAGTTACCGAGCCGCAGACAGCAAAGAGCCAAAGGTTGGTGGAGTGCCAAGAATGATGAGGTAGTCATACTGTTACCCAATAATGCGGATGTTGCTGATGTCGCAAATACAGCTGTACATGAGGTTGTAGGACATAATGGACTACGAAAACTTATAGGTGTGGAGCGATTTGATGATTTCCTCGGTGAGGTGTATGAACATGCCTCAAAGCCTATTCGTGCAGCTATCGACAAAGCGGAACGCAAGTTATTTGAAGCCGAGGTGGACAAGCTCACCCAGCAAAAGAATGCAGAAGCTGACCGCATGGAAAGTCACAAGGGAGTATTCTCACGTGCAGAGGCAACGGTGGAAGTCAATAAGAAGCGTGAGCAGATGCGAAGAGAAGCCACAGAAGAGTACATGGCAGACATGGCTGGCCGCATAGGTTATGAAGGCTTTGAGAAGATGAGCGCAGAGGAACTCACATTCTGGGGAAAGGTGAAAGCCAAAGTACAGCAGTTCCTTGATAAGTTCCTGCGTGGCTTGAAGATAGCAAAGAGTGTCAGACTTACTGATAAGGATGTAGCTTATATCCTTTACAAGTCATGGAAGAATCTACGTAATGGTGGCAAGCCAACCATAATGGATGCTGCCGAAGATGCACTGATGCGCAGTAAGGCTCATTACGATGAGACGGATGTAAATCGTTTCCGTGATGGTGATATGGGATTAGAAGAAACCATCACCAACATGAAAGCAGAAATTAGTGCAGCTAATAAAGATGACTTCAATGCAAAGGTTGAGGCTATGAAAGCTATTGGTGGCAATCTGCAAAAGTTGCGAAGTGCCATGAGTCGACAGCGTTCATACGACATCAGTACAGCAAAAGCAATGACCGACCTTGCACAGGTATTACTCGATAAAGGTTTACTTGATAATTTGAGTGTTTACGAAACCAAGCGAGTACTTAGTGCTGTTAGGAATGGCGTTGGTAAGGAAGACATCAGCGGACATGTACAGAAGCTCATGGATATTATGGTGGATAACCAATTACATAGCGGTGCAAATATGCTGGGTAAACTTTTCACAATGCGTGGTACACGATTGAATGATAGAGGAATTGAGGTGCAGGGTAACCTTGACCCACAAGGTCAGATTCTTGTTAAGACAGCACGTAAGTATACATCATTCCCTAAAGAGGAAATAGATAACACTCTTATTCCTGACCTTATGAGCCGTATGGGAAGTGACGACCAAACAATTGCAGATAATGCAGCCATAGAGTATGCAGGTGCTCAGATAGCAAGACGCTATGTAGAAGAAATCACCGAGAGCAAAGCAGAGGAGAAAGCATTACGTGAGAGTATCAAGACTGCCAAAGAAGATAAAGATGCAGGCAAGCTTGATGCAGATGCCTATAAGCAATATGTTAATGCAACCGAAGAAGCTATTCGTCAAAATAAAATAGACCGTGCAGAAGCCTATTCTTCAATAGCAGCGGAGTTTGGAGGCATGCTTGGTGAAAGTGCTAAGCGTGCAAAAGAGTGGCGTGAGGCAGAGCAAAAGCGTATCAATGATATTCATCATAACTGCAATAGCGATATGGAAGGTCGTATCACTGATGAACATCATAAAGATAACAAGGTTCAAAAGCTGATGAACAACGATATAGTTAGATTTTTCCTTGCCCCACTTGGTACATTTGACCAAATGCTTAGGATGTTTGGTAAGAAGAATGTCAATGGTGAGGGCTACTTGTGGAATAGATTCATGCGTAGCTGGGTAGACGCAACAGAAAACGAGTATACAGGTTATCGTGACGATTTGAAAGAACTCGATGCAAAGGTCAGTGAAGTCTATGGAAAGAAAATGAAGTGGGCAGACCTGTTTTCTTTAGAGCGTAAGATGGGGAAGGTTTCTGTTGAGTTCTGGGATGGCGGAGAACGTAAGTTGCACGAACTGACACAAGGGAACTTGTTGTATATCTATATGGTTGACAAGATGAGTGATGGTAGGATGAAGTTGCGTTATATGGGTATAACAGAACAAGATGTACAACATATAACAGAAATACTTGACCCTAAATTCAAAGAACTTGCCGACTGGTTGCAGGAGGAATATCTTGTTAATAAGAGAAATAAATACAACGAAGTTCACAAGCGAATGTTCGGTGCTCCTATGGCAGCAATAGACAATTATTTCCCATTGAAGATACTGAAGAATGCTCTTGACAAAAATGAAGATGTTGCAGAGGATGATAATGCTGGTATAGTTTTACCCGGCACAACAACCAATGGTATCATCAAACGAACACGTAATAACAAACCATTAGATGTCACAGGTGCTGATGCTTTCAATGTAATAGCTGACCATCTACAGGAAATGGAGCATTGGGCAGCCTTTGCAGAACTAACACGTGATATCAATACGATGTTAAGTTACAAGCGTTTCCGAAATCAGGTGATTAATATGGCCAGCGCCTATGGTGCAGGCGCTACATTATGGAAGAACTTCCGCAATGTATGCAAGATGGCTGTAGGTGCATACCGTCCACCTCTTGTAACGCTGGATAAGACGGCAGTTAATATTGCTAAAGGTGTTACGGCTGCAAAGGTAAGTTTTCGTGTCTTCACGGCATTGAAACAGTTCCTATCTTTCCCAGCCTATCTACCAGATGCGAGTTTAGCTCATCTGGCAAAAGATGTAGTAAACCCAGTTAACGCATGGAATTGGTCGATGAAGAATCTTCCTATATTCGAAAAGCGTTGGCAGAGTCGTATGGCAGGTGACCCTCGTCTGATGAAGAGTGATATGGACTGGAAGGCATGGCGCAGTCGTATCGTAGAAATTGCTTCGATGATAGGTATGTCTCCTAATGCTTTTGTTGATGCACTCACTGTTGCAATGGGTGCACATGCTATGTACCAATCACGTTATGCTAAGTATAAGCGTTGGGGATTTGACGAAGCAACTGCTGATAAGCGTGCAAAGCAAGACGCAACAATTCTTTATAACTCTACACAGCAATCAAGCGAGGGAGCATTCCTAAGCACTATGCAGGTAGACCGTTCGTGGTTTTCGGTTCTCCTTACCATATTCAGAAACTCGTCAATATCATATAAGCGTCAAGAATATGACGCATGGAGAAATGAGGTAAAGCTGTTCACACCAGGTTATCGTCAGCGAGCAGAAGAATTTATGGTTAAGCAATTGCAACGTGAGGGACTGACAGAAGAACAGGCTAAAAAGGCAGCACATGAAGAACTCCGCAAGGGGCCACTTCATAACCTTGCACGAATATTCGTATTTGGCTTCTTGTTACAATATACATGGAACTTAGGAGCTTATCTTCCTTATCTTATTCTTGGTAATGATGATGATGAGAAGAAAAAGATGACAGATGATGCCTTAACGCATGCCTTGTTTGGTAGCCTTGAAGGTTTAACGAGTGGTGATGTTCTTAGTCAAGCTGGTAATATGGCACTTCAAGGTGAATGGAGTTGGTCACAGGCTGTTAAGGATATGCCTGCAGCAAGTGATTTTATACACATTCTAAAGACATACTCTAAGGATAATGTGGAAGCTTTGAACGATTGTGTAAATCTCCTTACTCAGTCTGCTGTTGGTGTAAACCCACAAAGTATCACAGATGCCATGGTAGCTATCATGGATTATTGTGGTGATGATGCGCAGACCTCAAGGGAATGTGCATTACTGATGGCTCGTATTCTTAACTGTCCGCAAAGTCAATTGGATAAGATTTACTTTGACGAGTTAAGTGCGAGTGGTGTTGAAGCAAGTAAGATGACACCAAGTCAAATTGCAGAACGCTTTGCACGGTACAAGCGACACCGCAGTGCACCACTCACAGGGTGGATGTATAGCGATGCAGCCATAGCAGATAAAGACGGTAAGCGAAAAGAGACCGTGTATAAGAAAGCGAGTGAAAATTTTAAGGCTGCTGCGAGCAAGTCTAATAAAGAAGAGTTAGAACAGTGGAAAGCAGAATACAAAGAGACTGCTGCAAAACTAAGTGCTATAAAGAAACTCAGAGAGCAAGACGAGGATGAAGCTGACGAACAAATGGATGCGTTAGAGAATACTCCTGAATACGACCGCTACCTGATAATGAAAGACTATAACAGTGATATGAATGATATTACAAAAGCTTGGTTAAACTCAAAGTCTTCAACAGAAAGAGAACAGCTTACCAAGGCAATGTTTAAGTTACAACAGGACATGGTCAATGAACTCAAGACCTCTAAGTAGCAATAGATAAACAATGAGGGATGATGTGAAGAATTATCTTTGCATCATCCCAACATCTAATTAAATGGCAAAGAAAAGATTACATCGAGCAAGCAAGGTAATGCCAATATCTGAAACAGACACTGTACTCCGTTCCAATATATTGGATGGGCATACTCGTGCTTATAATATTCTGTATGAAGCACAACAGTATTGGAGTGCTATGGATACATTCCGCAGAGACCGTGAACGCAACAAGAAGTATACATACGGCAAACAGTGGGATGACTATGTATGCGTAGATGGTGTGCGCATGAGCGAGGAAGAATATATTAAGAAACAAGGTAACGTACCTCTTAAAAACAACCTCATCAAGCGTATGGTGAATGCTGTGCTTGGCGTATATCGTAGTCAAGCAAGCGAACCGATTTGTACTGCCAGAGACCGTGACGAACAGAAATATGGAGAAACCATGTCAACGGTCTTACAATGCAATATGCAATTAAACCGTATGACAGAGATAAATGCTCGCTGCATGGAGGAATTTCTTATCTCCGGCTTTGTTGTACAGCGCAAATGGTATGGGTGGCGTGAAAATAAACTCGATTGTTGGACAGACTATGTACAGCCTAACAATTTCTTTATAGATAACAACATGCGTGATTTCCGAGGTTGGGATGTTAGTTGTTTAGGTGAAATACACGATATTAGTTTTGAGCAATTGTGTGAACGCTTTGCCAAAAATTCTGCGGATGTTGCACAGTTAGGAAAGATATACGAATCTGCACGAGACAAAGGTGCGCTCGGTATGGCGTATGAAAGCTTTGGTTATCCATTAAATAGTTATTATGATTTCCTTGTGCCGAACGATACTACACGATGTAGGGTAATAGAGATATGGCGCAAAGAAAGCAAACCTCGTTATCGTTGTCATGATGTGAACAATGGTGATGTATTCAAGATTGATATTGAGGACTTCGAGGAGTTTGTAGGTACTGTAAATCGTGAGCGCATAGAACAGGCACATCAGCTTGGAATGGCTGATGAAGATGTGCCACTCATCAAATACGAATGGTTTATGGATAACTATTGGTATTATTATTTCCTCTCCCCATTTGGAGACATCCTTGATGAGGGTGAGACCCCCTACGAACATAAGAGCCATCCCTATGTCTTTAAGGCATACCCATTCATCGACGGAGAGATACACTCATTTGTTAGCAATGTAATAGACCAGCAGCGTTATACTAACCGCCTTATCACTATGTATGACTGGGTAATGCGAGCCAGTGCAAAGGGTGTACTATTATTCCCAGAAGAGTGTTTGCCTAAGGGTATGAGCATGGAGAATGTTGCAAATGAGTGGGCACGCTTCGATGGTGTCATCATGATTAAGCAACCTAAAACTGGTACGGCACTACCTCAGCAGATTGCGAACAACTGTACACAGATTGGTATTTCTGAACTCTTGAATATGCAGTTGAAGTTCTTTGAGGATATATCAGGTGTTAATGGGGCTTTACAGGGCAAGCCAGGTTATTCTGGTATGTCGGCAAGTCTGTATAACCAACAGACACAAAACGCAACTACATCACTTCTTGATTTGCTTGATACATTCTCATCATTTGTAAGAGATGGAGCAAGTAAAGACGTTAAGAATCTCCAACAGTTCTACGACGCTCCAAGAGTGTTTAATATTGCAGGCAGAAATGGAAGTATTACAGAATACGACCCAAAGAAGATACGTGATGTAGAGTTTGACCTATCTATCGTTGAGAGCACCGCCACACCTGCCTATCGTGCTATGTCTAATGATTTGCTTATGCAGATGTGGTCAGCAGGTGCTATTAGTGTACAGCAATTGCTTGAAAATGGTGATTTCCCATTTGCAGACCAGCTATTGCAGAGTATCAAGGCACAGCAGGAACAGATATGGAACGGACAAACTCCAGATGGCTTATCGCCACAACTTGCAGAACAAGTACAACAAGAAGCTAATATGGAGGCAGTACAGCAAGGACAGCAGATGTTGCAGGGATAGTATGTCAGATAAGGAACAGGTAAATAAAATCATCAAAGAAAACGACCGACGAAACGAAGCAATCTATGCTAAGTTCAACCCTGTAACGGGCGAGGGTTCTATCGGAGAACGTACAAGAGTATGTCTCTCCGATTTCGTTATGCCAGTTCAATGGCTTCCAAACACGATGATGAAGATACCTTTCGTGAAGAAACTCATTCATCATGGTTCTATTGATAAGTTCCTTACAGACGTTCTACATGTATTCCCCAACGAAACAGACCGCCAAAAGGTTTCAAAGAAACTTATCCGATTACGTTATAAGCATGACTTTGCTTTCTGGGCAGCCACACTTATATACATCAAACCTAAAGGAGGTGGTGATGATGTTCTTTTTAGGCTGACACGCCCTCAAAGAAAACTTTTAGAGAAGTTTGAGAGCAAGAGAACAGCAGATATGCCTATCCGTCTTATACTGTTAAAGGCTCGTCAGTGGGGTGGTTCGACAACAACACAGATGTATTTTGCATGGTTGCAGTTCATACATAAGGTTGGCTTGAATTCTCTTATCATTGCTCACCAAGGCTCAACATCAGATGATATTATGGATATGTTCAATAAAATGATAAAGGAATACCCTGTTGAACTGCTCCATAACATGGGTGAAGCATATTCAGACAATGAGGCAAAGATAGTAGGTGTCGGCAAGAGTGGTTCTATCCACCGAGTACCACAGCGTAACTGCAAAATCAAGATTGGTACGGCAGAGCGACCAGATGGTTGCCGTGGTGGTGATTACAATCTCGTGCATCTTTCGGAGGTAGGTATATGGAAAGCCACAGAGGGTAAGACGCCAGAAGATATTGTGCGTTCAGCCTGTTCTGGTATCTTGTATAAACCTTATACTATGATTGTGATGGAGAGCACTGCAAATGGTACAGGAAACTTTTTCCATCGTGAATATGAAGCAGCATCAGACGCACATATCCCCTCACAATTTGATGCGTTGTTTATAGCATGGTTTGATATAGAACAGTACTCCTTACCTTTTAATTCTCATATAGAACTTAAAGCCTTTGCTGAAAACCTCTATCTCAACAGAGAAAACGCCAATGTGATGTCTCCTCGTGAAGAAAGTGGGAAATACTTATGGTGGTTATGGAATAAAGGCGCAACTCTTGAAGCTATACACTGGTACATAGAAGAACGCACTGGTAAGAACGACCACGGTGTTATGGCAAGTGAATATCCATCAGATGATATAGAGGCGTTCGTACACTCTGGTTCGATGGTTTTCGATAGGTACCAAGTGGAAGAGTTCAAGCCAGCATGTCGTCCACCTCGTTTTATAGGCGATGTCTATGGGAAACAGTCTGAGGGTGAAGAAGCGCTTACAGGGCTTCGTTTCCATGAAGATGCGCAAGGCTTATTGTGGGTGTGGGCATTGCCAGAAGAAGATGATGAGGTAGAGATAACAGACCGTTATCTTACTGTTGTTGACGTCGGAGGTCGAACAGAAAAAGCCGACTGGTCGGATATAGTCGTTTTTGACCGTATCAATCTTATGGATGGTGGTCGCCCTGCGGTAGTGGCAGAATGGTACGGACATTGTGATATGGATATATTAGCATGGAAGTCAGCACAGATTGCAGGTTTCTATAACAACTCCTTGTTAGTTATAGAAAGTAATACTATGGACAGTAGAGACAAAGAACGTCATGTTGAGGGAGGAGACCAATCCCTATACATTCTTAATCAGATAGGAAGTGTATATCCTAATATGTATGCACGCAGACAGAGCGAGGACGAGATACGGCAGGGACTCCCTAAGAAGTATGGCTTTAACACCAACCCCGCTACAAAACCAATGATTATATCAACACTTATCAAGTGTGTTCGTGAACGCTTATACACCGAGCGAGATATGCGTGCACTTGATGAATTGCTTGTGTATGAGAAGAAACAGAACGGCTCATACGGTGCTATATCTGGTAGACATGATGACAAGGTTATGACGAGAGCTATAGGTATGCATATCTGTTTTTATGAAATGGATATGCCAACGATAGTTGAGAGGAAAGAACGAGGGTTACATTATCATCGTGGTCCAATGACTGCTGCCACAATTTAGAGTTCCTCTTTGTCTACTTGTGAATAATCCTTATACCTATTGAACTGCTTTTCATACCAACCATTTTTAATTCGGTAGATTAATTCTCCTACAGTACGAGGTGTCATGTAAAACTTAGGTGCAGGTTGGTTTACTACCATAATAGCGAGCGCATAGATAGATTTTTCAGGATATTGTTCACGTGCAATAAGAAAACGACGAAAAATCTCATCAAACATTTCACTTTTATTTTTTCGCATATTGGGAATTACTTTGCCAGCTAACAAAGTAGAAATCACAATAGCCGCACGTTCCTCACTCACCCAAAATCGTGAGCATGGCGAGTTTGCTACTTGCTCAAAGATTTTAGGCATAACGATGTAACCAGCTTTAGATAGTTCCTCTTGATAGACCCGCATAAGTTCTTGGTTACGTTCTTGGGTAAAGTCGAGTATGCTTCCGTAATATTTCACCAGTCTTAGTCAATTTGCTTGTAAAGATACTAAAAATATCTCACAATAGATAAAAGAGAAAGGAATAATTACCACATTATATTTGCAGGTAAATAAATCAGTAACTCTACGAGTATCAACGACATGGCTACAACTGAAAATAATGAAATCAGCAAAAGAGACCGACAACTCGGTCGATTACGTGAGAAGTACCCCGACAAGAAATTCGAGGATGACGAAGAAATATACGGTCAGATAGGTGAAGACTATGACAATTACGAAAAACAACTCGGCGGCTACAGAGAGCGTGAAAAAGCACTTTCTGACATGTTTGCTTCCGACCCTCGCAGTGCAGAGTTTCTTACCGAGATGAGCAAAGGTGGCAATCCTGTGCTTAGTCTGTTGAAGAATTTTGGTCCTGACATTAAGGAAACGCTCGATGACCCTGATAAGATGCAGGAACTTGCAGACGTATGGGCAGAGGAGCAACAGCGTATTGCTAAGAGCAAGCAGCTTGATGATGAGTATGCTGAGAACTTACCGAAATCTCTTGATGCACTCAAGCAGTTCCAAGAGGAGCGTGGTCTTACTGATGAGCAGGCAGATGAAATTATCTTCCACCTTATCAACATTGTGCGTGATGGTGTGATGGGTAAATTCTCACCAGAGATGTTTGACCTCATGACAAAAGCAATTAACCATGACGAAGATGTTGCAGATGCACAAGAAGAAGGTGAGGTTGCAGGACGCAATCAAAAGGTCACCGAAAAATTACGCAAGAATAAGAACGGTGATGGACTTGCACCTTTGAATGGTAAGAATAACCAGCAGGGAAGTGGCAAGCAAGAAATGGACATCTTCGACATCGCAAATATGGCATGATAGAACAAGTGGTAAAAATAGTCGGCAATCCCAAAATAGAACGAACTAAAGGGAGTGCAGGATACAAGACCCAAGTATATGGGGCAGCGACGGTAAGCAATTTAGCCAATGCTACAGGTGGTATCAAAGCAGAAAACCTCGTCAAGCCCAGCATGTAAAAAATAGATTATTCATTTTAAATCTTTATTCAAATGGCAACAGAACAAACAGTACAACAGCATGCAGGTGGCTATCAGCAGCCTACAGCAGGTACAGCAGGAGCCCAGACACAGGTTAGTGGACAGGCTACAACTGTCAGTGCAACTGCTGGTGCTACAGGTGGCGTTGGCGCAGGTAACCTTATTACACCTGACATTGACCAGAAGCTGTACAAGTTTAAGAGTGACGACACTCCTATGATGCAGATTATGCTGCATTCTAAGCGAGTGAATGTTAAGAGTCCTGTCGTTCGACACTACATCATCGACGAACCCAAAAGTTTCGTAACAACCAAAGATGCTGTAGCGAAGAGCACGGACAATCAGTTCATTCTTCCTCTACTCAGTCAAGACCAGAAACTGCCTCGACCTTATACCACACTCCTTGTTAAGGGTGTTGATGGTTACGATGCAACAGGTCAGAAAGCTACTCCAGGTAAAGACCTGATGATTTTCATTGTCGGCAAGGACACAACTACTGGTAATCCTGTAGCTATTGCTGTTAATGGTCCTCGTGCTGTATCAGGTGATGAGAGTTGTACAACTCCGGCTATTCCTGCAGGTTCTGTATGTGTGCTTATGGCTAATGCGTGTTATGAGACACAGAAAGAAGTAGAACCAGACCTTGTAGTGCCACAGCCTATTGACTTGCACCTGCAGAAACGTATCATGAACAGCGTTGTTTCAGACTACTTTGATGCACAAGACAAGCAGATTCCATTCGACCATGCAATCATTGCAGAGGCACAGATTACCAATTTCAAGGTAAAAGGCAACCGCACCCTGTATGCAGGTCGAAAAGGTAAGATTTCTGTTGACACCAAGCTGGGTCCGCAGGATGTTTACTTCACAGAGGGTGTACGCTATCAGGTGAAGAAAGAGATTAAGGACGATGGCAAATGGAATTTCAAGAAATTCATTGCTCTTGCCAAACTCATCTTTACAGGCGAAGATGTTCCTAACACTATCCTTGGTTTATGTGGTAAGAACTTCTTGGAGAAGATTCAGACTATTGATTTCTCTGAACATCCAGAGGTAAGCTTCGAGGTGAAGATGAATGACCTTGGTTGGGAGGTAACACGCATCCATACTATCTTCGGAAATTTGGAGTTCAAGCATGACCCAACACTTGACCGTCTGCGATGGAGCAATTCATGTTTCATGATTGCTTATGACCGCTGCGTTCACTATGTGTATAGTGCAGAGCATACAGACAAAGACCGTGTTGAGGGCGAAGAGGCAACACGCAATGCTACTATTGTGTGGGATGGTCTCGGCTTGAAGGGTACATGTCACGTCTGGATTGACGGTGAGGGAACTGATGACAGTTACGGAGCAGACGTTCTACACATGCACTTGTGGAATAGCGACAAGGCACCAGCCTCTCCTAAGGAGAATTGCGTTTACTACCTCATGGTAGATTGTCCTGCTATCAACAGTAAGGCTGTAAGTGGTACTGTGTGGTTGTATAAGAACTCCGCATGGGAACCTTATACAGGCGAACTACCATTAGGTAACTAAATTTCAAACACCAATAAAAAACTATAGGCGGATAGGTTTATGACCGTCCGCCTATTTTATTTAATACACAATGAAGAAAAGAAAAATTATCTACGGTGTGGCTGGTATGCTTGACTACCAAGCCCTTATCAAGGTTGGCAGCGCAAAGATGAAAATATCTTTCACTAATGGCTCTTCAAATGAAGCTGGTCGTACTCCTGCAACCTTCTCAACGGATAATCCAATTATCCAGTTGGCAATAGAGAATAGTAAAGAGTTCAAGTCTGGGCTTATCACTAAGATTCATGTGGTGAATACCGATGAGGATGTGTATATTGAAAGCGAGCATGTTGCTCTGCAGGAGGATGAAGCTGTAAATATTTCCAGTGAAACTGGTAACAACGAAGAACTGACGGGGGAAAAGCAAGGTGTTGACACCCCAGAGAAAAAAGAGCAGGAACAATCAGCAGATGAAACTCCAGTAATACAGCCAGAGGAAGAAACCGTTAATACATCAACTCGTAAAGAGTTTACATGTAATGACGACGCAAAGGACTTTCTCGAAACAGAGTTTGGGGTAAAGCGTAGTACATTGCGAACTCGTGCAGACATCACTGCTTGCGGTAAGAGCAATGGCATTGACGTAGTGTTCACTGATTAATCAGCTTTGAAATATGGTGTACGAAGTTAAGGACATCCTGCGTGATGTACGTATAGCCATAGATGAGAACAAAACCAACGAGCAACTTATAACAGATGTAGACATTGACACTTTGATGCTTGATGACATCATCTATAGTAAGGTCGTGGAGGGGGTGCGTCGGACAGTTACCAACGCACCTATCCACTTGCTTGATGGTGGCGTTCCATTTGGCGATGCTGTTTATTGGCGCAACCAGCATTCGGGTTGGGTGATGCTTCCTGATGACTTTATGCGCCTTATGGTATTTAAGATGAGTGACTGGGAACGTCCAGTATATGAACCTATTACCGCAGGCGACCCTCGGTATCAGTTACAGTTCTCACGATACAAAGGCTTACGAGGAAATCCACAAAAGCCAGTAGTGGCAATCGTGAGCCGTACTGAGGGACGTGTGTTGGAATTGTATTCATGCAATGACGATACTGCAACTGTAGAACAAGCTTTGTATTATCCCCTACCATCTATTGATGATAACGAGGGAATAATGATACCAGAGCGTTGCTATCAATCCGCTATCTATCAGATGGCAGCCCTTGTGCTTGCTACAATTGGGCAAAGAGAACAATCACAAATAATGACCGAATTAAGTAAACAACTGTTAGTATGAGTTCAATAAAGACAACTGAAAAAGAAGGAGATGTAAGCATAGGGCGTCACGTAGGTATTGGTGGTAATGCTAATGTGCAGGGAAATGTCGTCGTGCATATGAATATGAGAGTTGAGGGCTGGCTTGATGCAAAGAATATCAAGGGCTCCAATAAGGGTATCTTTACTACTGCAGAAAAGCTGCGTGAAGCGTTCCCACGTCCGCATGATGGCTGGTGGGCTATCGTCGGAAAGTCATTACCAAGTCCTATCTACGTAGGTGATGGTGGAGAGTGGGTCGCAACAGGCGAAAGCGGTGGAAACCCAACGCTTGAAGATACAAGCGGTGTTTTGCAACAAGCAATTGACGATGCAAAAAACAAAGCGAACGAAGCTAAGAAAACCATTGAGGACATGGTGAAAAACCTTCCTATTGCGCAGGAGGCAGGTGATAGTGCAACAAAAGTGATGTCACAGAAGGCGGTGACGGACACTGTGGCAGGTGTTAAAGATTCTATCGAAAAGAATGTGTTAAAAACTCAGGAAGTTACAAAAACTTTCGGATATGATAATATAGGGAATGGGTTTGTAAGGAAATTGCAGATACTATCAGCAGGCGACCAACAGCCATTCAAAGAGGATGTTGTTGTTACAAAATTGATTTTCCGTGATGATATATCAAGTATCGTTACAGAAGATAGAGAATTAGAGGTATATGACTGCAGGTTCGGAGTAAATGATAAGATAGGATATAAGGCGACATTGAAAGCACACACCAATTATGCCATATGTGATTTCACATTGCGGAAAGGTAGTGTCGTTATGGTGAGAGACATTATGCTTGCCGATGGTGTTTATCTTGTCACAACCATTTATGGAGCTAAAGGGTACTGTATAAACCAGTTTGAAAGATGGGACGTTGCAAATACACACGCTCCTCGTTTTAATTTTGAATACAAAACAAAGCGGTCACGGCTCGATGAACTGCTTAGCAATGAGGAAAATGTAACAAGCTACGAGAATACTGATTTTGTGTTGATGTTTGGTTCTTCGCTCACAGACCATTCTATGAGTATGAGAGGGCACTCATGGTGCGAAAAGATTAATGATATTGTAGATATTCCCATATCTAATCATGCGCAGAGCGGTAGCACGTTGGCAGACAATTTGGGAATGCTTTTAAGCGTTACAGATGACCTACGTCCATCTTATGTTTGGTGGAACAATGAAGCTAATGGTACCAAGTTTGGAAAAGAAGCCTTACCTCATTTAATTGCATCCAAGGAAATTTGCGACAGCATCAATGCAAAGATGATTTTAGGCGGTGAAAATGGCACAGCCAACGGCATAATTAGTCTTAAAGATGTTGATAAGACTTATGAGCAGTTTGCAAAAGACAATTGTCTTATACATTCAGAATTGCGTCGTGAGATACCAAATGTAGGAGCGACTTACGGAGGCTTTGACAGTGGAGTTCATCAAGGCTACCGCAATCAGGCTTGTTTCTTCAAGCATGTGGAGGTGTTCAATTCTTTACAAATACGTAAGTCTGTGAAAGTCTTTATCGTTAGACCGAAGTCTGCAAACAAAGATGTTTCCGAACTGTGCTACGATAACAATTATCAGCGACTTCTGAACTTCCGTGCTGCGTCAAGTGGTACAAAAGGGTCGAGGACGTCGGCTCAAATAGACAATTTGGACAACAATAGCTATGGTATTAGCGGAGGTACTGACAATGGGTCGAAAGCGTTTGAAACAGACAACATCGTTATGGGTAAGGAGATTATCTGTTCTAAGAAAGCTGTAGTAGAGTTCATAACAGATACGATAGGCTTAACGAAGGGAGATTTCATGGCAACATGTAATGTTAAGCCTACCAACATATATGTCGCAAAGGTACGTAGCGCAAGTAGAGTATATGATGGTAGTGTTAGGAGTGTTTGGGAAAAGGTTGATTTTGAATTTAATGAAAATACTGTGATTGTTCGTCTTGGTCGCAAGAATGCAGACGTTCAGTTGTACGATAAATTACGATTCTTGATAGAATGTGAAGGTACTTTCAATTTATCAAAGCCTATTTTTAAAGGGTATGACGGCGCTTCAAAGAATGTCGTCAAATCATACAAACAGAGACAATATGGTGTAGAATTGAATGATAACACACTTATGGCTGAAGGTTGGACATTAAACGGTGCTACAATTGAGGCTGCACCTAATATTATAGGGTTATATAAGGCAGGAACAAGTCACATTAAATTAGGCTCTAAGGGCAACAATGTTGCGAAAAATATTGCAATACCAAAAGGTACAAGACATGTGGCTATTCGTATTGTAGCCCAAAGGTTTTTGCCAATAGCTACAAAAAGATTCGAAAGTAATGCAGATGTTCAGAGCAGTGGCTATGTTACATCGACACCAGTAATCGAGGCGTACGACAACGACACTTCGTTAATGGGTGTTTTGATTAACAATGCTGCTTATTCTGAAAGGTTGGTTCATCAAGGGTGGTACACTGATTATGTAGAATATGATACCGATACGACGGACGAATCCATAAAGATAGAACTGACAAAGATTAGCGAAGATGCAGTTCCACTATTCATTTATTCAGTAAGTGTTCAGAAAATAGATTAATGTAACGTTATGGCAGGATAGATTTTAATTTTAACGCCTTTGTTGAGGCTGGAATTCTTTTCTTAGCAATATGAATACAGACTTTTTAAGGTGTACGGAATCAAGGAACGTAACGACAGTTTGTTACGTCTATCCGATGACCACTATGTGTTGTTCTATGGCTTTGGCAAAGACAAAGACAGCGATGAAAGCGGCTACTGCTGGCGTAAGGACTATGGGCATAAGCCAACAGAAGAAGAGTTAAAGGGCGATATAGCCACACATGTCAACAAGCTAATTGATGAAAAGATACTTGCTGGGTTTACCTATGAGGGTAATATTGTATATCTATCATCAGAAAATCAGTTTAATTACAAAGCTGCTTTTGACTTGTGTATGCTTACAGATGGAAGCAATCTACCTGTAACATTCAAGTTCGGACAGGAGAACGCCCCTAAGTATCGTCAGTTTAATACAAAGGATGAGCTGAAAGATTTTTATTTATCTGCCATTTCATTTGTAACTAATACGCTTGCAGAGGGGTGGGCAGAAAAGGATATGATTTATAAAAAGGATATGCAGGCATGGTTTACTTAATTATTTTATCGGTAGTACTTTCAGTTGCAATGGCAATAGTAGCAGCTAAGAAAGCAAAGGAGTTACCAGATAGTGTGAGTAGTTTCAGCTATTATGTAGGTGATGTTCGCTTTTCGTTGTGGGCAACAATGACGGCAGCTATCTTGTTATCCTCTTCTCTTCATGCCTTATCGCCTAAGCATGTTTATATTGCAGGAATGATGAGTGTAGGTTTGTTGATGGTAGCTGCTTCACCACGTTATCGGACAGAGAATAAGATACTACATTACATTGGCGGTTATCTTTTCGGACTGGCAAGCCAAGTTGTGGTAGCATTGGTTATGCCATGGTTACTCACATCGTGGATATTGTTTCCACTTGTCTTTATTCGTAAGAGCTGGAAAGAGAATGCTACGTTTATTGCAGAAGGGATATGTTACATCACTTTAGTAGGCAGCCTCATCCTATCTTTACTATCGTAATTACAAACATAAACCTTTCAATCGTTTTTCCTATATTATTTTTGTGGAAATTTATTGTAAAAACAAGATGAAGAAAGTAATAAAATGGCTTAAAGAAAGTAACAGGTACAAACACCTTATAGGAGGTGTACTCATCGGTGCTGGTGCTAATAGCTTATATTGTGCAGCGTATGCTGGTATAGGAGTTGCAACGGCACTTGAACTTAAAGATAGAATGTGGGGCGGAAAGACAGACATCATTGATTGGGGGCTGACCGTCGGTGGTGTAGCTATAGGCTTCGGAGTAAGAACGTTGGTAAAACTTCTATAGTATGGCAATGGATAAAGGCATAAGAAACGCAATGATAGGTGTTATTGGCTCAATCATTGTAGCCGTTGCAGGCTCATGGGTGCAGCTTAATCAACGCATATCAATACTTGAGGTACAGGTTATGAACGACCACCAATTGTTCGTAGGTTCTCAAGAGGATATGAAAGAAATAAAGTCAATGCTTGGTGAGATAAACATTAAGGTATCGCACCTTAATGACATCAAGGCAGACCGACCTAATATGGATAGTCATATAACACAGAAAGGAGGCGAATAATGAAAGCATCATTTAAAAGTATTATAAGCAGGTGGAGAGCGACAACACCGAAGTTCTTTAAGAATATTGTCGTATTGGGTTCAGGTGTCAGTATTGTTGCTGTAGCTATTCATACCGCTATGACAGCAGCAGCGGCTACACCTCCAGAATGGTGGATAAAGATTTATCCATATCTTGTAGGGGCAGCAGCAGGTATGGCAGCTGTGGCAAAATTAACAAGGGAGAAGTAATATGAGAAATATAAAATACATTGCGGTTCACTGCACCGCAAGCCACCAGTCTATGACGATTGATGGCTTAAAGCAGGAATTCAGACGCAAGGGGTGGGTTAATCCTGGCTACCATTACGTGGTGTCGCCAGACGGCAAGATAACACAGCTTCTTGATGAAGACAAAGTAAGCAATGGCGTTAAGGGTTTTAATTCAGTTTCAATCAATGTTGCTTATATAGGCGGTATTGACACTAATGGTAAACCCACTGACAACCGCACGGACGCACAGAAAGCAAGTCTGCGCTCGCTGTTGAAGATGCTACATAAGAAGTACCCTACAGCGGTTATTCAGGGACATCGTGATTTCTCTCCAGACTTGAATAAGGATGGAAAGATAACCCCTAACGAATGGATGAAAGCTTGTCCGTGTTTTAACGCTAAAGAGGAGTATGCTAATCTTTAGCAACAGATAAAACGATTAGATACTTTGTATAGATTAAATTTGTGCAAACCATTTTGAACTGATATGAAGAAGTTTTTGTGGGGTATTATACCCGTAATCATTCTTGCGTGTGTTGCGTTTTTCCTTGGCAGGGGAACACAACGCACAGGGGAAAAACCTTTGCACGAGACTATCACAGACACGGTGCGCTATGTTGATACTATTAAGTACCATGCGCCTGCGCCAGTATTTGTGAAGTCTAATGGGACTACAAAGGTATCTGTTAGCGTAGCCCAGTTAAAGGAAACTTTGAGAAATGCTATGCTCGATACCTTACCACGCATTAGAGCAGACACTTTAGAACAGATAGTATTATGTGAAAAAGACCAAGATAGTGTACAAATAGAATTACCCATGCTGCAATCCGTATATAAGGATAAAGACTATACGGCATATATCAGTGGTGTAAATGTTCGACTTGACAGCATTTTCATCTACCCAAAGCGTGAGGTAATAACAATAAGGAAGCCTCCTAAGCATTGGCATATAGGTATATCCAGCGGATATGGGACAACAGTACAAGGATTTAAGCCCTATATTGGAATTGGAATTATATACTCTCTAATCTCTTTCTGATGGAAACAATAACCATAACTATTTCACAGAGCGATGTGTACAACGAGGTAGCAAAAGCAACGGACTACACAGGTTCAAAACTAATAGACGGAGATGAGAATGCGAGAAATCGCATTCTTGCCGTTGATGATGATTTCAAGGAATTGGGTCGCTTCTGGGATGAGAGTGTAACAGCCGTGAATGAGGACTTGAAAGAAATGCTTGTGAGCGGTGCGACCGATGTAGATAAGAACTACAAGGCAGAATTACAAGTAAGCAAATCGTGGGACAAGACATTGCAGGAAAGTGTTCAGAGTTCGCTGCGTAGTTTCTTCATAGCATCCATTACGGCACAATGGTTTCGATTTGCCAACAAAGGAGAAGCTAAGGAATACTTTTCGACGGCTGCTGAAATAATGCTTAATGTAGAACGACTACTTTATGCTCGTAAGCGTCCTATGTTACCAACAGATTAACAATTTCAAATAACAAAGATATGCCAACCCCAACATTAGGTGCAAAGAAACCTGTAAGAGCAACTATCAAAATATCGTGGTTGCTTTACGACATTATGAACGAGACCTTTCTTCGTGGTCGTACCATTCAGAACAAGGAGAACCACAAAGAGGTAGCTTCGATGTTTGCCAGTGAGGACGAGGAGAACCGTGAGAAGATACTCCGAAGTATCAAGAAAGGCTTTGCAGAGGTGAAAACCGAGCTTGCAGAGTATCTTGATGAAGACGGAACAACCACCGATAATAGCCACTTTGATGGTAGTCACAATTTGGAACTTAACCTTACCATGCCGAGTAACTTCAACGAAGCAGCAACGGCAGGAATTGGTGAAGCTGTGCATGACTATCTGAAGAACACAGCTATTGCTGAGTGGTATCTGGTCACGAACAAAGCAGATGCAGAGCAGTACATAGCTCTTGCAACTCGTAGTATGGCTTCTATTCAACAGTCTGTGAGCAAACGCAGCAGACCAAAGACACCGACAGATTAAATATAAAGTTTATGCAGGCAGACGAAAGTAATATCCTTGGCTGTTACACAGATAAGAACGGCAACATAGAGGCTGTACTTGGTTTTAAGCGTAGCCAGTTATTGTATGATATCGAGAATTACTCCTATATCGAAGGTCATATTATGCAGACTGACAACCTACACGCCAAGCATACAGTGCAAGATGTTGGCGAAGAGGGTAATGTGAACAGGGTTACACGATTACTTGATTTGACAGTAGCTCAATGCAAGGAGTTGCTATATCCGTACACAAAGAATGAGATTAGCAACCATGAGCTTGATAATGTCTTGAGAGAGCAGCCTACCTACGGCATTGTCCTTAGTCTTCCTGCCGACTTTTCTCAGACAACACTCAACTTGTTATCTAAGCTTATCCATGAGTATATCGTTTGTTATACAGTGGCAGACTGGATGAGTATTACCAATCCTGCTAAGGCTGAAACTTGGGCGGTCAAGGCAGAAGATATGGAAAGACAGATACGAGTGGCATTACATAGCAGAGTAAACAGAGTACGTCGTCGATTGTCAGTGTTCTAATAGAATACAGATGAACAGAGCAAGGGCAGACCTGCATCACGCAGACCTGCCCTTTAATTATGGAAGTATAAAAAAAGAAGTTATCGAAGTTGGTTTATAAGTCGTGGAGTATAGGAAACAGACGCACCGACTAATGTTTCACCAATAGAAAGGTCGGTTATTGCGACTATACGAAAATACTTGTAAGGCGTTCCACGGAAGCCTTTTAGATAATGTTGCTTAGCTGAATGTACGAGATGCCAGTTGATATTGTCTCGTGAGCCATACAGAATTACCTGTACTTTCCCCTTGCCAAACAGTCCACGGAGGAACACTGTATCGAATGTTTTAAGCATTGAAGCGACATCCAACTTTATAGGTCGAGTTACAATCAAGCCTTTCTGATGTGTTTCAGTAGAACGTGATAAGTCCACAAGACAGTTGTTTGTCACCTCCTGTTTGCCATCACTCCCAACAGTCTTTACCTTTGCCATAGCATACGCATTAGGATAAGAATTAATAGCAGTAATGAGCGATGAGGCTACAATACCCCATAGCTTAGACTTCATAGAGAAGACATAAGCGTAGTTCTTATTTTCATTGAACACTATTATACGCTGATTTACATAGTCGTAAGACATACGTGAACCTTTGCGAAATTCTGAGAAGGTACAATCTACTTGAGGAATTCCATCTGGGTAGAGTTTAGACAGTCCAGGCAGACGGTCAAGCGGAAAGAAATCGTTACCATTAATAATATCGGTCAGACATTGCGTCTGTGAACCAGATATTTCCATTATACCCCTATCAGTAGCGAAGAGTACCGCAGTGTCAATCTGCGTGATACTGTCTGAAGATATACACACGTCACGTGTGATAGGTTGTTTGGCAGAGTATCCACCTGATGAGTTTACCTCCAATGCCCATACACCCTCATCTGTGAAAGCATATAGTGGGAACTGTCCGAACTGACCCTGTGATAGCGCTTTTGCTGCAGTAGATATACCCAAAATTTTACCTGTACCAACAGTGTTTATGCCTGTAACAGGAAAATAGAAGGGGTTATTTATTTCTGATGTATATATTTTGTTAGTTACATCTATAATATTTTCAAGTTTTGTCGGAGGTTCTGTATGCGTAGTATTCTGTGTCCTTGTAAGCTCATAATCAAGGACGGCGTATGCACCATTAAGGAATTCGTGCGGCTTAAGTTTCACCTCGTATGTTTCTACACCTGCATGTATACGCATCATAGTAGCATGTGTATTAGGATAGAAAAGGTAGCAGCCCCATGATGTTGGAGCATATTCCCCATTAGTATACATACTTGACATATAAGGAGCAAGATGTGAGCTTGTATAGCTATTCGCTACAAATCTCTCTCCATTTTCTTCTATCATAGTCTGTATATATATATCACGAAAAGCTAATGCTCCAAAGTCTATTATAATCTTCCCATTAGTTAAAGCCCAGCTTGGTGCACTATTATTAGCATAAGAGAACATAGATGCCGCCATAAATCCTTGATACAACTCACGTCGTATTCCAGACAGGTTTAATCGGCCATTATATGTCTGTGAATATTTAGCGGTAATTTGGTCGTGCGAAAGATAATCATCCGTCATAGCCTCTCTTGTAGTCAGTGATTGAAGATACTCTTTGTTCACGACAATATCTTTGCGCTCTCTTGTAGAGAGCTCATTAATATTGATAGATTTAAGAAAATAGAAATTCTGTACATTCTCCAGCATCTCTCTATTCTTATCATCAGGATACTCTGGTAAACTAATAGTTGTTTTTGGATAGGTTGAATCTCTTGAGAAGAAAAGAGTGTATAGCTTGCTGTATTTCCATTCTACATAATTTTGACCTAAAGGGTTCTCACGTCCTCCAGGTGTGTTACTTGTGAGGTCTACCCCGTTAACAGAGATAGGTAAGAGCGCTGTATCTTCAGCTATCTTCCTTACGAACTCATCCACAAGTCCATTTGATACCGGTGTATAGTCCCCAGAGAATTTTGAGATATCCAATGCACCAATGAATTTAGTATCAAGATTATCAGCATCTGCAAAAGACTTGCAGTTTCCATTTTGGTCGTAGGTATATATTGGCTTGGAAATAAAAACATCAACAGAGGTGATTATGTCTTTCCAATCGTTTATTCGAATATGCGAGTTTTCTCCGTCTTTGAGAAGTTGATAATCGAGCCCTGCTGAAACCAACATAATATCGCATTCAGCCTCAGAATATCCACCCTTACCACTAACTCTATTCCAAAAGACAACAGGTGCTGTTTTTGTTGATGGGTTCATTAGAATAGGAGCAGAATGACACACTAAAGAACCGTCATATAATCTTAAGGCATAACGGACAAAGAAGGGAAGGGCAAATCGCCCTTCCTTTATCGTTTGGTTAGCAAGGAATTTGTTCACTTTTGCCATAATCTGCGAAGTGATTTTCTTCTGATTTTCTTCAGTCCACACTTCGTACAGTTTGCTTTCATCTATCTTCTCAAATTCTACTTTAAAGGTAGAATGACTTTCATCAGAGAGAGAATATATACGAGGCTTACCCCTAAGCCCGAACGATAGTTGTAGATTTGGTAAATGATTTCCAAGCATAGAGTATTGTCCCTTCTTCCAAAGGAAATACAGGATATATTCTTCACAGAAGAGCAGCAAGGTGTTTCCTATTGAGTTCACATGAGAAAGTGATGGAAAAGTTCCAAGCAACTCTGCCTCTTCAAATAGTTTCTTATTTGCGCTGAGAGCATAAATTTCAGAGGTCTTAGTATCACGTATGATATAGTTAGAGAAGAAAGCCGTTCTGTGTAAATAGATAACTTTCTTATTCTCTCCAAGCTGTAGTAGTGTCTTAGGCGCAAGCAGTGATTTGTATGCCCCATCTTCATTGATGAGGTTGTATGCTTGTGTCAGCTCTCCGTCTGAACATTCATAATCAGACGGGACAGCAGTATAACCTGTAAAGCGTATGTCCTTTTCCATTTCTTTCCAATTCTTGCAAGATTTTAAAGTATTTGCAAATATAGTTATAGTATAAGGTTGTTCGATTTTATCTTTTGGCAGTTGAGGCTACCAATCAAACTTGCTCCATGCAAACCTTTTACGGTGTTGCAAGTAATTCAAATCATCTTGATATGTATAAGCCTCAACTTCAAATGAGATATTACGATATGCTTTATGCCAGTTGCAGAAATAGAGCAATGCAAATAGGAACTCAAGTATATATAACAGATAGAAGCCGACAAACCACAGTTCCTTTTCTTGTTCATAGTGTATGCACTCGTGGTTGTAATCTTCTGCTGTGAAGTATTCTTTAGCATCCTCTCTTACGATTATCCATTTCAACAAGGTGATTGCCTTGTAGCCCTTAAAGGGAAAGCGTTTATTGTATATTATCTTCATAATTCATTTTCCTAACTTGTCATGATACTGTAATAATATATATTGCAGCTTGTTGGTAGTTTCCACTAACATCATGGCTATACTTTTCGCATCATATTCATCACGAAAATAATTGCCGATGTCAAAAAGATAATCATCTATGGAAGAATATGTGTCATAAGTTGTCTCTACCTTAAAATTTGCATTTACAAAATAGTAGATACCATTATTTTCTGCTCTCCATCTTTCTAAGAAGACATTATAGTTTTTAGCATCCCAGTACAGACGTTGTTCTTTCATCTTGTCGAACAAGATTTCTTTCTCCTCATCAGTAGCAAGACGTATCTTAGACTGGTACTCATCGTGTTTTCTTACAACAGGTATGCCTTTATTTCTTTTTATAATACCACCATGTTCGTATATGACAAAGCAATCATACCTACCATATTCGTCTCTGTGTCCTGTACAGATTGCTGTTACAGTTTTGTTATAAGTGGAATAAGGTACATGATATGTGCAAACAACAACATCTCCTCTTTTGGGGACATAGTCTGCATCTTTAAATTCCGTCTGAAAAATGACCTTACCATCTTCAATGACCGCTTTGCAGCCCTCTGGAATGGTGATTGAATCACCGCGTAATTCTACTTTCATAGTTTGTCTGTTTTAACCAATTAATTTTATATGTTTAATCCCTTTTTCTTTCAGCTCCGCTAATATCATCTTAGCTAAACCATAGTAGTTACGGTTCTGAAGAGCAACCTTTATGATGTCTTCTGCACCTTGATGATATTCTTGAACATAATTTATTATCGCTTCTTCGAACGCATCGCAGTCAACTCCTTCGTAGTATTCGCTGAAATCAATAATTGATGTCAATTCACAGCATTCCTCATGGCCCTTGAAAGACCACACTTCGCCACTATCGTCTCGGATAAACTGCTTGCGGTATCTTTGCCCTTTGCTAATTTTGCGGCTACATAGGTCGCAAATATGTTCTTTTCGTGCGATAGGCTTAGACTCATCTATTAACTCCATACGCTAATCTACTAATTCTAATTTGGCACTGCACGTAAAAGAGTAGTCAAACAACATAGGCATAATGATAATACGTATATCTTTGCTTATAATAAATTCATTTGCTGTTATATAAGGGTTATGTGTTAACTTAACAGAGGTTATTCCAAGGAAATCCAGTGCAAACTTTAGTTTACTAATAATCCTTTCCCTAAAGTAAGCGTTACCAATATTTATAACGGCATTTTCATCTGTAATCTGCTTTCCTGTCTTCTTGGTTCTTTCGGGCACAATCTCTCCAGTACCATCACATACTGGGCAATCAGATTCATGTTCGTGTGTATGTCCGTGAATGTCCATATACTCCCAAGTAACATAGCCACTTCCGTTGCAATCTTCACATTCAACTGCATCTTGAATGACAATTTCTTCATCAATTTTCGGACACTCACCCAATGCTTGATTTACAGCCTCTAAAGTGATTTGCTTATTGCAAGGGCTCTCTAACTTTGGAAAACCTAACTTCTTTTTGGGATATTCATTAGTAAGAGCTTTTGGATTTATCCGAATAAGGACAACTCCATCAGAACTCCAAACCTCATTGTAGTTCGTGTTGAAAAAAGGTTCAGTAAGTATCTCTTTTATGTGGGTTTTATCACAGAACTTATCTAACAGTTCCGCTTCATTCTTTATTTTCATAATTCATTTACTTTTAATCAACTAATTCAAAGCTATAAGTTACCACCCATGGATTACTCTCCCACGTGCCTTTACCGCTGATTTTATCAATGAGTGAAGCAAAGGCTGGGCGTGGAAATGGAAACAATTTCAAACATCCAGAAGCCGTTTCACGATGCGCTTCCTTTTCCCAATCCTTAACCTTTACACCTTCTGCATAAAAGCCTATTGATGCTCTTTTTACACCCTCACGCAAACATTCTTTATCAGAGATGTCTTGTAAGTGTTCTATCTTCACATCGGTAATCCTGATGTGGTGGGGCATCAAGTCAGCTTTCACGAACATTTTATTCGTCCACCCAGCCTTATATTCTCTATTTATAGAACCATCTACATTGATTATAATATCGCTGTACTCCGCCATACTTTCGATAATATCCTTGTATGGTTGTGCAATTGCAACAATATCTCCGACTTTGTAAGGCAGGCACTTTGCCGTTTCCTCCCAATTACCAAGCGGTGTACCCTCTTTCAGTAGTCGCCTTGTCATTGTCTTTATTCCGTAAAGTACTGCCAGCGTGAGGCAATACTTGTCTGAAAACATTATCTTTTTCATACGCTCTATTTTATAAGTTCTGGGTTGTCTATTACGTTGCCCAATACTTCTATGTCGCTTGCCCAATAGGTTAGACCTATGTAGCTACTTGTGCCAATCTGCTTTGCACAAAATCCATCATTACGCCACATTGTTAGATATTTAATATTTGGGTCTCCAAGAGAAATTATATCTCCCTCAAATATTTTAACCCCATTTTTATCTGTCAGTCCTGTATACTGCCCAAAGCTTTCAGGAAAGATAGCATCAAACGTAGGTGTCTTACAGCCTTCTCTATAGTAGGCAATAGCTATATCATCATTTGCGTATGAATGGAAAAGGTCTCCGTAAACCCATTCTTTCTGAAAATTTATCCCTCTATATAATATTTCTCTGTCCATGTTACCTCCTTGTATTAATAGATTGAACTCTATGTGTAGTGTGAGAAAATTTACCTGCTCTCGTGGTGTACTGATATTTTGTCATTCCGTTTGCATCAGTGAAATATACTCTACGAGCATCATCCATAAACCGATAAACCTTTACTCCGTTACACTCAAACAAGAACTGTACATCGTAGTCTTTCAGCCTTTGTTCGTACTCCTGTTTTCGTATCTGCTCCTTTGTCAGCTTTGGCTTAGGTGGTTCTGGCTTCTTCCTAATCTCGTAGCCACAAGAGGTGACTACAAACGCTAACACTGATAATAAAATTAGTTTCTTCATATTACTTTCTGTTTTAGTTATTTTTCTTCATCTATGAAGTCAAGGATAAAGTAACGTGTAGGCTTTACGGGGAAGCACAATTCCGTAGTCCATGTTTTATGTGCGTACTCAACTACCTCATAATGTCCTTTATAATCGCACAAAAGCAACGTAGGACGTGTTGGGCGTGGATAATCTTCAACTGAAAGCCATAGTCCAGAAGGGAAATCTTTTATTTGCATAACCCATTCAGGCGTATATAGATAAGGATAATCCCCATAATATAATCTCATTTCATCCCAAATATCTGAAATACGAGCTTTTACGGCTTGTAGAGGGTAGGAATTATTGTCACTTTTAATAAGCAATGGTAATCCGTCCCAACCAATAGGAACATTATCCACTAACTTAGTAAAATCGTCCACACGTGGGACGCAATTATTGAAATAGTCTACACATGCTTTTTCAAGTGCATATTGCTCTGATATGCGCTTTCTCTCTTTGCGTTTCTCAAAATACACTTTTACTCTTTTTACAATCATATTACTTTTCTTCTTTTAATTCCTTAAACACTCCTACCTCATCTTCATATCCGTGCAATAAGCAGTGGAAATGCTTGCAGATAAGGCTTGATTTACACATATCATCCTTGTTCAAATCGCAGTTGTCGCAATCGACAGACTTATCTGTTTCAAGAAATATGTATTGCTTGTTGTTAATTGTTATTCCGTTCATAACCCCAATGCTTGTTTAATTCGTTTCTTGTAGTCCTCGTTGGCTGCCTGCTTGGCTTCCTCAAGTGATGGTCGATAACCAAGAAAAACAGAGTTGCACCAAACTTCAAATAATTCATCCCAATGTGAAACTTCGTATCTCCCAACAGCGCAAAGTGCAAATTCTTCCTCGATGGCGATGTCATTATCTTTCCACTCCAACTCTGATATATTACTCACCACGCTCCCACGCCCTGCGTTAAAAGCTGCCTTGATGTCGTCGAATGTGAAACACCTGTTGTCTTCAAAAATAAGGTCGCTATCTCCATTTGCACGTGCATACTCTTTAAGAGCGTATTCTTCTGCTAAATCTTTCTGTGTCATATTGATTTTGTTTTTAATCTTTATAATTCTCCTCAAAGTGAGGACATCTCCCAGTTTCCTCTCGATACTCAACAGGCACCCACCACATATAAGCATCGGGAGGGTATGGAAGATACCGCTTGCAGTAGTTCCTTAATTCACAACCCACGCCCCTGCAATAGGCATAATCTTCGTTAATGTTGTCAGTTCGCATATTTCTTTTTATTGTTATCTGCGACTGACACCGCCCATAGGAATAATATTGTAGGTTTTAAATCTGTCTATCAATCTGCCAAAGCCATCGTTACGTTCGAAACGCTTGCGCAAGGCTTTGTCATCAAGATTGGTCGTCAGATGAGCACACTTACCATATTGTGTCCAAATCTCATTGCGAGCATGGAGGAATTCATCCGTAAGCAAGCCAGTATCCATGCCGAAGAATGTCTTATCCTGTATGCCTATGTCATTAAGACAGATGTTTACAGGCGTACATTGGAAACCTCTGTTTTCCTCTTCATTAAAAGTAAATCGGTCAAGGTTGTTGTGCAAGGTGTAGTAATTGACCATCTGCGTAACAGATAAGTTATAAAAGAAACGAGGTGAGCGTATACGCATGAGGTATTCAGAAAACACTTGCATGAGCATAGTCTTGCCAACTCCAACACCACCTTGCAGCATTATATTTTTGTGTAGTTTGTATCCACGACCAGGGAATACTTCTTCTGCAAGCGGACAACCATTGAAGTAGTAGAGTAGGAAACGTATTACACTTCGATTATTATCGTCAATTATGAATTGACGACGTTGCCGTGCAAGTACGACGTTATTAGCTATATAGAGCAGCAGTTTAGCATGTGCTTTGTATGTGCCCTCGTCTTGTAAATCAAATGATGAGAGGCGTGCCTTTTCAATATCATGATGCACTTTCAATGCTACATCATGCAGCTCCAACCAAGTAGAAGAAGACTTTTCTTTGTTTCTACATGAAGCAAGGACTGCTTGGTCCCAGTCAACATTACCAGTAGGTTTCTTGTGAAACATTGCGAGTGCATCAGCAAGAGTTTTAGGATATTCGTTCATAGTTATTTATTCTTTTTATTATACATCTTGTCCTCCGAACCCACCATTATAAGTATAGTCGGGCTGTGATGGTTCTTCAGATGTTGTTTGAGGCGGATACTTTTTGTGCATCCACGATATAAAATGTCTGTGCGCATCACCGATACTGTCATGTCCCACACCATCCATTGTACATTTTAAGTGGGTTGAGAACTCACTAATACGTTGCTTAAATTCTTCGCTGTTAATTTTCAGCTGCATACATACAGGCTCATTCCACTGTTTGTTCTCCAGCATTTCCTTTATCTCATCGTCATAGGTCATCTGTTTAGTATTCACCTTGCTTACAGTTCGCTTTGACGCAGAGATATTGCCGCCTTTTCTGCCATTCTTATATCGTGTAAGGCTGACATCTATATTAGGCTTCATTAGAATGAATATCCCCTCGGCTGTTGGCGACAAATCAGGAACGTTACCAGTAAAACCGTATTCCATGATTGCATTATAAACCTCGCACTGCACATCCTTATCCATGAGTTTTAACCCCTCCCAATAGGAGCGATAGACAATGAAACTGTCTCTTTTTATTTCCTCCATGCTAAACTTCCTTTATACGTATGCCATGCACAGAAAGCATGAGTTTACGTTTGATGATGTACTCTTTTGTCCTCATTCCTTTTGTATCTTCGACTATTGTCTGTCCTGTCCTGCAATCAATATAGACGAAGTCTGCGATGTATGAACAGGCACGTTCAAGGAGTACACGAGTAGTTCGTCCTTTGAAGTCTTTTCCACATTCACCATACTGGGCAGGTATAAGTTCATACTTTACCTGCTCTCGCAGGTTTGCAATAATACCAGCACGCTGCATCATCTGTAAGGTAGCAGAGCGGTAATGCTCTTTTTTCGAAGCATGTTTACCGACACGCTTTGCACCGTATTTATTGCAAGCCCCACGAGAGAGTTTCTTATATTCGTCAATCTTCATTGCCAGCGTTCAAATCATGTCGGAACACATCTAAGACCTTAGTTTCATCGAGGGTGGCGATGCTATAGTCAATCATTGTTCCTACGAAGAAAACATCAATGGCATTCTTAGCATCTGCAATAGTATCAGCATTGACGAAATAATAGTTTGGAGTTTTCTTCTCCTTACCTGTTTTCTCGTTAAGGGTGATATAATTCACCTTTGCCTTAAACCACTTCTCCTTGCTGCCATCTCCGATTAGCTCTGTACAGCGTGAGCGTTTGATAGTTACTATATCTGTCATAGTACCATAAACAGAAACTTCTTTTGTTGTACTTGCCTCAGCCTCTGTGAAAGATAAGGCATCAACTACAAACTGTTCGAGTACTTTTGTGTGAGCACCATTTTCTAAAGTGCGCTCCATGCGCACGCCAACTTCAAATAACATCATAGAGCTTACTTGTTTAATTTTGTTAGGGTTTCCTTACTTGGTTTGAAGCGCACTGATTTGTGTGCAGGAACGGTGATAGGCTTTCCTGTCTTGATGTCGTTCACCTTACGTTCAGACTTATTAACGACAACGAAAGAGCCGAAGCCACGAAGTTGAATACTTTCGCCCTTGGCGAGTGTCTCAGCAATGACACGTAGTACACCGTCTACGGTCTTGAATGCTGTTGATAGCGTAACCTTTTCAGATACAGCTACCTCTTTTGCTAACATGTTCTTGTTCATGTCAATTTAGATTTGAGTTTTGTTAATAACTTATTTATAGAATATCGCCTGCTTGAGGCTGATAGAGTTTTTATATTCGCATACAGTACATCTGCTTTTTCCAGCTCAAAGATGATGTTTTTAATATCTGTCTTGCAGAACTCATATTTTTTCGGTTTCTCCATTGTAATCAAATGTATTTCCATTTACTACCACATACAAGTTTATACTTTCCATTGCAGCATCTGGAGATATTTTCACTACGAACACCTATCTTTCGTGCAGCCTCACGAGTGGACTTGTAAGTTTCTATGATGTTGCCGGAAGTGTCAAGTCTGGCAACGGGCTTTGAAAGATGGTGTTTCGTATTAAGCCTTTGTGATATTCGTTGTCGATGCAAACCGTAGTTACAATTCTGTTTCCCTGTACACCATTCCAGATTGTCCACAGAATTGTTTTGTGGGTTTTCATCTTTGTGGTTTATCTGTGGCAGATTGTCGGGATTTGGAATAAAGGCGAGAGCAACAAGCCGATGAACCATCATGTGCTTTTGTACACCTCGATTACTAAGTGAGACACGGACATACCCATCGTGGGTAATTTCATGCTTCAACATTCTTGGTCTTGGTCGAGCCACTATATTATGATGGTTAGTGTATTGTGCAATAGACCTTACTTTGCCCAATGTCGATACATCATATAATCCCTCGTATAAAGGAATTGGCTTCCATTGTTCTTTGTTTGTCATATTGTTGGATTTAAGAATTCTTTCATAAGCTCATTGAAGTACATTTCATCATTAGGAATTTCATCGTTAGAAGCCATTATTTGATTGGCAATTGACTTTTTCCTATGAATGATGGAGTAGAGCGTACGGTCAATGGTGCCACGCCCAAGAAGATAGTAGCATGTAACATTGTCTTTCTGTCCAATACGATGCGCACGGTCTTCGCACTGGCAGCAATCCGCATAAGTGTAAGGTAGTTCACAAAACGCCACGTTAGATGAGGCTGTAAGCGTAAGACCGACACCTGCAGCTTTAATAGAACAGATTATTAGTTGTGCTTGTCCTGATTGGAAGGCATCAATGGCAGCCTGTTTCATCATCATGCTATCACGCCCAGTAACTGTAACCGCCTTTGGGAATGCCTTTTTCAATTCATCTACAATCTCATGCAGAGAGCAGAACAGAATAAGAGGCTTTCCATTTGCAAGAAACGTGCGGCAGAAGTCGATAGCCTGTTTTACCTTGCCTTTGGCTGCTATGGAACGTAGAGCCATAAATTTAACAAGAGCTTCCATTCGCATTTTGCGAGCTACCTCATAATCAGTACACTCCTTGTATTCACGTAGATAAGTAGCAAGGTCCTCTGCTGCACAAGCATACTCCTCGCTATTGGATATATCCACATAGAGGTCGGTACGTGTCTTGTCTGGTAACTGTGTGAGCACCTTTGCCTTTTCTCTACGTATCATACAGCGAGAATACAGTTCAGAAGAAAGTTTGTCGAGGTTTTTTACCTCGTCTGCCTCCTGGCTTCTGTTCTCTCTTTTTAAGTCTCCACCGCCATACTCTTGCAAGAAGTGAGTGCGTCCTCCAAACTCTGGTAACCTGCCCATGATAGACAATTGTGCGATGAGGTCAGCTGGACGATTGACAACAGGAGTACCAGATAGCAAGATGCGATAAGGCTTACCCTCTGCTATGCCTCGTGTGAAGATAGTCTGTTGTGCTGATGGGTCTTTAACCCTGTGGCTTTCGTCAATGATGATAGAGCGAAAGATTTTTATTGCAGGGTTGAATACAACATCTTTCAGTCGGAATGAGCCTTTTTGTTTGATGTCCCAGACAAAGTATTTGCGCAGACTCTCGTAGTTACAAATGGCTACATGGTGCATTCTCATCTTAAGGAGATATGGCCACGTTGTCTGTACAGCATTTTCAAGTACAAGTGCTTTCTTGTCAGTGAACTTCTCGAACTCACGCTGCCAGTTAATCTTAAGTGATGATGGACAGACAACAAGGCATGGATAAGCATTTGCTGTATCAACAATGCCGATGCTTTGTAAAGTCTTACCTAATCCAGGCTCATCCCCGATTAAGAGACGTTTCATTTCCATTCCAGCTAAGATACCCTCACGCTGGTATGGATAAGGTTCTATTTTGAGATTATGTTTCAGTTCTTTCATAATGAATAACACCAGTATTTGTATGCTAAATCCTCATACTTTTCTCTTCCACGACTGTATACATCATCGCCACGCTTTATAAACTTCTTAAATACTCTGTTGTTCTGCTTTGATATTGCGTATATGAAATCATTATCACTGTGTGCGATGTCCATGTACCAAGCACGGCTACGGTCCCAATCGAAGAAGTCTATAGCATCGTTGAACTCTGCATCTGTAGCAGCTGCTGTTGTTTTCAGGTCTCCTCCGAAGTGAGCTGCCTGCAACCACCAGTCCCACTTGCATCGAGTGTCAAGAGTGAAACAGAAACCTCCGTTATCAAATTCCTGCGCCTTGTTCACCATGAAACGTTGCGTGTCCGCTACCTCTAAGACCTTTGCGAGGAATGGGTCGTGTCGTGCTTCTGCACGTAAGGCACGTTGCATTTCACGTGCATGTAGCCATATTTCTTCATCTACAGGCTCACCATCTACCAGTTTGTTGATAAAATCAACTCTTGTGGGTTCTGTAATTAAGGCATCTACTATACTACCGAAGTAGAAAGCTGCCTCACGGTCGCCATATTGAGGTCGTGGGTAGAGCTGCTCTTTAAGTGCAGTGAGGTCAGAGTTGGAGACCTCACTGCGGTTATAGTATTCATCTGGATTATGAGTTGTCATGATTACTTTGCTTTTACTTCATCCTCATACCTAACATGTGGAGAATTGATGAATTCTGCATTAGCCTTATCGTTTGCATATTTCTCAACAGCTGTAATCTGTTTCTTGAACATTTTCGTCAAGTCCTCTACACTCATATACATACCGTCCTTACTCCACCAGAATGAAACAATATTGATGATACCCTCTGCGTCAATAGCAACTATCTTTTTCTTTACAGAGGTCTTAGGAGTATAAGCAGGGGTAGAGACGGAGGCAGAATCGAAAAGATTACCTACTTCCTGTGCTTGCGACTTAATTTCCTTTGCAGCCTTGGCTTCCTCTTCCTTACGCTTACGCTCTGCTTCAAGTCGTGCAGCCTCAGCAGCTTCCTTTGCCGCAAGTTCCTTTTTCATGCGTTCTTGTTCCTCTGCATTGGCTTTTGCCATGCGCTCGAGTTCAGCATGCTTAGAATTTAGTGCATCTACGATAGTATCTTTATAGTCACCAATCTCTGCAGTGTATTGTTCGTTGAACTGTGCAAGCAAGCGTGATTGAACACTTGCACGAATTTTAGCAGCCTCATCTGTTGATAATATCTGTGGAATAAGAACAGAGAGTGTAAGATGGTTGAACAAATCAGCAGGCATTGTTGTAGGATAGTCAACAATCTTCACGGACTGTGTATCGAAGTTCTCAAGTGTAAGTGATGTGTTGAGTGTAGTTAGTTCATTGATACGTTGCGTGATGTACCTGCTAAACAACTGTCTGAAATCATCTTCTACATCTGTTTCGTATTTTGTGAGTGCCTGCTGCTTTTGCAGTTTCATAGCCTCTTCACGTCTACGCTTTTCTTCCTCCTCACGTTTCTTTGCTGCGAACTGATTACGAAAAGCCTGTATCTGATTAGGTACGTTTCCGGCCTTGGTTGGGTCGATAGAGTTTTCCATACCTGTAAACTCGGTGCGTATCTGGTCAAACATCTTCGTAATAGGTGAACGCTGCTCATTCATTAACTTAACCGTCTTGCGTGATTTCTCAATGTACGCTGCACAACGCTGGTCGAGTTCATCACTCATTCCTTTCTCCTTTATTTCGGATAGCAGTTGAGCACCAGCATTAGTGCAACGCACTGAACGCTGTTGGTTTTCATTGTAAATCTTTGGCGCATTTTGTGCTATCATCTGCACATTCTCTGGGCGCACGATACTTAATTCTGTACTCATAGTTACTTATATTTTTCGATTAGAAAACATCATCATTAGCAGTACCTTCTGCGCTTGCTGTCTCAGTAGGATTTACGACAACACCTTCAGAAGTGTCCGCAGCAGGTCCGAAATTCTCTTCGGTCTGGATAACCTCGCCTGTAGTGGTGTCCACAACTTCGCCCACTCCGTAGATGTCATCTTTAATTTCTACATCCTCGGTTTGCTGAGACTCCAATTGAGTACCACGACCGATACGAGCCTTTGGATAAGTCTTGAAAGCGTGCTTGATGAGCTTCGCAACAAGGAAGCCTTTATCAATCTGTCCACCATCAGCAACATATAGGTCATTGGGCTTACCGTTCACATACGAACGTGCGTTGTTATCCCATTTGCGATTTTGCTTTTCGCTATATCCTTGCAGTCGTTTCCAGTCTTCTGGGAGCAAAACAGCATAATCAGTAGAACCGTCATTTCGTGTAATCTTCATGAAAGCAGCTACAATCTCGTTGGAGGTGTGGGGAAGGCGGCAGGTGTAATTCACAAACTTGTTACCATTCTGTTCTCCGAACTCAAAGCCATCCTCCTTGTACACGATAACAGGATTGTCTGCGTGGCGTATCTGACCACAGCGAGCACGGAGGACAAGTTCACCATACCCTGATACTGTGAGTACGCACTGTGTTACGTACACATTCTTCCCATCCTGTCCCTTACCAATATTAACAGAGCGGGAAAGTAGGTATGCTTGTGCTCGTACTCCTGGCTCAACACTTAAGCCTGATATAGCAACATCAAGGAATGACGTGAATATGGAGAATTTACTACACTTGGTACGTAGGTCTTCCTTTTCGCAAATTAAGCTATTGAAAAATCTGCTTTCTCTTTCGTAAGCAGCATCACCACTGACACCTGTGGTGTTTGCCCACATTGTGTCATAGATTTGTACGAATTTCTCTCGTACTCTTTCGTCTGTAATAATCTCTGTACTTTTCAGAGCGTTGATTTCTTCGACTGTAAGATTGATTTTACTCATAATAATTGTATTTTTATTTGTTTGATTTGAAGAATTCTGAAAATTTCTTGCCTCCATACTCTTTTTCCGTAAGAGCAATTATTTCCTGTACTGTGTATTTATCTTTATGTGGTTTTGGAAGTCTATTCTCTACCTGTTGGCGGAATTAATTTAGTGCATACTTAATTCTGCCAATGGGCTTGTCGTTAATGAAGTTTACGTATTGCAGAATGGTAAGTGCACTAATTTTGCCAATGATTCTGGCAAACAAACCATTCGTTATTTTCGCGTAGTTCCTGATGACCAAGAACTGGTCTGTAAGTTGTGAGAATATTGT
>FLRS01162713.1_pt1 | contig 14903 bp, 26 predicted proteins | sample 1497251 | NCBI WGS metagenome assembly FLRS01 (sample SAMEA4031765, study PRJEB14383) | metagenome | biome: human; feature: oral; material: saliva | place: Philippines | collected 2014
ACGCACCCTGTCATATACAAGAGTCATGGACTAAAAGCGAAATTAAAAAAAGAAAGGAAGTGCATTTATAAAAATGTCTATTGAATTCTTTTTACCGATGAAAAAAATTCCGACAACAACTCACCAACAAAAAAAGGTAAACGTCCAATTTGGTAAGCCAATCTTTTATGAGCCGGTCGACTTGAAAAATGCCAGGGCGAAATTTGAGAGCTTGCTTGCGCAGCATGTCCCTCCGAATAAAATTAAAGGAGCGATTCGTCTGACCGTCAAGTGGTGCTTCCCTCGTATCAAAAAAAGCTACGATGGCCAATACAAGACCACGAAGCCAGATACGGATAATTTGCAGAAATTAATCAAGGACTGCATGACGAAACTTGGATACTGGAAAGACGATGCCCAGGTGGCCAGTGAGATTGTCGAAAAGTTCTGGGCGGACACAGTCGGGATCTATATCAAAGTTGAGGAATTGAAATGAAGATTGATTACATTGATTTCTTTAGCAGACAAATTCCGGAATGGATGGCACGCAGCAATCAGAAAAGCCAAGAGGTCGGATTTGGAACAGATGCTTACTGGCAATGGGCTGTGTCGTCAATCGGAGAGATTTGCAAACAATACAATGATGATGAGCTAGTGACAGAACAATTCGGTTTGCTCTTCAACTGGCTAGAAAAACAAGCAGGTTAAACTATGAAATATAGCAAACAAACAGTAATCGAAGGATTAAAACACTCGATTGAGAAAACCAAAGAGGAAATCGAGAAATACTCAAAAGATTGCAATGGACGATTTGCACAAGGAAGAACTGCGCATCGTGAATTTCTGAAGAAAAAAACTGAAGAGAATGGAGAAACAGTTGGAGGGACTGAGAAATGAACAAACAAGAATTGATTGAGAAGTTTAAAAATCTCTTAAAAAGAGGTTATATTCTCATAAACATGTACGATGTTTTAGATTTAGTGAAACAACTAGAAGAACCAGAAAAAGTCAAAGTACCGCAGTTTGTGGCACAATACATCGAACAAAAGGAAAATGAAGATTATCATTTACTTGGTGCGATGATTGAAATCAGAAGTCATAAAAACAAAGAAATTGACGACTGGTTCAAGGAAGACGACAACATGGAACTCTTCGCTCGTGCGTATCTTGACGGCTACGAGGTAGAGAAAGAAAAGAGGTACTATATAAGGATTAAGAATATTGATGAAAATTATAATTACTTAACCTGTATTAAGTATCTCGATGCTTGGTGTTTAACAGAAATAAAAAGAGATAAAAAATTCCGTACTGAACACACCCGAAAAGAGTTAGAAGATGCTGACTTTGGTTGGGTGTTTGATTGCGAGGGAGTGGAAGTCGAGGAGGTGGAGTAAATGGTGGAAATAATGTATTGGTTAATGTTCTTAGCTTGTGTGTCGGTTTTAGTAATGGCAGTATTAATATTGCTCCATCAGCGTCAAGTTAATATTGATTTAAGATGTAAATACAACGATTTAATACAACAATTAAATAATTGTTTTGGCTGGCAAGAGTGGGAATGGGCGCATAATTTTAGAGAATACGCTCGCAAAGTTGATAATCTGAATAAATTTCAGATGGATATTGAACGACTTGAGATCATCAAAAAAGCATTAGACGCTCAAAAACTAGAAGAATTACAAAAACGTAAAGAACTAGTTGAGCGTGAAATTAAGAAGCTTGAAAAGTAGGAGGTGGAAGAATGATACCAAAATTTAGAGCGTGGCATAATGAACTTGCTAGAATGATGTCAATATCAGATATGTGGTTCAATGTTGATTCGTTAGGAGAAATTATATTAAATGACTCAGTCATGAATGATTATATTACAGTATCTCCTGATGAAATCAAACTCATGTAATCAACAGGACTTAAAGGCAAAAACGGTAAGGAAATCTTTGAGGGGGATATCCTCGAAGTTACAGATAAGCATAATTGGCTTGAAGTTGTATCTTATAATCAAGAAAAAGCAATGTTTGTCACAGAAGAAATCAATAGAGAGTTCAAAGTGCCAGAAAGTCCTTTATATGATTTGTTTGATACAGATATTTTTAAATTCAAAGTCATCGGCAATATCTACGAAAATCCGGAACTTTTGGAGGTGGAAGAATGAACCTTGAAAACCTAAAAAAAGCAGAAGAAATCAGAGAAGAAATCGAAAAGTTAGAAAAAATTATCAATCACAAAACAACACCGTTTGAAAAACTTTCGATAATAAAAGGGACGCCTAAGTTTAGACTAGCGATTAAAACAAATTATTTTCTTCACTATGAAAATATTGTTATTACATCGGATATTTTATCAGATGCAATCAAGAAAGCCTTAAAGCAAACAATCGAGGATTTAAAAGGGCAGTTAGTAGAGTTAGGAGTGGAAGTAGAATGAAAGACACACTAATTCGCTTCTTGCTTGCATGGTCGCTTATTACCACTTGCTTGCTATTCATGCAACGTGAAGCACAGAAACCCTTGCTAGTCTATCACGCTGATAGCAAATATCAGATAACGGGCAAGGTTGAAGAAAAACGAAAAATCGGAAATCTATTCACTATCACGGTAAACGGGAATATTTTCGTGGTGAGTGAAGAAAGATATAAAAATATTGAAATAGGAGATGATATTGAATTATGACAACAAACATGGAATTACTAGCGCACAGAGTTGAGCAGTGGGCGAAAGAACGAGGTTTAGATAATCCGGACAATAGCACGGCGCAAGCGTTGAAATTATTTGAAGAAGCGGGCGAACTTGCACAAGCGCATTTGAAAAAGCGTGAGCAAGAAGGAAAAGATGCGGTCGGGGATATTTTGGTAGTACTGACGATTTACTGCCAACAGAAAGACTGGAGCATTGCTGAATGTTTTGAACTAGCTTATAACGAGATCAAGAACCGAAAAGGGAAAATGGTAAATGGTTCATTTGTAAAAGAGGGGGATTTATAGATTGACAATCAATATCAAGCAGCGACTAAAAGCCTTGCAATATATTGATATCAAAGTGAAGTCAAAACACCAGGAAATCATCAGCTTGAAGTCAGGTATTTTACGAGGGCAACAATTTGATAATATGCCGAAATCGAAAAATAATAAAAACCAGTCCGAAGAATTAAATGTGTTGATCATCGATAAGTCAGAACAACTCTATCGGGAAATTCAAGATCTGTATAAAGAACGTGAAGAACTCATTCAAGCTATCGAATCGCTAGACGATCCGGTAGAGAACATCGTAATGCGATTATTCTATATTGACGGGATGACCTGGAACGAAGTTGAAGCTAAGCTGAGATATAGCCGAGGCGCTATTCAAAAAATTAGGAAGTCTGCGTTTGGAAATTTATCAAAAAATGTGAACAAAGTGAACTAAAGTGAAACTTTAAAGTGTTATTATGATATTGTCAGCAAGAGGCTGATAGGCTCCTATATATTTTTTACTGAAGGGCGTAATGCCCTTTATGGCGGCGATAGGATTCTCTACTATTTTGGTTCTCACACAGATAAGCTCTCCAAACTTTTTGTTTCCCCGGTTCGATTCCGGGCGCCGTCTTAACGACTACAACAAAATAAAAAAAGAAAAGGTAACAATATACTATTGGTTCTGATAGAGGTTAGTAGTCGCCTCTCGTTAAGTCACTCATTGAGTGGCTTTTTGATTTTTAAGAAGTGGAGGTGATGTAAAGTTGAATGAATTGACGATAAAACAAAAGAAATTTGCAGATGAGTACATCATCTCAGGCAATGCAACAGAGTCTTATAAGAAAGCGGGTTATCGTGCTTCTAGTGATAGAGTGGCAGGCGTTGAAGGTCATAAGTTACTAAAAAATCCTAAGATTAAAACCTATATAGAAGAACGGTTGAAGCAACTTGATTCTGAAAAGATTGCGGATCAGCAAGAAGTCCTTGGCTACCTAACATCAGTAATGCGAGGGGAAACTCAAGAACAAACTCTATGTAGCATCGGTGAACTTGGCCAACAAGTTATCGATATCGATGTCGGAGCAAAAGATAGAATTAAAGCAGCCGAACTTTTAGGCAAACGTCATAGGCTTTGGACTGACAAGGTAGAGGCTGACGTTTCTGGAACGGTGGTGTTTGCGAATGAGTCAGACATACCAGATTAAACAGAACGATATTGTCGTAGACCTACCGAAGATGGTTGGCGCTGGATACGGGCAGTTCTGGCAATCTAGAAATCTTTACCGAGTTGTAAAAGGATCCCGTGGTTCGAAGAAATCGAAGACAACGGCTTTGAACTATGTTACCCGTATTTTGAAATATCCCTGGGCTAACTTGCTTGTTATTCGTAGATATTCAAATACGAACAAGCAATCAACCTATACAGATTTCAAGTGGGCAGCTAACCAACTCAAAGTCGCTCATAAATTCAAATTCAATGAGTCTTTGCCTGAAATCACAGTGAGAGATACAGGACAGAAGATTCTATTCCGTGGTTTGGATGATGAATTGAAAATCACATCCATCACAGTGGATGTAGGTATCTTGTGTTGGGCTTGGTTCGAGGAAGCATATCAGATTGAGACTGAAGATAAGTTCAGTACGGTTGTCGAGTCTATTCGTGGTAGCTTAGACGTCCCTGATTTCTTTAAACAAATAACGGTCACATTCAACCCGTGGAACGAGAGGCACTGGCTCAAACGTGTCTTCTTTGACGAAGAAACTAAACGAGCTGATACGCTATCGATGACGACTACCTATCGATGTAACGAGTGGCTGGATGAAGTCGATATCAAGCGTTATGAAGATTTGTATCATACGAATCCAAGGCGTGCAAGAATTGTTTGTGATGGCGAATGGGGTGTTGCTGAAGGTTTAATTTACAACAATGTGACTGTCAAGGAATTTGATAAAGATGAGTTGTTGCGAAACCCTGATAACAAACTATGTATCGGTCTTGACTTTGGTTTTACTCACGATCCAACAGCTTTATGTTGTTCATTGATAAACGACAATACAAAAGAGATACATATTTTTGACGAAGCATACCGAGTTGGTTTGATAACCAAAGAGGTCGCTAAGATGATAAAGGATAAAGGTTATCATCGCTCGACAATCATCGCAGATAGCGCAGAGTCTCGATTGATTGAAGAACTTAGGTCAGAGCATGGCATATCTCGAATTAAAGAGAGTAGGAAAGGAAAGGATAGTATCATGGCAGGCGTGTCCAAGCTACAAGGATACGCTATTTATGTGCATCCGAGTTGTGAACATATCATGGACGAATTTTATAGCTATTGTTATCAACGTGATAAAGAAGGCAATTGGTTAAACAAGCCAGAAGATAAGAATAACCACTTGATGGACGCGCTGCGATATAGTCTTCAATGTATTGAAGGTGTTAAAGCAACCGTTCGCAGACGGTCAGATTTTGGCTTATAGAAAGGAATTAAATGTATCAGATTTTAACTTATCCGCGAGAGGGATATGACGAAACAGCTTTGAACAAGGAATTGATTTATAAGCTGATTCAGAAACACACACAAGAACGCCAGCGCTTGAAGGATTTGAAGAAATACTACATGGGCGAACATGCTATTTTGAAACATGAGCGACGAAACAAGAACGCTCCGAACTTTAAAACAGTAGCAAACCATGCAAAAGATATTGCAGACACGGCCACAGGTTACTTCATGGGCAATGCCATCAAGTATAACAATACAGCTGATGGCGATATTGAATCCTTGCTTGTAGCATTCGACGGCGCTGAAATTGACCAGGTAGACGCGCAGAATGCATTGAATATGTCTATCTATGGACGTGCTTACGAGTACATCTATGCGAAGGAAGGGTTGACCGAGCTTGATTCAACCAGTATAGATCCTGAGAATGTGTTCTTGGTTTACGATGATAGTATTGAACGCAGAGTTCTTTTTGCAGTGTACTACTACGAGATTAAGGATGATTCCAAAGATGCTACTAAGTATCAAGCGGAAGTCTTCACGCAGAATCTTCACTATCACATTGTGCTGCGTGATTCAAGCATGGGTACTACAGAGAATGAACAAGTAGAACCGCATAATCTTGGTCAGGTCCCGATCATCGAATATCGAAACAATCACTTTTCAATTGGTGATTACGAGCAACAAATCAGCTTGATTGATGCCTACAATTCGCTGATGGGTAATCGTGTCAACGACAAAGAGCAAGCAGTCGAGTCTATTCTTGTATTATACGGAGCGCAATTGGCTGACAACCTGGAAGATGCTAGAGAAGCAATGAGCATCCTTGCTGAAGAAGGTCTTTTGGAATTACCAACAGATGCCAAGGCTGACTTCTTGAAGAATGCTTTAGATGAGAACGCGACTGAAATTTTGCGTAAGGCTTTGAAGGAAGACATCTACACATTCAGTCATGTGCCGAATTTGACAGATGAGAACTTCGCAGGGAATAGTTCAGGGGTAAAATAGTTGCCCTCCTCAAAGGTAACTTTGAGGTAATAAATCGGGTTAAAATTGGAAGGCGCAAAACAGTAATAACCTAGATTTTTGTATTCTATTATGGTATAATTAGAGTATAAAAATCTAGGAGAAACAAATGATAAAAGATAAAATGCACAAACATCTAAACCAAGTTTATTACTCTATGTTAGCAAGGTGTTATGATGAAAAACATTGGGCTTATAAGTGGTATGGAAAACGTGGAATAGGTGTTTCTGATGAATTTAGTGATGTAGCTAAGTTCAGAAGTTGGGCAATGCAAAACGGAGTAGAATTCGGTTTGCAATTAGATAGGATAGATAATGACAAAGACTACTCACCAAGTAATTGTAGGTGGGTTCCTGAACATACAAATAAACGGAATCGTTCTGATAACGTTAAGTATAAGGGATATATCTTGAGAGACTATCTAAAAAAATTATCTGAAGAAAACAACATTTCTTTTTCGACTCTTGTCTATAGATATTATCGTTCTATAAAACGAGATGATATAATCATCAATGATGATACAATAGATGATGTTTTATTGAATTATAAAAAATACGATTTGAGACAATTTTCAAAAGGCGTAGACATGTCTGATAAGACAATTATTAGAGATGAAAAAGGAAGAATTGTAACATATTACTGAAGCTAATCAATTACCACTGCTGGTAGAAATATCAGTAAGGTTTAACGACTAGATAGAGTAAGCTAAGTGAGAAACGGTACATAGTATCGTTTTTTTATATGCAGAAATATCCACGAAATCCGACACCCTGATAGGGGTGAAGAGATAGTCTGAACTTGCGGGAAACCGTAAGAAGTAGAGGATAAAGAGCCTCTACGGTAACAAAATTGAGCTATGGAATTCAAGTTGCTAGGTCTTGAGATGATTACTAAGACCAAAGAGGCAAACTACAAGCGTGGTATTCGTCAGCGGATTGCTATCTTTGCTCATTACCTAGGCATGCAGCAGATTGCTCTTGAGGCACATTCAATCGTGCCACAATTTAGTCGTGGATTGCCTAAGAATTTACTTGAGTTGTCACAGGTTATCAATAACCTCGAAGGTAAGGTGTCACTTCGTCAGCTTATTTCTCTCTTGCCATTCGTTGAAGACCCTGATGCTGAATTAGAAGAACTCGAAGAAGAGAAAGAAAAGAACATGGAGCGTGTGCCATTCTTTAATCAGGTCAACACGAAGCCAGAAGAAGAGGTGACAGATGAAGAACGAGGAGTATTGGGCGAAGAGGAAGGCTAATCTCATCTATGAGCAGATGGACAAGGCTGAGAAGCAAGCTGATAAGTTCGATAAAGTCTACAAAGAGTCAAAAGCTTATTTAGACAAGCAAATCAACAAAGTCTTTGATAAGTTTCAGCGCGATTATGGTTTGAGTGAACGTGATGCTCGTCATGTTTTGAAGAACATGAAAGACCAAAAAGACCTGAATGAACTTCGTAAGGTTCTTGAAGCTCGACCGAACGACCCGAACATTCAACGCTTACTCGCTGATTTAGACAGTCCAGCTTATGCTTATCGCATGAAGCGACTTGAACGTTTAAGTGCTGACTTGGATTTGATGCGTAGTTCTATCTACCTTTCTGAGAAGAAAGACTCAGATGCCTTTTATAACGACCTGATGAAGGATAGCTATTATAGGGCTACCTTTGACTTGCAACAGCAAACAGGACTCGCTTATAGTTTCTCCGATCTTCCTGAAACAGAAATCAAACGTCTACAAGGTCTAAAATGGACGGGAGAGGCCTATTCAGACAGAATATGGTCAAATACTGGGGCACTTGCTTCAAGTGTGAAAGACGAGCTTTTAGTAAGTCTTATGACTGGCCGAAGCGTAAGAGATACATCTCAAGCCATCGCAGAACGTTTTGAGGTCGGGCAGAATAAAGCTAGGCGTTTGGTTCGTACCGAGTCAGCGTTCTTCCATAACCAAATGGAACTGCTCAGTTATGAAGATGCCGAGATTACAAAGTATAAATTCGTAGCAGTCTTAGACAAGCGCACGTCTCACATTTGCCAAGAGCATGACAACAAGGTCTATGATACGGACAAAGCAGTTCCTGGTGTGAACTATCCGCCTTTGCATCCGTGGTGCAGGTCTACTACTATCGCACACGATGATGATATCGACTACAGCAAGCTCGAGCGTAGGGCAAGAAATCCTGAAACAGGAAGGATCGAGTACGTTTCTGCTGATATGAGTTATAAAGAGTGGTATAGCAAGTATGTTGTGAAAGATGGGAAAAAGATGTATAATCAGGATATGTTTACAATGGACCTAATGGCTAAGCAACGCTCTTTTGTAGTTGGGAATGATATCAGAGTTAAAACAAAGAAATTAAATGGAACGGATTTTGATTTTTGGGTACAAGATGACACAAAGAAAATACGAGATTCGGTTTTAAATGTTAATACTGTTTTTCAAGAACTGGACTCTTATAAGAAACCAACTGTTGTATTTTTGAAAAAATCGAGACTTCCTGGTTTAGCGGGGTATGATTATAAACAAGACACTATGTTTATAAGTGATGATTTCCATTCAGAAAAAGAATTCAAAGAAATTTTATCGGATGGATTTTTTGCTTCAAAAAACATCAGGGATGCGCTTATTCATGAGTTGACTCATAAAAAACATTGGGATTCTGCTAAAGCATTTTACAAAAAGAATAAAAAGAGGTATAATAACCTTGAAGAAGCAATGAAGGCATTAAATGCTCCGTTGGTGTCGTATGTGAAAACACAACAAAACCTTGATATGATGTATCTTCACAGAATTAGTATTAATGCGTTAGCTGCTTTTGAGAAAAATAATATCAATGAATTAGTAGCTGAAGTCGGTGTTTTAGCTGAAGACACACCAGATAAAATATTGTTACAAAAAGTTAAGGAGGTACTGAAATGGAAGTAATGGCGCTACCTAGTAAAGAAACAATGCAATTCTATACAGAAATTTATCCATGGGTAAAATCCAGTTACCCAGATGACGAAACTCCTAGATTTGTATTTCAAGAGGATACCCCTAATCACATTTTTGAAACGTTTAACCGTATTAAAGGTAAATTAGGTTACGAATATGCAAGGTAACTTTATGATACCTTTGAAATTAAATCAAAACTTGAATTTGCTTATTAATAGTTGTCAAAGCACCTAGAGAAATCTAAGTGCTTTTTTCGTACTCAGAAAGGAGGAGCTAATGTTCATTTGGGAATGGGTGCTAATAGCACTAGGTTGGTTAGTGTTCTTGATGGTGGTAGCGTTTTGCTTATCGCTAACAAGAAGCCTAATCGATGAGTTCAGCAAAAGAAAGTAGGTGATCCAACATCTTGACTGGCAGGAATAGACTGCTGCTTAATATCGTTACTTAACCGTATCAGAATTGATGCGGTTTTTATATTGTCCAAGCATTGAAGACTTAAAAAGCTATGGAATTATACAGTCGGGGACGACTTAAAAAATAGGAGGTTCGTAATGAACGAAGAAACACAAACAGTCGAAACGGTTGAAGTACAAGAGGTACCTGCAGAACCTACTATCGAGAAACAACCGCAAGACGAGAAGAAGTACACAGATGCAGAAGTCGATGCTATCATCGATAAGAAGTTTGCTAAGTGGAAATCAGAGCAAGAAGCCAAGGAAAACGAAGCCAAGAAGCTTGCTAAAATGAACGCTGATGAGAAACAAAAATATCAGTTGGATCAGCGTGAGCAAGAACTAGCTAATCGTGAACAAGCGATTGCTCGTAAGGAATTGACCGCAGAAGCTAAGGCAATGCTAAGTGAACGTGGCTTACCAGTTGAATTAGTAGCCGTGGTCGATTTGTCGAATGCTGAAGCCGTGACTGAATCAGTCGCAAGCATTCAGAAAACATGGGAGGATGCAGTCCAAAAAGGTGTATCCGAACGCATGAAGGGTAGCGCACCTATTAAAACTGCGCCAGCAAATCAGCAAGAAGTTGTAGAAAAATGGAGACAGGACTTTTTGCACTAGAAAATAAAAATAATGAGGTAAAAATAAATGGCATTTGAAGCATTAAACACAGCGGAATCACGCAAGAAACACCTTGGAATTATTGAAGATGTACTTGCAGTAAATTCATACGCAACACCACTTTTGACACCCAGCGAAGCAGTAACTCTAAACGGTCGCTCATTCACTGTTGCAACAGGAAACACAACTGGTCTTAAAGACTATAAGCGTAACCAAGACAACGAATTTGATCACGTTGAAGTTGAAGAAAAAGTCTACACTCTTGAAGAAGAAAAATATTGGGGACGTTTCGTTGACCAATTGGACGAACGCGACTCAAACGGTCAAGTAAATATCGAATATGTGATCGCTCGTCAAGCTGCTGAAGTTGTTGCTCCATACCTTGACAAACTTCGTTTTGATGCAGCACTCGGTAATGTAAGTGAAAATGTTGTTATGGGTAAAACAGCAGGCGCAAACAACGCTTACAATGCAGTTCTTGATGTTTCTGAGAAATTGGATGAACTTGGAATCACTAAAGAACGTTTGCTCTTTGTCACTCCAAGCTTCTACAAAGCTATCAAATCTGAAATTGTACGCTTGCCACAAGGTGACGCAGACAAGAAAGTTCTCGGTAAAGGATACGTTGGTGAATTGGATGATTACACAGTCTACAAAGTACCTTCTAAATTCTTGCCAAATGTAAACGCCCTTGCTGCTGCCCCTGGTGTCGTTACATCACCAATTCAAATTGATAACACTAAGTACAACGACAACGTGCCTGGTCGATTTGGTGAATTGGTAGAGCAATTGCTTTACACAGGCGCTTATGTTCTTGAACATTTCCAAAAATACATCATCACAATTGCAGATGCTAAACCTGCTGCTAAAGAGTCAGCTCAAGGTAAGACAGTGAACCGTGCTAAAAAATGGAAGACTGGAACAGCCTATAAAGAAGGCGATACAGTAACGCATGAAGACAAAGTCTACGTTGCAATCAAAGAAATCTCAAGTTCTACGAATGCACCAGACTCTGATTCTGCTAACTGGAAAGTCAAGAAATAAGGTCTGACCCATGAAAGTCAGAGTCAAGCAAGCGTTTAATGATTGGCAAGCGCAAGTGGTTCGACAAGAGAACGAAGTCTTTGAGATGACAGAAGAACGCTATGACGAACTGTCTCACAATCTCAAAGAAGGGTTCTCGGTTGACATTGCAGATGTGGTTGAAATCATTGACGAAGAAGAAACCGAAGCACAAGGAGACGAGACGACTCCTTTAGATTAGGAAGTCTTATGGAACTTGGAAAACTTAAATTGTTGACGGGCGAGAGTGACGAAGCAGTTCTCTCGTCTTTGATTTTACGGGCGGAAAATATCATTTTATCAGAAACTAATCGGGACAATCTAACGCCTGCGCTTAAAAGGCTTATCCCTGAACTTGTAATCGAGCTCTACAATCGCTCAGGAAGTGAAGGAGAGCAGTCTAGGAGTGAAGGTGGTATCTCTGTAACCTATGGAGAGAATGGATTGTCTACGGGCGTTCTACAGCGTATTCGCATGCATCGATTAGCAAGGGTGGCAGGTCATGTTTTTGAAAAAGAATAGACTGAAACTCTATCCTATGAAGCGATTTAAGAAAATCGTGACAGACGAAGGAATTGCTAAAGAAGGATATGCGGATAAGGTTGAAGAAGTAAGGCTTGAATTGTGGCCAGCTAGCAGTAAGCTGCAATCTGAAATATATGGTGAACGCTTGAATGATATCCTGAATGCGAATGCGAGCAAAGATGCAGATATTAACGTCAAAGACGGCGTTTGTATCGAAAGCAAGACAGAAGTCACGCATCGGGTTATCTCGAAAAAAGTGTATAGCCAGCATCAAGTTTTGGAGTTAGAACGTGTCAGGTTTAATCGGAGCAGATAGTTTAATCGCTAAATGTCGTAAGTTATACGGTGCTAAAACTAATGAGATTGTAGGACAAGCACTATTACACGCTGGTAAAACAATCGTACAACCTGAAGCGAAACTCAGAGCTCCAGCAAACGAGGGCGAGCTGAGAAACAGTATCAGAGTCCGTCTTAAAATAAACGGCAACAAGATATCGAGTGAAATCTTCACGAACTCAGACCACGGCGCTTATGTCGAACTCGGAACAGGTCCGAAAGGGTTAGCTAACCACTCTGGCATATCACCAGAAGTGAGCGTGTCGTATCGCTCTACGCCTTGGTATGTGCACGAAGACCAAATCAACGTAGGACCTTACCACTTCGCAAAAAGAGGTGAGTTTTACAATATGTATGGTCAGCCTGCGCAACCTTACTTGTATCCTGCTTTGAAGGACAACCAGGAACGTGTCTCAAGAAGCATCTCTAAATACGTTAGTAGGAAGATAAAGGAACAGATATAATGATTAATATTAAACCCGTAATTTACAAAGAATTGCAAAAGGTCGCAGATAATGTGACCGATACTTATCCGGACGATTGGGAGAACTTCCCAGTCGTTATTTTTTTAGAAGAACAGAACAAACCAGGCGAATGGTATGACGAAAAAGAGCGCAAGTCGAATATCCGCTACAAAGTTGATATATTCGACAAAGACAGTACAAGCAGTCTAGCAGTTGAAATCGACAAGATTTTTGCATCGTTAGGATTGCGAAGAACTGACTGTCAAGATGTGCCGGATCCATCACACTTACGTCATAAGTTGATGCGATTTGAAGGAATCGTTGACCTGAATTCACAATTGGTTTATCAATACAGAATGGAGAATTAATAAATGTTAGCAAACGGAATTAAGCTTGCTTATGGAAAAGCTAAAGGAACTTATACCGACCTTGTAGGACTTAAAGAAGTACCTGAATTCGGTATCGAGCCTGAAAAGGTTGAAAACACAACCCTTGCAGACAAGGTTAAAAAATACGAATTTGGTATTGGTGATGCAGGGGAATTGGAATACAAATTCGCTTACAAAAACGACGGGGAAAATGCTCCTTACCGTGTTTTGCGTAAAGCAGCAGACAACAAGGAAAAACTCTTCTTTGAACAAACTTACCCAGACCAAACCAAGGTTAAATTTGAAGGACAAGTATCTGTCAAACTTGGCGGCGGCGGTGTGAACTCTGTTATTGAGTTTACTCTTAAAATCGCATTACAATCTGAACTTGAATTTACAGACGGAATTGGAGGTTAATAGATGACTACTCTACCATACGCAGTTTGGCAAGTCAGTGAGAACAAGGAGTTGAAGCTCCGCCTCACATCTTTGCAAGCGACGAAAGTCGAAGAAAAAATCGGAGTAAACTTGCTCAAGGTGTTCATGCCTGCTGAGGGCGAGTCTTTTGCATTGCCACCTCTTAAAGTCATGTTGTTATTGACTCATGGAGCGCTTCAGAAATACGAGCATGGCATTTCATTCGAAGATGTATCTGATTTATACGATTCTTACGTGGATAATGGCGGTGACCAGGCAGCGTTTATGGCAGATGTTGTCTTACCGATGCTTCAAGTATCGGGTTTTATGCCACGGGAGGAGAAAGGCAAGAAGAAAGCTCCCAAGAAATCCAAAGCCAAATTAGAAGTAGTCGACTAGAAGAGACTACTGTCAATTCAGTAAAAGAAATGGTTGAGAGGCTATACCCGATGTTCTTAGATATCGGGGGGAGGCCTCTCGATTTTTGGGATTTAACCATACTTGAGATTAGGGACATGATTGAAAGCCACAACCGTATCACTATTCAAAAACAAAAAGAAAAAATTGTTGAATCTTACAGACTTTCACAGATGATAGCAAACAACGTATCCTTATTGCTCTCTAAAGAAGCTAAACTGCTTGATGTTTGGGACTATGCGCCTGAATTATTCAAGGAAGAAAGAGCCAAAGTCGAGAAAGCAAGGCAAGAACAAGAAATGAGGATGCATAAGGAACGTATGCGAGCATTCGCTGAGAGTCATAATCGAAAAATGAAGATGAAAGGAGAATAGATGGGAGTTACTCTTGACGAGCTTAAGGTAATGATTGATGCTGAAATCGCACCTTTCAAGAGCAAGATGAAAGAAGTTGAGAACACAGTCAAAAATGCATCTGGAAAAGTACAACAGTCTACAAACCAAATCAAGGCACAGTCTGGTTCTATGTTGGGTACATTTGCTAAATTAGCCAAATTCGCTGGATTAGCTTATCTTGGTAAAAAAATGCTTGATGTCGGTATGTATTCGACTCAAATGGCTCTTGAAGTTACAGCAGCAGTCAACCAGATTAAGCGCCAAATGGGCGAGAGCTCACAGACATTCTTAAAATGGGTTAACGATAATGCGAACGCTATGAACATGAGTACTGGTGAAGCGACAAAATACGGGGCGGTTTATTCAAACTTATTTTCTGGCTTTATCAAAGATTCAAACAAGCTCAGCGCCTATACTGCTAAAATGTTACAAACATCCGCAGTTGTAGCCGAAGGTTCAGGTC
>FLRS01001283.1_pt1 | contig 14393 bp, 23 predicted proteins | sample 1497251 | NCBI WGS metagenome assembly FLRS01 (sample SAMEA4031765, study PRJEB14383) | metagenome | biome: human; feature: oral; material: saliva | place: Philippines | collected 2014
CCAGAATCGCCCTAGAACACTTCTAACCCTCTCCAATGGACGACAATAGCCCTAGGGCTTAAATTCGCTTTATGGGCGTTCTGGTGCGTCGCCCCTCTCTGTTGGGTGGTAGTTTCTTTACCACTTTAACGCACTAAAGTATTTTGACAAGAATTTAACAAATGGGTTTGAAGTAACTAGTTTGATAAATAACAAACTAACGGGACGTATTTAGATATTGTTAGTTATTTAATTAACGAACTGAATAGGTCTAACTTTGTTAATTAAAAGATTAACGAACTCCATATTGTGAAAGAAATAACTTTTATTTTGTTGTAATTTTTGTTGACAACTATCGGGAAGTATGGTATTATATATTTGTAACAAAGAGAAACACAAATAAAGGAGGTAAAGCAATGAGAAACACAGGTATAGAGGAATTTTGGAATTATCGTTATGTCAGGGAAGAAGATTACGACGAAGCTTTTTTGAGTGGTTGGGGTGATTTACCACAATATGATTGGGATGAAATTAGGGCGAATTTGAAAGCAATTCTTGACAACACTGAGAAGTTAAAAACTTCTTATTTCTGGACACCGGGACGCAACAAGGAATGGACGGAGAAACAATATACCGTTGACTTCTTCGAGTTCTATTTTGATGGGCATAATTACACATTTAAGTTTATTGTGAATTGCTCAAGAAATCATGTATATATCGACAGGGAATATACAGTTGATGGAGTGAAGAAAGATTTGCGATTGGTCAAGAAAGTTTTAAAGATGTTAGAATAATGTTGTAATTTTACTTGACAACTCTATTATTTCAGAGTTATAGTAGAGTTGTCAAGAACAAGAAATTTAGGAGGATTAAGGATATGACAAAACAAGAATGGGATTTGCTAGCTAAGCAGGACAAAGAGGAGTATTTAAAATTGTACAGGCGGTTCATGTACAACGAGCAAAATTATATGAACTGTAATGATTGCCCTGAAAACATTGACGAAGTAAGCCCACTGTTTGAGTATCGGTTGAAATGTGGGCAATATAACTGTTATGTTGCTTGTCACTGTAATAGTTTAGAAAGGAGTTAGAAAGATGATGACAGTTGAACAATATAGAGTATATCAAATTACAAATGCGTTTGTGGGTAGAACTTGGAAGAACTTAAGTAAAGAGGATAAGTATTTGTTAGGAGATTGGCGAGCTGATGAAAAGATTTTCTATAAAGTAGGGGATGAAATGACACTGTATAATGAAACTTTCTTTTTAAAAGTAAAGGGTTGGTGGGATGGTGATTGGTACTACCCTTTGAGGGATGGAGTGATTGAAAAAGTCACTAAAAAGGATCAAAAGGAAGTGTTACGGAGGTATTAAAATGGTGAAGAATCAGAAAAAGAAGCAAATTGAAAAGATTTTCAGCGGTGCACGGTGGGATATGTTGACAGGGGACGAAAAAAGCCGGTTGGGTAGATGGAGAGCCGACGAAAAAATGGACTACGGTACAGGAGATATTGCAGTAATATATAATGAGGTATTTTTCTTACAGATTGCAGGGCGAGTGGTTTGTGGGGGCTATGCCCCTCTTCCAGAAGCACGCATTGAAAGGGTATCTAAAAAAGAGTGGAAGGAGAAACTAAAGAGATGGTAAAGTTTTGGGATGTTGTACAATATGATAAAAGTTGGAAATTGATTACAGAGTTTTGTAAAAGATGGTGGCAAGCTGTTGAATTGCTAAACTATCGTGTAAAAATTGACTTAGGTGTAAAGTATGGAATTGGTATTGACAAGGTTGCAAATAAAAGACATTAGAGATCATAGGGGGTGAAACTATGCAAGTAAACCGAGGCGGGTATATATTTACTCCTGTTCTTCTAGGGGGTAAAGTAGAATATTTAAAGTGTTTACAGAATGGAAAAAAATATAATATTTTTCGTTCCGGGAAGCTAAAAGCAGGATGTTATAACTGGCGTAGCTTTCAAGGTGTATTCTATAATTTTATAGAATTAAGAGAGGAACAGTAATGACAAAGACAAGAGCACAGAAAAATAGACAGAACAGAGTTGCAAGACTGAAACGAAAAGGAGTTATTGAGTCCGCAAGGGGACTCAGTAACACCGAGCTTTATAATTTGGAACGTGCGTATAATAAGAAAGCTCGAAAAGTTGATCGCACTAAACCGCAATCAACAAAAAAGAGTAATGTTAAAAAGAAACCCGTTGAAGTGTCTGAGCGTGAAAAGCTTTTGCGGAAAGTTAGAAGGCTCAAAAAGAAGTATCCGAATTTAAGATATAATGTCAAAGGTAAATCAATAGAGGAAATCAAAGAGTTTATAGCAATGCAAGAAAAACCGTTACAATCTTCTATTTCAAAGTATGAACAAATGGTAAATATAGCAAGTCGACTTGCCGACGCTTTATCTGATGAATTTGGGTTGTGGGATAACCCAGATTTTAACACAATTATTTATTGGCTAAAAAATGTATTACCAGGCCAGCTAGATAGTAATAAAGTAAACTCTTCTAATTGGGTACCCCATGAAATTTTTGTGCGGTACTTACCCCCTTCTGATTTTGAAGTTGACACCGGAGAAAGTCACGAAATAACGGATATAGGTTATATTTATGATATTTTGTTTGCATATTTTAGTAAATATATGAGGTCATAAATTATGATGATATTGTACGCTGATACAGAGACTGTAAACATTACGACTGATAATGTTGATAAATTGCAACCATCTCTGTATGATGCACATATACAAAAAAGACTTGCTCAAAGTAAAGAATTTGTCAAAAAACAATTTGACAAGTCAAAAGAGACTGGAGAAAGTCAAGTACTTCAAGTGGTCAATGTGCTAAATCAAGGTATTTTTGACGACGGTACGGAAATTATGGACTACACAATACCAAAATTTTTTACAAAAGTAGTAAAGTATGTACGACGAAAATCACAAAAGAGTTGTCTAGTATACTATCACAATTTAAAGTTTGACGCTATGAATATTATTGACTACTTTAAAAGTGAGGGTATCAATGTTACATTTAAAGATTATTTAATTGTCAATACCACGTGGTACACTTTCCAATTTTTTTATAAGGGTGTTTTATTTCGCTGTGTAGATTCGTATAAGCTTTGTATGATTTCTTTAAGAGAGTTTGGCAAAGCATTTGGACTGGATAAAGAGTTATGGAAAAAAGATTATATTTTTGATAATTCTTTAGAACAGGTTAACGCTTTGCTAACACATACTGACAAAGAAGTAGAAGTTTACGGAATGAATGATGTAAAGTGCTTAAAAGCAGGTCTAGAAAAGTTCAGAGAGTTTGCTCACTCTGACAAAATGACGATTGCCAGCTGTGCATTTGATGATTGGAAGAAAAAACAGACGGTTGATCTTCCAAAATTGGACACTGAAGAACAAACTTTTGCAAATCTCACTTACACTGGTGGGATTTGCACATACAATAAAATGTATGAAGGTAAAGTGCTAGAAGGCGACTTCACTTATATAGATAATAATGGATTATATAGTGCGGCGGGATACAGTAAAATTGGAAAGTTTACGCATCCTTACCCAATTTCCGTAGGTCGTCACAGGTTTAACAAAGTTCCAGATTTTAAAAATCGTAAAAAATTTTATACGATTAAAGCAAGAATTCATGCGAAAGTAAAGAAAGATACTACGATTGCATTTTTTCGGTTGGGTAAACAGTGGAATCTGGGTATTCCACTTTCAAGATCGTATAAGCAAAATGAGTATGTAGAATGTTTTCACGAGGTTTGTTATATAAACTCCATTGATCTACGACTCTTATATCAATACTATGATATTTTAGATATCGAGTTCTTAGAATATTATGAGTATCAAACGAAAGTAGGCATTTTTGATAGCTATTCTGACGAATGGATAGCAAAGAAAACGAAAGGAACGGTTACAAAAAATGCACCCTTAAAAACTGTTGCGAAGTATATGAATAATTCGCTAACTGGGAAGTTTGGGCAATTCATTTTACCCATTCAAACGCAACTTCAACTTAATGATAATTCAATTCTTTCGTATCAAAGAGTACGAGAAGATAAAGAGCCAACTTTTGTTTATATGCCCATTGTGTCGGCAATTCTTAGCTATGCTCGTGAAATATTTTTAGACATGACAAATTCTTATCCAAAAGAATTTTTTATCTATGGAGATACGGACAGTAATATTCTATTTACAAAAGCGTATGAAGAATATGTTGATAAGTCCAAAATCTCACCTACGGCACTGGGGTTGTGGGATATTGAACACAAACTTAGTAAAGTAAAAGTTTTACGCCAAAAAACTTACATGATGACAGAGAAAGACACAGGGGAAATCACGGTAAAATGTGCAGGGGCTACCAAAGAGGCTAAAAAGTTTATCACTTATGATAATTTTGAAGTAGGAGGGGATATTTTAGACGAAAATAAAAAACCTGTTACACAATTAAAGCCGTCTGTTGTGCCGGGCGGCATTGCGTTAATCCCTCAATCTTTTCAGATTAAAGAGTCATCATTTTTTCATTAGGTAAAGAGCCGTTTATAAGAAAACTCGACTAGACCAACAACAAACTCAAGGCGGTTACGGTCGTGCACATTTTTATAAACGGCACTGACAATGATTCTAGAGGTAGTGCTATCTAGTCGCAAAGATGTTTGAATACCTTTTGTAGACAACACCCACCGATTTAGTAGATTTTCCCCCCCATCATACAAAAAGATTTTTGTACTTGCAACTTCCACATAACCTACGCATTGGTAATTTGTTAAGTTATATGATATTTGAGGTACTAAAATATCCCCACTTAGATAATTTTGCACTGCTCTGTTTTTTACATTGTCAAGTTGGGCCTTTTTGTGAATTTGTATTTGTAAAAAGCTATCCTCTGTGAAATTTACAGAAAATAAGTCATCCTCAAATAGATTATTGGCAATCGCAAACATTTTATAACAGGGGGATGATTGACGGATACTTTCAAGTAATTCGATAAGGTTGAAAGCTCTGTTAAGCCTTTCATTTCCAAAGGTGCTAAATTCCTCATAGATAATATAGTCAATTTTTTTTCTTGAGGACTTGAAAACCTCCTGATCCCCTAAATACAAAGTATATGCAATTAGAATATCCGTATCTTTTGTTGACAGTGTGACAGATCCTGCACCCAATCTACCCAGCTTAATTTGACTATTTTCATCCGATAAAAAAGAAAAATAAGACCTTGCAGATGAACAAGCTTGTCTAGAATTACGAATGTATAGCCCCACCTTGCCCAAACTAAACATTTTTTTCACTTCTTCACACACACTATAAGTTTTACCACACCCACGAGCACCGCACAAAACAAAGATATTCGTAGTTGGGTACTGGTTCATATAGTCTTGTACAGAAAAATATTCATCATCTTTTAAATGTACATTTTTAAGCATTTAAAATGTGAACCCCCCTTTGAAAAATTTCGTTAATTTGTCTAAATCGGTGTAGGGGAATAGTCCCCCCTTTTCCCTCTACCGATAATGTACCACGCACAAAAGCATGATTATTGTATAAGTAGCTAGAAATATTTAACGGTTCCACCTTTTGTGTTTCAACTCCAAAGTATTTATAAATTTTGTCTAGCTTTTCGAGCTCTTGAATGGAAATTGATTGAACTTCTAGCCAGTAGGGTTTTAGTTTCATTGCTGGAAAGTTGACACCCCGCACACTAGCACGCACAGAATCATAATGAGGGATAAAGCTAGATACCACACTGCCGACGGCTTTTCCTACTTGCTCACCAGCCAAGGGATTACCAAAGGCCCCACCAATCAAGAACCCGATCCCACCCCCCACGGCTTGGGCCGTTGCCGTGGTGGGTGTACCGTCATCATTTAATAGTTTATTGTTTGTTAACATTGTGGCGTAATCCATATTTTAACCTCCATGCGTTACTTGACTATCATCTAATCTATTATATTTTGCTAAAATTTGTTGTTGTGGGGTGTATGTTCGCCCTGCCATATCCATACTAGGGTACTGGTTAAAAATTAAACAATCACCTTCCCCACCTCCAATGTATACAGGGTAAATAACGCTTGTTGGCTCTGGTACAGTGGAATGGAGCACCTCAGCGGCGAAGGGATTAATTAGCTTATGCTCTAACATTTTGTTATAATCTACTTCCATTCTTTGCCCATCAATGGTGCAGAGAAACCCTCTGATATATGGTGGATATAATAACCGTCTGTGTACACCTGGAAAAGTAGGCACAGTACAGGAAATTGTTTCTTTATCTGACTTTTGTCCGTTTTGTGTGGCAAAAAACGACGGTAAAATGTATGATTTAGCTACAACATAAGTCTTAAAAAGATTCGTGGCTTGTGGTGGTTCGCTGGCAAGATCTTCCAAATCGGTTAAATAGTTAGAAACATCCCCATTATCGTTGAATTGCAAAAAAGTTTGCATATCATCGATAATATAAGTGTCTTGGGCCGACGGTTTTTTCGCTTGCCACGCAATCACGGTTTTATAATCACCATATTTCTTATCGCTATAATTAACATCAATGTCAGAAAAAGGTAAAACGGATTGCCCCAACACTCCAATTTCCCCCCATCCCTCGGGGTCAGATGTTGTCACTTTACTTAGATAAATTGTAGGAGTACCTAAAAAATTCTTATAAGTTTCCCACACATCCAATTCACAATCAAATAAAACCGCATAACCCCCCCATATTTTTTTTATAGGGTCATAGTCGGGATAGTTTAAGATGGTTTTATTTTGAATAAAAAAGTATCGCACTTTGTGGTCATACGCCCCACCCCCTGCACGGTCAAGATAATCAATTTTCATGTAATTGAATCTTGTACTATCTGTATCAGGGTTACAAGTAATCTCAACTTGCATATGGTCAAGGTTTTTAGGAGCATTGTTGATAGTGTAACTTTCCGAGAAACCCCGTCCAGCTTGTACACCAATATTGTATACAAAAGAATAGTCAGGTGCATTTCCTTCCTCGTATAAAGTGACTGTGAAAGTGTCTTTGTCAAAAGGGAATTGCCCTTGTGGGGTTGTCTTAGGCATATGTCAGTCCTCCAACTAAAAAGTGTTCATCTAGTCGACTAAGCAGATCATCAAGCCACGGTTGGAATTTAAAATCGCTTTCCAGTTTTGCAATTTCGAGAGGGCTATAAGTTCCACTTGTGTGCACATTGGATACTTGTTTATCCTTCGTTAGACGGTCATCATTACTCATTGATACCCCTGTTTGATTGTCAACGGTTTTTGAAAATCCTGTTTCCGTGGTGTTTTGCTGATGTCCTTTGCTATAACTTTCATCATTCTTGCTTGCTAAGTACTTTGTACTTGTGGTTTGATTGTCAAGTATAGTTAGCGTGTCGCCCAATTCTTCCCGACTATCCAAAGTGTCACTTCCGCTTGTGTTTGCACTCTGGTTACTTGTGACACTTCCTGTTTTTTGTGTGCCACTTGTGCCCGAAATCCCTTGACTCGTGGTGTTCGTGTCTCCCGTTCCTTTTTTATCAATGTTTTGATTAACATCTCGAAAATAAGCCTGTAAGTATCTACCCTTTTCGAGTAGATATAAGCCGACATCACCCAAAAAGTTATCTCGCCATCGGTCTGTATCAATCAAATTGACTTGTTTATGATTACAATAATCATACAACATTTTACTAAGAACTAAGCAAACAGCATTTGGAATGACAAAAGGAGAAAGAGACTGAATAACAGTATCATCTAATTGAATTGTTGTTACAACTTGTTGAAATTGTTCAAATTCATACATATCTAATTCTTTAAAGTCAAAGTCATTCTTCCAGTAAAACAAAATCAACACCCCCCTTTTTACAGTGTAATCATTGGCATCACTCTAGCCCATTCACTTAGAAACTCGTTAAAGTTTTCACATTGTGTGTACAAAACATTTAAGTTTGTCAAAAGTGAATTGATTTGACCATTGTCATATCCTTCAATCTGACTTGCTACATTTCGCATAATGCTTTGTGCACTCATAATATTAGAAGCGTTATAAGTGTTGTCCGCATGAACATATCCGTTTCCATCCATTGAAATATTCAGTGCCATCACTACTCCCCCAATCGCTGAAACCTTGGTAATCCGTCAGTGGTTCGAATTTGCCAACCGCTTTTCCTGTCAAAATAATAGCGTTTTCCATTGATTACATGAACACCTGTTAGCATTGTTCCATTTTCATCAAAAGCATAGACAAGTCCATCAATCGAAGCAATCGTATCGACAACTTTCTCGCCCTCGTTCCAATATTCCCAATTTTCCATATCGTACTGATTCCATCCGTTCATCGTAATAACCCCCCATCCTGCAATATTTTTATTGGATCGTTTATACTTTTTTAGTGCTACTATGTGCCCCTCAGCGACCACATCATTTGTCGATTTAGTGTTTCCTTCAATCGTATAAATATACTCCTCGTTAAAACCCCGAATTATCCCCACATGGTGGATTCTTTCCGAATTTTTAAAAAAGATGGGAATTCCAACTTTAAGAGGGTTTTTTGTTGAACAATGCACATTTTCGGCGAATGTTGGAGTCCATAGCGAAAAAGAGCCCCCTAACATTTTCATTGCTCTTTCTTTACCATAGACAGTAATATACATCATATTAACAAAAGTTGCGCACCATGGATAACCTTGTGCTGATCTGTTTAAGAGCTTTTCATACATCTTTGCAAAAATAGTAAAATTGTTGTATACACCGTTTCCTTCAAACTTTTCGGGGTTGTCCATTGACACCCCCAACACTTTTTCGTTTGATTTTTCTTCATATCCAACCCACTTTAAAGCATATTCAATTAGATTCATTTTATGTTCTCCTTATCCCTTAATTTTTCTAAAATCGCCCGAAGCCATTTTGAACCTCTTGTGCCTTTTGTCTTTTCAATATTATCTAAGATACTCAGCAATTCATTTACAGTTAACCAGATAAGAAATAATCTAGTAATTCCCCCTTGAATAAACGACAGATTCGATTCTTTCATTAAAAAATCAACACTAATTGTAATAAACACATAGAATAACATATTCATCTTTTTAAAAATTCCTGACAATGCTTTTTTTCGTGACCATTTTTCACGATTAGCAAGCACTCGAAAAACAGCACTAAAATAATCCGACATACTCGCAAGCACATATAACAGTAATATATATTTACTATCATGTAGTAGATAAGCAACACAAACTGAAAAGCTGTTAATTAACAACATCGTCCTTTTCACTATTTGACACCCCCATTACTTCAATATCTTTACTATATGCATTAAAATGTAACTGCAAAGATGAAAATTTTGTATTGACTTTATTAACAAAATTTGTTCTAAACTTATTTAGTGAAGCACTAAAGTATCTTGCCACTAAAGAACTTTCTTGCGTTGTTTGAATATTGACATACTGCTTTGAACCCTCTTGTGGAATATTGGTATTGATTCCAAGTTCAAGCAAAAACTCTTTCATAATGCTAGAACGTTCGTTATTGATTTTGTCTAAGATGAAATCAATTTGAGGATTAAAAAAGATCTTGTTTACATCCTCTTTTTGTTGCATCTGAGTAGGGTTTACCATACTAAAGACGGCGTTGAGTTCTCCACGCTTAAAAAAGTTTAGTAATTCATTATGCGTTGACTTGTTGTTGATCGCCATAACTGGAAGAGATAGCTTTTGTACATTTTGCATATATAAAGCGTCTAACTTTGTGAGCATCTCAGCGTATTTTTGCGTCAGTGCCCACGGATAAGTAAACGTTCGATTACAAAAGTACACAAAATTATCAATCGTGTAATGTCGTACTAGATTTTTTGGGAGATTTTCCCCAACAATTCGAATTGCTTTTGGTTCCCCTTGTCTGATTTCCCCGAAGGTTGTTACTTGAAAAATATGATAATTGTCTGACAATACAACAGCTTTTCCAACTTTGTATCTACAACGGACAAGGGCGAATTCTTGACGGTTAAATATATGCTCCTCAATGAGTAATAAATCTTGAAAACTAATGTTTCCGTGCCATTCATAAAGTGAAACGGCAACGTCTCGAAGCAACATTGCCCATTGTGAAAAACTTTGATAAATTCCTAACTTACCCTTGTCAATGTGATTAAAAATGATGGCTTCGTCAAATGTTTCTATTTTTTTCATTTGTACCCCTTAAAGATAAGCCCCTCATAGCTGAGAGGCTTAAGTTAAATTACTGCACCACGGCCACAACCTTACGACGATCTGAGATATTAGCTAAACAGTCAAGGTGATAGAATAAAGATGTCTTCAAAGTGGCTGCGTTGTCAAACTGGAATCGTCCAATTTCTTTTCTTCTAAAGATCATGGCATCATCTTCACAAATAAAACCAACTAATTTTTTCGTTGGTGTAATTGGTGTATAACCTCTTGTGATTTCAATTCTTGGATCTATAACATTTGGAAATTCTCCCACACGGGTAACATTCCAGCTAAAACGGTCATTTTTAAACCTGTCTCCAAACTGCGTATGCAAAGCTGACATAAATTCAACATTGTTTAATAATTCAGTAGTAGCGATAAAGTTAATACCCCCCACTGCAACATCTTTAATGGTTGGATCGGGATTTGCAGTTGACCTGTTGAACGGAATGTATTTTGTGGATGGTTCCACTGTCATTTCATCAATAATAGTGTTGATGGCAATAGCACCCAGACAAGCAGTATCTACATTTGTAATCGCTGGAATCGTTACCTCGTCCATTCCACCGCTTAAATACTGTGAGACAAAAGCTGATTTAGATAAATCATGAATGTAATTACTTACAGACTTTTCCAAATTCTGCATTTCTGCACTAATATTATTTGCTAGATTATCCCACGATACCGAGATTCTTGCGATTTCATACTGATCATATGTACTTGCAAACACCCTTAGTTGATTGATTCGATGAAAGAAACTATCATACTTTGTAATGTAGTTAGATAAGATAGCTGAATTGGAAAGCCCTTGACGGTCAAAGCTGTCTTTGATGCGTGGGGCGTACTCTTCAATATCCCCACCGATTTCAAGTGGTTTCCAAAAACGATCAAATGGGGATTGATAACTTCCCACCTTTAAAATTTGTTCCCCAATTTTCCAGAAAAGAGTACTCCAGAGTGCACTAAACTTTACGGTATAATCTGCGGAATAAACACCTCTATATTGAAGAATATGACCGAATTTCTCCAATGCGTCCGCTGGTAGTTTGTCCAGTAATTGGCGTGGAGTGGTCAATTCGTTGATCTTAAACTGTGCCCCTTTTCGCCCTTCGTTTATAATTTTTTCTGTCGTTTCTCTTAAAACTTTACCTGTAATATTCATATATCCCCCTTTAAGTAATCATTAAAGTCATTCCAAAAGTTGCGTGCCCTGTTGAAGAATATTCCACGGATAAACGCTTTGTTGTAGCGTCATAATTGTAACTATTCACATAAGCCGTAATAGGTTTACCACTATCTTGAATATAATTGATAAACACTCGATAAAGACCAGTACTCAATTTATCTTCAATTTGCTGAGGCGTTGGAAATGAATTGATCCAACTTGTCAAATCATATCCTGTTGTCATGTGGACACCGTCAACGGTTTCAGAAAATGAGTAAAAATAAGGGATGTAATTCCATACCCCTAATACCCCTTGCAACTGGGTTTGTAAGTCTGTAATTGTTTGATTACTTTGTTGTAACTGCCGTTGTAAATTAAGTACATCGTTAGTTGTTTGTTGTGCAACAGAACTTACAGCATTTGCAGTGGTTTGTGCCTGTTGCGCTGTCTGTTGTGCCTGTTGTGCTGTTGAACTCACAGCATTAGCCGTGGTTTGTGCTTGCTGTGCTGAGGTGTGAGCATCGTTTGCCGTCTGTTGGGCTTGTTGTGCTGTATTGCTTGCTGTGTTTGCTGTATTCTGAGCATTTTGTACATCTCTTTGCAAGTTTACAATGCTTGTTTCATTTGCTGAAACTCTCCCATCCAAAGTATTTACAGTGTTATGCAAGTTTGTCACATCACCTTGAATATTATTCACATCTGTTTGCAAATGTTGAATATTTGTCTGATTCTGTGTGATATTGCTTTCCGCTGTATCTAGTCGCCCTTTGACCTCGTTACAACAAGTGTCTAACTTATTTTCTATTTGATTTTCCCTTGCTGTCGCTCGGTCTCGCTCTGCATTAACAGTTTGCTGCACATAATTTGTACTGGCAAGTTCTAATTGCCATCTTTCCCTATAATTTGCTTCATCTTCGTGACAATGTAGAATAAGAACGGGTGGTGCTGTCTCGTTCGGTTCTTCAATGTCAAAAAACAGATCATAATTGTCACTACCTGAGTTATCTCTCCAGATGTGGATTTCTTTATCTTTATTTTCCACAATGTCACCCCCTAAATCTCAATAATTTCTTTTTCGTCTACTAAATCGTCAGCTACATCAATAACCGATTCAAGTCTGGATAGCCTAGTTGCTAAATCTAAACCTTCAATAGCCGTTAGTCTTGTCAAGATATCATCAAAGTTATAGTTTACAATGGTGTTTCCTTCAACCTTTTCGGGTTCATCAAATAAAACAACTCCATTATCTATGTCATTTGTGAGGGTATCAAGTGTCACCGTCTTAATACCATCGGCGTTTGTTGTGACTCGCTCGGAGTTAAAAAGCCCATTGAGCCAACTTTTTAGATTGTCAGTAATCATTCCTTTACCTCCATTCGTATTAATAAATCTGCCGCCGCAATAGAGAGCGTGCGGGACATATGCCCTATTGTTTCGTCAACTTCGTCTGTCACTCCCTCTAGTGCCTTAGCATTTATGGTGATAAACCCCATGTGCCAATCTTGAGTAAATATATATACCCCATCATGCAAACAAGATTTGTCTAATCTTTGATGATTTGTTAAGATTTCTTCTAATTCTTTTGTTTGTTTTTTTGTTAACTTAGACAAAAGATATTCACTACATTTCATATTTCCCCCCCTAAAATAAAAAGGATAGATGCTTTTGATGTTGTGAGCATCGCACCTATCCTCCCTCTTCGGGTTCACACTTATATTATAAACTATTTTATATAAAATGTCAACCCTAAGCAAGTTATCTAATCCAACAAATCCATTAAAAATCTGCGTCGCCCTGCTTGTTCAACCTGTCTAAACTTAACGCGAGGACTGGTCATATTACACTGATATAACATTTTGAGCGTTCGGCCAATAAAAGTTGATGTTGTGGCAATATCCCCCTTATCTGTAATCAAGATATACTTATTGTACTTTCCAGTCTCGCCAGTCTCCTCATCTACAAAGTCAAGCACCGCACCCCCAAAGCCTAACAATGTCAGCTCCTGATTTAAAAAGTCGGAAACTGATTTTGCAGAGCCGTTCACAATGTTAATCATCTTAGAAGTGCTTAATTCCTCACCGTTAAACATTTTGATAACTGGAACTGATGTTGACCCCTCAAATACTCCCAATTCCTGTGTTTCGTTTACTCTCAATTCTTCCATGTTTTTACTCTCCTTTTCTTTATTCATGGTACACTTTAACAGTAACATAACTTATTTCAACTGTCAAGTTCTTTTGATGTAAAAATTCTTTTTTTATAGCCTCCATATTCAACTATAATGTCAGTGCAATACTTAAACCGCTGTTCTGTGAAGTATTGTCTAGCTTTAATAAAAGCTGTGTTATTGTCAACATCGAGTTGTAGCCATTCACCTAGTATAATGAGTGTAACCAACCCCATATCAGTAACAAAATCTTTTTGTTCCTGGTTTAATTCATTTTCACTCATTGCCGTCTGAGCCAGCCATAACAAATAATATTTTTCAGCTTTATAATAATTGTCCGCCCATTCTTTTGTTGTCATCGTAACGCCTCCGAAATTTCCACTTTAAAATGTGGATCATACATATAATGCAAAACCCTTGACTTGGATACCTGAAAATCAATCATTATATCATTTTTGTCCCTGATGGCACATTCAAGCAACAACCCATCTTGCCATTGACAAATTTTATGTACTTTAAATGGTTTTGTATCTGTGTAAAAAAAGCGATAAAAATTGTCCTTAACTCTTAGATCTTCAAACATTTTTTATTTCCTCCTTTCTAAAGTCATAATAACATAGCATAAGATAATTTGCAATAAAGTTATTTAATTAACTATCACAAACCTAAGCAGTTCGTTAATTATTTAATTAACAATCACAGACCTGAACAGTTCGTTAATTATTTAATTAACTATCTAGTCAAAAACCCATTTGTTAAATTCTTGTCAAAATACTTTAGTGCGTTAAAGTGGTAAAGAAACTACCACCCAACAGAGAGGGGCGACGCACCAGAACGCCCATAAAGCGAATTTAAGCCCTAGGGCTATTGTCGTCCATTGGAG
>FLRS01000122.1_pt1 | contig 13441 bp, 10 predicted proteins | sample 1497251 | NCBI WGS metagenome assembly FLRS01 (sample SAMEA4031765, study PRJEB14383) | metagenome | biome: human; feature: oral; material: saliva | place: Philippines | collected 2014
GCTTGGGGATAATACTTTACACCTTATTATATACCTCAAGAATCTGTGAGGCTACATCTTGATTCTCAAATCGTTTTACGTAGTGTTGGCTCTTAACGACCATTTCCTGGCGATGCTCTATTGCTGAAAGGATTGCAGCTGCATTGCCGTCGACGTCGTCTGGACCCACATAAAGGCAGTCTGGACCACCTGCTTCCTCTAAGCAACTACCCGTGGCAGCCACTACTGGGAGTCCACTCTGTATGGCTTCGATGATAGGAATACCAAAGCCTTCATAGCGAGAAGGATAGATGAAGGCTTCAGCCTGATTGTAGATAGCTGCAAGAAGGTCGTTGGGAACACCCTGCAAGAAATGGATTCGGTTGTCAATCCCTAATCGTCTGATTTCTGCATCGAGCTTCTTCTGATATTTCGTCAGCCTGCCTACGACGACAAGATGGAGGTCGGAAGGTAGTTTTGCCATAGTTTGAATACCCAAGAGGATATTCTTTCGCACTTCTACCGTCCCTACATTTAATATATAACGTTGTGGGAGTTGATACTTACGACGGGCCTCTTCAATCAGTGAAGGACTGACCGACTGACTGAAACGGGTGCTACAGCTTTGATAGACAAGGTCTATCTTGTCCTCTGGGAAATCACCATAATATAAGATGTCACGCTTCGTACATTCGCTAATCGCAATGATGCGGCTTGCCTCCCGTAGTGTTTGATAGAACTTACGCTTGTAGAAGAAAACGTCAATAGGGGGATAGAACTCCGGATGACGTAGGAAGATAAGGTCGTGAACAGTAACTACACTGGGGATGCCGGCTGCTGCCAAGCCTGAAGGGAGTTCGCCTGAAAGACCGTGATAGAGCTCTACTCCATCTGCTTTTAGGTCCTTTACTACCCCTTTCACACGCCACCAGTCACGCTGCAGACGGAAGCGAAGGTGGTTGGGGTAGCAGAACTGTATGTTATCTCGCAGTTCCACCTGATTGCGAAGGTCGTCACGTCCAGCATCAGGAGCATAGAGTCGTAAGTTTGTGTCAGGCATTAACGGAGCAAGGTCGTTGATGAGTGTACGCCCATAGCTGCCTAATCCAGTGCCATTCCTTACTATTCGTTTGGCATCATAACCTATTATCTTCTTATTCATGAGCATCAACCTTTTCTATTGGGGTATAGTCCTTTGTGCATAACTCGTAACAAAGCCACAGCCAAACAATACTGATAGGAAGTGCACGGAGCGCATAGGTCTGTATATAATCATGTCTTATCGTCTTTGGAATGAGGTCGCAATTACCCATACCAGATAGGATGAAGACAAATACCATTAGTGCTATCGCCCACTTACCACGCTTCCATGGAGCTGCGGTGTACCATATACAAACGCCTAACAAGGCTATCACGTATCCGCTGGCTTCGCTACCTGTACTAAAGAGGATGACAAACAAGAGTACAGAGGCGAGTATGGTCTCACGGAAGGCAAGGTTCTTATACTGTGAGAAACGTAGGTAAGGAAGGGCAAAGAGTGCCATTCCAGGGATGATAAGCCACAGGTCTGAATAGTTCGCATGCCCTGTTGTACGACGAACAAAGCCTAATAATGAGATATTTTGAGCAAAGGAATTGAGGTTATGTGTGTTCTTCTCCACAAGACAAGTGAACCACTCGTGGTATTGTCCGATGATATAATCAGGCGAACTGATGGCCATTGGGGCTAAGAAAAGTATTACCGACCACACTGCTAACCATAGTGTCAGTCGTAGCTTATGCCGTGAAAAGAGAAAGAAGGCCAATCCCACAATGCCATAAAGTTTCACCAACGTACCTAAGACGATGAAGAAAGCTGCCCATCCTTCGTGCTCCTTCTCAATAAGAAAGAATGATGAGAGGATAATAGCGGCAATAGCTATGTTGAACTGCTGCATGAATAGGGCTGTTAACAATGTGAATCCGCAGAACCAATAGATGTAGACTTGCTGTGATTTACGCAGTCCTGACCAATAGATAGCCGCAAACAACCAACCAGATAAGAATAGTAACCATAATAGCATACCAGCCCATTCGGGTAAAAGGGCAAAGGGGGCTATGATTAAAGAGAATAGAGGACCGTAATGATTGACGTCGCTATACTCTGACGGATAGGCTGCATAGAGTGATGTTCCGTTCACTGTGTGCCAGTAAACACCCTTAAATATAAGGAAGTTATTGTGACTACGATGCAACTTCAGCATACCTACTAATGATAGTAGGGTCCATATACCTAAGAGAACACGGCGGTCGGAGAGAAAGGGGAGGGTAAGGAATTGTTTTATTCTTTCTTTCATATCAAATTCGTTTGCTTGCTTTATATGCGAATAACAGCACAAAAGTAACAATAAAGAATGATATATATGCCATTAATAACCTATTATTTATGAAAAGACTACCGACTCAATAGTGTTCTCTCATAGTTATTTCGGGCTATAAAGGCTTTTTCCATAAGAAAAGAGAAAGCTATACTCTTATTTAGAAAATTATTATATATCTTTGTAGGTATCATCATTTATTATCCTTTATACGGCTTTAAGCTGTGATACAACTGATAAAAAGAATTTATGACAACCGAGAGAAAAGATAATATCAAGCAAGGATTCGTTTATTATGTCCTGTCGACTCTTACATTGGCCATCATATTCTTCTCCTATATCTTTAATGGGCAGAGTACGGAAGTGATGGATTGTGTGGGTTGGATCTACTTTGTTTCGTCATGTATTACGCATGCTGCATTGTTTACGCTTGTTCCTTTTCTTATCCTGCAAGTGCCCTTGGCTGCTGTTGGTTGCCGTCAATGGATTACAAGAACTATTCTTTCAATAGTCTATGCCTTACTGTTTATCGTTGCTGTAGTGAACAGTTATGTTTATGGAATCTACCATTTTCATATCAATGGGCTTGTGTTGGAAATGCTAACAGGGCCTGGTGCATCAGAGATCTTTGTGTTTAGTGTGTGGGCATATATGAAGGCCATTGGTCTTGCCTTAAGCTTTGTATTACTTAGTATAGGACTGGCTTTCATTGCAAAGTTTATTTCTAAGCGCCTTATAATTAGGCATCTCAATCGAAACATATTGTTAACACTACTTAGTTTTGTACTTCTCTCACAAGGTATACATATTTATGGAGGGGCAACGATGCGGAGTTCTATCATTGAGTCGACTGACGTTTTACCTTATTATTTCCCACTTCGCGCTAACAAACTACTGGAGAAATTAGGACTCATAAGCATTGAGAAGATTAATCAAATACAACTGAAAGGAGGCGTGAACAAATTGCGTTATCCATTGGAACCGCTGAAGACGAGTCGTATTGACCATCTTGGTAAACCTAATGAGAAGTATAATATCGTCATCCTATGTATTGACTCTTGGAATCCACGTACTCTTACACGTGAGTGTACACCAAATATCTGTGCGTTTGCTGACCATGCAGAGACATTCACTAAGCACCTTAGTTCGAGCAACGCAACCAGTGGTGGCATCTTTGGAATGTTCACTGGGATATCTGCATACTACTGGAAAAGCTTCGAATCAAGCTGTATGCAGCCCTTACTCATTAAGCAGTTGCTTAAAGAAGGATATTATGTGCAAACTTATCCAAGTGCTACATTAGAGTATCCACCCTTTGCTAAGATGCTGTTCCATGATGTGAAGGGTCTAAACGTAAGTACTCCGGGTAAGACAACGATTGAGCGTGACAACCGCATCACGCATAACTTCATTGCTGATATTGATAAATACGATGGTAAGAAACCTTTCTTTGCCTTTGTGTTCTACGATATTGCCCACAATATGGACCTCCCTAAGAGTAAGCAATATCGGTTCAAACCATGCTGGGAGTACGTGGACTACATGAAACTTAACAATGATACCGACCCAACACCATTCTTTAATCTCTATAAGAATTCCGTTGCTGAAGCTGACTCGCTCATCGGTTTGACTCTAAACAAGCTCCGAGAGAAAGACTTACTACGCAATACAGTGGTCATCATAACTGGTGATCACGGGCAGGAGTTCAATGAGAACCATAATAACTACTGGGGTCATGCCTCTAATTATTCGTTATTTCAAGTTGGAACTCCGCTCATTTATTATTATCCCGGCTGTAAACCAGGTAAAAGAAACTATCGAACAACTCATTATGACATCTCCCCAACATTGATGCACAGTGTGTTAGGTGTGATTAATCCGCCTTCAGATTATTCAATGGGGACATATCTTGATGACTCTTCCCCACGTGACTGGCATCTTGTAGGGCATGAACTCTATTATGCTTTTATCCGTTCTGACGGCACAATCATTGAGAAGCAAGGAGCAGGAAACCTAAAGATAATGGACCCAAAGATGCACGTCATACCGAATTATCCGCTCAAACCAAAGGACTTACAAGCTGTTATTCAGAAGATGAATAGGTTTTATAAATAGCATACAGATACTGTTTGGCTATTTAACCAACTGATTCTAAGATTTCTTGTTAAGCGTAAGTTATCAATCTTCCCAGATGTTCTTAATACGGACATCACGCAGAACAGTAAGCACTTTCTTTATCTTACTGCGGAAAAGGTCGGCCTTTAAGCGAGCCGACATATCCTTAACTTCATTATAAGGTTCGCCTCTCTGAAGGATATCACGTAAGAAGGAAGATGAGGTTATACCCCATTTACGAAGGAACTGTGTGCTTCCATCGTTCTTTACTATTCGATGAGTAGAACGTGCTTCGAAGTGATAAACGCGGCTACGGTCTATTCCTTTGAACAGACGAACACCTGCTTTCCATAGCTTAGCAGAGAAGTCTGGGTCAGAATACATACCTGGACTGAACTCAATGCTATAGCCTCCTACAAGATCCCACACGTCACGATGGACGATATTTGGCGGCCATGTCGAACCTTTCCAATCCCCATGTGGCAACGTAGCATACTCCTTCAGCAATCGAGACTCATCAAAGTCGTCAACACTCTCACCATAGTTCGCAGGTGCAATCACGCTCTTATCATAGAAAGGACGTGGCTGAATGAGTGTTGAAGAGAAGAAGAACATATTATCAGGCAGCCGCTGTATCTCCTCAAATAAGGCTTTATCCCACTCAGGACACACATACATGTCATCGTTCATATAAAGGATATAGTCCGTTGAGACCAATGGGCGCAACCTATTTAAGGCAAAGCAAACACCTACATTCTCATCAGAAGCCGTGTATTTCAGCCCTTGTTGCTCTACCCACTCACGTGTTCCGTCACTTCCATCATTGATATGAACGAGTATTTCATGCTCATAACAAGAGTTCTTTCTTATACTTTCAATGCACAATTTAAGGAATGACAGATTATTCCAAGTAGGTATTAAAATCGAGAAAAGAGGCTTAACTGTATTGTCCATACTTATTATTGTAGTGTTAACCAGACTATTCCTCATCCAAAGACGAGGCTATTAAAAATATCTAACAATACCACCCGATGTACATAACACTTAGCTATTACAAAGGAAATAGTGCTATATCTTCGTTTATGTTATCTGCTTTATAATAAAGAATATAATGTTCTCTCTTTCAGTTAACATGATGCAAAAGTACAGAAAAAAATCGTATCTCTGCCCATGAGAAGCTGAAAAAGAGATATTAGTTGTACGTTTCTATGCTTATATCCACTATTGTTTAGTTACTGTTCAGTCCTCCAATACAAGCCAAAATACACCTGACGCAGTAGGTTGCGGGCTGCCGTGAGTCGCTCAGCTTCCTTTCTATAGGTAGGAACAGACTCTATCTGGTCAACGTTAGCACTGTAATAAGTACTGTCTGGCACGGTGGTATCTAAGAGATTATGGCCCATCTTAAAATACTTAGTATCATGGAAAGCAAAGGGAGCCAGCGTCGCTAAGATATCGTCATGGCTTCCCCAACGATTAGTTAGCTTGTTGTAAGCCTCCTTCCGTAGGTAAGTTGGCAGATAGATATAGAGCGGTACGGAGTGTTCATACCGTTTGTCGACAGCATCATAGTCAAGGATAGAACGCACGTTATGGTCGCCTGTGATAATGAGTATCGTATTCTTTGCTGCAGCAGAGGCCTTGAAGCGGTTGAGAAAGTCGTTTAACGCCTTATTATAATAGCGAAATCCTGTGAGATACTTATCCAACACCTTACGATTATGCTCTGCAAAGCATTTCTTACCATAGAACGACTCTGGTAGAGGGGGGAGTTTCAAGTCCTTAGGGAACTCAAAGGGTGGGTGATTGGTTGTTGTCATCACTGCAATCATCTGATGTTTCTTTGATGGTTTCTGCAGTCTGTCTAACAACGCTTTGAAGAGGTATTCGTCGTAAACACCTATGCTATTATAAGTCGCATGAGGATAGTCTTTCAAGAGAGAGAACTTATCATAGATAGCATCAAACTGTTGATGAACCAACGCTTCGGCACAGTTTTCCCATGCAGCGTCCATTCCCGACATGAATGTCGTTGTGTAATTGCTGGCTTTGAAAGGGAGGGCTATCGACGTAGGGAGAGTCTTAAATCGATAAGCCGAGGCAAAGAAGCGTGGAAAAGGGGTAGAGACATAGAGGTTCTCAAGCGATGCTACCGTACCATTCTGCACTGATTGGAAGTTACGGAAGAGTAGGTCGTCCTTGAAATGACGCTCTAAACCGAAGTACATCTCCGCATCCTTCTGTTGGAGATTGAACAGATAATTGCTCCAACTCTCGCTATAAATGATTACAATATTTGGTTGAGGCTGTTTCAGACTGTCGCCTACTTCTTCGAAGAGAGCATGCTGCAGCGCTGTTAGCGTGTCGTTTTTCGCTATCTTCACTTTCCCATCTGTATAGACATCCAGGGCTTCCTGCAGACTCTTGAACTTATATTCATGCAGTAAGTCGTCTGTCTTTGCTATCTTGAAAGCGTTGTTCTTCTCCTTATAAGCCTTTTTCAACATGTAAATAGCATTCGGAACAAGGTCATTAAGAGGTTTCTGATTTGACACAAACGTGTCTTCTATCTGTAGAGGGAAGCGCCATACCGACCCACGCAGACCGATGACTAAAAAGGCAATATACAATAGGATGGTAGCTGACAGTTTAATGACTTTGAGGCGTGAAGGTTGCTGTCTGCTTGTCGAATGGAGAGCGTTACGAGCAGACGACTTGCCCAACTCTATTCTACGGATAAGTAGAAGGATTGGTAGAAGGATAAGAAGAAAGGCGATAGCCTCGTAGACACAGTGATATTCTTCCCATATTGTTTGAATTAAACTCATTGGTCCTTCGTTGAAGAAATCGAAGAATGTGAGGTTGATATGGCTATTGAAATTGGCGTAAAAGCCCATGTCAATACCGCTAATAGCCAACAGAAGCGCACAGACAATAGAGAAATAAAGTCTACGGAACCGACTTAACACACGTTCTGTCCATGGTTTTCTAAGGGCTGCAAAGACGAAAGTTAGAACCGTAGGAAGTAACAACACGTAGCATACTACTTGCACATCAAAACGCAAGCTATTGAATAGTAAGCGAGGAAGAACAGTTAGGTTACTACTGATAATACTCATCGGGACGAACGCAATGGCAAAGCAAATGCGCACGAAAAATAGGATGACAAGGATTATAGCAGAATGCTTTATGAGATATGATAAGTTCTTATACATTATTTCTTTTGACTTATTTCGGGTTTAAGATAGGGTTCTTTCGATAAGAGTGGAGCATCGACAGGCATCGTTTTTGCCGTCATCTCTACTCGTAAAAAGCCTCACGAGTAGGCTTCCCTACAGTTTATAATCAATTTTCTTCACGATGAGAAATATTTATTTTCATGAAAAGAAATAATTATTTTCATGAAGAAAAATATTTTTTTTCATGAAAATAATTCGCACTTGACACGCTGTTAGAACATTCTGACACGTAGAATGGAAGGGAAAAGATGGCCTAAACAGCTGTAAAAGAGCTGTTTTTAGGGTGTTAAACATGATGTCCTTCAAGTCAACACCTAACACCCAACACCCATCACCCACTGTCTTATAGGTATTAAACATGATGTCCTTTAATTCAACACCTAATATCCAACACCCATCACCCACTGTTTTATGTGTATTAACCATTGTGTCTTTCAATACAGCTTGTGTCATGTGGATGGTTTATCTTTTATGTTTATGATGTGAGACGACCTTTAGGACTGCATCTTTTCGTCATGATTTTCTAAGGTTCTGAACCCTCTCTCCATTTTAGTCGATTGTGAAGAGATGTAGTTCTGTTATGTTCTACGAGGTTTCGTAAATCATTTCTTACCTTCTTTCAATCGTACTTTACCATCCACCTCTTCAAAGTTTTCTTCAAAGTAAGCCCGTGTACGCTTCCATCTATTGTGACTCCAAAGATAGATTTCAGGCTGACGACGGATCGACTTCTCCAACTCTTGGAAGTAAAGATCGGTTATCTCGTAGTCGGGCAGTCCCTTTGTTTCTTCTCGGATGATGCGGAACTCACAGTTATAATGCCCACGGCTCGTGCGTGTCATGTCGCCATAAACAAAGACTTGGCGTGTGTGCTTCACAATACGTTCGGCCCCTGTGAGCACAGGAGTCTCCTGATTCATGAACTGAATCCAGTGATGTATGCTCCACCAGAAGGGTGTTTGGTCAGAGATATAACCCACAACAAGGGGCTTACCGTTGCGTCCAAATTGTATAATCTTACGTAGTGACTCCTGCATAGGGATACAAAGCGCACCTTGTCGTTCGCGAACATACTTGAAGAGGCGGTCGAAGTATTCGTTTTCTAATGGGTGGTAAAGCTGACAGCAGAGGGCATTGTCCACCCAATAAGGGAGGGAGGTAATCCATTCCCAGTTGCCTAAATGGCCCAAATAGACGCCTGCCGACTTCCCTTCCGACAGAATTCTGTTTAACTCTTCAGTCCCTGTAAAGGTCATGCGCTTCATCAGCTGTTCCTTACTCATTGTTATCAACTTCAGTGTCTCAACAATGTAATCACAGAACCAATGGTAGAATCCTCGTTCTATCAAGCGTAACTCGTTGTCAGTCTTCTCTGGGAAGCTGTTCTTAAGGTTCTTCCATATCACCTTGTGGCGATACCTCACCACTCGTGATATTAGTAGATAAAGGCCATCGGAGAGTAGATACAGTACTGGAAAAGGCAGCAGTGCTACCAGATACCAGAAGCCGTAAGCGATGATGTAAAGGGTCTTATTGAGGGCTCTTTTCATTGATCTTCAGGGTTATTAATCGTTGGGTACATCTTATCGTGTACCATACGATACATATACTGATAGATGATAGCTTTCAGTTCTCGTTCCATCTTTGCCTGCTCAGGCACGTGTCCGAGAAGATTGTGCTTCATCAGTGCGTCGGTTACTCGATAGATAGCTTTTGTCTGTTTACCGTCCCATTGGAGTACATAACCATACTTAACGTATTGATAGATACCGTTCAGATAGTTGACAGCCCAAGTGTCCTTCGCCGGTGTATGTAGTAGGTCTTTACCGAAAGCGAGGTATGGTGTTGCGTTATAGCCTATGTGGCAGAGTAGTGTTGGCATAATATCAATCTGCTGCGCCACGCCATCTACACGTCCTGGCTTTATCTCTCCGGATGGGTCATATATAATAATAGGTGAACAGAAGCCGCCTATGTCGGTCTTATACTGCTCATGGTCGCTCTGGTTAGTATGGTCGCTTGTGAGGACAAAGATAGTATTCTTAAACCAAGGTTGCTTGCTGGCAGACTCGAAGAACTTGCCTATTGCCATGTCGGTATAGCGGATGCACTTTTGGATAGGGAGATGTTCCTCCTTATAGATGTTCTTATATTTCTCTGGAACAACAAATGGGTCGTGACTTGATACGGTAAAGAGAGCCGTCATGAAAGGCTGCTTCATTTCGCCCATCTTCGCACAGTAATACTGCAGGAAAGGTTCGTCCCAGATGCCCCAGTTGCCATCGAAGTCCTTATCCCCACCAAAGCGAGGGTCTTCGTCATAGTCTTGTCGACCATAGTAGTGCTGAAATCCAATCTTATTAGCAAATGCAAGGAACCCCATAGAACCACGATTAGCACCATGAAAGAAGGCCGTTTGATAGCCCCACTTACTAAGGAGTCCAGGCATACCAGTATAGTTGTTCATTGAAGCTGGGGTTAGGATGAAGGGTTCTCCAAAGCGAGGAATACTGCAGAGGATGGATGGCATGCCATCAATACTCTTACGTCCATTACAGTAAGAGAAGCGGTAGACGAGGCTCTTATCGATGAGCTTGTCTACATTCGGGGTGTATCCCTTGTATTTACCACCGAAGAAATCACGATTAAACCCTCCTATATACTCACGTCCGAAACTCTCAACAATGAGGATGACGATGTTCTTCTTGTTAGGAAGACGTACGTTTGAGCCTGGTCTTGGAGCCTTATAAGCCATCCACATAATAGGGTTGTAGACCTCTGTGGCAGCTGCTAAGGATGGGAAATAATCTGGGACAACAAAGTCGGACTTGCCTATCGTGCGGATTAGCGCAAAGGGGGTGTTGAGCACCAAGGCGCAGTCAGTAGGACGTTCTACGTACTGGTTGGCGTTACTGATGGTTATCGGACGCACACCTGACTGTAGTCCACCTCGACAACCAGCCACGGTAAGGACGGCAGCTACGGCAAGGCACACGAAAAGTTGTGCTCCATAGACTAAGCGTTGACGCAGACTTTTATAGTGGCTGTGGTCGGTATGTGGCATAACATACAGCTTATTGGTAAGCCACAGGACGAGAATAAAAATAAGGATAAGGTACCAGTGTGTGATAGCATTGTGTAACAAGATGCCAGCAATGTTGTTTTCATTATCGAATTCACGGAACACACTGGTTGTTGTGCGGCGCAATGTGAAAGGAAAATACACCGAGTCGGCAAGGTTAATGGCAAGTGAAAGCGCATTAACAACCATGAATACCCACTTACAAAGCCTGTGATAGGCTTGGTTCTCCTTCCTCCATAGTGGCAAGAGCATCATTACGATGTAGAGAATATGCGTATAAAGAATGGCTGTTGTATCAAAGAGAAGACTTCCTCTCACCCACATCCAGAGTGAAGAAGCACTAAGTCCGTCGATGAAGTAACTGTAATTGACAAAAAAGTATGTCAATCGTGCTATAAAGAAAATGGCATACGCCAATAGCAAGTTGAGCACTAATGCTATTGGCGAACCAAATGTTGTTGTTAATAATCTCTTCATATCTTTCAATCCTTTTGGACCTTTATATCTCTTGCATGTCATGTAGTTTCTTATAGTAACCTTCGATGTCCATAAGCTCATCGTGCGTTCCTCGCTCTACAATCTCACCTTCATGCAGCACGCAAATCTCATCGCTATTCTTAATGGTAGATAGGCGGTGGGCCACAGCTATGGTCGTTCTTGTCTTCATAAGCTTATAGAGTGCATCCTGTACAAGGCGTTCGCTCTCCGTGTCGAGGGCTGATGTTGCTTCGTCAAGGATAAGGATAGGCGGATTCTTAAGGATAGCACGTGCTATACTCACACGCTGACGCTGTCCGCCAGAGAGGCGTCCTCCACGGTCGCCGATGTTTGTGTCGTATCCTCTCTCACTATGCATGATAAACTCATGAGCGTTAGCTATCTTCGCCGCTTCGGCTATTGCCTCGTCAGTTGCGCTGACTCCGAAGGAGATGTTGTTCTTGAAACTATCGTTGAAGAGGATTGCCTCTTGGTTTACATTACCTATAAGCTGGCGGAGATCATGCACTCCTAAATCCTTGATGTTTATTCCGTCAATGAGAATTTCACCTTCTTGTACATCGTAGTAACGTGGGATAAGGTCGAGTAAGGTGGACTTTCCACTACCGCTCTGGCCTACTAAGGCTACGGTCTTACCCTTTGGAATAACGAGGTTGATATCCTTTAATACCCAATGGAGCTCTGGGTTTTCCTCATCATCTTTACCATCAGTATAGGCAAAGCTGACATGGCGGAATTCAATCTCATGTTCGAAGTTATCGATATGGACTGGGTTTTCAGGGTCATTTATCTTTACTTCTGCCTTAAGTATCTTATCAATACGCTCCATAGAGGCAAGTCCTTTAGGGATGTTATAGCCTGCACGAGAGAATTCCTTTAATGGATTGAGAATGCTGTAGAGGATAACAAGATAATAGATGAAGGTTGGTCCGCTGATAATCGGATATTGTCCTAATACGAGAGTACCGCCAAACCATAGTACAACAACTATCATGACTGTTCCAAGGAACTCACTCATCGGGTGGGCTAATTGCTGACGAATGTTCACGCGCATGATGTCGTTGCGGTATTCTGAGTTTATCTTATCGAAGCGTTCATTCATCATTCCCTCAGCACAAAAGGCTTTGATGACTCTTAATCCGCCTAAGGTCTCTTCTACTTGGCTCATTGTGTCACTCCATAACTTCTGGGCTGTCATACTATTCTGCTTTAGCTTTCTACCAACAAAGCCCATGAACCATCCGAAGATAGGTACGAAGATGAGCGTGAAGAGTGTCAACTGCCAAGAAATAACAAGTAGTGTGGTAAAGTAAATGATGATAAGAACAGGGTTCTTAAAGAGCATGTCGATAGATGACATGATAGAGTTGTCAACCTCTTGGACGTCACCACTCATACGGGCGATGATGTCTCCCTTCCTTTCCTCGCTAAAGAAGCCTAAAGAAAGGGATGTTATTTTCTCATAGAGTTGGTTACGTATGTCACGAACTACGCCTGTTCTGATAGGAATGATTGAGGCAGAAGATAGGAAATAGGCTCCTGTCTTAAGGAAAGTCATAAAGGCAAGAATTAAACCGATGGCCAATAAGACCGTTGTTGGGCCCCAACTGGTGATGTATATCTGCGTGTAATAATCTGCATTGTTCGATAACACCTCCTTAAAAGAGCCTTCACTCCATGACATTGCACGCATCGCACCCGTTCCTGCATCTACCTTAAAGAGTATTTGAAGGAGTGGGATAAGGGTTGCAAAGGAGAATATGTTGAGAAAAGCTGACAATATATTGAAAATGATTGACAGCACAAGATACTTCTTATAGGGCGGTACGAACCTGCGTAAAACGTGTATAAATTCCTTCATCAACTAATCTTCTTATCTGTTTATCAGTTCTGCAAATATAGCTATAAATAGTAAAACCGCAAAAAAGATTTGCGGTTTTATATCCATACATATAGTATATTTACACTTCTTCTCCAAAGAGTGTGGCACTTGTTGAGCCTGTGATGCGTACGCGGACGGTCTCACCAATATGGTGATTGCCCTTTGGCATGACTACAGCCTTGTTCTGTGGCGTACGTCCCATTAGCTGTTCACGACTTCGTTTACCAAAGCGCTCGATAAGAATATCAAACTCTTTGCCCTCGTCTTTCTTGTTCTGTTCGGCAGAGAT
>FLRS01061222.1_pt1 | contig 13039 bp, 8 predicted proteins | sample 1497251 | NCBI WGS metagenome assembly FLRS01 (sample SAMEA4031765, study PRJEB14383) | metagenome | biome: human; feature: oral; material: saliva | place: Philippines | collected 2014
TCTTCCACCTTCTTCATCCACTCTTTCGTGGCAAAAGGAACGGGAGTAACGCTGCCCATACCACCTGTGTTGAGCCCTGTGTCATGCTCACCGATGCGCTTATAGTCCTTAGCCTCAGGCAGAATCTGATAGTGAGAACCATCCGTCAGGACGAAAACAGAACATTCTATACCAGAAAGGAACTCCTCTATGACGACTTTAGCAGACGCATTGCCGAACATTCCACCCAGCATCTCACGCAATTCGTGCTTTGCCTCTTCCAGAGTTGGTAGGATAAGAACACCCTTTCCGGCTGCCAGTCCGTCTGCTTTCAGTACGTATGGCGCCTTCAAAGTCTCTAAAAAGCGCATTCCTTCTTCGATGGTTGTACCGTCAAAGGTCTCGTAAGCAGCTGTAGGAATACCATGTCGCTTCATGAAAGCCTTGGCAAAATCCTTCGAACCTTCCAATACTGCACCTGCCTTCGATGGTCCGATGACAGGGATTGTGGCTGTGCGAGCATCTTCCTTGAAGGCATCATAGATACCATTTACCAATGGATCTTCCGGTCCAACGACCACCATGTCGACCTTTTCCTTGATGGTAAAGTCCTTGAGACGGTCGAATTCGTTTACACCAATGGCTATATTCTCGCCAACTTCAGCCGTTCCAGCGTTTCCTGGAGCGATGAATAGCTTGCTACACTTCGCACTTTGTGCGATCTTCCATGCTAAGGCGTGCTCTCTGCCGCCGCTTCCTAAAAGCAGTATTTTCATAAATCGTCGTCCCAACCCTCTGACATGGAGGTGTACAGGCTTACTGTACGTGGGCTGTTATTTTGTTGTTAATATTAAGATGTGTCCTTGTTCGTAATGTCTGGCGGGGTACGGAACACCGCCAGACAGTCTTTGATTGACTATTCAGCCTTCTTTTCTGCAGGTGCAGAGAGCGGCTTGAGATAGTCCTCGAAGTACTGAGTGATACGGTCATGTAGGTGTACACTCTGATGACCACGCATGTTATGCGGTTCACCCGGATAGACAAAGAAGTCGGGTTGTGTACCAGCTGCGATGCATGCCTTGAGGAATGAGTAGGCATGCTGTGGTACTACGACAGGGTCATTCAGTCCGATGATGATCTGAAGCTTACCCTTCAGGTCCTTAGCCTTGGGCAGAAGAGAGGTCTGAGCATAGCCTTCTGGATTGGTCTGTGGGGTATCCATGTAACGTTCTCCATACATAACCTCATACCATTTCCAGTCAATTACTGGTCCACCAGCCACTGCTACCTTGAAGACATCAGGATAATTGGTGATAAGAGAGATTGTCATGAAACCGCCAAAGGACCATCCGTGTACGCCAATACGGTTCTGATCAACGTATGGAAGAGACTTAAGATACTTCACACCTTCCATCTGATCCTTCATTTCCTGTTGTCCAAGATGGCGGAAAGTAGCCTGTTCGAAAGCCTTTCCACGGTTATCACTGCCTCTGTTGTCCAATATAAAGAGTAAATAACCTTTCTGTGCCATGTATGTTTCCCATCCTCTTGAACCCCAATGCCACGTTGCATCTACGTTATGAGCATGTGGTCCGCCATATACATAGATAACTGTTGGGTACTTCTTTGTAGGGTCGAAGTCGACAGGTTTCACCATTCTCCAGTAGAGATCGGTTGTTCCGTCAGCTGCTTTGATGGTTCCATTGCTGTATTCAGGCACCTTGTATCCCTTCCAAGGGTCTGGAGCCGTGAAATAATGATGGCGTTGTGGCTTCGTGTTCAGTGTGATGAACTCGTAAGCATGGGGCACTGTAGGCTCGCTGTAACTGTCAATCAGTGCGTCACCAGCCGCATTGAGACGTGCATAATGGTATCCCTTGCCATTGTCAAGGAGTGTTCTCTTGCCCGAATTGACGTCAACCATCCACGTGTTTCGCTGTATTGGGTTGCATTCACTGGATGCATAGACGATGCTTTTCAGCTTTTTGTTGAAGCCCAAGACGTCTAATACAACCCATTTTCCGCTTGTTAACTGTTTGATCTGGCGCCCTTCTTTATCGAAAAGATAGATGTGATTGTAGCCATCCTTCTGAGTTTGCAGGATAAACTGGTCCTTGTTCCATGGTAAGAACTGGATAGGATGAAGCGGTTCAACGAACTTCTCATCCGTCTCATGGTACAGTTCTTTCAGCTTAGCACCTGTTGTTGCATCGTAAGAAACCAGTCTGCAATCGTTCTGATCACGGTTTACTTCAAACATATAGATAGTCTTTTCATCTGGACTCCATGCTATATTCGTGAAGTAACGGTCGGTAGGATCACCTGCTTGGAGGTAGATTGTCTTGCCAGTTGACAGGTCATAGACACCCACAGTGACCTTGTGTGAGGTCTCTCCTGCCATAGGATATTTGATAGGATCAGCCTTTGCTGCACGTGATTCGCCCTTGGCTGGCTTCCAATCAAGCTCTGGAATGTCAACAAGTGGATAGTCATTAACCATGCTTTGGTCCATGCGGTAGAAGGCAAGACGGTTGCCTTTCGGACTCCAGAAGAGTCCTCCGTTGATACCAAACTCATCCCTGTGGACGCTTTGTCCATAGACAATATCACGTGAACCATCCTTTGTCAGCTGATGATCTGTGCCGTTTGGGTCAGTAACATAGAGCTGATGATCCAGAACATAAGCCGTTGCCGCCGATGATTGGTTCCAATCACGAGCCTGTGTGTTCTGCTTTCGCTCCTGTTTCTTCTCTGTTTTATGAGTCTTGAAGTTGACAAATATATCCTCATGACCGTTCTGTACAAGTGCAATAGGACGGTCAGCATATGGGAATTCGACGTTGTAAAGGTGGCGGATCTTGTCCTCTGATGCTGTCAAACCAGCCCATTCATTGATCTCATCGAGGGTAAATAGTGTTGTTTCTTTGCCATTGGCAGGGTCAATCAGTGAGCAACTATTGAGCTCCTGACGCACAGGTTTGCTGCCCCACCACGTCAGATAGCGTGTCTCAGGGCGCATTCTGTAGAAGTTTTTACCACCAAAGTTCAGGTCTTCGAGCGTAAATTGTTTCTGTGCCATACTATTAGTAGGACTGAAAAGTCCCGTAAGAGCAATGAGCCCTACGAGACTAATAAAAGGTTTAATCTTCATCATGATATATGTTTTTGTTACGGAATCCTCCGCGTTTGTTAGCCTTATCAAAGCGTTTGCCACCAAACTTACGGTCGTCATCACGGCTGAAAGAGCGCCGATTGTCTCGTCCTTCCTTGTTCCATTTGCCGTTACGTCTGTCGTCATGTCTATCATCATTGCGGTCGAAGCGTGGCTTCCTGCCACCCCGATCATCACGGAACTTACCTCCAGAGAGTCTGTTTCGCTCTAAACTATGGAACGTAAAGGAGCGTATATCAGCCTCTGCATTCTCTTCATTCTCATCAAGTCGCTTCTTAAAGTCGCGTTCTTTCTTGAACCGATGCTTCTGTGCCATCTCCTTTTTCTCCTCTTCTGTCTTGATGATGCCGCCCTCATGGCGGAATTCTTTCATCTTTCCATCAAAGAGTTGATAGCGTCTGAACTCACATTCCAGCGATCCGTTGTATACAGGAATCTTGATACTGGGCTTCAATCCAATCTGTCTGAAGCATTCTTCACGGTAGGATAGGATCCAAGCCTCGTTCCCCATGAACTCATGTTTGAGTCTTTCACCTATCATTTTATATGTTCCAAGGAGGTTAGGAGTGGATATTCTCTCGCCATAAGGAGGGTTCATGATGATGATACTCTTCTCTTTTGGCTGTGTAAAGTCCTTGAAATCCTGCTGTTCGATGGTCACATAGCGTGAGAAACCAGCTGCAGCGACATTCATTCGGGCTGTGTTGACAGCTTTCATATCCGTGTCGTAGCCATAGATATGGTGTGTAAACTCACGTTCCTGTGAGTCATCATTATATATACTGTCGAACAAATCCTGATCAAAGTCAGGCCATTTCTCGAATGCGAACTCCTTGCGGAACACGCCAGGGGATATGTTTCGTGCTATGAGAGCAGCCTCAATGGGTAGTGTACCAGACCCACACATAGGGTCAATGAAGTCTGTTTCACCCTTCCAACCCGTCATTAGAATCATTCCTGCAGCCAGAACCTCATTCAAAGGAGCCTCTACGCTTTCCTGACGGTAGCCCCTGCGGTGCAGAGATTCCCCACTTGAGTCGAGCGAAAGGGTAGCATTGTCTTCAGCAACGTGTATATTCAGGCGAATATCTGGGTTACTAACAGAGATATTTGGGCGTTCTCCGGTGTTCTCACGGAACTGATCAACGATGGCATCCTTCACCTTATATGTTACGAAACGTGAGTTCGTGAATTCTTCCGAGTACACTACTGAGTCCACAGAGAAGGTCTTTCCCTTCAGAATATACTTACTCCAATCAATCTTCTTCACCTCCTCATACATGTCTTCAGCACTGCGTGCCTTGAAGTGTGCGATAGGTTTCAGAACGCGGATAGCGGTATGTAACTGGAAGTTTGCCCTATACATCATCTCCTTGTCGCCAGTGAATGATACCATTCTGCGACCGATCTGTACGTTGTTTGCTCCTAATTGTGTCAGCTCTTTGGCCAAGACTTGCTCCAAGCCCATGAAGGTCTTGGCGATGAGTTCAAATTCTTGCATTAATGTTTTGTTTTATTTGGATAGGCATTTGTTAGTAAAATACGGTGTATTTCATATGCCTCCGCCATAATCATAGTTAATATCGAGGATATCGGTTTTGTTCTGTTTGTATTTTTTCGACCGTGGTTTCATGTCCCGTGTCACCCAAACATTGGCGCCAACGACAGCCCCTTTGCCTATGGTGATACGTCCTAAGATCGTTGCATTGGCGTATACAATGACGTTATCTTCCAATATTGGATGGCGTGGAATACCCTTGATAGGCTTTCCTTCCTTATCTAATGGGAAACTTTTTGCCCCGAGTGTCACACCCTGATAGAGCTTTACATGATTGCCAATGACGCATGTAGCCCCGATAACGACGCCCGTCCCATGGTCAATAGTGAAGTGTGTCCCGATAGTTGCAGCTGGATGAATGTCTATTCCGGTCTCAGAATGTGCCATTTCGCTGATCATTCTTGGGATGAGTGGTACGTTCTCCAGCACTAATTCGTGTGCCAATCGGTAGTTTGTGAGTGCTTTGATAGCTGGATAACAGTCTATTACTTCCCCCAGATTGGCTGCTGCCGGGTCACCATCAAAGGCTGCCTGTACGTCAGTTGACAGGATCTTGCGCAGTTTAGGTAGCTTTAGGATGATGTTTTCAGCAATCTTTTCTGCCTCTTCCTGTAGGCAACGGCGTGTGTCAGCAGCATTGTCACAGTGGCAATCCTCGTTGAAACAGAGTCCAGCCATCACCTGTCTGCATAGCAGTTTGTTCAGTCTTTCTGTGTCAACTCCTATGCGATACCTTATGGTTTGTATGTTTACGGATGTCATTCCATAGAATCCTGGGAAGAGAATAGAGCGTGTCAACTCAATAATCTCTTCCAATTCCTTTGACGAAGGAAGTGGATCTCCATCACGATGCTCGTGGAAGAGCCCTTGAAGTGTTTGTGGTTTGGAAAGCTCATCCACTGTTTTGGTGAGTTGCTGAGTGAAGTTCTGGCTACTCATTGACTATTATATAAAATATATAACTACTCTGCAAAGATAATGATTATTATTGGATATTTGTGTTTTCGTTCGGGAAAAATGTACTAATTTTGCAGTTACTTCCACTGAGGAAACGTATTTAGGTGATAACATTCATAGTAAATCAATGAAGTCAATATTTCTTTCTCGCCCTCTCGGCGTACTGGTGTTTCTTTTTGTTTGTATTGTTTCAATGGCTCATACGGGTTTCCGTCGGTCGGAAAAGGCGGTAACTCGGCATTATGATGGTATTGATGTGTCGCATCATCAGGGCATCATCAATTGGAAGGAAGTGGGTCGTGACAAGCAGATTCGCTTTGTTTATGTGAAGGCAACGCAGGGTACTTCGATAACGGATGAGTATTATCTTCGTAACATGAGGGGTGCTCGTGAGCAGGGATTGCGCTGTGGTTCTTATCATTTTATGTCTTCCCGATCGTCTGTTCGGGCACAGTTTCGCCATTTCAGGGCTATGATGAAGCGTTGCCGACAGGACCTTATACCGATGATTGATGTGGAACGTGAGGGTGTAAAGGGCTGGTCACGCAAGCAGGTGCAGGACAGTGTGGCGCTTTTTACACGACTTGTAAAGAAGTATTATGGTAAGAAACCACTTATCTACTCGCAGGTAAACTTCTATAATTCACATCTTGCTCCACGCTTCAACACGTACTTTCTTTTCCTTGGAAAGTACAATTCGCGTCGCCCAGAGATAAAAGGTGCAGGCAGACATAACATCTGGCAGTTCACGGAACGAGGCAAAGTGCGTGGCATAAAGGGACATGTGGACCTCGATAGGTTTATGTCTGGTACCTCGTTGAGGGATATTAGGTTGTAAAAATGGCGCCCTCTGCACCAAAAAAGGGCGGCCTTCACACCAAAAGATGCGGCCTCCCCAAGCCCCTCCAGAGGAGGGGATGTCTTATTAGATGAGGCTGATTGAACGTGGAATGGTGAAGGGGCAAAAGTGAAAAATGTCTGTTTGGATGGTGGAAAGGTGAGGGATTAAAAGTGAAAAATGACTGTTTAGAAGGTAGAAAGATAAATGAGTAAAAGTTTAGAACGAGCTTTTTGGATGTTAGAAAGGTGAAAGAGTAAGAGGTTAAGATGGCTTTTTGGATGTTAGAAAGACAAAAAGATAAAAGTGTATAGTGAGCTTCCGAATAGCTATAAGGTGAAAGAATAAAACAGTAAAAGGTAGGGAAGGGAAGATAAAAGAATAAAGCGGAACGATGAAGAGTCATCGTTCCGCTTTTTATTTTATTGAATGTGAGAGTCGTATTTGACAGTGTTCTTGTTGTTTATGTGTCTCTTTTAAAGCACAGTTAGCAACAAACTCGTTGGGACATCCGCCCCTCTAAAGGGATTAGGATAGACTATTTATTAGCCCAGATACTTCATCAGCACACGTGCATTACCACTCTCGCGAATCTTTTCGATGGCTTTTTCACGTATCTGACGTACACGTTCACGGGTCAATCCCATCTCTGTACCGATCTCTTCGAGCCCTTTTTCCTGGCAACCGATACCGAAACACTCCGTGACAATCTTTATTTCGCGATCTTTAAGTGTGTTCTGAAGAACGGCACGCAGGTCATCAGACATTGATTCAAAGTCTACTCCACGGTCAGTACGTGAGTCATCACCTGATGAAAGCATGTCACTCATTGAGTTATCATCGTCATCGCTGAACGGTGCATCAATGCTCATGTGATGGTTATCAGCACTCTGGCTCTGTCGGATCCGTGCTTCGTCAATGCCAGTTAGCTCTGCCAGCTCATGTATAGAAGGCCTACGGTTGTGCTTTTGCACGAACTCATTGGTCACTTGATTAATCTTTGAGATAGCTCCAACTTGGTTTAGTGGGAGACGAACGATACGACTCTGCTCAGCAATAGCTTGTAGAATACTCTGTCTGATCCACCAAACTGCATAAGAGATGAACTTAAAACCGCGCGTTTCGTCAAACTTCTCAGCAGCTTTTACCAGTCCAATGTTCCCTTCATCAATAAGGTCTGTAAGCGAAAGTCCTTGGTGTTGATACTGTTTAGCTACGGAAACGACGAAGCGAAGATTAGCTTTTATCAGTTTCTCCTTGGCACGTTCACCTTTACGGCCGCCCTTATGGATCTCCTGAGCCAGTTCAATCTCCTCATCAACGGTAATCATTGGTTCACGACCAATCTCTACAAGGTACTTGTCAAGAGCCTCACTTGATCGGTTGGTGATACTTTTTGAAATCTTAAGTTGTCTCATGAATTGTTTACTATTTCCTCCTTAAATATAGCTGGTTTCCGTTATCCTAATTCTCGATACGGCGTGCAAAGGTACATATAAAGAGGTGAAAAACCAAATATAACAGGTCTGAATTTGTATCTTTTATGCTTTTTTATGTATAAATAGACCTAAATGCCCTTCATACTTTATTCCAGATGATGAAATGCTCATGCGTCTGTTTTTAACAAATGATTTTACTTTCAGCAAATAATTAACGAACGTTTGTGGTGTTTATTGTGGTGAAGTGAGATTTTATTCTTTATTCTTTGTTTTTTAATCGGTGCTTCCTCTTCTTGCGTTCTGTGGTCTTGTCATGCTGAATTGAGGATGGATTTTGATGTTATGAAATATGCTTACACTTTTCGGTATGCCTTTTCGTGAAAATCAAAGGATTATGCGTTTTTATCGGGTTTGTAATCTTCTGTGATTCAAACACTTACAAAGTGAGAAGTAAAAGACGCCCTTTTGCATTGTAAAAGGGCGTCTTTTACATGTCAAAAGGGCATGTTTTGCAATGCAAAAGGGCATCTTTTACAATGCAAAAGAGCCTCTTTTGTTTTCCGATTCTGTTTTTTTCTTACAATGAAGGCATCTCTTTTGGTTGCCCGTCTGTGCCTACTTGGTTTTCCATCGAGCGTGGGTCGTAAGGTGGAATAGGGTGCTATATGTATAAATAAGGTGTAGAAACAGTAATTCTTAACATATATTTTGTATAAAATTACATCTTTCTTTGCCGTCATATAAGGTAAAACCACTAACTTTGCAACTGCTACTAACATCGATACCATCATCCTTTTACACTGTGAAAGGGTGACTGAAAACGACATACAAGACCAATAACTCAGTGTAATTGAAGGTTTAATTTTGAAGCACTACATGCTCTTCGGCATTGAGATTGTGGAACGGTGACACTAGCGTTTAATACGTTTTGAAGAATTATTTATCACTTATTTAATAGTATCACTATGAAAAGAATTTTACTATCAGTAACGTTGCTGTTAGCATTCTGTGCGGTAAACGCCCGTCCCATAGGGCAGACGGAAGCGCAGGAGTTGGCAACACGGTTCATGAAACGATGGGTCAAACGCCCTGTTATGCGTATGTTGCCTTCGTCGGCTATGCCTGCAGGCACACGCAGTAGTAACGGACAAGCACCGTTCTACATCTATAACAACGATGGTGGAAAGGGCTTTGTCATTGTCTCAGGTGACGATGCTATCGGCACCATCCTGGGCTATTCGGACCATGGGACATTCACGTTTAAGGATGCGCCAGACAACCTCTTGTTCTGGATGAAGACCTATGCAAAGCGCATCGCGGCTATCCGTGCTGATGAAAAGACGGAGGAGAGAATGGCTGAAGCACCTCATCCCGTGGTGAAACCATTGTTGGGCGACATCAAATGGGGGCAGGATGCACCTTACAACAATGATGGTCCGACATGGACAGATGGGCAGGACACGTATCATTACTACGTGGGTTGTGTGGCTACGGCAGCCTCACAGATCATGCGTTACTATAAATACCCATTGCACGGAACGGGTAGTCACTCGTACACAACGACTTTTGTTGATGAGAATGGTAAGCCCCTGAAGAAGAACGTAACGCTCTCTGCCGACTTCAGCAAGGACACTTACGAGTGGGATAAGATGTTACCCGACTATCGGAACGTGAACTATACGGCTGAACAGGCTAAGGCTGTGGCACTCCTCAATGCACATGTTGCCATCTCAGTGGATATGGAATACGGGCTGACGGGTAGTGGAACATACTCTCCGCTGGTGCCTTATGCCATGCGTACTTACTTCGGTTATGATAAGTCGGTACAATATCTGAAGCGTGAACATTACTCAACCAATGAGTGGATGACTCTGATAAAGCACGAGCTTGACGCCCGTCGACCTGTTTATTATTCGGCAAGTTCGGAGGATGGGCTCGGTGGTCACGCCTTCGTTTGTGATGGTTATGACAGTCGGGACTTCGTACATATCAACTGGGGATGGCATGGTGACAGTGACGGTTTCTTCATGGTGAACCATCTAAACCCTGAGAAACTCGGCATCGGAGCAGATAAAAGCGGATTCAATGTAGGGCAGGAGATCCTCATCAACTTCGTTCCTGCAGGGTCACAAGTATCTGAAGTACCTCTTAGTGTGTCGTCGCCAACACGCCTAAGCGTGATGTTATTCAATACGGAGAAGTTCGTCAACAAGTCCATGTCATTGGCATGTTTCATTGAGAACTACGATGTTGAACCCGCTCAGTTCCGCATCTCTGCCGTGCTGATGAAGGACGGTCAGATCCTGAAACATCTGAAGGATGACAACCAGAAGCTGGCTGGTTACACGGACGGCAAGGCTGGTCATGCTTATTACATCATGCGTGATATCCCGTTGGAGGTGGCAGGTGTTGCTGACGGCGAGTATCAAGTGTGCTTCGCGATATGCCCTGTCGGACAGGACAAGTGGACGGTTCTTCGTCATCCTGTGGGCAATTCTGCTTATGGAGTAGTGAAGGTTGAGAAGGGAGTGATTGTTGCTGACATGGAATATAAGCCTACACCTGACGTTAAACTGCTGTCGAAAATCAACTTTGACGGTCCTCTTTATGCTGAAGGCGCTGGTCTTGTACGGGTCAAACTGCAGAACAAGAGCAAGGATTTCAACCTCAGTAAGCTCATCTTTAAGTTCACTTCAACGGCTGATCCACAGAAGGTTTACACCAGTGATACGCTTCAGGCAAGCATCTATGGTGACTGTATCGAGAACTATGAAACGGTATTTGCTTTGCCCGAACAGCTCCCTGCAGGACGTTATGCAGTGAAGCTTTATCATGCAAAATATGACGCTTTGACATTTGATGATTCGGAAGTTGGAACGACAGAGGTGGACGTTCGTCCTGCTGCTGCTCATCCAGTGCTGCGTCAGGTGTCGGAGATGGGATGGCTCAATGCCGATACAAAGGAGCAGACTGCCGTACCACAAGGAAAGAAGATTGTGCTTGCCTGCGACATGCGTAACTATGGTAAGGACGGTAATGCCAGTGTTGTCACCTGCTTCAAGAGCACGCTGACGGGTAAGGAATACGTCTTTATGGAGGATTCAAAGGACTTTGATAAGGGTGAGAAGCAGACGATGAAGTTCTATAAACCACTGCCTTTCGAACCTGGAACCTATAAGGTAGGAACGAAATATGTGGCTGAGGATGTGTTGGAGGACATGCCTTGCGCATTTGATTCAGCAACGGTGACGATTGAAAAGAATGCCGAGTTGCCGTTAGAGTGTGCTGCTCTCGACTTCCCAACGACGCTTGAATTGGGGAAAGCAGCGACAGGTTCTTTCTCACTCAAGGCGCTGAAGGATGTGAAGAACATGATGGTGAAGGTTGCTTTGCGCACGTTTACTGGTCGTGGCGGTGTGCTTCTGACCATGACAAGAGTGTCGGGGCAGGCTGGAACACAGTCGGACGGTAAGTTGAACTATACTCCACGTGAGGGCGATATAGCACCGGGATTCTATCTGATGCAGATCACTTGCAAGGCTGGTCTGGGTAAAAACGCTGTTGAAATGCCTGTCGGTGGTTGTGACAACTACTATAAACTTGTGCGTATTGTCAATTCAACAACGGGTATCAATGAGGTTCGTGGCAATGCAGCAGAGGATGGTCTGACGGTTAGAATAGAGGGTAACCGATTCCGTTTGCAGCCAGCATCGGAGGCAGTACAGGTTCGTGAAGTGAGTGTTTATACGCTCTCTGGTATGCTTGTTAGTCGCATTTCGGGTGACGTTCGTGATGTTGAACTTCCACGAAAGGCATCTACTTACATCCTGAAGGTCGTTACGAACAAGGGAATTGTGGTGAAGAAGTTTATCACGGAATAATCTTCTGATACGAAAATTGCCACCAATTGGAAGGGAAACCTCCAGTTGGTGGCAATGTTTTTGTTGATGGTTCAGCAACGCATCGGGGGTGTTGAACCTTTCTTATAACCCGTTGAAAGCAGGCGATTAATGCATGTCAGAAACCAACTTTACGCTGGTGGTGAGGTCCATCTGCATACCCATCATCTTCATTTTACCAGAACTAACCACGTCATTGACCCATCCGCTCTTTGTGAAATGATAGGTAGTAGTGTCGTTCATGTCGATACTTGCCATGCCCATAGCCTTCATTTGCCCCCAGTTCTGCTCAAACTGTGAACTTATCTCTTCGCCCAATCCCATCTTCTTGATATTGCTAATGAAGAACGCTTTGGTCTCATTCTCTGTCATGTTAGCCTTGCTTTTTGCCACAACAGTGAGCATACCGAGAACGTTGCTGACGTCATAAGTGGTGTTAACCTTGATGCCTTGTATCTCTTTGTCCTCTTTGTCACCCGTCTTCAGGGTCTTACCATAGAGCTGGAAGACACTCTTGTTCTTGAAGTTCTCCATGATATTCTTCTCGGTGAAGAGGTCGTTGAGTGCCATAATCACCTTGGCTTTTGGTGCCATCTTCTCTATGTTAGGATTCTTTTTATACATACTGTCAATCTGCGTGATGGCTACTTTGCTCATTTTCCCAACCACTTCTTCGTAGTTTAGCAGCTTCTGCAGGCAACCATTCTTATCAGTCTGGAAGAGAACAGGTACTCCATCGAGGTACCGACTGAGCTGATCGCCAAACTGTTGTGCCGCCTCTTCGTTCCCTTCTATCTTGGAATCTTTGGTCAGGAACTCAACTTTAAAACCGTCAGCAGTGGCATCTTTCACCTCAACAGTGGTCGTGTTGGTTATCTTAATGTTCTGATTTCCAGCACCCATAGGCAGTGCTGCATTGACAGTGTTTACGTTTTCATAAACGGCTTTGTCACCTTTCTTGAGGTTGACCTTGATGAGTGTCTGTGCATTCAGTACCGTTACGGTAAGTAATAATGCAAATGTGATGAGTGTCTTCTTCATAAGTTCTTTCGTTTAAAATTGTACTTTAAATGGTTAGTTGTTCTCTTTTATATCCTTTTTATGGATGTTCTGCTTGATGTTCCATGGGCTGGCAGTTGCCGTTCTATGGCATAGAACGCGTTGTGCCATGGTAGGGGAAAAACAAAAAGGTGGCTG
>FLRS01017055.1_pt1 | contig 12440 bp, 10 predicted proteins | sample 1497251 | NCBI WGS metagenome assembly FLRS01 (sample SAMEA4031765, study PRJEB14383) | metagenome | biome: human; feature: oral; material: saliva | place: Philippines | collected 2014
TCTGACAAAGAAATAAGAATAAGAACAGAAACTTACAGGGAAAACTTTGATGGCTTATATAGAAAACCTTAATACTATACAGCAGCAGATGAGCAATTATTTGCTGCTTTTCCTTTTATTCTCTTGCAACTCTCAAAAGAAAAGACTATATTTGCAATATAAACAAAAATACAGGAGGATATGTAATGAATACAGATAGTACACTGACAGACACCTATTCCTTGGAAATACCCAAGGCTGATACATCGCTATTGAAGTCGCTCGTAAAGCGTATGGGGTGGACGATACATAAAACCACAACTAAGCACACCGCTTACGAACAGGCACTTAATGACAAGCAACAAGGACTCATCAACGAGTATGCTAATGCAGACGAATTGTTTTCCAAATTAGGCATCTGATGGCATATAAGCTCTTGACAACACACCAGTTTGAGAAAGACCTCAAACGATGCAAGAAGCGTGGGTTGCCAATGGATAAACTCAAAGAGATTATCAACGAATTGGTTACTAACGGTAGAGTTCCTGCCCAATTCAAACCTCACTTGTTACATGGTAATAGGGATGGGCAATGGGAATGCCATATACAACCTGACTGGTTGCTTATATGGGAGCAGAATAATACAGAGTTGACCTTACTCATGATGAATACGGGAACACACGCTGATTTATTTGGCAAGACGAAACGATAAAACCAAGTGATAAATCATTTCATACTATTGTACTCACTTTATGCTTTACCTATAACTATAAATAAGTTAACTATGAAATTGAGGATTAATCTACTACTCATTGCGCTAACCTTGTCGGTGTCTGCAAATGCACAGGAGAAGACGGAATTAGATGTTTTTAAGCATACAGCAATCGACACAACGCAGCTGATTGTTTCTTATGACCTAACCGTTAAATATGACCTATCAGGACAGAATAATCCTGACCACGAAAAAGTATATACTTACATCGGACGTAAGGTGTGCCAAAGCTTTGTGGAGAGTGAGCATAATGCCGATCTGCGCATGGCTAAAGCCTTTCTACGTAATGGGAAGCGTGGCTCAAGAGCATCTATGAAACTCGTGGCTAATGTTGGTGAAACCTATATTGGCTATCCAAAGGGAAAGACAACAGTGATTTACAATATGGACGGAGCTGGCTCTTACCTTTATCAAGAGGCTACTCCGAAGATGCAATGGAAACTTACAACCGAGCATAAAACGCTTTTAGACTACGATTGTACAGCCGCAACCTGTTCTTATCGTGGAAGAAATTATAAGGTATGGTTCACTACTAAGATTCCGCTTTCATACGGTCCTTGGAAGTTTACAGGACTGCCGGGATTAGTTATGGAGGCTGAAACCAAAGAGGGAGATTATCATTGGATGGTTACTGGCATTGAAAAACCTAAGACAGCAACCCCTATCTATTTCCTTGACAGGAACTATGTAAAGACTTCTCGTGAGAACACACGCAAGCAAGAGAGGCTCTTGCTGAAAGATTCTGCAGGCTACCTTGAGAGTTATGGCTACAACTTCACTACAACTAATTTCAATGGACAAGTTGTGAAACTAACGCTCTTCACATTCGACAATCCTTTGGAACGAGAATGATAAGACGCCTACTTATCTTACTATCGTTTATCAGCTTATTGTCTATAAACAGTATGGCTCAGAATAGTCAGGGAGACTCTCTGACTATTACTGGGCGTGTGGTTGATAATAAACATCAACCTATGGATGGCTGTATTCTTATAATCATACAAGAAAAGGATTCTTCCATTCTTGCCAGTAGCGTGACCAATGAAGACGGCAGATACGCTATCAGCTATCCACGAACAAATGATAACCTTCTTTTAAGCCTGACAGGATTCAATATAAAACGGCAGGTGAAGCGGATAACCCCTATAAGTCAGACCGTTAACTTCAATGCTGTCTATGAGAGTATCACCCTGAAAGAAGTGGAGATAAAGGCAAGAAAGCTATGGGGAAGTAGGGACACACTGAACTACTTGGTCTCTGCCTATATGAAAGGACAGGACAGAACCATCGGTGATATTCTCAAACAGCTGCCAGGTATCACATTAGAAGGTGGCATGGTGAAGTATCAAGGTGTACCTATCAACCATTTCTACATTGAGAACATGGATATGTTTGCGGGCAAATATAGCATCGCAACGAATGGTATTAAGGCTGAGGATGTCAGTACGGTGCAGGTGATGGAAAACCATGAACACATCAAGGCATTGCAGGATCAGATACCGCCTGAATCGGCAGCTATCAACTTGAAGCTAAAGAAGAAAGCAAAGGGCAGATGGCTAAAGACCATAGACTTAGGGGTAGGCTTCGATTCCAACGGTTTACTGAGAGATGTCAATGCTGCCCTTATGTACTTTGCACAAAGACAACAGCACGTTTTCTATTACGAAACAGATAATATCGGTTCAAGTGTCAACTGGCTTAAGTCGTACTATGGAGAGCATAATATTATCCCCTCCAACCTTACTTCTATTATCTTTCCAGGCTCTTCTCCTGTCGGTAAGAGCCTACGTAACAACCAACATAACCTCTGTTTCAGTAATCTCAACAAACTGAGTGAGACGGCGGAAATAAAGTATAACATTACTTACAGGCACGATATCCAACGGCAAAGTAGCTATTCACAAACTACTTACCTACTCCCCGACGCAAGTACTCGTATGATATCAGAAAATATATCAGCCCGAAACACAACGAATGCGACCACAGTGCAGTTGCATCTTGAGGATAATGGCAATAAGACTTATCTTAAGAACACACTTGACTTAGCTGGGAATTGGAGCGATGACAACGGACGGGTTGTAGCTAACAAGGCCAGTTTTCTGCAGCATGCCTTTAATAGGAACTTAGGACTGAACAATCATACAGAATGGATCCAACGTACAACCAATGGCGGAGGTTTCTATCTAAAGACTACCAACTTTGTACAGACAAATCCACAAGATCTTTCCATTGAAGGGGATATGCAGGCAAGACAAGATGTAAGACTCTCAAACATGGGAAGTTACAACAGCCTCACTTTAATAAGAAACATCCGAAAACACAACTGGACTATTGCGCCTTCCGCAGAACTGAATATTGAATATGTGGGACTGAAAAGTCTATTAAACGATACAGCTGTGACAATGACTACGAGCGGCGATATGGCCTACTTGCAGATGAAAAGCAACTTGGGAGCCAACCTACAATATGTCAAAAACACGTTCCGTCTATCGTTCAATCTGCCTTTATCGCTCAACTACACGAAGGTGGATAACGAACCGATAGCTAACGAAACGACGACGGGAAAGCGCATGACCCTGCTCTTCTCGCCTTCTTTTACAATGCTTTGGAAAGCAACAGACAATTGGACGCTTTCTGCAGGAGGGAGTTATGGTATGTATCCTACGAACTGGAGAAACCTAATGACTGCTTATCTGATGAGCAACTATAGGACACTGAACCGCTACAAAGTGAACCTATCCGAAAACAAATCGGCAACTATACATGGGAAGATACACTACAAGAATATCCCTCATCAGTTCTTTGCCTATCTCTCTGGAGCGGTTAGTCGCTCATGGACTGACATCCTCTATGGTACGACAATAGACCAGAATGCGCATACACTACTGCAAGCTGAATATGCTCCAAACCATAGTAACAATTACTCAATAACGATAAGCACAAGAAAGGAAATCGCTTGGCACGAGACGAGTATTGGCACAACAGCTGAATACTCTACTAACACAAGTAAGATACTACGCCAGTCTGTCATCACCAACTATCAGTTTAATAGCTTCTTTATCTCTGCTAACCTTGCCTTTAATCTTATCAAGTATATCCGATTGACAGATAACTACAGGTGGACTATCTCCCAATCAAAGGCTGGTAACTACATAAATACTATTCGCAACATCAGTAATGAGACGTCTCTTGACATGACTTTCCTCCCTGATAAACTACTGTTGAATACGACCTTACAATACACACATAACAGTGGTTTTACCGATAGAAAGGACTATACCTTTATGACTCTTAGCATCACCTTCAAGCCAAGTAAGAAGGTGCAACTCGTTCTTAACTTCGATAACATCCTCAATACGGACACCTTTGTCTATCGTTCTAATAGCAACCTCACCGAAGGCTACACCCTCTACCAGCTCCGTCCAAGATGTGTGATGCTTACTACTCACTTTGCATTATAATAGAAGTTGCAAGCGTGCCTATCCCTTTCTTGACAAGAATAGGAGAATACTGTCAACCTCGAATATTGTTTTTTGGAACTTCCGAAATATAGAGTGATAATCTAAAACTCTTACATAATAAGGCACACAGAGGCACGGAGTGGAAGGAGAAGAGCGCTATGTCAGGGAGGTGCCTATGGCACAAAGAGCGACAGAGGTGTAGCATACAGATTCTTGACATCATTTGAGATAAATGCTTTGGGCATAGAATCTCAAATAAAACTGGCAAATAACCTCCGTTGCTCTACGCACCGACGGTGCCTCTGTGACTACCATTACTTTGTATGTAATAATCCTCCGTCTTCTCCTTTTCTCTGTGTGACGTTTCTTATAAGTCCTAAACTCAGGTGGTCCTTATCACTCCAAATCCCCGAAGATAATGATTTCTCTCTATTAAACCACCCCTACTTATTTCCTAAGATATTATCCAGAACAGGATATATCTCCGCTTCTCTCTCGTATGGATAAAGCTTGAAGCGGGTGTTGCCATTCAGCATTGCAGAGACATTAGCTTTGCTTTTATCATAGAAGATGTGCACTGGGATATTACGAGCCTCAGCGTAAGCCAGTTCATAACCGACGCCATGAGAGGGGTTCGTGCATTCTGCTATCAACGCATCAGACGCCCTAATCCACTCTGTATCACGCTCATATATATGCACATCATCCTCTTTTGTACGTGTCTTCACGCTTAGGTTTCCTAAACCGATGTGCTCCGTAAGTACTATATCGGTCTTGTTGATATAGTCTATCATCCGCTTATACACTGCAGCATCCTCTCTACCACCGCGGATAGAACCTGCGAAATAAACCGTCTTCTTCATTCTGTAACACTTTCTTTGGTAACTAATCAACGAAAATGAAGAGAAATCGAAGCTGACATAAACAAACTGATAATGAGGAATGAACGGAACGATTTGCGTAGAAATGCTCTTTTCAAAAAGGGCAGAATTCACCGATTATATCTTACTACATTACTACAATAGGAGTTAAAGCGGTGAAAGAAAAAGGATTAACGTGTAGTAAAATACCCGAAACAATGGTACTACGCAGTAACTACATCTGCCCTTCTTCTTTCACCGCTTGATTACGATTAAAAAGGAAATTATATGCTGTTTGTTATTCTCTGGACAATCCTCTGAAGCACGCTTTCATTGCTTACAAGTATAGATGCGGTGCCTGTCATTCCGCTGATAATTTTATACCTGCAATCCGTTATCTTTACTTGTGCTGTGAACACGCTGCCTTCTGCCGTTTGTCGGGGTGTATGCGATGTAGTTGTTATTACACCATTGGCAACTCCGTAGGTTTCTGTATCGTAGCCCTCAACTTCGATGTTCGCTGTCATTCCTCTTGCTATCGTATTCACATATTTATAAGGAATGTCTATTGTGCCTTGGTGGGCATTTGTCATCTGTACCTTTGCGCTGATGGTTTCGGGATAAGGTATAAAATATGCACCTACTAACAGTACTAATAACACAATGGTGATGATTGTGATACCATAACGGACAATCCTTGACGGTATCTCGCCAATGATGTGCCTTACTTTCTCGCTGCGAAGTTCTATCTTGTTGTCTGCCATAATATTCCTTTCTGCTGTTAGTTGCCTAATTCTAACTGATTTTTCACGAGGTTATAGTATGCACCCCGCTTTGCCGTGAGTTCCTCGTGGTTGCCGATCTCGACCACCTTGCCTTTATCCAGTACCACTATCTGGTCGGCATTCTTCACCGTACTTAGTCGGTGTGCCACTATAACTACCGTCTTACCTTTATAGAACTCGTCCAGATGTTCCACAATCATACGTTCGTTGTTGGCATCGAGCGAGTTGGTAGCTTCGTCAAGGAAAATATAGTTGGGGTTCTTATAGACGGCTCTCGCTATCAATATACGCTGTTTCTGTCCTTGGCTCAAGCCAACGCCATCACGACCTATCTTAGTATTATACTTTAATGGCAGCCCCATCACATAATCGTGAATACAAGCTATCTCTGCAGCTGTCTGCAATCGCTGTTTGTCTATCTCCTTATCGTCTACGGCTATATTGCGAGCTATCGATTCAGAGAATATCACGCCGTCCTGCATAACCACGCCACATTGTCTGCGCCACCACTTCTTATTGAGCGTGTTTACATCTGTTCCACCAATATTGATTTGTCCACCCAGCACAGGATAATAGCCCAGCATAAGTTTGATGAGCGTGGTTTTTCCGCTACCCGACGCTCCGACAATGGCTGTTACCTTGCCTTTGGGGATAGTGAGGCTTACATTATCTATGATAGTTTTCAGTGCATGTGGGTCGTATTTAAAGTTTATGTTTTCCATGTCTATACCCTTAGTTTCGTCAGTTACTGAAGTTTCCAATCCTTGTTTTCCGTTCTCATCGTCCATACGGTGGATTTCGTTGATACGTTCAAGGCTTATCTTTACATCTTGTACGGAGTAGAAGAAACTCATCAGCTGTTCCACAGGCGAGTTGAGCTGTCCGATAATGTATTGCACGGCAAGCATCATACCCAGTGTGAGTTGTCCGTGAATAACAGCAGTTGCTGCCACTACGGTGATTACGATATTCTTCAGTTCGTTGATGAATATACTGCCAGCCTCCTGTGTTTGTTGGAGCTTTAGCGATTTCATCTGTACGTTGAATAAATCAGCCTGCACGTCCTCCCATTCCCAGCGTCTGCGCTGTTCACAGTCTTGCAGTTTTATCTCCTGCATAGAGGTGATAAATTCATAGGTTTTATTGTTGTTGATAGCTTGTTGCTCGAAGAGTTCATAATCGAGAACCTTTCTGCGCCTGAGGAAGAGCGCAAGCCAACCGCCATAAAGCAGGCTGCCGAGCATGAAAATGGCAAAGATAAGCCAATTATAGGATAGCAGTACGATGCTGAATACCACAAAGGTAAAGAGCGAGAACACAATACTGAGCGTTTGCTGTGTCAGGAACGTGTTTACCCTACTGTGGTCGCCCATACGCTGCATAAGGTCGCCCATCAGCTTTGTATCAAAGAACGACATGGGCAACTTTAAAAGCTTAATGAAGAAATCACTCACCAACGAAATGTTTATACGCAATGAGATATGGAGCAACAGCCAACGGCGGATAAAATCGATGGCAGTTCGGCTAATGGTAAGCATCAGTTGTCCAAGGAGTATCAGCCATATAAAGCCAATGTTTTGGTTTTTAATGCCCACATCCACGATAGATTGTGTGAGGAAAGGCAGAATGAGTTGCAGCAGGCTGCCAACGAGCAAGCCTAAAACAATTTGACCGAAGTACTTGCGATATTGCTTAATGTAACCAAAGAGGAACTGGAAAGACCTTGGGCTGCCGTCCTCTTCCTCATTGTCCACCTTATGCGAGTAGAACTCCAGTGTGGGCTCGAGAAACATCGCTATACCTTTCTCTTCTCCTTGAGAAGCAGTGCTTACCCAGTGTTTCCCGAACTCCTCAAGATTATATTTCACGAGTCCCTTGCCAGGGTCAGCCACATAAAAGATACGCCCTTTCCTCACCTTGTAGAGCACGACAAAGTGATTCTGATTCCAATGGAGGACGCAAGGAAGAGTAGCCTTGCTCAGAGTATCAAAATCGGTTCTTGCACACATTGTGCGTAGTCCGAGCTTGTTTGCAGCTTCATTGACACCCAGCATCGAAACTCCCTCTGATGTCGCAACACAAAGTTTTGACAATGTACGCAATGAGACTTCCCTGCCAAAATGTTTACATACCATTTGCAAGCAGGTGATGCCGCACATCATACTGTCCGACTGAATTATACACTTGAAGCTATCTTTCATGCTAAAGCCTTTTACAACCTTGACTTTTCATCATTACCGGCACCTGTTCCCTTGTATTTGCCTTTTCCTGTATTGTTGAAATTGTAAGACACAGAGATACCAATGATCCTAGTATAGCCGTACGAGTCCTTAGTCATAGTAGCCACACTGTAATAACCCGTCCAACGGTCGCGCTGCTGCTTGAATATGTCGTTGGCATATAGTGAGACGGTCAGAGATTTCTGTAGGAAATCCTTTTGCAATCGGAGGTTGACGCTAAACGAATGCTTGTTTCTGGTAAATCCATCATCATAGCCTGACCTGTACCTCAAATAGAGCATTGCCTTGCAGGTATTGTTTATTTCAAACCAGTTGCGGAAATCCATCTTCCACAAGGGCTTGTTCAGATCTTCTGATACCCCATATTGTTTCACATCAAGGAACTGCTGCCAGTAGCCTAACAGGAGTGAAGGCTTGTAGAATCCGAATTTCGGCGACAGTGTAATGGAGGCGTTGAACGACTGCTGTTTGTCGAAATTCTTATTTCTCCAGATAGTAATCTCAGAGTCCTCCTGATACAAATCTGCAAATGAGAACCGTGCATCTTTCCGGTAATTGTACCCAGCTGCAAGATGAAGCCATGAATAAGTAAAAAGCAAGTCAACGTTATGTATTATTGTGGGTCTCAGCAGCGGGTTGCCTCCCTCATACTCGTAGCGGTTGTCATATTGCACATTGGAGCTAAGCGACTGATAACTAGGCCTGCTTATGCGCTTCCCATAGCTGAACTGCACCTCGGCCAGCCTGTGGTGCCAGCCAATGGAGACATTGGGGAACAGATCGTTATAATCACGGCTCTGTCCTGTCTGCAATTCCCCAAATGAATAGTAGTAGGATTTCACATCCTCATAACGTAATCCAGCAACGATATTGAAATTTCCAAAAGGAGCACAGTACTCGGCAAACAAGGCAGTGTTGCTCTCGCGTATCTCGTCATCCGATGACGTGAGTATTTGCTCAACATTGTTGTATAACCCATGTGTTTTAGTATGGGACACCTCACTGCCGACACTTACCTCTCCCTTCCATATGGGATAGGTAAGGATGAGCTTTGCAGCCAACATCCTGTTCCTGTTGGTACTTGAAGAATGGATGAGACGGCCCTCTAATTCCTCGCTGCTTTCTGCCGACATCTGGTTGCGGGAAGACTTCTTCCACACCCATGTACCATTTAGGTCTATGCCAAGCTTCCCCACTTTGCCCAGGTAATACAAATTAGCCTCGTGTTGTGGGTTTTCGTTTTCAAGAATGGTCATCTGCTGGTCAACATAGCCTTCCAATACTTGGTTTCTCGTTATGGTCTGTTGCGTGTTAGCGTGTCCTCCCTCGTATATAGAGCCATCGAGTTTGTAGGACAGCCCAATCAAGTTGTTCCCACCGATGTCATAGCTTGCCCCAATCTTCCCGTCGGCGATAGTATACCAGAAATCATTAGGGCACACTTGTAATATATTAATATGGTTGCCATTGCTCTTAAAGTCATCTGTGATCGTTGCATCCGCAGCATTATAGCCATTTGTAAAAGATAAGGCCCCAGTCACTTCAAGACCACCTGTATGATACTTGATGGCAGCGTCATCGTAAGTGGTCCATTTCCGGGCATACTCACCTTGGCCGAAGGCTGTCACGCCGATGCCGCTGCTTGTGTTCTTAATGGTACTTATACGAATGACCGAACCCACTTCCGAGTTGTATCTTGCCCCCGGTGTCGTGATGATGTCTATACTTTTTATCTCATTCGATTTCAAGTACTTGAGTTCGTTGGCATTCTGTACCTTCCTGTTGTTGATGTATATTTCAGGTGTGCCTTTGGCAAAGACCGTGAAATTGCCGTTATTACCTTCAATGCCTGGCAGCATAGAGACGACATCGTTTGCCGTTCCCACATCCTTCAGTAAGGAGTTATGAATATCAATGTTCAGTCCACCGGCAACAGCCTTATATTGTGGTAAAGAACCTTTCACGATGACCTCAGCAAGGGTTCGGTTGCCTTCATCCAATATTATATCCCCGATATTACTACTTTTGAATGCTATCAGTGTTGTCACATATCCTATGCTCGACACTTTCAGAATATTGTTAGAGCCCCCTGTCTCCAAAGAAAAAGAGCCGTCTTCCTTAGTCACAGTCCCTGCCATGAAAGTGGAATCCTTGGCGTTGAGCAGCACAACATTGGCAAATGGTATGGGAGCATGATGAGTATCCACTACTTTGCCCATCACGCTTTGTGCGTAAGATAGGACAACAAGCTGTGACAATAAACATATCAAAAGTATTCTTCTCATAGTTCTTTACCGTTTAAACTGTTAATCAATAGCCTCCAAAGAGGTTCATCAGTCCTTATAACCACCAGTAATGTCAAAATCTTCTTAATATATTCTTGACGGAACTCGCAAAACTCCTTTTGGGGACGATTAGTAAAACATCCTTTTTTCTCGTCATAAAAACACTCTACGGTACAGCCGCCACATAGATTCCTGCACCAACAATTAACACAGTCTTGGTTTTCCTTGTTGACATGACTAATTGCATATTTGAACTTTTGCATATCAGTGTATAAATTAGCACCCGCAATGTTACCTAAACTGCAATTGGACTTCTCATTTAATAGATGGCAACCATATATTTCTCCGTTTACAGAAACAGATATGTTGTTGAAGCCAACGTTGCAAAAGAGATTGTTATTCTTCTTGATTAGGTGCTCCAAAATGTTCCAAAATTCAGTGGGCAGACAGCGAAATTCACTTTCACGCATTTGCTCTCTTGTGATAGAATCAATATAAGATAACGCATAACCTTTATCTAAATGAGAATCATTAACAATGGCACCTGAAATTCCAAAAGAACTTTTGAGATACTGCTTTAATTTCATATGATCGAAGCCTTCTTTTATTGCTTTTTGTGTAAAAGTAGCTTCATAAGATAACTCTATAGTTTTTATTTTCTTAATTTCTGCAATAAAATTGACAACAGAGCTGTAGCTTCCTTTTCCATTCGCACGAATTCTATTAAAGTCATGTATAGTTTCAGGTCCATCTATGCTAACGGTTATACTACTAATATATTTCCTAATGACCCCAAGTAATACGGGATTTAGGATAGTTCCATTTGTTACAATGCAAAATTTTGGAGTTTTGAGTTTTTCCCCTCTGTACATATTGGTTATTTCTTTACATACGAAATCAATAACTTTCTCATTGAGTAAAGGTTCGCCTCCAAAAAAAACAATTTTATTGATAGAATCAAAATTACTTTTGCAAAAGGATATAAAACTCTTTGCTGTATCAATTGTCATTAGAGATCTTACGGCACCATAATCACCTCCTTGTGCATAACAATATTTACATCTCAAATTGCAATTATTAGAAACACATAAAGTAATTCTATTTATATCCCTATGGGGTTCTGTGTTGTTAACCTTTGTTTCTATACAAGGGGCACCTAATATAGATTTCATCTTTTTACTATCGAGTTTTTCGGAAGAAGATTTCATCAAAATCAAAGACATGCTCAAATCATTGTAAATGAATTTCTTATCCCCAACCTCAAGTTCCTTGTATCTTGTACTCTTCATCTGCTTTATATTTAATAAATAGTATCCACCTATCTAAAGGTAGGTGGATACATTTTCTATCTGCTATATCATATTTTTTCCACACTGGTAGAACCGCTACCGCTACCGTTACAGCAATTGAAGCCGGCTGCTTTCCCCGCTTCTGCTTGCTCACCGAATCTTTCACCTCCGCACAAGTTTTCCAATTCATCGAAATTTAAAATTTCAAATGAATCAAAAGATGCAATCTCATTGTTCTTCATTTTTATTTCTTTTACAATTTACTTACTCGTATAGCTTTTCAGTATCCGCTCCTTTATGTTAAAGTTCAGTTTGGTCTGAATTTGCCATCCTATAGCTTCCGGCATTGCTCCTTTAACCAGTTAGGTCTGTTTTATAATCTTGTCGACTTGATTATTTCTGTTGCAAATATATTTATATCTCCAAATTATATCGTTACACTTTTGTGTAATTCTGAATTTGTTGTCTGAAATATTACACAAAAGTGTAATCATACAGCCTTGCAGAGTTCACCATACTTGGAAAAGAAACCCATAATACCTCTTTTGCTAGAACACACAGGAATGGTCTCCGATGTAAGGTAGTCTATGGATTTTCCGATTTGACGTGTACCAAATCCCAACACCTTCATTACTTTCAATAGTTTGCTGTCAATCTCTGCAATCATATAGCTGTACTTGTCCTCAACTATCGGCTTTACTGCTAATGCCATTAATCGCTTGAACAATGTCAATGTTGATATTCCCGAATCCTTTGCAACGGCAAAGCG
>FLRS01082752.1_pt1 | contig 12401 bp, 8 predicted proteins | sample 1497251 | NCBI WGS metagenome assembly FLRS01 (sample SAMEA4031765, study PRJEB14383) | metagenome | biome: human; feature: oral; material: saliva | place: Philippines | collected 2014
ATAAAACAAAACTATATAACAAACTGAAAATGAATAAAAAACTATTATTAGACAACCTGAGATGTATCCCGGATTGGCCTATTAAGGGTGTTAACTTCCGTGATGTGACTACCCTATTCAAGTCACCTGAAGCTCTTCAGGAAATTACTGATGAGATGGTTGATCTCTACAAAGGTAAGGGTGTAACCAAGATTGTGGGTATCGAGAGTCGTGGCTTCGTCATGTCTTCTGCCGTTGCCACCCGTTTGGGTGCTGGTATCGTACTTTGCCGCAAACCTGGTAAGCTTCCTTGTGAGACCATTCAGGAAAGTTATCAGAAGGAATATGGTGTAGACACGATCGAGATTCATAAGGATGCTATCAACGAGAATGACGTTGTTTTGCTCCATGATGACCTCCTTGCAACTGGCGGAACGATGAAGGCTGCATGTGACCTTGTTAAGAAGTTTAATCCTAAAAAGGTGTATTGCAACTTCATTATCGAACTCCATTCGGAATTTCCTAACAGTCGTGAACAGTTCGATAAGGATATTGAAATTACTTCTTTACTCCAATTCTAACCAGCAAGACTGTGACAAAAATCTTTCCTCCCCCCCCTTTTTATATAGAAAAGAGGAAACGAAATGAAAATAAAAAGAAGAGGAGTAACCCACACAAAGGGTCGCTCCTCTTTTCTTTAAAAGTACATCATCGAGGCTTGTAAACCGTCACTACGATACCAAGATTTGGTCACTAACTATCGTGCCAAGCCTTAGCACCATATGTGCTGACGTGAAGCACCATATGTGCCAACGTGAAGCACCGTTCGTGTTCCACGTGAAACAAAACGCTTTAAAAGCCCTTTATACAAAGGAGTTACGCAAAATGAATAAAGAAGATAACTTGAAGCGAACTGCTTATCTTAAGAACATTGTTCTCAATATGCCTGAGAAACCAGGCACATATCAGTTCTATGATAATGAGAAAACAATCATCTATGTTGGCAAGGCGAAGAACCTTAAAAGACGTGTATCTTCCTATTTCCATAAAGAGGTTGATCGTTTTAAAACGAAGGTATTGGTTTCTAAGATTCATGACATTTCATATTCTGTAGTCAAAACAGAAGAAGATGCACTTCTTATAGAGAATCAACTAATCAAGCAATACAAGCCTAAATACAACGTATTGCTGAAAGATGGTAAGACTTACCCAAGTATTTGCGTAACGAATGAGTACTTCCCACGTATATTCAAAACACGTACTATCAATAAACGTTATGGTACTTTTTATGGTCCATATAGTCATATTGGAAGTATGTATGCGATTCTTGATATTATTAAGAAGGTATATAAACCGCGCACTTGTCGCTTCCCTATTACGAAAGAAGGTATCGAACAGGGTAAATATAAGCCTTGCTTAGAGTATCATTTACATAACTGTGGAGCTCCATGTATCAATAAACAGAGTTATGAAGATTATCAAGAAGCGATAAAACAAGCACGTGAAGTATTAAAAGGAAACACTCGTGATGTGCAGAAACTCCTGAAACAAGAAATGGAGAAATATGCGGAGGAATTGCGATTTGAGGAAGCTGAATTATGTAAACAGCGTTATTTAGCCCTCGATAACTTCGCAGCAAAGAGCGAAATCGTAAGTCATACGATTACAGATGTTGATGTTTTCACTATTGTAAGTGATGATACAAGAAAGAATGCGTTTATTAACTATATCCATGTAACTAATGGTGCAATCAATCAAAGCTTTACTTATGAATACAAAAGAAAGCTCGATGAATCCGATGAAGAGTTGCTAAATGAGGCCATTCCAGAGATACGTGAACGTTTTAATAGTACCGCAAAAGAGATTATCGTACCTTTTGAACTTGATTTTAAAGTAAAGGGTGCTGAATTCTTCATACCACAACGTGGTGATAAACATCATCTATTAGAACTCTCTGAGATGAATGCTAAACAATATAAGTTCGACCGATTAAAACAGACTGAAAAGCTGAATCCAGAACAAAAACAGACACGTTTAATGCGAGAACTCCAAGATAAGCTGAAGTTATCGAAGCTTCCTTACCACATAGAGTGCTTCGATAATTCAAATATCTCAGGTTCTGACGCTGTTGCTGGCTGCATAGTATATAAAGGAATGAAGCCATCTAAGAAGGATTACCGTAAATATAACATCAAGACAGTGGTAGGTCCTGACGACTATGCATCCATGCAGGAGGTCGTAAGACGACGTTACAGCCGTATGCAAGAGGAGGGGTCTCCACTACCCGACCTCATCATTACCGACGGTGGAAAGGGTCAAATGGAGGTGGTAAGAGAGGTTGTTGAAGACGAGCTCCACCTGAATATCCCTATTGCCGGACTGGCGAAAGACGACCATCACCGCACAAATGAACTCCTCTTCGGCTTCCCTCAGCAAACAATAGCACTCGACATCAAGGGCGAACTATTCAAGGTTCTTACACAGATACAGGACGAAGTGCATCGTTTCGCTATCTCTTTCCATAGAGATAAACGCTCTAAATCACAACTGCACAGCGAGTTGGACGATATAAAAGGTATCGGACCGAAGACAAAGGATGCATTATTAAAGGCTTTAAAGACCGTAAAAAGAATCAAAGAAGCTGATATTCAAGTACTTACAAACACCATCGGAGCAAATAAAGCAACCATTGTATATAATTATTTCCATGCCAATCAGTAACTAATTAAAATAAATATTGTACATTTGCGATATGAGAACTGTAATACAACGGGTCACCCAAGCGTCTGTTACTATCGGTGGACAAGTAAAGTCTTCCATAGGGACAGGATTACTGATCTTATTAGGCATTGGGAAAGACGATACTGAAGAGGATATCAACTGGCTGGTAAAGAAGATTATAGCCTTACGTATATTCAACGATGAAATGGGCGTAATGAACCGCAGCATCATGGATGTTAATGGTGAAATACTCGTCGTCTCACAGTTCACACTCATGGCAAGTTATAAGAAAGGGAACCGTCCAAGCTGGATTAACGCAGCCCCTCATGAAATCTCAATACCGCTCTATAATCACTTTTGTGACGCCCTAAGCAAAACTATGGGCAAGCCCATTGCCACAGGAGAGTTCGGTGCTGACATGAAGGTAGAACTGCTTAATGACGGTCCTGTAACCATCTGCATGGATACAAAAAATAAGGAATAGAAGGCAGATGCCTCATTCCCACACATTTAATAGATACTGATTAAAGTGCTTTGAAGGCAATATAACAGCCAAAAACAACGATGGATTCGATGATTTCTTATCGTTATTACCAAAAAAGACTGCAAACCCTATGTTACCTTTCAAGCACAGAGAAGCTACGTAAAACATTCATCCAATAAATAAAGAAATCATAGACAATGACAATAGAAGAAGCACAACAAGCCGTTGACAAATGGATAAAAGAGAACGGCGTACGCTATTTTAGCGAACTGACAAACATGGCCTGCCTCACAGAAGAGGTTGGTGAATTGGCACGTGTAATGTCCCGTACCTACGGAGACCAAAGCTTCAAAGAGGGAGAAAAAGCAAACTTAGGAGAAGAAATGGCTGACGTTCTATGGGTACTTCTATGCCTCGCCAATCAAACTAATGTCAATCTCACAGAGGAATTACGCAAGAGTTTCGACAAGAAAACCATCCGCGACAAGGAAAGACATAAAAACAATCCTAAGTTGAAATAGGTCTATTATAGCCGATAAAATAGACTATAATACAAAAAAACAAGGGTGATTTAGGGGAAAGAAAAGGCTGGTCTTGATAGCAACAAAAGCTATCTTTAAACTTAAACGACGGACACAACGCACGTTAAAGAATGCAAGTACACCTCTACCCCACCCTCATTCTATACAGAACTAAAAGTAAACAATATAATTAAAAAGAATCATGGGAACAATTAAAGACACTGTTTCAAAAGACATCCAAGCACAGAAAGCCGCTGGGATAGTCGAAAAGAGCGAGTACGATCAAGCATTATCTCAGTACAACCTTAACATCACTGACGAGGAAGTAAAGGCAGCTGTAACAAAGATAATAGCTGAGAAAGTATCAGAGAACGACAATCTCGAAGTAAAGAAATTCCTATTGGGTAGCGTTGAACTGACGACTCTCAGCACAACAGACACAGAAGAGAAAGTACTCGAAATGGTAGAGAAAGTGAACCGTTTCGACAGTGAGTACCCTGATCTTCCTCATGTTGCAGCCCTCTGCGCCTACCCTTGTTTTACTAAATTAATGGCAGACAGCCTTGAAGTAGATGGTGTTGACATAACAAACGTGACGGGTAATTTCCCGTCTTCTCAAACCTTCTTAGAGGTGAAAACCATTGAGACAGCACTCGCAATAAAGGATGGAGCAACTCATATAGATATCGTTATGCCAGTCGGTAAATTCCTTTCTGGTGATTACGAGGGCGTTTGCGACACTATCAACGAGCTTAAACAAGTGTGCGGAGACGTACCGATGAAGGTCATTCTTGAGACTGGTGACCTTGGCAATGCACGTGCTATCAAGACCGCCTCCCTCCTCTCTATGTATGCTGGAGCAGACTATATAAAGACAAGTACAGGCAAGGAGAAGATTAGTGCGATGCCTGAGTCTGTTTATGTAATGTGCCAGGCTATTAAGGAATATTACGATAAAACAGGCATACAGATTGGTTTAAAACCAGCCGGAGGTATAAATACAGTAATGGACGCAGTCATCTACTACACCATTGTTAAGGAAGTTCTCGGTGAGAAATGGCTCACAAACTACTGGTTCCGCATGGGCACAAGCCGTCTGACCAACCTATTACTAAGTGAAATTATCGGTACTGAGACCAAATTCTTCTAACCTTTTCTATCATCTTGTCTGTGCAAAGCAATAGCATAGACAAGGATAAGATAAAATAAAAAGAACTATCAAGGGGCATCCACAAGGCATGCCCCTTTGTTGTATATAAGCATGAAAGAAAACGACAAATAAGCCAACCTTTAGAGAAGAAGAAATTCGATTATATTTTACAATATAGTCTATAATACTTTTATATATGGTTTATATTATCGAAAAAAGTCATAAAAAAGACCATAGAAAACCGTCCGTAAAAGAAGAGAAAAGGCCAAGAAAATTACACAAAAATAGTAAAAATAACTATAAAAAAGCATCTCCTTTACCCTTGTGTAGAGTAAAAAAGACAACACAGAAAAGCCTTATAGAACTCACTAAAGAACATTATTGAAATTAGATGATAGTTAGATAATATCATTATAAGCACATATCACTATCAACTAATCAATAGAATATATTGTAAAAGATGATGATCAGCACTGATGTTAAACCATCTGTCTCCTTATGTAAGGCTATTCTCCTTATCTTACAAAGTCCTAACACGTATATTATCATCAAATAGTTCTATAAATATTAGTCAACAGCTACATCTATAAAAGGTATCAAAAGAAATTCTCTTTATGAGATGTATTACACATCAACATAAAGAGAAACTATTTAAATCACCCCAAAAAATAACCTTATTAACGATGAAAAGGGCCTTTTTAGTATTGCTTTCGCCTAATTACTTCTTCCTTTTAATAACGTAATCAAGGTAAGCCTGCAGCGAAGAACGGATACTCTCACTCTTCACATAGTTATCAATGAAGGTCTGAGCTTCAGCATGAAAGTCCCACATACGACGTTCTGCATATTCAATACCCCCATTTTCCTTCGCAAAACTCACCATTTTGTCGATTTCATCGCGTGTCACTTCACGTGACTTAACCTTACGAGCTAAATTCAACATATCCTCGTTTTTTGTCGAATTCAACGCATATATAATAGGTAGGGTAAGCTTCCCTTCCGCCATATCATTCCCCGTTGGTTTACCAATCTCAGCCTCAGAGTCATAATAATCAAAGATATCATCACGAATCTGGAACACTATTCCGAGGTGTTTACCAAATAGTCTTGCAGCTTCAACCTCCTCTTCAGAGGCATTGGCCGACTCAGCCCCGATAGCAGCACATGCTTCAAAAAGCGCAGCCGTCTTACGTTCAATAATCTTATAGTAGACCTCCTCCGTGATAGCCTTACTCTGAATATTAGAAAGCTGAAGAATTTCTCCATCACTCAACGTGCGTCCTAACTCCGCTAAACGACGTACGATAATCTCAGCATGCGTGTAACTAACATGTAACAAGGCCGTTGAGAGAACATAATCACCCACCAAGACAGCCACCTTATTATCATAGTCAGCATTGACACTTGCCTGTCCCCTGCGTGCATCAGCTTCGTCGACAACATCGTCATGAACAAGTGATGCAGTATGCAAAAGCTCCAATCCCACAGCTGCATGCTGTGTAGCTTGAGAGACCTTACCAAAGTTCTTAGCCATCAGGAGGATGAGAATAGGGCGCATACGCTTCCCAGCACGTTGCTTAATATGGTTAAGTACCGTCTGCAACAAGCCATCCTCATGGTCGAGAGCATGATTGAAAAGGTCGATGAAATCGGCTAATTCTGTCTCAATTGGCTGTTTTATGAGTGAAAGAGTATCCATTTTTGACTTGAAATTTGATACAAATTTACTCATTTTATCGGAGATTATGGAAGAAAATTAGTAATTTTACAGCATAAACAGAATAATTAGTTATGTCGAAACTCTTTCTTATTGATGCCTACGCGCTCATCTATCGTTCCTATTACGCATTCCTTAGGAACCCTCGTATAAACTCGAAAGGACTGAACACATCCGCTATCATGGGCTTTTGTAACACACTTAATGAAGTGCTTACAAAGGAGAGTCCAACGCATATCGGTGTAGCCTTCGACCATGGAAAGACTTTCCGCCACGAAGCCTTCCCTGAATATAAGGCACAACGAGAGGAGACACCAGAGGACATCAAGCTCTCTGTGCCCCTTATCAAGCAGATACTTGAGGCAATGCACATCCCTATTCTACAGGTAGATGGCTTTGAGGCTGATGATATCATCGGTACTGTAGCAACACGTTTTGGCTCCGATGGAATCGAGACTTTTATGCTTACGCCCGATAAGGACTATGGTCAACTCATCGGTCCTAACGTCTTTATGTATCGTCCTCGCCATGGTGGCGGCTATGAGATAATAGGAGAAAAAGAGGTAGGAGACAAGTATGGCATCCCTACCCCAGCCCAAGTCATCGATCTCTTAGCGTTGATGGGCGACACAGCCGACAACTTTCCTGGTTGTCCTGGCGTCGGTGAGAAAACAGCAGCTAAGTTAATTAATCAGTTTGGAAGCATTGACAACATGCTTCAACACACCGACGAGATAAAAGGTAAACTACGTGAGAAAGTAGAGAATGCCGTTGAAGACATAAAGATGTCTAAGTTCCTCGCCACGATTCGAACTGATGTTCCGATGCAACTCGATTTGGATGAACTCAAAGTAGAGCAACCCGACGAGGCTAAATTGCGTACAATATTTGAAGAGTTAGAGTTTAGGACACTTATTAACAAGTTTATTAATAAAGGTGAAGTAAAGTCAAAAACCGACAACAATCAGCTTGATTTATTTGCAGAAAACACGGCCGATGAGTCAAGTGAACCCAAATTTGCGAAATATGAGAGCATAAAAACAAATCAACATGAGTATCAACTCATTGAAAATGAGGGTGAATTACGTCAGTTATGTGACTTTTTTATTACAAAAGAGTTTGTTAGTATAGACACAGAAACGACCTCAACCGATGCTATTAGCGCCGAATTAGTAGGTTTAAGCTTCTCAGCTGAAGAAAGCAAGGCCTTTTATGTCCCCGTACCAGCCAATTACGAAGAAGCGTTAAAAGTCGTTCAAATATTTAAACCACTATATGAGAGCGACAAAATCATGAAAATCGGACAGAACATCAAGTATGACTATGAAGTGTTAACCCGATATGGCGTGACCATTCAAGGTAAGATGTTCGACACGATGATTGCCCACTACCTCATCCAACCAGAGTTACATCATAACATGGACTATCTGGCTGAGACCCTTCTTGGTTATCAAACGATACACATAGAAGAGCTACTCGGCCCAAAAGGAAAGAAGCAGAAGAACATGCGCGACCTCTCTCCTACCGACATCTATGAGTATGCAGCGGAGGACGCAGACATCACCTTGCGCCTAAGAAACGTACTTGAGCCTCGATTAAAGGAGCTTGGCGTCGAAGAACTCTTCTGGAATATAGAGATGCCCTTGGTCCGTGTATTAGCAGATATGGAACTAAATGGTGTTTGCTTAGACACAGAAGCACTGCAAGATACGTCAAAGATATTCACTGAACGTATGAAAGAATACGAGCAGGAAATATACAAGGAGGCTGGTGAAGAGTTCAATATCTCAAGTCCAAAACAAGTGGGTGACATCCTCTTTGGTAAGTTGCAGATTATGGACAAACCTAAGAAGACAAAAACAGGACAATACGTGACGAGTGAGGAGGTGCTTCAGAGTCTTGAAAATAAAAGTCCTATTGTACGTAACATACTCAATTACAGAGGAATAAAGAAACTTCTGAGTACGTATATTGATGCTCTTCCAAAGTTGATAAACCCACGTACAAGACATATCCACACATCGTTTAATCAGGCACTTACAGCCACAGGGCGACTCTCTTCGAGTGATCCTAACTTACAGAATATACCTGTACGCACGGATGATGGTAAGGAGATACGTAAGTGTTTCATCCCAGAAGAGGGTTGTCTGTTCTTTTCAGCAGATTATAGTCAGATTGAGTTACGCATTATGGCCCACCTTTCTGAGGACGAAAACATGATGGAGGCCTTCCGTGAGGGACATGACATCCATCGTGCAACGGCTGCAAAGATATGGCATGAGGACATCGATAAGGTCACTGACGCACAGCGAAAGAAGGCAAAACAAGCCAATTTCGGTATTATTTATGGTATCACCACCTACGGACTTGCCCAGCGCATGGACATCTCAAATGCTGAGGCAAAAGACCTCATACAAGACTACTTCCGCACATTCCCAAAGGTACAAGCCTATATGGAACATGCGAAAGAGGTGGCAAGAGCTAAAGGCTATGCCGAAACACTCTTCCATCGTCGCCGCTATCTGGCTGATATCAACAGTCGCAACGCCACTGTCCGCGGGTTTGCTGAGCGTAATGCCATCAACGCACCGATACAGGGAACGGAGGCAGACATCATCAAAGTGGCAATGGTACGCATCTGGGAACGCTTTAAGAAAGAAGGAATCCGCTCAAAGATGATTCTTCAGGTGCATGATGAACTTAACTTCTCCGTCTACCCAGAAGAGCGCGAACAGGTGGAGCGCATTGTCATTGAAGAGATGCAGAACGCCTATCCGCTGAACGTCCCACTGATAGCTGATGCCGGATGGGGCAAAAACTGGTTAGAAGCACATTAAAAAGAAAAGGCCTCCCCTTGTCCCTCTGAAGGAAGGGGAAGGCTTACAAAAAGAGGTATAAGGAGTATATAGGAAATCAAATAATGCTTCTTTTATAGACTATAATATGTATAATAATAGACTATAATAGTCAACTAAGCATAAAGAAAAGGCTTTATTACGTCCTTATAAAGCATCCCCATGAGTGCTGATAAGGCCGATTAGATAACTAAAAGATAGGCTATACTGTCGCAAAAGAAAAGGATTAAGACCCTACCCTACCCCTTTCATCGAATTTTGTTCATGACAAGAAAGAATTATTTTCACGACAAGAAACATTTTTTTTCATGAAGAAAAATATTTTTTTTCATGAAAATAAATTAGAGAGGGGGGCTAAAAGATGAGAATAAAGGAGAATGAAAAGTCACCATACTAATCATGCACAGAATACAAGGAAAGGGCCATCATGCAGCTTAAAAGCAGTGTTAAAATATAGAAAAAGGCTACTCGTTTAGCTTTTTTGGCGTAATTTTGCAATTTAATCAACCAGAGAAATTGAATGAGTCTTACTAATATAGTAAACAAGTTGTACTTCCATCCGCGACGTAAGGAGCTTGAGCACTACCTCACGGATGGAGAGGCTATCCAGCGGGAAGTCATGCAATACCTCGTTGAACGAGCCAAGGACACCGAATACGGACGCAAACATCTCTTCTCAACGATAAAGTCATACGAAGATTTCACACAGAACATTCCAGTCAACACATACGAGGAATTGAAGGGTGACATCGACCGTATGCGCCATGGAGAACGCAATATTCTATGGCCAGGACAGGTGAGATGGTATGCGAAGTCATCTGGTACAACAAACGATAAGAGTAAGTTCATTCCCGTTTCCCACGAAGGATTACAGACCATTCATTACCAAGGTGGAAAGGACGTTATCGCTTACTACCTTAGTAATCACCCAGAGAGTAGACTCTTCAACGGTAAGAGTCTTATCTTAGGTGGGAGCCATTCTCCAAACTACAACTTATACAACTCACTTGTAGGCGACCTAAGTGCTATCCTCATAGAGAACATCAATCCACTCGCAAACCTGTGTCGTGTACCTAAGAAATCAACAGCTTTACTGAGCGATTTCGAGGTAAAACGCGACCGAATTGCACAGGAGACTCTCAAGCAGAACGTGACCAATCTATCTGGTGTTCCGTCTTGGATGCTCTCTGTCATAGTACGTGTTCTCGAATTGAGTGGTAAACAACACTTAGAAGAAGTATGGCCTAATTTAGAGGTGTTCTTCCATGGTGGCATTGCCTTCACACCCTATCGTGAGCAGTATGAACAGCTCATTACCAAGCAAGGGATGAACTATATGGAGACATACAACGCTTCTGAGGGCTTCTTTGGAATACAGGATGACCCAACAGACAGCAGTATGTCGCTCATGCTCGACTATGGCGTATTCTATGAGTTCTTGCCTATGGACGAGTTTGAAAGTGAACATCCGAATATCGTCCCACTGTCGGGTGTGGAGATAGGGCGCAACTATGCGATGCTGATTAGTACTGCTTGTGGCCTATGGAGATACGAGATAGGAGACACAGTACAGTTCACTTCGACCAATCCTTATAAGTTTGTTATCACCGGAAGAACCAAGTATTTCATCAATGCCTTTGGTGAAGAACTTATCATGGACAATGCCGAGAAGGGTCTCGAAGCCGCTTGCAAGGCCACTGGCGCACAGCTGTCTGACTACACAGCAGCCCCAATGTATATGGATGCGAAGGCTAAATGTCGTCATCAGTGGCTCATTGAGTTTGCGAAAGAACCCTCTTCACTTGACGAGTTTGCCAAAGTTCTTGATGACAAACTACAAGAGGTTAACTCTGACTATGAGGCGAAACGTTTTCATAACATTACCCTTCAACCACTTGAGATAATAGTTGCACGCAAGGATCTCTTCAATGACTGGCTCAAAATAAAGGGTAAGCTCGGTGGTCAACATAAAATTCCACGCCTTTCAAACAGCCGTAACAACCTTGAAGAACTACTGAGTATGAACCAGCAAAAGACTATAGAGTAAAAAGGATAAAACAACCTTTATGAGGTAAAAAGCAAAAGGGTAAACAAGTAAAACCAGCGATATGAAGAAACAACAACAGAGATATTGCCAAGAAGTTATGGGTGGAAGGGATGGCCTTTCAGCTAAGGTTAGTCCTTACCTTGCGGTGTTCTACCAGCCAAAGGTTTTACTTCTTTTCCTTTTTACCATACTCCTTTTGATGCTGTCGTCCTGTGCGAAGATGCGACAACCAGATGGTGGATGGTACGATGAGACCCCACCAAGAGTGTTGGCTGCCTCCCCTTCTGAACGAGCAACTGATATAAATAGTAAGAAGGTGAACATCTATTTCAACGAGTTCATCAAGTTAGACAACGCATCTGAGAAGGTTGTCGTATCGCCTCCACAGATAGAAGCACCCGAAATAAAGGCTACAGGAAAGCATATCACAGTGAGTCTGCAAGACAAGCTACAGCCAAACACCACCTACACCATCGACTTCTCTGATGCAATATCAGACAATAACGAGGGCAATCCATTAGGGAATTACACCTACAGCTTCTCTACTGGCGATCATATTGACACCCTTGAGGTGTCTGGCTACGTGTTAGAAGCAGAGAACCTGGAGCCTGTAAAGGGTATTCTCGTGGGTCTTTACAGTAATCAGAACGACTCTGCTTTCGAGAAACTACCTATGCTTCGCGTCTCACGTACCGATAGTCGTGGTCGCTTCAGCATACGAGGTGTTGCCAAGGGAGACTACCGCATTTACGCTTTACAGGACATGGACGGTAACTATAGGTACAATCAAAAGAGCGAGAAATTGGCCTTCACGCCCGAAGTCATTATGCCTTCATGGAAGCCAGACATACGACAAGACACACTCTGGATTGACTCTTTGCATATTAAAGACATCAAACAGGTGCCTTACACCCATTTCCTTCCAGA
>FLRS01173765.1_pt1 | contig 12241 bp, 9 predicted proteins | sample 1497251 | NCBI WGS metagenome assembly FLRS01 (sample SAMEA4031765, study PRJEB14383) | metagenome | biome: human; feature: oral; material: saliva | place: Philippines | collected 2014
CCATCTATTGAGAGCGTGTGGTTAGGCACCATTGGAAGTCTATTACCCGAGAAATCCTCTGCAGCACTCTTCTTATATTCCAAGTAACGAGCGTGGGTGTAACCATAGTTCATACTAAACTGTAAGCTCTTTATTGGATGATAAGCAAATGAAAGTTCGAATCCCTTACTATCCGTATGTCCTGCATTCGCAATTAGATTACCCACAGCAGGAACAGTATAGGTAGTCTGCATGTGTCGCCAATCAATGTAGAAAAGATCTGCTTCAGCTGTCAATCGTCCATTCAAGAACTTTAGTCGCGCCCCTACCTCGTAATTCCAGCTGTATTCTGGGTCGTATGCACGCTCTGCATCGGTCTTAAAGATAGTATTAAATCCGCCTGGCTTATAACCACGAGTGACACTCGCATAGTAGAGATTGTCCCTGTTTGTAAGATATTGAAGCGTAAACTTAGGAGTGAACTGGCGGAAGTTAGCAATACTAATAAAGTCCTTTACATGTGCATTAGCACCTGTTGTTAACGTTACCTTATCTTGATTGTAGTCTATTTTCGCATGCTCATAATCAAAGCGTAAACCAACCGTTGCCGATAAACCCCTCCATATATTATAAGAACTCTGATGATAGATAGCATAACCCGCTGTAGGGTTCTTATAGGAAGTTGGAGTCGAGAAATCCTTTGTATAATAGCTTGTTTCTATAAAGGGGTTAGAATGGAGTAGCATACCAAACATACCAATAATCCACTGGTAACGACCTTTATCATTCGATTTCAAGGTTAGCTCTTGTGAAAGCATATTCTGATGATAACTATTATCAGCATAGAAGAGGTCCTTTGGTGTGAAATCTTGGTCTATCCCTTGATGTGATTTGATGAATTGATAAGACGTCTGACTATTGAAACTAATACGACTATTCTCATATCGAGCATTAAGACCTGTTGTTGAAATCAAACGTTTGTAAGTGCTATTGCGGTTATAACTAATAGGTGACAGTGCATCTTTCGTCAGGTCGTATGGTGCATATGGATAACCATTCTGCTTACTATGAGTAAGGGTACTATTGAGATGAATAAGCCAATTTGTGGTTGGTCGCCAATAAAGTCCGAGTCGTCCTTCAACCTCATTCACCTTATCCGCCTTAACATTCAGGAACTGATTGGTGAACATACCATCGTTATGATGATAAGAAATAGCACTTGACAAACCAAGTTTATCAGTCAGCTTAGAGTAGTTAGAAGCCTGTGCTACAACGTCGTTATACCTTCCATAGCCTACTTTTATACGTGTCTTCTGATAATCAAGAGGGTTATGTGTGTAGACATTGATAACACCTGCTATAGTGTTGCGCCCATATAAGGTTCCTTGTGGACCTCGAAACACATCTACAGCAGCAATATCACTGAGGTCAATATTAAATGCTGAAGACTCAAAATGAGGCACACCATCTACATAGAAACCCACAGCAGAACCCTTCGTCTTTGCTCCGATACCACGAATAAAGATAGGTGTGTTAGCATATGAACCATAGTTGGGCATGTAAAAGTTAGGCATAACTGCCGTTAACTCCTTCAAATTCACAATTTGTTGGTTCAGTAATTGCTGACTGTTAATGGTTGAAACTGCAATAGAAGTTAGGTTTCTTTTGTTCTGCTTGAAGTCAGTAACGACTACTTCGTTAAGTGATACATCTTTGTTCACTACTGAGTCTGGAGTCACTCCAGCTACCCCACTGATAGCAAGGGATGCAAGTAATAAGGTATTTAACATAAAGATGGTTTTTGTTAATGTTTTTGTGTTGCAAAGGTACAGATAATGACTTTTTCGAACAATCCTCATTTATAAGGAAATTAAATATTACCACTAAAAAGAATAAAAGCTAATTATCAGCACAAAACAGCAATTTGATATGTTTTCTTTTGTGTTTTTTGCAGGTTTTTATTTTCAAATATAAAGGAAAAAGTGTATCTTTGCATACTAGTAAGTATAATCAGAAACAACAATGACGGCAAATCCAGAAAACGAGAATAATTACTCCGCCAGTAACATTCAGGTCTTGGAAGGCTTGGAGGCAGTGCGCAAGCGTCCTGCTATGTACATTGGTGACATCAGTGAAAAGGGACTCCATCACTTGATAAACGAGACCGTTGATAACTCTATCGACGAGGCCATGGCGGGCTACTGTCATAATATTGAAGTTACGATAAACGAGGATAACTCCATTACCGTTGAAGATGACGGTCGTGGTATCCCTGTTGATATGCACGAAAAGCTGCATAAGAGCGCCCTTGAGGTCGTGATGACCGTCCTCCACGCTGGTGGTAAGTTTGACAAGGGGTCATACAAAGTCAGCGGTGGTTTGCATGGTGTGGGTGTGAGTTGTGTAAATGCTCTCTCTACACACATGATGTCTCAGGTCTTTCGTAATGGTAAGATCTATCAGCAGGAGTACGAGAAAGGAAAGCCTCTCTACCCAGTGAAGGTTGTTGGTGAGACCGATAAGACGGGTACACGACAGCAGTTCTGGCCAGACCCAGATATCTTCTCTACGACAGTCTACCAATGGTCAATCGTTGCACGCCGTATGCGTGAGTTGGCTTATCTCAATGCTGGTATTAAGATTACACTTACCGACCTTCGTCCAGACCCTGAAACAGGCAAGACACGTACAGAGGTCTTCCATGCTAAGGACGGTTTGAAGGAGTTCGTTCGTTACGTTGACCGCCATCGCCAGCATCTCTTCGATGATGTTATCTATCTCAAGACTGAGAAGCAAAACATTCCTATCGAGGTGGCTGTGATGTACAACACTGATTATACAGAGAACATCCACTCATACGTTAACAATATCAATACTATCGAGGGTGGTACTCACTTGCAGGGATTCCGTGCTGCATTGACTCGTACACTGAAGGCATACGCAGACAACGATCCACAGATTTCAAAGCAGTTAGAGAAGGCTAAGATTGAAATAGCAGGTGAAGACTTCCGCGAGGGATTGACAGCTGTCATCTCTATCAAGGTTGCTGAACCACAGTTTGAGGGTCAGACAAAGACGAAACTGGGTAACAGTGAGGTCGCAGGAGCCGTACAGCAGGCTGTTGGTGAGGCGCTGACTGATTATCTTGAGGAACATCCTAACGAGGCAAAGATGATTTGTAACAAGGTTATCCTTGCCGCTACAGCTCGTGTGGCAGCTCGTAAGGCACGTGAAAGCGTACAGCGTAAGAACGTGATGAGCGGTGGAGGTTTGCCTGGTAAGCTCGCTGACTGTTCTAATAAGGACCCTAAGGACTGTGAGATCTTCCTTGTCGAGGGTGATTCTGCCGGTGGTTCTGCTAAGCAGGGACGTGACCGTTATACACAGGCTATCCTTCCTCTCCGTGGTAAAATTCTGAATGTAGAGAAGGTTCAGCGTCATCGTGTATTCGAGGCTGAGTCTGTTATGAATATTATTCAGTCTATCGGCGTCCGATTTGGAGTAGAGGGTGAAGGCGACTTTGAGGCTAACACTGATAAACTCCGCTATGATAAGATTATCATAATGACCGATGCCGACGTCGATGGTTCCCACATCGACACACTGATTATGACTCTTTTCTATCGTTATATGCCGAAGGTTATCGAGCACGGACACCTCTACATTGCTACGCCTCCGCTCTATAAGTGTACTTACAAGAAGGTTAGTGAATATTGTTACACTGAGCAACAGCGCCAGGCCTTCATTGATAAGTATGCAAATGGCGATGAAGAAGACAAGGCTATCCACACACAACGTTACAAAGGTCTTGGTGAGATGAACCCAGAACAGCTTTGGGAAACAACTATGGACCCAAAGACTCGACTCTTGAAGCAGGTTACTATCGAGAATGCTGCTGATGCAGATGAGATCTTCTCTATGCTAATGGGCGATGATGTTGAGCCTCGTCGTGAGTTCATCGAGAAGAATGCGACCTACGCTAACATTGATGCATAAGCCTATTGCAATATACTAAAAGCAGCCTTTTAAGGCTAAGAATATAATGAAGACTCCCTTTCTCACGGAATGAGAAAGGGAGTCTTTTTCTTTTACCAATCCGTCTTCTTGAGTGATAGGGTTGGCGTTTTGAAATCAGAAAGATCTATACAAAAGCAAGAAATATTTGCGTTATACCATAAGTAAATACATGGTTCACCTTTGTTATTCATCTATCCTCTCTTTTTTGACGATAGTCATAAAAAGACCTTACTATCCGTCTTCTAATTTTACATTATGGGTTAATGCGTAGTCTATTGATGGTTGAATATATTGCTATGATACTTATAATACCCCTGAAAATCAGTTCTTTCAGCTTACTTAAACACCTTATCTTATTGTGTAGATAGCGTATTAAAACTATGCTAAAAGTCCCTTTCAAAAAATTATTAATTGTCTATATTACTCCTATAAACACTTATATTCTCTCTTCTAATAGCTCTTTTCTCTACATAAATTTCTCTTAAAAAGAAATAAATGAGTATATTTGTAGGCCCAAATAATGAGGATATGAACAGAAACATACGACTCCGTGAAGTTAATGTAGCACAGGCTAAACTTGTATATCCTGATGGTGACTACATTGACAATGATATTATTCTCTTCGAGGATATCACCAAAGTACCACTTCCTGCAAGTGCTTCTCGCATGAAGTCACTCTTTCTTGCACTCTGTACTGGCGGTAGTGCACAATATACTGTTGATACTAAGGAACATAAAGTGAGTGCCGGAGATGTCATTATCATTAGTGAAGAACAGGTTGTAGCCGACTATCAGCTCTCGCCGGATTGCGAGGGTATAGCGTTAATCATGTCGTATGACTTCTTTCAAAACATCGTAAGTGGTATTCACGAACTGGCAGCTCTCTTCCTCTTTGCCCGTACTCACCCTGTTTTTCACCTTAATAATGCACAGACAAAGGCCTTGGAGAACGATGTACAGCGCATCAAAAGGAAGATTGAAGATACTGGTCATCGTTTCCGTCGTGAGCTGGTTATGACCATGCTCAAGGCTCTTATCATCGATATGAGTAATGTTATCTATCGATTTCAGCAAGTAGGTGACGAGTCAAAGACGCGCGCAGAGGTTATCTTTCATAAGTTTATTCAGTCGGTGGAGAAGAACTATCGCACGGAACGTCGTGTCGGTTGGTATGCCCAACAGCTATGTATCACCTCGAAATACCTCTCTGAGACTGTTCGTAGTGTTAGTCGGCGAACACCGAGTGAGTGGATTGACTCCTACGTAACACGTGAGTTACTCGTGATGTTAAGGAATACGACAATGAGCATCAAGCAGATTGCTGAGGAACTCAACTTTGCTAATCAGAGCTTTTTAGGGAAATATTTTAAGGAGCATGTGGGCGTTAGTCCTTCAAGGTTTAGGAAGGGATAATAGGGGATTATGGGCCTTATTGGGCCCATAAGGCCCATAGGGCTAATAAGATAATTGGCCTAATAAGGCCCATAAGGCTCATAGGCCTAATAAGAAAATTAGCCTAATAAGGCCTATAAGCCTCATAGGGCTAATAAGATAATTAGCCCAATAAGGCCCATAAGGCTAATAACCCTAATAGTAATTAGCCTAACAACTGCTCCGCAACCTCGCATAACTCGTCATACCATTCCTTGCCAAATCTTCGTGTAAGAGGCTCCTTCAAAAACTTATATAAGGGAAGATTCAGCTCTTCCCCTTTCTTTCTTGCATCGGCACAGATGCGCCAATGATGGTAGTTAATACCACAGGTTCCATTGCTAAATTCCTTTACTCGGATAGGATACAATGAGCAGGAAATGGGTTTTACAAAGCCTGTCTTGCCACTACGATAGGAACGCTCTAAAGCACAAAGACAACAGTTATTCTCATAGCAGGTGAAGACACAGTCCTTACCACCTACGATACTCGTCACTAAATCGCCCTCTTCATCGGTATAGGCAACACCCTGCTTGTCGATAATAGCCTGTGCAGAAACTGACAAATCGCCCCAAACAGTGTCGAGGACATTCTCTATTTCCATCGTCTCATCCAAGGTTACGGGTGCACCAGCATCTCCTTCAATGCAGCATTGACCATGACACTTGTCAAGATCGCAGCAGAACTTCACATTAATTATGTCTGGTGAGACAAGCACATCACCCACCATGAAGATATGATCATACGTATTTACCATCTTTCTTTGCGCTAAATTATTTCATTCCTAACTGTGTCTTACTGTTCACCTAACAGTTTTTCTTACAGTCTCAGTCTTGTTCTTCAAATTATTTTCATGAAAAAAAATATTTTTTCTCATGAAAGAAAATATTTTTTTTCATGAAAATAAATTCTTTTTTTCGTGAGAATAATTCCGTCCTAACATTCTTTCGGGACTATAAAGAGTTTATTTGATTATTCTTTTCTTATTGGGCTTATTAGGCTAATGGGCCTTATAAGCCTAATAATAAGCAACTTGTCAACCCTAAAACTCGTCGACCTCTCTACTTACCACTCAATCGCTTGCAGTCCACAAGAGGTTAAGTAGGCATTACATCGTGAGAATTGATGTTGTCCAAACCACCCTCCACGGTTCGCAGAGAGCGGAGAAGGGTGCACACTCTCTATGACACAGTGACGCTGTTGGTTGATAAGTGCCTTCTTACTCCGTGCAAATCCGCCCCAAAGCATGAATACTAAGTTCTCTCGACCATCGCTGAGCGCCTTGATGGCAGCGTCTGTAAAGAGTCCCCATCCCAATCGTTGATGGCTGTTAGCAACGTGGGCACGAACGGTAAGTGTTGCATTCAGTAAGAGAACTCCCTGCTTAGCCCATCGCGTAAGGTCGCCTGATTGTGGGATAGGAGTACCCAAATCGGCTGCAATCTCCTTATAGATATTTTGCAGTGATGGTGGGAGTTGTATCCCATCAGGTACAGAGAAGCTCAATCCCATTGCCTGTCCAGGTTCGTGATAAGGGTCCTGACCGATTATCACAACCCTCACCTTATCGAAAGGACAGAGATTGAAAGCATTGAAAATCAGTCTTCCAGGAGGATAGCAGGGGAACTGAGCGTACTCTTGTTTCACCTGTTCTATCAACTGCAGGAAATAGGGTTTCTCAAACTCTCCCCCTAATTGCGTTGCCCATGAAGGCTCTATCTTTACATCCATAGCTATGATTGTTGTCTATAAGCGTAATAGGAGCGATAGAGAAGATTTACTTATCTCGTCTTATTACACGCAGTTTTGTTACTACAAAAGTACGATAAAGTTCTGATAACAACAAAAAAGTCGTGCCTTTCGACACGACTTTCTTCTATTCAAGTTAATCTATTACTTGTTCTTCTTTGGCTGAGCCTGCTTCTTACAGCAGCTACGCTGAGGCTTCTTAGCGTCTTTCTTGCCCTTGCAGCAAGCCTGTTTATCCTTTGAGCACTCCTTGCTCTGCTTGTCGCATGCCTTCTGTGCCTTCTCGTCACAAGCCTTACCGCTCTGTGGACACTGCTTAGCTTGCTTCTCTACTTGCTCGTTAGGAGCCTTGTCACACTTCTTTGAGCACTGGCTCTGAGCCTGTGCACTGAGTGAACATACGCTGAATGCTACTACGAATGATAATGCTATTTTCTTAAAATCCATAATCTTTTACTGTTTAAAATTTACACTTTAATACCTATAAAACTCGAAAAGGATATAAATCCTTATGGTCGCAAAGGTAATGAAAAAAGATTTTCCAACGGCAAAAAAAGCTCGTTGTGTTTGTGAATTTTAGATTTATTACAATTTAGCCATTTGTTTAGTGAATTTATGTAAACCGTGATTTATGCTGTTTTTCTTCTTAATCACCAAACAAAAAGAGCCGTGAATAAACACGACTCTTTTATCTTCAATGAATTAATTGTCTCTATCTAAGTCAATTACTTCTTCTTCTTAAAGAACGCCTTAACCTTTGCCTTGTCCTTATTATAAGTGTTCTTTATTTTCTGTCCGTCCTTAGCAAGTCCTTGCTTAACCTTCTTTACGTCAGCCTTAACCTTTGCCTTGTCCTTACGATATGCGTTTCTTACTTTCTGCTTATCCTTAGCAACACCCTGCTTTACCTTTGCCTCATCCTTACGATAAGTATTCTTTACTTTCTGCTCATCTTTAGCAAGACCGTTCTCAGCCTTCTTTACATCAGCATTGAACTTTGTCTTATCATCCTGATAAACCTTGTTTACTTTCTCCTTGTCCTTAGCAAGGTCTGCTTTAACTCTCTGCTTGTCTGCGTTGAGCTTTGCTTTCTCAGTAGTTTCAGCCTTCTTAACAGCAGCACCTACCTTCTTTGCCAACGTGTCAACACGCTGCATGATAGTCTCATGAGGCTTTTCTGTATTGTTGGTCTGAGCTTGTGCGCTGAGAGAAGAGAGTCCTGCAAGGGCTACTAATGATAATACTAACTTACGATTCTTCATTGTCTTTAATCTTAAAAATAAATACTAACACCTAATTATGGGTGAGTCAACAGTAAGACACACAGTGGCAAAGGTAATAAAAAACAAATCCCAAAAGCCATAAAAGGCCTTTGGGATTTGCCTAATTTAATATAATTAACCTTTGACTTAGTCTGTGATAAGATTCTCACCAGTCATATCTGCTGGCTGCTCTAAGCCCATAATATGAAGGATAGAAGGTGCAACGTCAGCCAAACGACCATTCTTCACTGTTGCAGAATTGTTGTTTGTAACATAGATGAATGGTACTGGGTTGAGTGAGTGAGCTGTGTTTGGTGTGCCATCCTCATTGATTGCGTTGTCTGCATTACCATGGTCAGCGATGATGATTGTCTCATAATCGTTAGCCTTTGCAGTCTCAACAACCTCCTTAACACAATGATCGATAGCCCAAACAGCCTTTGCGATAGCATTGTAAACACCTGTATGACCAACCATATCACCGTTAGCAAAGTTCACAACGATGAAGTCGTACTCCTGTGTCTTTATAGCACCAACGAGCTTGTCCTTCACTTCGAAAGCACTCATCTCAGGCTTTAAGTCGTATGTTGCCACCTTTGGAGAAGGAACTAAGATGCGGTCCTCACCCTCGTAAGGTTGCTCACGACCACCATTGAAGAAGAAGGTTACGTGTGCATACTTCTCTGTCTCGGCTGTATGAAGTTGTTTCTTACCAAGTCTGCTGAGGTATTCACCTAATGTATCCATTACGTTCTCCTTAGGGAAGAGGACATGAACGTTCTTGAAATTAGCATCGTAAGGAGTCATACAGTAGTACTGTAAGTCCTTTATTGTGTGCATCCCTTCCTCTGGCATATCCTGCTGTGTGAGTACTTCGGTCAACTCCTTAGCACGGTCATTACGGAAATTGATGAAGATAACGACGTCACCCTCCTGGATAGTTCCATCTACAGAAGAGTTGTTGATAGGCTTGATAAACTCGTCTGTCACACCCTCTGCATAGCTTGCCTCAACCGCTTTAACCATGTCAGTAGCCTGTACACCCTTGCCTTCAACGAGCAAGTCGTATGCTTCCTTCACACGGTTCCAACGCTTGTCACGGTCCATTGCATAGAAACGACCAACGACAGAAGCAATATGTGCGCCATTTGCGTCACACACCTTCTGGATGTCTCCAACGAAACCAGCACCACTCTTTGGGTCAGTGTCACGTCCGTCCATGAAGCAATGAACGTAAACATCCTTGAGGTTGTACTCCTTTCCAATCTCAATCAGCTTGAAGAGGTGGTCGAGAGAAGAGTGAACACCACCTGTAGAGGTCAAACCCATCAAGTGAAGCTTCTTACCTGTCTTCTGTGCATAGCTATATGCATCGACGATACCTTGGTTCTTCAAGATGTCACCTGTCTGACATGCTTTGTTAATCTTTACGAGGTCTTGATAAACAATACGACCTGCACCTATATTTAAGTGACCTACCTCAGAGTTACCCATCTGGCCGTCTGGCAGACCTACATCTTCTCCTGATGCCTGCAACTCAGAGTGTGCACTAACTGCATTCAAATAATCTAAGTATGGAGTTGGGGTGTTATAGATAACATCACCCTTACCATGCTTACCGTTACCCCATCCGTCAAGGATCATCAATAAAGCTTTCTTTGCCATAATTTTACCTTTATATATTGTTTTTATCTTCGTTCCTGCAAAGGTACGATAAAAGTATAAGATGGGTGCAAAAAGCCTGTGGAAATTTGAAAGGGAAATGTATTGAATGAGAGATATAGGTCTACTCCGTTCTTTCTCCTATCCATCGAAAGTCTAATTTGAGATGATAACAGTCTGAAAATAAGGATTTTGTGATGTGAAAGGATATGAGCTAAGAGTTCTTAGCATGACTGTTATCGCTCTTGTCACTTTTCCTCAAATGACATGATAACACCCAGCATGAGTGGTGCGGAGCATGGACCGCTGTCTCGTTAACGATAAATAATCTTGTGATAGATAGCTATAAACAGAACTTTGCAGGCTTATAATAATCTGAAAATGATTGGTACAAGCTGCCAAACTCCTTGCTTCGGTCGTCTTTCCCACTTCCATGCAGGCATAAGCTTAAGTACTCTGAGTGCCTCTCGGTCGAGGTATGGGTCTACAGAACGCATAACCCTAAACAGGCAGCAACGACCAGAAGGGGTCACAAAGAACTTTATTACGACTCTTCCCGAAACTGAGTATTCTGCCAATTCAGGAGGATATTGAAGATGTGCCGCTATAAATTTGAAGAGATCACCTGGGAATGAAGGTTTCAATCCCTCGACAGTTTCGAACATCTTTGCACCTAAGGTGTCCACATTCAAGGTGTCATTACAAGGATCAAAGGCTGGTTCCGCACAATAAGGATGCTTTATTTGTTCCTTTTTCTTCGGTTTCATCGTTCTTTTCGGCCTCTGTGCATTGATATTACCAACGACTACAAAACTTAAAAACAGGACTAACAACAGTTTCTTCATCATAACCGTAGACTTTTATTGTTGAGCTTTTTGCTTCTTAAAATAAACTGGCAAGGCATACCAAGCACCATTTCCTTCCATAGAGCTCACATTCCATTTTGGCATTAACTTCAATACTCTTAATGCCTCAGCATCGAAAGATGGATTCAACGAACGGAGGACCTTAAATTGAGAACAGCTACCGTCGCGGTCTATATAGAACTTGACAATCACCCTCCCTTCAACATTCTTATTCTTACGACCAGCTGGCCATACAAGGTGAGTACGGAGGAATTCCTGGATATTACCTGGGAAAGATGGCATTGGAGGAATACAACAGATAATCTTCTCGGGCATTTCTTTTTTCACTCCTAAGGTATCGATTGTATCTTTCCGAACCTCATTTTCATAAGATTTCATCGACATCTTTTCCTGTTGAGCATTAACAGTTCCTGCCATACAGATACTAAGTGACATTGCAAACAATATTCGTTTCATCATATAAACCTTTTATTTTATTCTCCTTTACAGCTACTAAACGCATCCTTTCAAGAGATTATTATAAACAAACTCTTCACTTTGAAGAGTCTTGTGAACATTCTTAAATTAAAACCTGCGCCAACGCTTAAACGCAATCACGTCGCCGCAGGTTTATGAAATGCAAATGACATATATTGGAACTTATTGTCGATGCAAAGGTAAAGAAGAATATAATGCAATGCAATAGCCACCTTAGTGTTGACACAGAAACTACAAAACAGCATCTGATTGTCAACAACTTACGCACAAACAGACTAATCCTTTGACACAACAAAGCATCTAAATGTTCCCTCGTTTTCGCACTTTACCGAGCCTTAAGATAGTTTTTCATCACCTTTCCTCTCACCCTAATTTGGCAATACGCAGTAGAATGTGTATCTTTGCAAATATGAAGAAAAGTCCTGTTTTACTACTGATTACTCTTTTGACATTGCTTTCATGTAATCAAAGAAAACTGCCTAACTATCCTGCAACAGACGATGGTATCACTCGGATGAGGCTCGATAGTGCTGCTTTCTTCATGGCTAAGCATGACACAAGGAATGCGATGTATCAACTGAAATCGGCAGAAAAGCACCTTTTCAACGTAACAGAAGACTCTTTAAAGTTTGCAACATACTACCGTATAGCTCTATTGAATGCCCAGAACGGTGCTTATAAATTGGCACTTGACTACTTCGACCATACTGCTCGCTATGCGAATGATAGTAAGAAAAGCCACAGGTTGACGGACATTTACCTCGGTAAAGCCTCTGTTTTCAACCAAATCGGACAACG
>FLRS01007446.1_pt1 | contig 12224 bp, 11 predicted proteins | sample 1497251 | NCBI WGS metagenome assembly FLRS01 (sample SAMEA4031765, study PRJEB14383) | metagenome | biome: human; feature: oral; material: saliva | place: Philippines | collected 2014
TAGGTGAAATTTCTGACATATCCAAGTGTTTTGAGAATTTTGTTTCTCAGACACTTGGAGTTCTCACAAGAATTTATGCTGCGGAATTAAGGGATAAATCTAACTCTGAACGATATCCTAAAGACAAGTACAAGTTACTGGAAAATGCATTTCGATGATCTTAGAGTAATGCAGGAGAAAAATATGGATAGTCGCTATATGATGTTGTCGATTTCCTACCGATTCAATCCGGCTAAAAACAAGTATAAAGGGAAACAATCTAGTGATGAATTAAATAGCTTATAAGAGATAAGGTTATGAATAGTATGCTTTCCATCAAAGGGTTACATTTCAGTTACCAGAATAGCCCAATACTCCGAGGTATAGATTTAGATATCCCGTCTGGTTCTATCTTTGGATATCTCGGGAAAAATGGAGCTGGTAAGTCTACTACCATTAAACTATTATTAGGACTACTTCCAATAGATGAGGGAGAAATCTTCTTTAAAGGTGTCTCTCTCAAGAAATCTCCTTTATTGCTGCGTTCTCATGTGAGTAGTATGATTGAGCATCCTTCCTTCTATTCATTCCTTACAGTATCTGAAAATCTTGACTACCTCAATAAAATATTCAAGATGGGAAAGTCTCGAAAACAGGAAGTTTTATCGCTTTTAGGGCTTAGTGAGCATGCTAATAAGAAAGCGCAAGCTTTATCTTCTGGACTAAAGCAACGTCTTGGCTTAGCAATGTGTCTATTCAAGCGCCCAGAAATGCTCATTCTTGATGAACCTCTCAATGCTCTTGATCCTCAGGGTATATATGAATTAAGACAAATCTTGAGGCAATTAAACGAGGAAGAAGGCGTAACTATATTTCTCTCTAGTCACATATTGGAGGAGTTGGAAAAACTTGCCAGTGAAGTTGCCATAATTGATTGTGGCAAAGTTATTTACCAAGGAGATATTGATGGTTTGACAAAGAATCATTCTGATGTTATAAGCCTAAAGATTGATAATACGGATAGAATTATGCAGTTAAATTACGCGTCTATCTTCTCTGTGAAGCAAGTTGATGCCCCAAATTTTGTAGAGTTTGAGGTGAAGGACGAGGAGGAATTTTCCAGGTTAATCTCTTCTTTGATTAAGGATGGGATCTCTATCTACAATATAACACACAAGAGTTCTGCCCTTGAGAACGCATTTATCCACCTAACTAAATAATTGTATCATGAAGATCCATATTTCTCTTCTAAACATCATTAGAGCAGAGGTTTATAAAGCCTCTCGTAGTAAGCTAATTATAGGGATTCTATTGTCCCCCTTAGTTGTCTATTTATTGATGTCCATCTACATCATCTATAAAGGAAGAGATGGGCTTTTCGACTATACAGCACTCGCTTATAGCGGAGATCCATGGCTAATGGTTTGGTCGCGTTACACCCTACCCTTATTCTCCTTAATGTTTCCACTCATATTGATCGTCTTGTCCTATCTGATCTGCGAATTTGAGTTTCAGAATAACAACATAAGATCGCTTTTCTCTTTTCCTATTGTTTGGTGGAAGTTGTATCTCTCAAAGTTTATTGTGTTATCCGTACTCATAATTGCTCTCTGTATTATTACATGGAGTGGTTTTGTTTTGTTTGGCTATTTGTTGGGGGAGGTGATTCCTGCATATAGATTTGCCGAATATGCTATTGGGCTATCCTCTTCATTGGTTATGTTGAGAGCCTTATTAGCTTCATTTTGCGTTGGGGTATTTGGACTAGTAGTCAGTTTATTAACACGCAACTTTACGATTCCTATCTTGTTAGGAGTATTCTTGACAGCATCCGCCATTTTTGTAACAAACGAATCGGTGGGCGAATTCATTCCCTTTACAACCTTTACATACCTTGCCTCAGTACGGCCAATAGATGAACTTACGAGCTTTACCACGAGAGATGTGATAAACATTGGTTTCTTGTGCATTGCAATGCCTATAGGTTATATAAGTTTTACTCCAGAAAAACGCTTCTTCCGTTAAATGCGTAGATGCCTATCATGCAATACATATAGTCTTAATGTGAAGTATTCCTCATTTCTGAATCCGTATATCTGTCTTTTCAGAACCTTTATTTTATTGTTAATGCCTTCAATTGTTCCATTTGTTATACAATGGTCGTACCATGCTAATATGTATGTCTTGTATGCTCTAATAGTTGAAGCCATTTTCACCAATGGCTGTATTTTAGATTCTATAGCTTGCTTTACCCATTCATCCAACAGATCTTTAGCTTTTTGCTTACTACACTGATTCCATATTTCCTTAAGATCTTCTTTGAGATAATAGGCAATCATCAGCGGACGGTTTAGGCTCAAGGCATTCTCCAGTCTATTTCTGTGTGCATAATCAAAAATATCATTTCCATTTTTGAGTAACAACCAACGTGTTCCTTTGATTACTTTACGCTTGTTGATGTCCTTTTCCTCATGCCATAACTGTCTCCTTAGCAAATCCAGCTTTTCGTTCATAAGCTTGGTTACATGAAAGTGGCCTACTACAAGTGCAGCATTGGGAAGGTGCTCACTCACAGCTCTTGTATATGCTGCAGAAAGGTCTGTACACACTGCTTAATACCGACGATGTCGGCTATATCTTTTCTCGCTGTTTTCTTTTGGAGTAAGGCAAAAATTTGCGACCTTTGCTCCAAGATTAATTGATGATACATTTGCAATACAGAGTTAGTTAATCTTTGGGAGACTTCGGTCTCTTTTTTTATTTGTATTGCTGGTTGTTTCTTTTTCCTCTCCGAGAGATGCAGACAACCTCTCGCTACGCATCGAGAACGTCTGCATCTCTCGGAGAGGGACACTCTTTTATTTCACTTCGTTTTGGAACTTGCACCCTCAAATATATGCAATTTAGTTTTATTTTTAGTTGCTGTCATATTTAACATTTGACATAAAACGCATATTATAAGACACTTACAAGGCAAATTCACATGACAGATATGACAGCAACTTCCAAACTTCTTACGCAAGGGTTCTACTGCTCCATGCGGTTAGAGGCAGGATTATCCATTACAGATTAGGCCCGCAAAAGATTCAAGAAAGCTGTATCTTTCAGATAATCAACAAACAAAGAAAGAATAAAGGGAAAATGGGTTACAATTTGGAAACGAACGAGTTTCTTTCCTTCTCTTTATTCTGCATTGCTTCAAAGAACACTTAATTTGGTAGTGCAAAGATAATATTTTCTGGTGAAAGCAGTGTGTTTATACGGAAATAAATCGTGGGAACACTTAAAATCATTACCAACTAATTTTAATGGAAGTAATTTGTCAGGATTTTTTAGCCTTATTGCTAATCAGCAAAAATGAAAAGAAACAACTATTCTTCTATTGCAAAATGACAAAAAAGAGAGAAATGAAACTTTTTGAAGAAAAATTCCCCGAAATATTTGGTGGATTGAAATAATTTGCATAATATTGCACTTATAAACACAGAACAAACGTTCTGTTTTGAATCTAGTAAGTATGAAATAATGGAAAAACAAATAGATAAAGAAGGCATAAGCAAAAGGGACATTATCCTTAATGAATCGTTCAGGCTGTTTCTGAAAAAAGGTTATGCAGCAGTATCATTTTCGGATTTAGTGGAAGCTACCGGCATTTCTCGTGGCAATATGTTTCATCACTTCAAGAATAAGGAGGATATATTCAATCATGCCGTTGATAGGTTTGTATTTGAATTCTTGACAAATGATGCTACAGACTTTCTTGAACTTCCAAGCTCGACACCATTAAAGGCCTTCATTGATAATCGTGTAGAAAATATCGGTCGCCGTATGAAATCATTTTTTATAATGACAAAAGGCACAGTCACTCCTGCCAATTTCATGTCATTTATCTTGTATCTGAAAGACAACTATCCGGATTGGAAAGAGAAATTTCAAGAATACGAGAAAAGAAAGAGCCTTGAGTGGAAAGAGGTGATAGAGCTTGCCAAACAGAAAGGAGAGATTACTCAAACTGTGGAAACAGAAAAGATTATATCTTCCATTAGAAATATATATCTTGGATTGTCATACAGAAGTGCATTGAGCAGCCAACTTTCTATTTCCGAATTGAAAGAGCAAATATACACAATATACTATTTAATAACCAAATAATATTCCTATGGAAAAAGCAGCATATATCAATAGCGTATCGGCATATCTTCCTAATTCTCCCATCGCCAATGAGGATATGGAAGACTATATCGGAAAAATTGGTGGAAATCCGTCAAGGGTTCGTTCCATTGTCCTTAGACAAAATGGCATCAAAACGAGATATTACGGGTTGGACAAAAACCAAAGCCTAACACACTCGAATGCAGAATTGGCAAAAGAAGCCGTATGTGGGCTGTTTGAAAATGGAAGTATTCCTGACGACTTGACCCTTTTGGCTTGTGGGACAAGCACACCCGATCAATTGCTTCCTTCCCATGCGTCTATGGTTCATGGAGAATTAGCCAACTATCCTATGGAAATATTTTCCTCTGCAGGTGTATGCCTTACCTCATTGCAGGCATTGAAAATATGCTATAGCAATATTCTTGCAGGACTGCATCAAAAAGCTGTATGCGTGGCATCAGAATTAACTTCACCAGCATTGGTATCCAAATTTTATGACCCTGAGTATGAAGCTACACATGACAATCCTGACAAAGACCCTTATATGGCTTTTGAGAAGGATTTTATGCGATTTATGCTTTCTGATGGTGCAGGAGCGGTATTGGTGCAAGATCATCCCGAAGGAATATGTCCTCTCAAAATCGAATGGGTTGATATGACTTCCTATGCCAACGAACTACCGACCTGTATGTTTATGGCATCAGAGTTACAAGAAAACGGACGACTCAAAAGTTGGAAAGAGTTCTCTCCTGATGAGATTAAGGAGCGTGCCGTACTTGTGGGCAAACAGGACATACGGCAATTAAAGAAGCACATTATTAAGTATTGGGTAGACCATATCGAAACCGTACTTGCCAAACATCATGTAAAAGCAGAAGAGATAGACTATATTATACCTCATGTATCATCAATGTTTTTCTATGAGAAATTAAATGATGAAATAGCTGCTCGTAATATTGCTCTGACAAAAGAGAAATGGTTTACAAATCTGACTTCTGTCGGCAACATCGGTTCAGCAGCCATTTATGTAGGATTGGAAGAACTCATAAGGACAAAGGGTATAAAGCAAGGAGATAAAATTCTTCTCCTTGTACCGGAGAGTGGAAGATTCTCGTATGGAACAGTGCTTCTATCTGCATGATAGTTAGCTTCTGTATTTATGAAGTCCCTTGCAAGGAGTTTATAAAAAAAGAGAACGGAATAAGAATTAAAGAATAGCTTGCATTTAGAAAAAATAAAAACACAAGCCATTGCTTGGAAGTTGCAGTTATCTGCAATGCAGTAATTCCTACCGAATAATTCGGGAAGCTGTATGAAACAAAGGACGTAGATTCGAAAAACGAAACGAGTAGAGTTTTATAGTTTAATTCTTATTAGTATGAAAAATTTAACATTTTCGGCTAAAGATCTTAATTTACAAGAAATAGATCTATCATTTGTTCGCGGTGGAAAAGAAATTGATGAAGTTATTAGCTCTGGAAGAGGACTTGATGGGCGTACCGGGAAAATGACAACAGAATATTTAATTTGTTACGAGGATGGCTCTTTTGACCATGCATATACTGCAGATTAGACTTTTCTTGTTGTTTTCTTTGAAAACATAATCCTATGGAGGGGATTAATATTTTTCTTCCCCTCCAAATGAAAATATCTATAAATATAATTAGTTATGTTATTATTACTAAGAAAGAATGATGATTTCTTTGTCGATAAAGTTTTACAACTAGTAAGAAAAGAACTAACTTGTGATATTATAGAAGTGAATGAAAGTTCTAATATATATGTTCAAGTTATTGATCTTGACAAAAGAAATGTACAATTGCGAGTAGATGATAAACTGATTTGTTTTGATGAAATAAATCTAGTTTGGTATCAAGGAGGAATTTTCCCAATTCCTGACTATAAGGTTGATGGACTCAATAAGGAGTTGTCATTACAAGCAATACGATTTATTAGGTATGAATGGGAAATTATTAATTCCTATTTAATAGCATTATTACAAGAAAAAGAGCATGTTGGCAATTTCTTTCTTGTAGAAACAAACAAACTCAAAAATTTAGAAATTGCAAAAGAATGTGGATTCATCATACCCCACACAATAGTTACTCAAAATCCTGAAATCGTTAAAGATGTGAAAGGACAGCAAATCATTAAACCTATCGGTGAATCTTTTCCTTTCTATATAGACAATGTGGGATATCGTATTTTTACAGAAAAACTTAACAAATCAATAATTCCAGATAAGTTTTTCCCTTCTCTTGTACAAGAAGAGGTAGAAAGAAATTTAGAAATTCGTGTTTTTGTGATTTTTGAAACTCAAGAGTTCTTTGCGATGGCAATTATTAATAGCAGTAAAGATACAGTAGATTACAGAAGCACAAATTCACAAAATAGATTTTTTCCATATAAACTTGAATCCGATATTTGTATAAAATTATCTTGTTTTATGCAGAAAACAGGTCTTGATACAGCCTCCTTTGATTTAATTAGAGATAAAAGAGGTCAATATGTCTTTTTAGAAGTAAATCCACAAGGAAATATAGATATGCTAAATTGGTGCGGTTATGAGCTTGAAAAAAAAATATCCCGAATTATCATCAATAAATATAAAAGAACTATTTCTTCATAGTAGTATCCTCCCACTATATTTTATAGTTGGGAAACTCGAGAAAGAAAATAATATTTTTTACACAGATGTAAATAAATCTGGGCAAAGATATGTGGTTGTACCTTATTATAAATATATAACAGTGTTACCACCTATAAAATAATTTTACATGACAAATATAAAAAAATATTTATTAGCTTTTGGAGCATATGTACCTCAATTACTGTTTGCACAAGTAATAGGAAACAATGGCATTGTCGATTCTACAATGCTGGTTTGTAACTATACTATCAGACAATGTCAAGATACTATAAGTAGGGAAAATCCATGTTATCAAACCTATGATTTTGTATTGGAAATTGGGCATACTACATCTAAATATTATAATACCAATACAGATAAATATCAACGAATGAAGGCTGATCCTAAGCTCTTCTCCATCTATGCAGCAGAACTTCAACAAGCATTGGAGAAATCCGATAATCATACGCTGAATTTTAAGCCATTAGCATTGGATTATCCGTTGGTCGTTTATACAAATTATCCACAAGGGAAACGTACTATACAAAATGTATTGATTACTGATCATTACATCTATACAGAAGACGCTGTACCGCAGGAATGGTCCATCACATCAGATACACTAACTATACTTGGATATAATTGCCACAAAGCAACGTGCAATTATAGAGGTAGAAAGTATGAGGCATGGTTCACTATTGACATTCCAATAGACAAAGGACCTTGGAAATTTTTAGGCTTACCGGGATTAATATTGAAAGTTCAAGACTCTAAACAGCATTATATCTTTGAATTGCAGTCTATAAAGTCAGAGACAAAACCTATTGAATATATAGAATACAAAGGAAGAAAGTATACTATAATCGATAGAAAGAAACTCCTGAAGATGGAAGCTAAAATGAATAATATGGGGGTAGAAAGATATACTCAAATGAGTGTGTCGGGTGACGTTTCTAAAACACCTTTGAACAAAAATGAACATAATTATGACTTACTTGAAAAGGACTATAGATAATTATAAAGATTTGGTGTTACAGTTATATCCCTCTTGCCATATTGTAAAAGGTTATACAAGATCTGCTATTTATGATACAGAAAAGCATCAAATAACATTAATAACAAATAATGTAGCCAATGCATTATACAACATCTGTGGGCTTACCAACAAAGAAATATTTAGTTCTGGTTTGAGTAATGAAAAAGAAATTCTACATTCAATTATTAGCAAATTATTAAAAAAAGAGATTATTTTTTTTTCTACTCAAAAGGAATTTCATTTTCTTCCCACAACGCAATTAGATAATAATAAATCAATAGAATCTCTTATATTGGATTTCACATCACTATTTGAATATGATATAGAGCAAACTTTAAGAAAATTTTCAAGTAATTCTCCTAGTGTAATTCAGATTAGATTTTTCTATAGAATTCAACTAAATGAATTAAATTATATTCTCGAAACGATACACCGACATTTAGATGTTAAGGCAATCGAGATTATTCTTCCTAATGAAGTGTTAAACGATACGAAGTTGGCAAACATTATAGATGAAAATCATAATATAACACATGTTATTTTGTGGGGAGGTTCAACTTATGAAAATTCAAGATATAAGCAATGTGTTATAGAACGATTTACTCAAAGCTTAGATATTTTAAATTCATGTGGCTTTGTTGCAAAAGAATTATTTATTTGTAACCATAAGTTTTATCATGATGCATTAAGATTCAATACCTGTCTGTATAAAAAATGTGCAATTGATAGTAAAGGATTTTTACGAAATTGTCCATATATGCCTCATAGTTATGGTCATGTTGATAACTTAAGCGAAAAAGAATTGCTAAATATTCTAGAAAGTAATAAATATCAAGGTATTGGTTTTGTTAAAAAAGATAATATAAAGGACTGTTGCATATGTGAATTCAGATATGCGTGTTTTGATTGTAGGGCTTTTACACAAGATAATAACCTTTACTCTAAACCCCTCAAATGTAATTATAATCCCTATACAGGAGTTTGGATAGAAATAAAGTAGTATGGAAATGAAAAGATTAACCTTCTTGATGATTTTATTCATAACCTGCATTTATAACATGGAGGCTCAAGAGATAGGCGTAATCAGCGGCACTGTGATGGATTTAAATCTTCCTATTGATGGGGCAACTGTACTTATCACTTCGGCAAACGAAAAGGATATCATCAGTTATGCGATTACAGATAAAAACGGAGCTTTCCTATTAAAGAACATAGACTTTTCTCGCGCTAAAGTACTGACAGTTAAGAAAGTTGGCTATGAAGCACAATCGGTACAATTAAACAATGAACAAGACAAATATGATTTTTATTTGAATCCCAAAACAGTGGACCTCAAAGAAGTCGTAGTGAAGGGAACGAAAATCAGAGCCTCTCAAGACACATTGACTTATCTTACTTCTGCCTTTGCACAAAAGAACGATATTACAATAGGCGATGTTCTTAAGAGAATGCCTGGTATTGAAGTTTCAAACAATGGACATGTTAAATACCAAGGGCGGGAAGTGAAAGATTTCTATGTTGATGGATCTGATATTATGGGGAGTCGTTATAATATGGCTATCAACAGCATCAAGCATACCGATGTGGGGAGCGTAGAAGTCATGGAAAATCATCAATCTATCAAGATGTTTGAAGATTTACTACATTCGGGTGATGTTGCTCTCAACGTTAAATTGAAAGAAAAAGCAAGAAACAAATGGGTGGGAATATTGGAAGCTGGTGCGGGAGGAACTCCTTTTAGATGGAATCTTGATGCAAATACGATGCGCTTCAGTGAAAAATTTCAATCATTGAATACTTTCAAGAGCAATAATATCGGTAATAGTCTTTCTTCTTCGATTTCTAGCTCTTCATTTTTGTCGCAAGACGATGAATGGAGTACAGGTTTTGCCGTTATTCCCACTAAATATTCTTCTTTGGATATTATGGGAGAAAACAGGACTTTGTTTAATAAATCTCACTTGCTCAATCTCAATTCTCAATTTAGGATTGGTAAAGACATAACTATTACACCACAAATTGAAGTTTCTCGCGCACAATTCAAAAGAAATTCTTACGAGCAACAAACTTTCTTTCTTGACTCAAACACATGGGAAGTGGTGAAAGATGAAAATGGGAAGTGGAATGAATGGACAGCAACTCCATCGGTACGCATTGAAGCCAATACTAAAAAATATTACTTAAACAACACGCTGACTGGCAGCTTCACGAAATATTCTAATGAACTTGTTGAGATAGGTACGCATTCAAATAAAAATATGTCTTCCGAGCATCGAATATTAGGGAAAAGCAAACTCGACTTAATGTTAAGGATTGGGAAACAAACTATAGGTTTTCATTCGTACTTGACATTAGGACGAATCCCACAGTCACTTAACATAGACAAGGAGGGACACATTCTGAATGAACATATCAGAAGTTGCTTTGTCTTTGCCCAAAATTCAGCACAGCAGACATTTACTATCCATAATTTAACTTTGGGATGGGAAGGAGGCTTTACCGTTGCACACCATACGCTAAAAAGCAATCTTACAGGATTAACATTACAAAATTACAACGATAATCAAGAGAACAACAACGAATATGATGCAGAGATGTTCTTTTTAATCCCCTCATTATCGCTAAAGTTTAAAACATTGAAATTCTCTTTGTCATCGCCTATTTATCATGATTATAACGTCGCTAATGATAGACTTGACACCATGGAAATGAAATACAGCAAATGGAAGGCGGGGGCATCTCTATCAGCACAATGGGTACTGAGCAAGCAATGGGAGATTTCTGGTAATATCTCATACAAACCTGTACAAGAAATTCCCTATAATCTATTCAATAGACCTATTATGGCTACTTATCCTTTCCTTCAAATTGGAACTCCTTTATATAATGAAGCCAAGAATACCAATGCAAGAATATCCTTACGATATAAAAATATTTTCTCTGGCATATTCGGGAATGTTAGTTATATGTTTCAAAAAGTATGCAGCAATTTAACGCTTACGCAGAATTTTGAACAGAACTATATGGTTTATGGATCTACATTCTTACCTCAAAACTCTTACATCAGAACATTGACAGGTAGCGTGAGCTATATGATAGACCCCATCAAAGGGGGAATTACCCTAAAAGGCATTCACACCTCATCGTTTTATCATTTTCTCCAAAATAATATACTCAATTCGCCCAATATAACGAATACGCAGTTTTCATTGCTATTCTTTGCAACTCTTTTCAGAAATATCAACTTAAATTATATTGCTTCTCTATCGCTACTTCATCACGAGCAGCAGAACATCAGTGAAGAATCAAACAAACAATTTAACCAACAGTTGTCTGTCGGAGTTTCGTTGAACAAAAATGTTAACATAGAATTGGTAGCTGATCATCACTATAAGAAAATTGGCGAAAACAGTAAACAGATTTGTTTAATGGACGCCATATTACATTGGAACTTGTCGTCTGTGTGGAAATTAAAATTATCAGCAACTAACCTACTGAATAATAAGGAATTTATCAATACGATCTATTCCCCTACGTCAGTACTCAATCAACGATACGAATTAAGACCTCTAACAGTATTTTTTTCAGTAGTAACAGCATTTTAATTTTTATGATACAAAATATTTATAAGTTTCACCTCATTAGACAAACAGATTCTATGGATTGTGGTGCAGCATGCTTAGCTATGATTATTAATTATTATGGTAGAAAAATAAGACAGGATGCAATATATTATAATTTAAGTAAAGATGGAATTTCTCTATTAGGAATAAGTAAAGTTGCCGAATTTTATAACATTAAAACAATTGGAGGGTTAATAAATTTTCATTCGTTATCAGAAAAAGCGAAGCTGCCTTGTATTGTCCACTGGAATCAGAATCACTTTGTTGTTGTATATAAAATAAAAAAGCACAAGAAAGGAAAATATACTGTCTATGTCGCAGACCCGGGCAAGGGATTTGTAACCTATACGAAAGAGGAGTTCTGCGAGCATTGGGTAAGCACCAAGACCAATGGCGAGGAGAAAGGTATTGCCCTGCTCCTCGAACCGACGGAACAATTCTACGTACAAAAGACTGAGGAGACTATCCCCACGCATAACCGGGTGAAGTTTCTTTGGAGCTATCTCAAAAAATACAAGCGTTTTTTCACGCAGTTGATACTTGGCTTGTTGCTCGGCTCGCTGCTGCAACTCATTTTCCCGTTTCTCACGCAGGCCATCGTAGACACGGGTATCGGGGGAAAGGACATCGGGTTTGTGTGGCTGGTGCTGCTGGCTGAGATGATGCTCCTCTTTAGCCGTACCGCCATTGACTTTATCCGCTCGAAGATACTCCTGCACATCTCCACCCGTATCAATATCTCGCTCATCTCAGACTTCTTCATCAAGCTGATGAAACTACCGATGAAGTTCTTCGATACCAA
>FLRS01010483.1_pt1 | contig 10888 bp, 10 predicted proteins | sample 1497251 | NCBI WGS metagenome assembly FLRS01 (sample SAMEA4031765, study PRJEB14383) | metagenome | biome: human; feature: oral; material: saliva | place: Philippines | collected 2014
ATACAAGCAGTTACAAAAGCAAAAATAAAAGATGCCCTTTTACCATTCAAAAGGGCATCTTTTACAGTTCAAAAGGGCGTCTTTTACATCACAAAAGGGCATCTTTTAGAATGCAAAAGACCATCTTTCAAATTCGATGTATGAAAGAACACGACATTATTCGTTGAAAAAGAGTCTCTGTTATAACAGCAAAAAAGAAAAAGAGCACACGATTAGCCCCTACCCTATTTACCGTCTTTCTTTTCTGGAGCTACCACGTCATCAATGCTGACAAGCTTATAACGGCAAGGTCCTAGTTCGTTCTGCCAATCCTCCAACTTAATAGATGGATCGTATTCTACACTCACCGTAAGCACGTAAGTGTTCTCTTCTTTATATTGAGTGTCAAATCCTTCTATCGAATTCAACAACAACAAGGCACCACCTGCCGTACGTGCAAAGTACTTATGGTCACCTTTTCCCTTCTTATTAGGAAAGATTGACAGCTTCAACGTAAACCCCGTCTGACTTTCACTACTTATGATCTTATTCAGACTGTAGGTACTTGGTGAGACTTTACCATCACGTACTTCAAAATTTTCACGCAATTCCACTTCGTATGTCTTCCCCTCCTGATAGACTTCATCTAATCCTGGAATGGATGCAGGACCATAAGCGAAATCACCATCTCCCAGAAGAAACACATAACGTAACCCATCTTTTGATGCCTTTTTGTCTCCTGCAGCAAACTTACCCTTATAAGCTGCCACCGTCAAACGTTGGATAGCATAACCTTCATGCACATCATCTTCCTTGCTGCAAGAGGAAAATAAACATGAACATACAAACATTAAGAGCAGGAGAAAAAAAACTTTCATACAAAGGAAAGACTGAAAAATCTTTTTGCTTTTCATTGTTTTGTCTCATTATTAGTTTACAACTGCACAAAAATAAAATAAATTCCGTAAACTAACAAATAAAAAATTAGAAAACGAAAGGAATCATACGAATAACTCCTTCATAACCTGAAAACTCTTCAGCTCAGGCATATCGGGAACATGAATACAATAATATCGCAAAACAGTATCAGCAATTCGATTGCGTTCGTGATGGGATAAGCGGAACAAATGCATATTCTCATAGTCCATTCGCATCAAAAGACCGATTCCAGAAGCCTCTGAAGGTAAGAGGTAATCAGGATGTAATGGTGCCCGATCACAGAAAGACGCATTGCGGAGATCGAACCATGATCCTTCATGATAAGCATCTAAATTAGGGAAGAAACCAATAAATCGACTCAGCCTCATCATGAAAACAAGATGGAAATTAGCATAATTATGTTCCACTTCATCCAACCATTGCATACTACTCAACACATAATTATATAAGTGAACATTCTGTTGCTCACCCCGCGTAACATAATAAAGGAATTCTGAAAGGAACAGAAGAATAGCTGATTTCACAGGATCGAAAGGAATAGAAGTATAAGGATGCTGAATACGAACCTCCTTTATATGCTGTAAAGAAACACGTTGCCGATAATCAAACTCCAACTCAAGCAAAGTAAGAGGTTGGAAATATTGTTTCTTTATTTTACCTTTAGCAGTCTTAGGAATACGTACAATAAAGGATATACGCCCCTCCTGCTCAGTAAACATGTCAATAATCAATGACGATTCACCGAACTTCAAAGTACGCAAAACTATAGCTTTCGATTGCAGAATCATACTAAATACAATTGCAAATGTACAAAAATACAATGTTTTAGAGAAATTATTTCTTCAAAAGTTTGGGAGATTAAAATAAATAGAGTACCTTTGCACCCGCAATTTGACCACGGTCCCTTCGTCTATCGGTTAGGACGAGAGATTTTCATTCTCTAAAGAGCAGTTCGACTCTGCTAGGGACTACAAGTAAAATAAAAGAAGAAAACAAAGATGGCAAATCACAAATCATCATTGAAAAGAATCCGTCAGGACAAAGTCAAGACGTTACACAACAGATATTATGCAAAAACTATGCGTAACGCTGTTCGCAAGTTGCGCAACATGACGGACAAGGAAGAAGCTACAAAGCTCTATCCTACCGTACAGAAGATGTTGGACAAGTTGGCTAAAACCAACATCATCCACCAGAATAAGGCAGCTAACTTGAAGTCTGCCCTCTGCAAGCACGTTGCAGCTCTGGGATAAAAAGAAATCAATTCAGTCATAGCTGAGACACATAGGAAAGTCACAGTCCACACGGACTGTGGCTTTTTGCGTGTCATAGGTTTCACAAATAGTATTTTTTACAACTATTTATTTCTACATTTAAAGGAAAAATTGTATCTTTGCATAAAAGAAATTGCATAAGGCAAATTAAACAAGTATGCTTTACTTTGCCCTCGTTTGCACTATTTTTGCATAACAAAAGAACAATCTAACAAAGATGGCAGAAAATCAAGAAAACGAGAGTAACTACTCCGCCAGTAATATTCAGGTCCTCGAAGGCTTGGAGGCAGTGCGCAAGCGTCCTGCCATGTATATTGGCGATATTAGTGAAAAGGGACTTCATCATCTAATTAACGAGACCGTCGACAACTCTATTGACGAGGCGATGGCTGGCTATTGCAAGAATATTGAAGTAACCATCAACGAGGACAACTCTATCACTGTTGAAGATGACGGTCGTGGAATCCCTGTTGATGAACACAAGAAACTACACAAGAGTGCTCTTGAAGTCGTCATGACAGTCCTCCACGCAGGTGGTAAGTTCGACAAAGGTTCGTACAAAGTCAGCGGTGGTCTGCATGGTGTTGGTGTGAGTTGTGTGAACGCACTCTCTACACATATGAAGTCACAAGTATTCCGTGATGGAAAGATTTACCAACAGGAATACGAGAAAGGAAAGCCACTCTATCCCGTAAAGGTCATCGGAGAAACGGACAAGACGGGTACTCGCCAGCAATTCTGGCCTGATGGAGACATCTTTACCACAACGGTCTTCCAGTGGGGCATCGTCGCTCGACGCATGAGAGAGCTAGCTTATCTCAACGCAGGTATAAAGATTACTCTGACAGACCTACGTCCTGACCCAGAAACAGGTAAGACTCGCACGGAGGTTTTCCATGCTAAAGATGGTCTAAAAGAGTTCGTCCGTTACGTAGATCGCCATCGTCAACATCTATTTGATGATGTTATCTATCTTAAAACAGAGAAACAAGGAATCCCTATCGAGGTTGCTGTGATGTATAATACAGACTATACGGAGAACATACACTCCTATGTTAACAACATCAACACTATTGAAGGAGGTACTCACTTACAAGGTTTCCGCGCAGCATTAACCCGTACATTAAAGGCTTATGCTGACAATGACCCACAGATTTCAAAGCAGATTGAAAAGGCAAAGATAGAGATTACAGGTGAAGACTTCCGTGAGGGACTGACTGCAGTCATCTCTATTAAGGTTGCAGAGCCACAGTTTGAGGGACAGACAAAGACTAAATTGGGAAACTCAGAGGTATCTGGTGCAGTGCAACAAGCTGTAGGAGAAGCGCTGACAGACTACTTAGAAGAGCATCCTAATGAGGCTAAAATGATCTGTAACAAGGTCATTCTTGCAGCAACAGCCCGTGTTGCAGCCCGTAAAGCTCGTGAAAGCGTACAGCGTAAGAACGTAATGAGCGGTGGAGGATTACCTGGAAAGCTAGCCGATTGTTCAAATAAAGACCCGAAAGACTGTGAGATCTTTCTTGTGGAGGGTGACTCTGCAGGTGGTTCAGCCAAGCAAGGTCGTGACCGTTACACACAAGCTATCCTCCCACTTCGTGGTAAAATCCTAAACGTAGAGAAGGTTCAACGCCACCGTGTGTTCGAGGCTGAGTCTGTAATGAACATTATTCAGTCCATTGGTGTACGCTTTGGTGTTGAAGAAAGTGAGGGTGAATTTGAGGCTAATATTGATAAACTGCGCTATGACAAGATTATCATCATGACCGATGCCGACGTCGATGGTTCTCACATCGACACACTTATCATGACACTTTTCTATCGTTATATGCCAAAGGTTATCGAACAAGGACACCTCTATATCGCTACCCCACCACTCTATAAGTGTACATTCAAGAAGGTAAGTGAATACTGTTACACAGAGCAACAGCGTCAAGCTTTCCTTGATAAGTATGGAAATGGAACGGAAGATGGCAAGACAATCCACACACAACGCTATAAAGGTCTTGGTGAAATGAACCCAGAACAGTTGTGGGAAACGACTATGGACCCTAAGACTCGCCTTCTAAAGCAGGTTACTATAGAGAATGCTGCAGATGCAGATGAGATCTTCTCTATGCTTATGGGTGATGACGTAGAGCCTCGTCGTGACTTCATTGAGAAGAATGCAACCTATGCTAACATTGATGCATAGAGCAGAATGCGGATGGAAAGCATATTTTCATAGAAACAAATAACAATAAGATATCAAAAAGAAGATCCCCTCCTCATGAAACAAGGAGGGGATTTTTTATTCCTTTTGGGGAACTTTCTACAATTAATACACTAACTTTTCTTACCTAACTAATGAAACAATTTCTACTTTTTGTCACCCTTTTAGGGCTTACATCCACCATAAACGCACAACAACAATCCATGCTTTTATGGTACGATCACCCTGCACAATTCTTCGAAGAGAGCTTACCTATGGGCAATGGAAAGCTCGGTGCTCTCGTATATGGTGGTACTAAGAATGATACTATCTACCTAAATGATATAACATACTGGACAGGAAAGCCCGTCAACCCCAATGAAGGAACAGGAAAATCAGTATGGATTCCACGAATCAGAGAGGCGCTTTTCGCAGAAGACTATCGTCTTGCAGACTCTTTACAGCATTATGTACAAGGTGAACAGTCAGCATCTTACCAGCCATTAGCGACCTTTAACCTCATAAACCTTACTCTGGGAGCTATACAGAACTATCGTAGAGAACTTAATATAGACAGTGCTATGGCGCATGTCAGCTACCAACAAGATGGCGTAACATATAAAAAAGAGTATTTTGTCAGCCAATCAGATAGCTTGATAGCCATACGTATCACTGCAGACAAGCCCGGAAAAGTAAACTTTAAGATAAGTCTTACGGCTCAAGTACCACATAAAACAAAGGCGTCTGACGGACAATTGACAATGATTGGACATGCAACTGGCAAGGAAAACGAGACTATCCATGCCTGCACCATTGTACGTTTAACCCATAAGGAAGGGCAAGACAGCCACACAGACAGCACCCTTACAGTAGAAAATGCAGACGAAGCAACCCTCTACATCGTCAATGCTACGAGCTTCAATGGCTTCAACAAACATCCAGTCGATGATGGTGCAGATTACATGAACAATGCTATTGATGCAGCATGGCACACGAAAAACTTCACATATAACGAATTCAAACAACGCCATATCAATGCTTATCAACAGCTATACCAACGTCTGAACCTTCAATTAGGACATGATAAGTACGACAATAACATACCAACCGACGAATTACTAAAGAAGTATTCTACACCACATACACCCCTATCAGTAGCTGCACAACGCTATCTTGAGACCTTATACTTCCAATTTGGACGTTATCTTCTGCTCTCTTGCTCTCGCACACCTGGTGTTCCTGCCAACCTACAAGGGCTCTGGACACCCTATCTTTTCTCTCCTTGGCGTGGTAATTACACCATGAACATCAACTTAGAAGAGAACTATTGGCCAGCAAACAGTACCAATATCAGTGAGACTATACAACCTCTCTTCAGCTTCTTAAAGGGCTTAGCGGCAAACGGAAAGTACACTGCACACAACTTCTATGGGGTGAATGAGGGATGGTGTGCGTCCCATAACAGTGATATATGGTGCAAGACAGCTCCAGTAGGAGAAGGAAAAGAGAGCCCGGAATGGGCAAACTGGAACCTCGGTGGAGCCTGGTTAGTAAATACTCTTTGGGATTATTACCTCTACACACAGGACTTTCAGATGCTAAAAAGCACAATCTATCCACTTATGGAGGGTGCTTCTCGCTTCTGCAAGCAATGGTTAATAGAAAATCCTAAGCATCCAGGAGAACTAATTACAGCACCAAGTACGACCCCAGAAAACGAATATCTCACAGATAAAGGCTACCATGGAACTACCTGTTACGGAGGAACTGCCGACTTAGCCATCATCCGTGAGCTGTTTGAAAACACCCAACAAGCACGTAGAATACTAAACATAAAGCCTGATAAACAACTCAATAACACCTTAAAAAGACTACATCCCTACACCATTGGTGCTGAAGGAGATCTCAATGAGTGGTATTATGACTGGAAAGACTATGACCCTCAACATCGACACCAGTCTCATCTCATCGGACTTTATCCAGGAATGCACCTGCAAAGGCATGCTATTCAGACTAAAGATTCAAGTCTTTTAAAAGCTGCTAAGCAGACTTTAATACAAAAAGGAGATGAAAGTACAGGATGGAGCACAGGTTGGCGCATCAATCTTTGGGCGCGATTAGGGGACGGAAAGCATGCTTACGAAATTTATCACAGACTTCTCAGCTATGTATCTCCAGAAGAATACCATGGACCTGACGCCGTTCACCGTGGCGGAACCTATCCGAATCTCTTCGATGCCCACCCTCCTTTCCAGATTGATGGGAACTTTGGAGGCACAGCAGGAGTATGTGAAATGCTGGTACAAAGCACCTTAGAGATCGTAAACAACAAACCTGTCTATTACATTCATCTGCTTCCAGCCTTGCCTCATGTATGGAAAGATGGCGAAATAAAGGGTTTAAAGACACGTGGAGGATTAACTATTGACATGCAATGGTACGACCATCAAGTATACGCTTTACACATCAAAGCTGATGCAGATGTAACCATAAACCTCCATTATAACTGCAAAACAGACTCTGTCAGGAGATTAAAGAAAGGAGAAAAAATGTTCTTCAGAGCCATTGATGGAGCCTTATAATGTTCTTTTCTTCTACAAAAGAAGAACGAAAAAAAGAAATAAATACGTATATTTGCAGGCAAAAACGAAGAAATAATGAACAAGAATATTAAGCTTGCAGAGGTAAATGTGGCACATGCAAAGCATGTTTACCCTGAAGGAAAGTACATAGATAATGACTTGATACTCTTTGAGGACATCGCCAAAGTGCCTCTTCCTTCAAGTTCTTCACGTATGAAGAGCCTCTTCCTCGCCCTTTGCACCAGTGGCAAAGCACGCTACACCGTTGACACAAAGCAACATGAAGTCAGTGAAGGAGACGTTATCATCATCAGTGAAGGACAAGTGGTAGGCGATTATCTACTATCACCTGACTGTAAGGGTATCGCCCTTATCATGTCCTATGACTTCTTTCACAACACTGTAAGCGGTATTCATGAGCTGTCAGCTCTTTTCCTTTTTGCACGTACTCATCCTGTTTTCCATCTTGATGCACAACAAAGCAAAGATCTACAGAATGATATTGCACACATCAAACAGAAGATAATAGATGTCAATCACCGCTTTCGACGGGAATTAGTGATGACAATGCTGAAGGCTCTCATCTATGATATGAGTAACATCATCTACCGTTTCCAGCAATTAGAAACCGAAGGACAGACACGTGCAGAGGTCATTTTCAGAGAATTCATACAAGCTGTTGAGAAGAATTTCCATACAGAACGACGCGTAAGCTGGTATGCTAAACAACTCTGTATCACATCAAAATACCTTTCAGAGACCATCCGCAGCATCAGCAAACGTACACCGAGCGACTGGATTGACTTCTATGTAACACGCGAATTATGCGTAATGTTGAAGAACAGTACGCTAAGTATCAAGCAAATTGCAGATGAAATGCATTTTGCCAATCAAAGTTTCATGGGGAAATACTTCAAAGAACATGTGGGAATGAGCCCTACTCAATTCAGAAGAAGTTGACAGACAGATGATCAAAAGAGCTCATAACTCATAGGGGGAGTTACCTGCTGACATGCGGATAACTACTGTTCTTCAGTCTGGTCACCCATCAACTGGTCAGCGACTTCACACAATTCATCATACCATTCCTTACCAAATCGACGTGTAAGGGGGTCTTTTAGGAATTTATAAAGGGGAAGATTCAGTTCTTCTCCTTTTTTTCTTGCATCTGAACAGATACGCCAATGGTGATAATTGATACCACATGTGCCATTACCAAAGTCCTTTACACGAATCGGATATAAGGAACATGAGATGGGTTTAACGAACCCTGTCTTGCCATTTCGGTATGATCGTTCCAAAGCACATAGGCAACAACCATTCTCATAACACGTGAAAACACAGTCCTTACCACCAACAATACTCGTTACCAAGTCACCTTCTACATCCGTATAAGCAACACCTTGCTTATCAATAACAGCTTGGGCTGAAGCTGAAAGATCACTCCAGACGGTATCCAAGGTATTCTCTATCTCCATTGTTTCATCCATAGTCAGAGGCGCACCAGCGTCACCTTCTATGCAACACTGCCCATGACACTTATCCAGATCACAACAGAATTTCACCGTCAGAATATCTGGTGAGACCAAAACATTGCCCACCATAAATATGTGATCATACACGTTTCCCATCTCCTTTTCGCTAAATTATTTCATAACCAACAACACATCACCTTTTTACCATTCAATAGGCTGTATACCATGCGTCGTTAAGTAAGCATTACAACGCGAGAATTGATGTTGTCCGAACCACCCACCACGATTGGCTGATAGCGGTGAAGGATGCACACTCTCAAGCACACAATGCCGTTGTTGGTCAATCAATGCCTTCTTACTACGTGCAAATCCACCCCAAAGCATAAACACTAAGTTCTCACGACCATCACTCAAAGCCTTGATAGCAGCATCCGTGAAGGTGCCCCACCCTAGCCGTTGATGACTGTTTGCAGCATGTGCACGAACAGTAAGCGTAGCATTGAGCAGGAGGACTCCTTGCTCCGCCCATCGTGTAAGGTCGCCAGATCGACTTACAGGCTTACCCAAATCGTCTGCTATCTCCTTATATATGTTCACCAAAGATGGTGGAATCTGCACACCATCTGGTACGGAGAAGCTAAGTCCCATAGCCTGACCAGGCTCATGATAAGGGTCCTGACCGATAATAACAACCTTGACCTTTTCAAAAGGACATAAGTTGAAAGCATTGAATATCAACCTTCCAGGAGGATAACAAGGAAACTTTTGATATTCCTGCCTTACCTGTTCGCACAGCTGATGGAAGTAAGGTTTATCAAACTCGGCACCTAACCGTTGCTCCCATGATGGTTCAATCTTTACACTCATAGTGGAATTATTTATTGCAAAAGTACGACAAAGTTCTGATAACAACAAAAAAGTCGTGCCTTTCAGCACGACTTTATCTTATCTTAAGTTCTCAATTACTGCTCGCTTAACTTTCTTATTTTCTTCTTATACTTCATAGCTTTCTCCGCATCCTTTAGTGCCTGCCTCTTCACCTTCTCATTCTTTCGGGCATTTTGATAACTTGTTTTAGCCTGTTTATATGCCTTCTCTGCAGAGTTTAAAGAAGCTTTTGCATCCGCTGTACGTGCCTTTGCATGCTTATACTCTACCTTTGCATTGTTAATACGGTTCTGCAACTGTGCCTTTGACATTGCATTATAGTTAAAACTACGGTTATCTTGTGCGTGTGTTGCACATGCAACAAACGTAAAAACTACGGCTAATAACAATACAATCTTACTTAACTTCATAATTTTACTTATTAAAAATTAGACCTTAAAACCAACTTTATCCTACAAATAGGAAATCTTATGAGCACAAAATTAATAAGAAAAGTACACTAAATCATAGAAATAAGGTATAAAGATATGTTTTTTTAAACTTATTAACCATCCTAATTCAAATCTCTAATAGATGCCCATGTAACTATCAAACTTACGTGTTCTTTACACCTTATGGTTCTTTTAACATGAAATTAAATAGATTCTATGAAGGTAAAACCAACATTTAAAATCATGAAGAGTACAATAAAAGGTTGATAACAACAATAAAGTCGTACCTTTCAGCACGACTTTATATATCTCAAATAAAGGTTTACTTCTGATTTGCCTTGCATTGTTTCTTGCAGAGTCTTCTCTCTTTTCTAGCTTTTTCCCAAGCCTTTACCTTAGCTTTATCCTTACGATAAGTGTTTCTTACCTTCTGTTTTACATTGTCATAAGCCTTCACTACTTTCGCTTCTCCAGCATGTAGATCTTTCTTACCAACTGCTTCCGCATGCTTAACGCCGGCCTTAACCTTCCGAGCATCCTTCTTAACCTTTGCTGCAGTTGCCTTCTCAGCATGCTTAACACCAGCTTTTACCTTCTGGGCATCCTTCTTAACTGTTGCTGCAGTTTTCTCCTCAGCATGCTTAACGCCAGCTTTTACCTTCTGAGCATCCTTCTTAACTGTTGCTGCAGTTGCCTTTTCTGCATGCTTAACATCAGCTTTTGCCTTATCAACCAATGTGTCAATACGCGCTTTCAGGGTCTCATGTTTCTTCTCTGTCTTTGTTGTTTGTGCCTGTACACTAAGTGAAGTGAAGGCTGCCATTACTGCTACTGACAATGCAATCTTACGTAATACCATAATCTTTTCTTATTAAATAAATTAAACATTAAATTCTATGTCATCGAAAGAATATCATCTTTCCTAGGCACAAAGATAGCGAAAGTCAAATCTCAAAAGACACAAAAGGCACTGAATATTCGTTCCTTTTAGTTTAATTAAGATTTAAGTCACTACCAAATGAATTATCAACCATTACGTATACTCAATATAGTTACAAAGCAGATGATTCACTTAAAAGTTCAAATAACCCAACCCATAGTTCCAAACTAAGCCAATCAAAACGCACGG
>FLRS01000096.1_pt2 | contig 9777 bp, 8 predicted proteins | sample 1497251 | NCBI WGS metagenome assembly FLRS01 (sample SAMEA4031765, study PRJEB14383) | metagenome | biome: human; feature: oral; material: saliva | place: Philippines | collected 2014
TTCTTTCCTTCAACCTTCTTTGGCTTCTGCTTAGTCCATTGGAAGTCGAAACGATCACCAATAGTCTTTGCTGTACCATCCTGCTTAGAGAGGTTTAACTCGACGAGTTTCTGTGTTTTGTCGCTTGCCTCATGATAAAGACTACTTCTGTCATTGTTTTCAACAACAGGTGTAATGGTTCTGTTATTGCCTTGTGCAGCCTTACCAGGATAGAGGAAGGCAATCTCGCTATTAGTAGTGAGTGCATTCTTAGAAGCGATATCTCCGTCAAAATTACTCTTACCACCTAAATTACTATTTGTTATATAGCTATAGTTGTCGGCTTGAAGACCATCATCGCCTACTACGTAAGCTAAGATATCATCTTGTTTACCCCATTCAGACTTAATCTTATGGTTAGCATCTTCACTCAAAGCACGTGTAGCAGGTTCCTGCTGCAGTGCGTTTGCACCATCAGCAACGAGGCTATAAGTATGGATAGTTGTATTCTCGGCTGTAGAGCTGTCTACATCGTCATGGCAGCTTGTCAGCAAAGGAGCTGCCATAAGAACGCAGGCTACTGGAAATAAGACATTCTTTTTCATCATCTTCATTTCTAATCGTTATAAATTAAATCTTTAGTATTCTTCTTGCATATCAAGGAAATTTTGCTGCGTCTTAGAATGAGCAGCACCACTTGTGAATGGGTTTGGAGCAGATCCATTACCATTGCCGCCTGTTGGGTCACCACCCTCTACAGGGTTTGTTGTTGTCGCACTAATCGTTAAGATGTGTGACTCAGCTTGTACGTTAACGCACGTACAAACTGGCTGAAGATATGCCATCTTCGATGTCGTTACATTACTTTTCATAACTTAATATCGTTTTTTTGTTTCGTCTAAAAATAGTAGTTACTTGTCTTAAATCTACTAATTTCGTAATAACAATCTACCTCTGATTAATTTCAAGGTGCAAAGTTAGTACTTTGTCCTGATATTAACAAATATTTATGCAATAAAGTTGTACAAGACTATTAATACCTGTTCATTATTGATAAATATCAATTGTAGGGGCTAACCTGACTATTACTCGCTGTTTGTCCTTGCTAAATCAGAGGGGAGCAATGGCGCATTAGTAGCAAAAACTATCGTAAGATATTTCGGTGGAGATTAAGATTACTGTTGCTACTATCGCCTTTCATGGCTTATAATCGATTTATTCATACAGAGTTACAGCAGCTATTAAAAATGCAATCGCCCTAAAAATAGAATATAAAGAGTTACTAAGAGCGAAAGAAAAAGCCCTCACAACCACTTTTCTTAGTCGGCTTCATTGCCCATGACAGCTAAACAGGACTGGCTCGGCAAACCCTTGAAAATCATACAGAAAATACCCACGGACAAGAAAGAATATCGTTTACACATATTAAAAAGTTGTAATTATTCTATTGTTTTGTTTATCTTTTTTCGTACCTTTGCAGTCCGTTTTGCTATTTTTAGCATGCTTAGAAATCAAGGAGTGACCCTAAAGCGGATGGGTCAGAAAGGATAAAAGGTAGTTAAGCAACAGGTGGTTGCGCTTACTATAAATGTACGATTAAATTTTAATACGATATTATTATGTTTCAAAAAAACGAAGACGCTCAGATGTGTGGAGTATCAGCAAACCGAAGTAAGAAGTATGTTACACCGTGTATAAGCATCATTGCTGTTGAGACAGCAACTTTATTAGCGGGTTCAGGACCAGATGCAAGTATTGAGGATATTAACTATGGCGGAAGTTTGACGGACGAAATAGACGATCAATAATCCTCATGCAGCACACAAGAACGTACGCTGACAGGTGATTTTAATAACGAGTAAGACTATTATAACAATACTTAGAAAGAGATAAACAATGTCCATAAAAGTTTTTTCAATGGCTATCTTGGCCTCATTGCTATGCCTATCGTGTAGCGAAACAAACGTAGACTACGATTCAAACACAGGTACTACTTCTTCTACGGGAGCTGTAAAGACATACGACGTAGACATTGAAGCAAGCACTGACAATCCCGAAAACCAAGCGCAGACAAGGGCTGATATGCCTTTCAAAATCAGCGAGGAGAATATTAGTGGGAAGACTGTGTTATATCCAAAACTGAATATTACACAGCAGACAATGCCTTCGGTGGTCGTGCTTTATAACAAGAATGGTGGCAGAAAAGAAGTTGTAGAAGCCAACTGGTCGGTAACAAAAGAAGGTTCCGACGTGAAGTTCCATCTTAACCAATTGTCTACTACGAGCAATCTGGCAAGTGGCGATTGGTATATCATGGCCTTTATGGGCGGTGGAGAGAAGAAAGGTGACGACTTAGAAGTGAATACCGAGACTACTATCAACGTGATAGAAAAGGGTAAGGAGTTTACAACTTCGTGTCCTTTCGCAACTACTTGGCGCCGCATCGTTAAGCAGGGAAGTAAGTTGAAGCTCTATAATGAGAGCAAGAAGATGGTCTTCAAGCCACAGGGAGTATTCCTCGTTCTGTCGTTGGAAAGCCGTATGACCCTTCCTACAAAGATTAACCGTAACATCACGATGGAAAGTAATGCTTTCTGTGCTTCAGGTGAATATAAATTCAATATTGACAGAAATAACGTTTCTGACGATGCCGACAAGGCTGCCTCTTACTGGGAGCCAAACAGTGCGAATGCTATCAGCCGCAGCTCAAGCATTTACGAGAAGTACAACGCAAGGCACTATACTACCAACATCACGCTCAAGTACGACGAGACTAAGAACGACGGAACACTGCGCAATGGTCAGAGTGACCTCAACAGTCACATCTACTTCAACAGCTATGACAAGTCAACGGGTACTAACACACCAAACACCAGGACAAGCCGTGGCTTCCTCCTGTGCCTGATGCCTGTCGACTATAAGAAGACAAGTGATTATCCTGGTGGTATCGTAAACGAGACACTGCTCTTCGGAGATGTTGAAGTGGCAGATGCAAACAGAACAAACTTCACATACGATAAGAATACATATACGAAAAGTCCAAGCACCTGGCGTCCATATATGGGCCGCAGATATCTCTTAGGCAGCTTCAGTGATGAACTTGCAAAGGGTTCCAGCTATAATATGACGCTGAGAATCATCCGCCCAACCCTGTTTGTTGAGCGCTTATGGGCCTACAGACAAGGTAGTGAGCTGCAGAAGAAGCAAAGAGAAGAGGCTGAGCAAATTGCCGAGGGTAAAAGGGCTGACAACTACTACCCTTCTCTGAACAGCGGTAATTATAGATTAACAAAGTTCTCGGAGTTTACTCCTATATTCAATAACCCGAAGCTTCAGCTTGATCAAGGCAAAGGATTTAACGGGGGGAATGCAATGAATATTGGACCAGAATATGGATATATATTGACGATGGGAAATAATGGTGCTTTTGCAGACCTGAATGGAAAGCAAAAGAAGTTCGACAACTGGTTCTGTACTGTATCGGGAAGTCGGGTTATATATGGCATTATGTGCTTCAAGCCATTTGGTAACCGTGACGCAACCTCTACAAACAACTACAAAGTAGCTGTCAGGATGACCTTCCCGAATCCTCGGGCCACATCAGGTGTTGCAAAGGTAGAAACCTATTATTTGGGCCCGAACTATAATCTCTCTCTCAACGTAGCAGGCTATTACCTGTGCCACGATGAGTTCTGGAAGAGGCTGGACAGCAGGGATATCATCACACGAGAGTTCCCACTGGACACTTACTGGCTTAACGACAAGGACATCATTGACCCAACATACGAGCCAAAGCCACTCATTACCAAATTCACTACTGATGGCGTCTCACAAGATAAGCTAAAAGTAACAGGCAGACGTCCTACATACTATTTCATCCCTTGGCTGAGAAAGCCAGCTTGGTAATAGCAGGAACTGATAACTGATAACAATATATTTACAAAGAGCGGCTCAATGAGTCGCTCTTTTGTTTGTAACTTTATACACTATGGTCCTGCCAATGGTGGATATTGGGGTATTGCACCAGCACAGTGGTGGATATCACAGCGCGCAGTGACCTTAGATGGGAATAGAAATATTACCAATTATAATGCTGGTAACACTACTTCTCAGTTTGCAAATGCACCAAAACAGATAAAAGAGGATGTCGACCTCTTCCGCTATGGACATATTAAAGAGGCATTGGATTTGACCAATGGAGATATCTTTAAGTATAGCATTGCTAACAAGAAACTTTGGTATCCTGCCAATAACTATGGCTCATATACCGATTGGGATCTGATGGGGAAAGGTGTAACACGTGGTGATATTGCATGGTATTATACAAAGGACAAGCACCAACGCTATCGTATGCCAACTGGTAGCGAGATAAATAAGCTCTACAAGGAGGCACGTGCCATCCCTGCTTATTGCTACACAGATAAGGGTACTAAGGTTTATGGTGCTTACTTCACAACCAGTACCAGTGGCGGCTATCATCGTTTCCCTGCAAAACGTTTTGTAAGGTCAATAGATAACTACACCAATGTAACTGCACTTGTACAAGCTAACAAGGGATTGTTCTTGCCATATACAGGATTACGCCTTCCTAATCATGCGGAAGTAGGTATGCGTGATGTATCTAATGATCAAAACGCATACGGACAATACATGACCTCTGATGAGAGCCATGAAAGAGGTGGTAAGTCTGGAAAAGAATCATACGATTTCTACTTTGGTGCTGCTGAATGGAATGCCAATGATCTTGCTCCTAAATCACAAGCTAAGGCTATCCGCCCAGTTTGGGATTCTGGTGATGGTACCAGTGATAATCCTACATTAGACGAAGATTATCTCAATCTACGCAAATCGATAGGTCTTAAATAAGGAAACATGCCTAAGGCACTGCCAATGGTCATGCTTAATTAATTTGGTTGTGAGCTCGGTTTCTTACCGAGCTCATTTCTTTTTCTTTATCTTTTCTATCATGTTATACTTGCAAACCTTTATGTTAAACAAACACTCTGTTCTACTATAAAACAAAAGAAGAATGACCTAATGACTGCTTCAGAATATAGTTAATAAGATAATTTTAGGCCTTTTTTCGCTATGCAACCCTACAATTTTAATAAATATAGTGCTTTTTCAAAAATATTAATTAACTTTGTCTACGAATTTAAGGTTGTCTGACGGCATATCTATGGACTATCTGCAGACCTCCCTTCCCTATCGTTCTTACAGCTTATTTGACAATAAACACTTAAAATATAACGTAATGAGAAAGAAGAATTATACAAGCCCTTTTTGTGAAGTTTACCCTTTGAACGAAGAAGGTGCACTGTTGGGTAATACAAATAATAATAATAGCACGACAAGTAGTACTGACAATAACCAACCTCCGACGTTGCGCGTTGATAATGAAAGTGGCAAAGAGATTGAGAATGAAGACGATATCTTATAAGGGCTTAAGAAGGATTCTGCCATGTTGGATAACGACACTATTATGCATCATCACCCTTAGAAAGACTTATTAGTGCCCCCGATTCCATGTGGCATAACGGGACGGTTCTGCATTAGGTTACGACAGACTCGCCTCGATTGTAGCCTAATGACTCACGGTATTAATCATGTGCCTGCTTGAGAAAGGATAATTACGCCCTACTTATCAATTCTCACTATTATTAGCGTAACCACTCAAGAAACGACTATTATCACTACTCCCACGTACTAAGACCATATTTACAGCATGATTAAAGATCACCGTTTCCAATCTAAAGACAGGTAAATTATGCTGTACAACAAAACCTTCTGCAACATTTTGTTGCCTTAACTATTATCTTAACAATTAACCCAGAACCATACACGACATAGCCTAAAGAGAAGTGTAACAGAATGTTATCTTTTCACTAAAAGTATGTTAACTTTATTATATTTACCAAATTTCTATTCTTCTCTGATACTTTTATCATACCTTTGTGCCGCATTACTAAATTAAAGATCACGTAAAGTATAATCAAGAATCAGTTTATGTCACTTTGAAATATTAATGTTTTAAACTAAAAACGATACACTTTAAGAAATCAATTCATCTATCAAAAAAATAAGATTAAATTACTCAATTAAAATGAAAAAAGATTATGTGAAGCCATGCAGTTCATGTATAGCCATGGCTGCTGAGCAGGTTATGTTGGCTGGAAGTGATAAAGGTCTTCGTATTACAAACGAAAACTTTGAGAGGGCGGATCCTATCGTACTTGGCCCTTCTACGGCTGGAGGTGGTGCTAAGAAAAACCCATTCGATTATGATGAAGAGTAAATTAAACCATTAAAAAAAAGAAAAACAAATGAATTTCAAGAAGATTTACGGTCTTATCCTTGGTGTCATTGTCGCAGGCTTGACATCATGTTCAAGCGATTTGAATAATGAGGAGAAAGCTCCTGTTAGTCCTAATGAGACAGCGAAGCGTGCGCTGAGCATCTCTACTGGCGATGCAAAAACTCGTTCAGAAGTTAGGATTGATGCTGATAATAAGTGGGTTACTGGTGATAAGTTTATGGCTTATAACCGCACCTTTACAGGCTCTTCTTCTGAGTCTCGTTATGGTATGTTAACTGCAAGTAACGGTGGTACAAGAACAACACTTGATGGTGTGATCGCATGTAAGGATAATGACGAGTTAGGCATTTTCTATCCTGGTACATTCGTTGCAGGATTTGATCAGGGCAAAATGCCAGTAATTATGACTGCAAGTTATATCAATGGTAATAAGGGGCAAGATGGTTCTGTGGAGAACCTAAAGTACTTTGATTATAGCTATGGAAAAGGAAAGGTTACTGTTAATGGTGCTTCTGCATCAGGTAGCGTTGATATGAAAAAGTTGTATTCTGTCTTAGAGTTAGATTTCACAGTCGGCGGTACTAAGCTCACGAATATCAAGAAGCTCGTCCTTTCTAATGTTTATACAGAGGCTGTTTACAATATTCCGAATGATAAGTTAGAAGATTATGAAACAGGTAAGATAGAAGTTAATTCACCGGTAGCACTCGAGAAGGTATATGTAGCTATATTACCACAGAACCACTTCAGCCCTACATTTGAAGTGTACACAACAGATAATAAGGCCTATCGTTTCGCTGTAAGCACTCCAAACTTTAATCTTGTTGCTGCTAAGGTTTATCCTTTCACAGTGCAGGTTAAGGAAGACAGTCCATACATTCCTATTAATGGTGTTAAGTGGGGTAAGTATAACCTCCAGTATTCTACAGGTACTAAAATAAATGGTTGGGTAGATGGTTATCACCTTGCAGAGAATCCTTGGGACTATTATATGTATACACCTTCGAAAATTACAGAACCACTTTCGGATTTACAAATGTCTCTTCCTACTTATAATCCAAATGATGTTAAGTTTGATCACTTTAGATGGGGTGATATTGAATATGCTTACGACTATACAAAGACTGGACAATTCTGGACTGAAAGAAGAGATATACAAGGTGTTATTAGCTCAGATAAGAAGCATGGTGATTTGGCTGCATACGCTTCTAACAACAAGTGGAAACTTCCAAGTGCTACGGATTTCAATAATCTGATGAAAGCTACTGGAGAGTATCTCGGTTACTTTATCGATGATAACGGTAACAAGGTTTATGGTGTGTTGTTTGATCCAAACGTAGCAGAAGGACTTAAGGGTAAAGTCTTAGATAAGAACAACAAAGTACTTGGTTCAAGTAATACGGGTGCTATAATTAATGCAGGTAAGAACTTGAGACAGTTTGTTAAGTCAGATTTTGACAATGCACTGTTCTTCCCTATGGCTGGTATATATAGTGATTATACTGGTTATATCAGTAAGCCAGGTAGTCAGGCTGGATACTGGACCTCAACAAGTAATCCTTCTAACAATAATGCTGCAGCATTTATGCCACAGAATATGAGCAATTCTTTGGGTGTTTATCAGGGCTTCTCTGGTTCTACTCAGAATGCTTTGATTAACAAGAATAATATGCACAGCATCCGTCCAATCTATGTAGGACAGTAAGACAGACGGACTCACCCCATCCTCTCCTCGAAACGAGAAGGGAATAAAAGCCAACCTACCTATTATGGGGTAATCACGCATAAGGGGTGTAGGACGAGAAATAGAGATTAAAGAAGAAGAAGTAAAAGACAGTAGTTTTTTGCTTCTTCTTTTTTTGTGTGATGTGAAGAAGAAGGCCTTGGACGAACGAGTAGAGAACGTTGGGGCGGAGGCAATGTAGGGAGGGTTTGGAGAGAGCGCAGGAAGAGTTAGTAGACGAAATACCATGGTGCAGCGGATGATACAGAATGAGCTTGTAGACGGTGTAGAGTGGGATTGTGGACGATAGAGATTGGGGTTGGTGGTGAGTAATCATGATTTCGTAGACGAAGAGAAATGGGTTTGTGGTGATACAGGCAGGAGGTGTGGACATTACGGAGTGGGGTTGTAGACGAGGCAGGGGTGCTTTGGTGGGTTAAGCAGAGTGTGTTTGTAAGCTATTTTCATAGTACTTAAATATAAGGGAGGCCATTAAAGGTTGCGAAAGACGCCTTTCATCGTTCGAGAATATGCCCTTCTTGATGCAAGAAAAGCCCCTTCTTGATGCAAGAAAGGCCTCTCCTCGTTTCGTATTCATAACTCTCTGAATTCATGTGTGTTATATTCTTCCATCTTACTAATATTTCCATCGTAAATAAAAGTCTATCTCATCACTCTTTGTAAATGTTTTTCATGCAAGTTAAATATGTCTCATATCATCACAAAAAGGTTCGCTCACCGATTCATAGCGTTTCTTTCTCTCACAGAGCGCACGTATGCAAAACTCGTGGGGAGGTTATTCTCTCACGAAGGACATTTCTTTCTCTCACAGAACTCACAGATTTAACAGAACTTTTCCACCAACGTTTCGATCCCACAGAACGCCTCCAGCATACAGATATCACAGAGGCCTTTCAACTAAGATTAGCTGTAACGCTCTGTGTTATCGGTTGACTTAATGTCTCTGTGGAATGCTGTGTGTTCTGTTCTTCTGTGTTCTCTGTGAGAAAAAATATGTCATTCTATATTTGTCATTATGTCATTCTGTCTTCAAAAAAACATCTGTCTCTCTTTCTCATCATGTCATTATGTAGGCCGTCAGAGGATACAGAACTTAGATAAGACAGTACAGAAAAAACAGAAAAGAGGATGTGTCTATTATGACACACCCTCCTTTGTTATGTTATTACCTCGAAGAGGAAATCAGTTTCCTGCGTCCTTTTTATTTCTTTCTTCCATTTGTGATGTATCTTATAGCAATGTTCATATCTCTTGCAATAACCTTTGCATCACGCTGGAGGTCTTCTCTGTCGTTCCCTTGCAAATAACGTTCAAATCGCCTTACAGACGTCAGTCCTAATGATGACAAGAAACCTGTTCGCAGGTTTGGTCTATGTTTTAGGAGTTCTGATGTCGTTACTTGCTTGCGAGTGATATCTAAAACTATGTTCATAACCATTCGTGTTTGTTATAAAACAAATACGTTGCAAATATAAGACTTTTACTGTGAAAACGAAAGCGAAAGCACAATTATTTTTGCGTCGGGCATAAGAAAAGAGGGTGTATCATTATCAACACATTCTCTTTTCAGTCTTATTGATAGTCGACTCACACATCGGCTTGCGATGAAGAGATAAACGCCTTATTCATATAGCACTGTTCTCACTGCCAATATTATCTGAAATGTTCTGTGATATCTGCCGGCTGCAAGGCCTCTGTGGAATGCGGTGTGTTCTGTTCTTCTGTGTTCTCTGTGAGA
>FLRS01172025.1_pt1 | contig 9717 bp, 9 predicted proteins | sample 1497251 | NCBI WGS metagenome assembly FLRS01 (sample SAMEA4031765, study PRJEB14383) | metagenome | biome: human; feature: oral; material: saliva | place: Philippines | collected 2014
TGTTGTGAGTCTATTTCTTCTTGGTCCTTTCATTCTGAATAGTGGATATTCTTCTGTTGTTTTGTTGTGTTTTTTCGTAAAGATATAAACATATTCAACTGACAAGCGATAGCACATCCATTGTCTGATAAATATGTATCTTTTTCCATTGTTTATTATGTTGTTATTGAGTCTTTTCTTCTTCCTTTTCTTCCTTTGTTTTCCATCCCGTCATTCAGTCTTTACTTATTTGTACAACGTTAAATAAATTGTATTTTTCATGAAAAAGCGGCTGTGATAGATTTTAATTACTATCTTTGTGAACCGACTTATTTCCCAGTTGGTAGAGAGTGTGACGAAATGAATAAGTTCTTAAAAGTAATAAGTTATGAGAAAGTTTTTGATAGTATTGGCATTGGCGGGCGTGTCGTTGACAGGTTCGGCCCAAGAAGAAGTGCTTACCGAGAAGTATAGTGTTGCCACAAACTCGTTCTGGAATAATTGGTTTGTACAACTCGGTGCAGACTGGAACGCGTGGTATTCTAATCAAGAGCATGGGCGTGATGCAGCTATAAGTCCGTTGAAGGATTTCCGTTCAAAGCCGGGTGCAGCCTTCGCTATTGGTAAGTGGTTCACACCGGGTATCGGTCTTCGCACGAAGATACAAGGTATCTGGGGCAAGCGTGTCGGATCTGACAGTAATCCTGCTTCTCAGCTCGACAATAGTAATAAGTATTGGATAGCACAAGAGCAAGTGATGTTTAATCTGAGCAACCTCCTTTGCGGTTACAATGAGAACCGAGTATGGAACGTCATTCCGTTTGCTGGTGCTGGTGTTGGCCGTTCTATGTCGGCTAATCGCTATGCAATGGGATTGAGTGCAGGCCTTCAATCTTCTTGGAAGGTGTCAAAGGGGATGCGTGTCTATCTTGAAGCAGGATGGAACCGTTATGAGGGCGACCTCGATGGGGCGGCTTACGCAAGTAATGAGCGCCGTGGATGGGAGTCACATGACAATAACCTTTATGCAGAAATCGGTCTGAATTTCAATATTGGTAAGAGTACTTGGAGCAAGACACCAGATATGGAGACGATCAACGCACAGCATCAAGCAGCCCTTGACGCGCTGAATGCACGCCTCCAAGACGCAGAGGAAGAGAACGCACGTCTTCGTAATGAACTGTCAAATCAGAAGCCTGTTGAGACTGTGTCGGAGTCAGTTAAGCAGTTGGTAACAACTCCTGTTTCAGTATTCTTCGACATCAATAAGGCTACAATTGCTTCTCAGAAAGACCTTGTAAACGTACAGGCTCTTGCGAAGTATGCTAAGGACAATAATAATAACCTCCTTGTGACAGGTTATGCTGACAGTGCAACGGGCTCTGCTGCCTACAACCAGAAACTGTCTGAGCGACGTGCTACAGTCGTTGCTAATGAGCTTGTAAAGATGGGTATTGAGAATAATAAGATTATGACTGTCGGTAAGGGTGGAGTAGAGACCTTATCTCCTATTTCTTTCAACCGCCGTGCAACGGTTCAGATAACTGAATAGGGAAAGTACAATAAAGATATTGTTTATAACGATAGGAATAATTGGGCTTATTAGGCTTATTGGCCTAATAGGCCCAATACCATCTTATTTATCATTGATACTTTGCCTTCCCTATCGTGAAAGTAATGACCTAAATGCCTTCAGCAGCATGATAAGACGAGCGGACGAGCGGTCCACTTACAACATGCTTAAAACCTTTCTCTAAAGCTATTCGCTTATATTCAGCAAACTTTTCGGGCGTGATATAAGCCTTGACAGGTAGGTGGTCGACAGTAGGTTGGAGATACTGACCGAGTGTGAGACGTTGGCAACCAGTTGAAAGGATATCGTCCATTGTCTCTAAGATTTCTTCGTGGGTCTCACCTAAGCCGAGCATAAATCCTGTCTTGGCAGTGATACCGCAGTTGGCTATCTCTCTCAGCACTTCTAAACTGCGTTCATAGCGTGCCACGGAGCGTACTGATGGTGTGAGACGACGCACTGTCTCCATGTTATGTCCTGCTACGTGGGGGCGTGTTGCCATGACTTGTCGTATGAGGTTGGCCTTTCCCATAAAGTCAGGGATAAGCAGTTCTATCTTTGTGTCGGGGTTTAAACGGCGTATCTCTTCGATGGTCTTTATCCAATGGGCGGCACCATAATCGGGCAGGTCGTCACGGTCGACAGAGGTGATGACGGCATAACGTAGTTTAAGAGCTCTCACTGACTCAGCTACATGGCGTGGCTCATCAGGATTGAGGAGTCTGGGACGACCACTTAACGTATTGCAGAAACGGCACTTTCGAGTACAGATGTCACCGCCAATCATCAAGGTTGCCGTACGTGCCATCCAACATTCCGAGCGATTAGGGCAGAGTCCACTCGTACAGATAGTGTTCAGATGATGCTTGGCAAGGATGCCCGCCGTCTCACCAGTCGACTTCTTCGATGTAAGGTCAATCTTAAGCCAGGCTGGTTTCATCACGTGTGGCTCACGTCCGAAGAGTAGACGCAAGAACTGTCGTAGTTTCAAGCCACGAATGATAGTAGATAGGTCGATGCCATCCAACCTCTCTTCCACCGCCTCTCTCGTGAACTCACAGCCTTTTAGCAGGCTGAGGAAATCGTGGTCGATATCGCCAAGAAGGAAGTAATCGCCCACCATATTGACGCTTCCAATGATGTTGTTCTTCAGTTCTATATGTGCTTCAAGTGTTCCGATACCTTCAAAACGATGCTTGCGAACGAGAGAGTATTTGGGATTCTTACCATAGACAAAGTCGTCAGAAGATAGTTCTTTCTCAATCTCAGCAATACCCTTCATGTCTTCCTCCGTTAGTTCGATCACCTCCTTACCACACATTTCCTGTCGTACGTAGTCCATGAAGTTTAGAATATCTAACTGTGTGTAGGTCGCAACATTCGTTACCCTTTGTCTGACAGACGCTACACCCTTGCTTTGAAGTTTCTCTTTTGCAGGAGTGAGCGCATTAGAGAGGTGGTCGAGTTGGGTGTCGAAGAGTAGGGAGTTATGCAGAACACTACGATTAGACAGCTGATAGAAGGCGCATCCCGACACCTTCGTGTCGTCAATGAGAATGTCGTTTCGTCCAGATAGTTGTGCGTTAATATTCAGTCCTCTTAGCAGTTCGGCCATTCGGTGCATGTACTGTGCAAAGGCTTCATTGGCATTGACAGCACGTGAAATGTAAGAGAACTGTATGCATCCCTTGTCGGCATAGATGCAGCCTCCACCACTCTTTCGTCTGAAAATATCTATCTTGTGCTCTTTACAGTAGTCGGTATTGACCTCATTATCAATCAGCTGATTGCGCCCTAACATTACCGTAGGGTTCACTCGCCACCCCATAAAGTAGTCGTCATCGGTATAATGACGTGCTACATATTCTTCTACTGCAAAGTAGAAGGGCAGTTGATGAATGGTATCTGGTTTAGGAAGTAGTATATATTTCATCGTTGGTATTGATTGTTGATAGGGCAAATGTACAAATAAATTTACGAAAGAAAGAAAAGAAAGTGAGGAAAATAGTGAGGAAGGCACTATTAGTCTTATTAGCCTTATTAGCTCAATAAGGCTAACATGCAACCCTTAAAAAATGCAAAAAGCAATCATCGTTCTTATACTTTTCGTATTTTTGCAGTCGAATTAATCAGTTTAAATAAAGGTAATAGGTTATGTTAAGAAAACAATTAGTATCAGTAACGGCTGTAGCAGTATTAACTACTGGTGTTGTTTTCGCTGCAGTGCAGCAGGATAGGGTAATGTATAGGCAGGCTGATGGCACCTACGTTGTCAATACGACCACTCTCTGTCAAAATGTCAAGGGCTTTAAGGGTGCTACACCCTTGGAGGTTTTTATCAAGAATAATAAGGTGGTTAAGGTTGAGGCTCTGCCAAATCATGAAGGACCAAAGTTCTTAGATAAGGTAAAACAAGGTCTTTTCCCAAAGTTTAGTGGCTTGAAGGTGTCAAAGGCAGCGAAGGCAAGTAGTATTGATGGGGTCACTGGTGCTACCTATACATCACGTGCTGTAAAAGAGAATGTGGCTGCTGCCGTAGCTTACTATAAGAAGAATAAGTAAGAGTTAGATAACTATAAAATAGAAAAAGATGATTAGATTAAACGCTTTTTTCAAAGTTAAGGCTGGTGTGACAACAGCCCAAGTGAAAGAACTCGCAGATGAGTTAGTAGCACTTTCACGTAAAGATGAAGGTAACAAGGGTTACGATTTGTTTGAGAGCACAACCCAACCAGGTGTTTTCCTTTTCTGTGAATCATGGGAGGACAAAGCTTGTTTGACTCGTCATGCTCGTTCAGAACATTTCACTCGCATTGTTCCTGAATTAGAGAAACTAACTGATGGCGGCTTAAGCATTGAGCAGTTTGAGCGCTAATCACAAATAGCTCTCTCCCTTCATTAGCCTTGGTCATTGACTATTTGGTTGAAGAGGGGGATGAAGAAACTAAATTAAAAGAGCGTATCAAGAAGTAGTCAATCTTCTCGATACGCTCTTTCATTATCTTTGATAAACCTTCCCTCTTTTCGGTATATACTCTCCTCGCTTTAGAAGAGAAATTCTTTGAGAGGAACCGGGCCTTACTTTACATCCCCCACCTTAATCAAATACTCCGCAATCTGTACCGCATTCAATGCAGCACCCTTGCGAATCTGATCGCCAGTGAGCCAAAGTGTATTGCCATTGTCGTCGGCAAGGTCCTTACGGATACGGCCCACATAGATGTCATCGTGACCAGCACTCTCGAGTGGCATTGGGTAGACATAGTTCTGTGGATCATCAACGACTGTAACGCCAGGAGCAGCCTTCAAAGCCTCACGAATCTCCTCAACAGAGAGTGGACGCTCGGTCTCGAACCATACAGCCTCTGAATGGCTACGGAGAGAAGACACACGGACACAGGTGGCAGAAGTGCGAACATCAGAGTGCATAATCTTACGTGTCTCGTTGAACATCTTTATCTCTTCCTTCGTATAGTCGTTCTCTGTCATCTTATCAATCTGTGGAATGACATTGTAGGCCAACTGATGTGGGAATTTCTCGATGGTCTTTACCTCGCCAGTCTCAACAAGTTCCTTGTACTGCTGCTGCAACTCTGCCATAGCGGCAGCACCCGCACCAGATGCACTCTGGTAACTACTGATATGTATCTTCTTGATATGGCTGAGCTTATCGATAGGGTTCAATACGACAACCATCATAATGGTAGTACAGTTAGGGTTGGCAATGATGCCACGTGGACGGTTCAAAGCATCCTCTGCATTAATCTCTGGAACAACCAAGGGTACGTCGTCATCTTGACGGAATTGGCTGGAATTATCAATCATGATAGCACCATATTTGGTGATAGTCTCAGCAAACTCGGCTGATGTACCACCACCAGCACTGGTGAAGGCGATGTCTACATCCTTGAAATCATCGTTATGCTGGAGTAGCTTCACCTCATATTCCTTACCCTTGAATGTGTATTTCTTGCCAGCTGAACGCTTAGAACCAAAAAGGACAAGGTCGTCCATTGGGAAGTTTCTCTCTGCTAAGATGCGCAGAAACTCCTGACCTACGGCACCACTGGCACCAACAATTGCTACTTTCATATCTTTTATCTTTATTTATTTCAAACCTATTCTTAGTTGCAAATTTACTATTTTTCTTGTAATATGTGCTACAATCTATCTATCTTTTTAATATAATGTGATATATTTTATAAATTATCTTTGTTTATTCCTCATGCATTGTTCTTAGGCTATTATGTAGAGTCTTGAAGCGTTGCTCGCATGAAACAGAAAAGATATATACCTTTATACATAGTTAATGTTAGGTATGCCAAAAGTTTTTTTGTATCTTTGCAGACAGTAATTTTATAGATACGCATGCTGAATTTATCCCAATATTTCCCGATAACTGACCCAACATTGATATTCTTTGTTGTCTTGCTGATGATATTGCTTTCACCTATCATCATGGGACGACTGCGTATTCCACATATCATTGGTATGGTGTTGGCTGGTGTTCTTGTAGGCAAATATGGATTGAATATACTGGAGCGTGACGCTTCTTTTGAGCTGTTTGGACGTGTAGGACTGTATTATATCATGTTCCTTGCAGGGCTTGAGATGGATATGGGAGGACTGAAGAAAAACCGGAATAGTGTGATAGTCTTTGGTATGTTGACTTTCTTTATTCCCTTTGCGATGACCTATTTCATGGGTGTCAGTCTCTTGGGGTATCTCCCTTTAGCCTCCCTTCTGCTCTCGGCTATCATGGCGTCTAACACGTTGATAGCCTATCCGATAGTAGGACGATATGGTCTGACACGGCATACGAGTTCTACGTTGAGTGTGGGGTCGTCTATGATTGCACTCTTCATGGCCTTGATAGTGATGGCATCTATTGTCAATTCGTTTCATGGAAATGGTGGAATTGTTTTTTGGCTGTTATTCATTCTAAGGTTTGTAGCTTATTGCGTGGGACTTATCATGGTCATACCTCGTGTGACCCGTTGGTTCCTTCGTCGATATTCGGATGCTGTGATGCAGTTCATCTTCATTCTTGCAATCGTATTCCTTTCTGCTGCCTTGTCGGATGCTGTTGGTTTGGAGGGTATCTTCGGAGCCTTTCTGTCAGGCTTGATATTGAACCGTTTCGTACCGAGAGTATCTCCATTGATGAATCGCATAGAGTTTACTGGTAATGCACTCTTCATTCCTTATTTCCTTATCGGTGTGGGTATGTTGATAAATATACGCCTGCTCTTCGTCGGAAGTCGGATATTGTGGGTAGTATTCTGTATCGTACTTTTCGGTACGTTGGGTAAGGCTTTGGCTGCTTATGTGGCTGCCCGCTTCTTTCGAATGTCTTGGTTGTCAGGTCACATGATGTTCGGTCTAACCAGTGCACATGCTGCTGGTGCCATAGCGATGGTGATGGTAGGACGTAGACTGGAGATTTCTCCAGGTAAATACCTCTTTGGTGATGAAGTCTTGAATGGTATTGTAATAATGATTCTCTTTACTTGTGTCATCTCATCTATCATCACAGAGCGGGCAGCACAACGGCTTCGTCTACAAGAGAAGGAGGGTCAGGATATGATGAAGAACCTCGATGATGAGAAGATTCTGATACCTGTGAAATATCCAGAGTATTCTGATAATCTTGTAACTATGGCAACACTGATGCGCAATCCACGTCGAAAGAGAGAGTTGGTGGCATTGAATGTTGTGTATGATGATGTGAATATGCGTCATAATCAAGCTGAGGGACAGCGTTTGTTAGACCATCTATGTGACTTAGCAAGTGCTTCAGATGTACCTATGGTAACGCAGGTGCGTGTCGCAGCTAATATTGCCAATGGTATAAAACATGCTTTCAAAGAGTTCCAAGCATCAGAAATATTGATGGGCTTACACTTCCACAAAGAGATAAGTCGTAGTTTCTGGGGCGAGTTTACACGAAGTCTTTATAACGGATTGAGTCGTCAGATTATCGTTACACGTATCCTACAACCTTTGAATACAATCCGTCGAATACAAGTGGCAATTCCTTCTCGTGCTGAGTTCGAGCCTGGTTTCTATCGTTGGTTAGAACGTTTAGCACGTATGGCAGGCAACTTAGAGTGTCGTATCACGTTCCATGGGCGTAGAGATACATTGCAACTTGTTAATGAGTTTATCCGTAATCGTTTCTCAAGTGTGAGGGCTGAATATGAGGAGATGGAGCATTGGAAAGATTTGACCACGCTTGGTACGAAACTTCGGGACGACCATCTTTTTGTTATTGTGACGGCTCGTAAGGGTACAATATCCTATAAGACAGCCATGGAAAGGCTGCCAGAAGAATTGAATAAGTGCGTTAAGGGCAAGACTATCATGATTATCTTCCCTGACCAGTATGGTAGTGAGATGGATGATATGACCTTTGCTCAACCACAGCATACGGAGGAACGCAGTGCTTACGAGGCTGTTAGAGAGTGGATTAATAATAAGGTATAAGAGGTTATTAGGCTAATAAGGCCAATTAGGCTAATATGGCTAATAAGCCTAATAACCCCCATAAAAGAATAGAATTATGATAGACATTAAGAACATAACTAAAAGTTTTGGGTCGCTTCAGGTATTGAAAGGCATAGACTTACATATAGAGAAGGGGGAGGTTGTTAGTATTGTCGGACCATCAGGAGCCGGTAAAACCACCTTGTTACAGATACTTGGCACATTGGATAAGCCAGATAGTGGGGCTGTCGTGGTGGATGGCATCGACGTAGGAAGCTTGTCAGCTGGTAAGTTGAGTGATTTCCGTAATCAACACTTAGGTTTTGTGTTCCAATTCCATCAGCTTCTTCCTGAGTTTACAGCTCTTGAGAATATTATGATTCCTGCTTATATTGCTGGCAAGAAGAATAAGGAAGCACGTCAGCGTGCCGAAGAACTATTGGAGTTTATGGGCTTGAGCGACCGTGCCAACCATAAACCCAATGAGCTTTCTGGTGGTGAGAAGCAGCGTGTAGCAGTAGCTCGTGCATTGGTAAACAATCCTGCTGTCATCCTTGCCGATGAGCCTTCGGGTAGTTTGGACAGTAAGAACAAGCAGGAACTACACCAACTCTTCTTCGATCTCCGTGATAAGTTCGGTCAGACTTTCGTTATCGTTACACACGATGAAGGGCTCGCACATATAACAGACAGAACGATACATCTCAAAGATGGCTTGATACAGAACGATGTTTGTCAAGAGACAGAATGACATAAAGACATATTCTTTTAAAGACATATTTCCGAGGTGGAAGGAGGAAATTCACTGTTAAACCTTAATCAATCTGATAATACAATGGACACAGAACGGTTAATAAAACTGATTATAAACACAGCCTACGAGGTTCGAAGCCATTTGGTAGCAGGATACTTAGAGAGTGTATATAAGAAGGCTTTATTGTTAGAACTTGAAGATGCTGGGCTGAAAGTTGAGGATGAAGTAGAGTTGCCTGTGTTGTATAAAGGACATGTGATAGGCGATTTCAGAGCAGATATAATTGTAGAAGAATGTGTTATTATAGAGTTAAAGGCTGTTGCTCATTTGCTACCAGCACACGAGATTCAACTCGTAAACTATCTTACTATAGCTGAGATAGATAATGGACTGCTTATAAACTTCGGTGCTGCAGAGAGATTAGAAATTAAACGCAAGTATAGAGTTTATAATCCTCATATTTAATATCTATGCCATTGGAGAGAGTATATCATTAAAGTCTATGTCATTAAAAGAATAGAATCTATGTCATTATAGGAATATGTCATTATGTCATTCTGTCTAAAACTCATTCTGTCTAAAAACTATATATTATGTCTAAAATAAAGCTTGGAGCATACAACACGCTCACTGTATTAAAGGTTGCCTTACGTGAAGGCAATGGTGAACCATTTGGTCTTTACCTTGATGGTGGACCTGCTGGAGAGATTCTCATGCCTCAGAGGTATGTCCCTGAAGGAGCTGAGATAGGTGATGAAGTGGAGGTCTTTGTCTATCTTGACCAAGACGAACGTCCTATTGCTACGACCGAAGAACCCTTAGCGCAGGTAGGTGACTTCGCTTACTTGGAGTGTTCGTGGGTGAATGAGTATGGTGCTTTCCTCTCTTGGGGTGTGATGAAGGACCTCTTCTGTCCTTTCCGTGA
>FLRS01008757.1_pt1 | contig 9630 bp, 8 predicted proteins | sample 1497251 | NCBI WGS metagenome assembly FLRS01 (sample SAMEA4031765, study PRJEB14383) | metagenome | biome: human; feature: oral; material: saliva | place: Philippines | collected 2014
GATTGCCATCTATCAACGGGAAAAGTTGAAGGTATTAATAACAAGATTAAAGTAATGAAACGAAATGCCTATGGATTTAGGGACGAGAAATACTTTACTCTACGACTTTATGCACTGCATGACTGCCGTATCACTCGAAATGTCGGATGAACCGTAAAAGGGCACCTTTTAAAAGGCAAAAGAGCATCTATTAAATTGAGAGTAAGAATAATCCTTACAAAAGGGAGGCATAAGTTGTGTTTTAAGATATTTCCTGCTATTCATCAAACAATGGTTACCGTGCCTGTAGAGGAGGTACAAATATGAAAGAATGGTTAGTCGGAAACAGGCGTAAGGAGTACACTTGCCCCCTTACAGGATGATGGATAAAACAGAAAAGGGGCTTGTACAAGGAATGAAACCTTGACAAGCCCCTTTGTTTTTTAGCGCTATTAGCGCAATATTCGGTTGATTATTACTTCAACTTCAGATCGTAGTTCATGTCCTTAGAGTTAACTGCTGGCTCCTCGAAGTCACTGTTAACAAGACGGAGAGTAGAGTCGTTTACTACGAGGAAGTTGGTCTTGTTGTCCTTACCAAGCTCGAACTGATAGTAAGTATTGCTCTTACCCTTTACGTCCTTCTTGATAACCTGATACTTACCAGTGTAGTTGTATGTAGTGTCAGCCTCGGTGTTTGACTTCATATAAGACTCAACAACGCTGAAGCCATTAGATGAATCCTTTGCCAAAGCAACACGATATTTGATACCAGCAACGTCTGCTGCAGGTGTCATACCCTCGTAAACAGCTGAGTCACCAGCTGCTGCTGTGTCCTGAGCTGCACTGTCATTACTCTCATTGTTTGCTGTAGTCTTGCCATTATTACAAGCTACCATAGCTGCGCAAGCAGCTACCATTAACATAATCTTTTTCATAATTATCTACTTTTGTTTCTAACTATTTTTTAACTCTCGACCTGCAAAGATATTGCATTTTATTTGTAAATCGAGAATGTTTTAACTATTATTTTATCTTAATAGGCATTGAACGCAGTTGTTGATTGCCTGCCTGATCGGTGACACGGATGACAAAATGATAGTCGCCTGTATCTATATCAGCTGGAATCTGAATGTCTTGTTTGGCGTCATAAGCCTTGTCTCCACGTGGAATGGTAAAGTCTTGGTTATATACCCATGGCTTTTTGTAGTCTTTACTATCCTTTTTCGGATCGAGTTTACAGTTGTCTTTTTGCGTACCGTGTGTGTGATGATCGAAGTTGTTGTGTATTTCGATGTTGTAATTGCCTAATTCTTCATTGTCAGTGAAGCGATAACGGAATGGAATTGTTTCTCCACGGCTATAGACTTGGCAATCTACAGGGTTCGCAGTGATGCCTGCGTCTGTGATAACAGGCAATTCATTGTCTTTTACAATGTCATCGTTACTTGTGCATGCAACCATAGTGAGTAGTGCAGCAATAGCTGTTAAACTGAACAAAATCTTTCTCATAATGTCTTTCTTTTGTGTGATTGAGTCTCTTTACCTGTAGAGAATGCGTACTGATTTCCGTTTCTCTACAGGTCCAGAGACTATCGTGTTGTCGTATTTTAATACTTCTTTAAGTGTTCTTACTTGATGATGAAATCCTCAATCTCCTCAGTAGTCTCACGTCCCTTATTGTCCTTTACAGTGAAGTGGATGTGATATTCGCCAGCTTGGCACTCTGCTGGGATGGTGATTTCCTTGGTAAACGTGAAGCTACCACTCTTTCCTTTGAAGCCATCAACCTCCATTTCATGCTCTTTATCACCATGGAACTCGATCTCAATCTCATCAACTGGGTCCTTAGTCTCAATGTTTGCTGTGATAGTAAGCTTACCATTAGGTGTTCCTTCCATTGTGTTTACCTTCAGATTCTCAATCTTTGGAGCATTAGGATCTACTATTTTCTTCTTTAAAGTGATCTTTTCTTTAATGCTCTTTACGACTCCTTCTGCATTAGTAACAGTGATGGTGCACTCATATTCGCCCTCTGCAAGTGTCTCTGGGAGTTCAAGATGCTCGTGGAAGGTAGTGTTTCTGACTCCAATATACTTGTTTTTGGTGTATGATTTCTCTACTTTATTGTTTGCATCCTTTACAAGTGTAACGTTAATGCCCGTGATTTTAGAGCTTGAAGTAATGTTACATTCCAAGTGAAGGTCGTCACCAATGGTGCCAACTTTCTCGTTGTCATGTCCGAACTCCATGTCTTTGAACTCGATGTTACCGTTTGTTGTGGGCTCATCATTATTATTACAAGATGTAAGTGCCATAGTGAAAACACTCAACAGCGCCATTGCGCCAATAAAAAACTTCTTTTTCATCGTTTAATTTGTTTTTAATAAGACTTTCGTCTTGGGTTATTTACTCTTTTTTCTTTGTTCTCGGTTGTGTGACAGGGATGCTATGGAGATATTACCTGTTGTGGTCAGCGCTCCACAAGCATCCCTTCACGTTCTCATTTTGTTTGTAGAATTAAGTGGTATATTGTTTAATTAAAAATCAAATCCAACCATTAAAGCCACGTTCCTACCAGGTTCTGGCACATCAATAAGCCGATAAAAGCTCGTATGATCGTAATATTTACGGTTCAAAAGGTTCTCTGCGTTAAGGCTCAAGTGCAGTTTTTTGTCGCCAAAAGCAAAGTCTTTTCCTGCAGAAAGGTTCAATGTGTAGTATCCAGGGGTTGGTTTCTCTGGTGGAACAATGTTGTTTTGCCTCCCAACGACGTGGAAATTAAGTGCAACGAAGCCTTCATTACCTACTTTTTGTTGGCAATAATCATACTTAAGGGTCATGTCTGCTGACCAAGGAGTTGAGAAAGGAAGCGTATAACCCTTCTTTTCACCCGATAATTGTTCTGCATATAGATATTCACCTTTGGCCTCTGCGCTTAGGAAAGGAAGTATCTTCCAATTGGCTTGCAGCTCGAAACCAGAGCGAATGACACGACTCTGTGTGTAATAATACCACTGAAGCCCCTCATAATAGTTTGGCGTTGGGTTCATATAGATGTAGTTCGGGAAGTAATTAAGGTAAGGATCAAACTGTACAGTGACCTTATCATTCCCCCAACGAAGCCCCAAGTCTAACTGATAAGACTCCTCTGGATTGAGCGTAGGGTTACCTTTCTCATATCTGAAGATGTGATAATTGATGCCATCGGTGCCCAATTCCTTCGGAATAGGTACACGGAAACTCTTCCCGATGTTTGCTTTCAGGATCCAATTGCCTGTAGCATAGTTGATACCAGCCGACCATGTAAGGCTGTTAAACGACCTATAAAGGTCTTGAGAACGCTGTTTGTAAACGGAATCAGTGGTATTGATAGGTGTCTTGAACCAATCATTATAGCTGTGAATATTGGTTGTTACGTGGTCATATCGTACCCCCGCATTTACAATCAAGTCCTTTTTGATAGTGTATCTGTCGAAGGCGTAGGCGCCAAAGGATGTCGTTTCAAAGTCAGGGATGATGAATCCCCATCCATTACGGCGGTTATGCTGATATTCACCATTGATACCTGCGGAGAGCATGTGCTGCTCATTCAGGGCAAGACGCATCATAATGTTTGCTGTATAGGTATCTTTCTTGAACTCACGCTCCAATGTATTCGGTGGAGTTGGCATGTAACCATGTGATATTGGTTCGGAAAGTTCCTTGCGATGGTTGTTCTGATAAGCAAGATTTGCCTCAAGAGCAAGAGCCCCTTGTTGGTAAACCGTGTGGCTCATCACCTTCAGATGGTTCACACTTTGGTAAGGTAAATCAATGTCACGGCGTGAGTTGTCATAGTCAATGCTTGACAGTCTGACTTCCAAACCATGTGCATTTGCAAAGAAACCACTCTTAGAGTAGGAGTCAGTGAGCTTCAGTTCAGTGTGGAAGTTATATCCTTTGTAGCCAATAGTGACACTTCCATCCCGTTCAAATCCTGCTGTGTTACGAAGGCGTTGATCCTTCAGTGGGATATCATAGGAGTAATATTGAATACTGTTTGTGGGTACCTTGTAATCAGCATAGTCGATCAGCGTGGTGTTAACCTTCCAATAAATGTGGTTCATAATGCCTTGCAAACGTGCAGATAAACCCAATGATTCGTTGTTACTACGGCCAAAAAGCAATACTCCTCCTTGGAATTTCTTTGTTGGAATATAGTTACTGTATAAGTTGATGACACCTCCTATGGCATCAGAACCGTACAGTAAGGCTGCCGGACCTTTCACAACCTCGATGTGATCAATGGCAAACTGGTCTATTTCCAGTCCATGGTCATCACCCCATTGTTGGCCTTCATGCTTGATACCGTCCTCTGTTACAACCATACGATTGAACCCTAAACCACGTATTGTGGGTTTGGATTGTCCTGATCCAATGCTCATCGCTTTGACGCCTGGTATATTACTGAGTGTCTGCATCAGGCTTCCTGCAAAATTGTTTTGAAGGAATTGCTTGCCAATACTGATGGTATTGACGGATGATCTCATCTGGAGATCCTTCTCTCTGTTGCCCAATACGGTTACATCCTGCATGACAATACTACTGTCGACGCCCTCTTTTGCTTTAGAAAGGAGAGGCTTTGACAGATGATTACCTGCAAACATAGCCATGCAAACAAGAGAAAGAACAAAAGCTGATAACGCTTTTTTCATTTCTAAATGTTATAGAATATTGATAAAAATAGTTGATTTGTGCACGCTTCAAGTACACGTAGACTTGATGATCAGGCAGATAAAGTATGCCGTAACATAATGGTTTGAAGCCAATAAGAGGATATAATCATCCCTTAAAGGAAATGTAACAAGACACAGTTCTCCCTTGTCTGTTACGGCAATAGTAATCCCAAACAATGTCTTTGTGGCGTTGGGAATACCTTAATTATAAACGTGTTGGGGGAGCCCTAAGGCTGATGACTTCAACTTCTGGGCGCACATAGGAGGTGACACTCACAAGGAAGAGGAAGCCTAAGACGGTGATAGCAATAGCATTCAACTGAATGTTTGCTGCTTGAAGGAAGTTGAAGAAGGCAAAATGACAAATCTGACAGGTGTCTGCATTGTGGTTCTGTCCATGGTGACCATAGCCTTGGTCGCATGTAGAGAGCTCAGTATTCACCTGACAAATATGCACAGACTTAACAACCATTGGCAACATGAACAGTGCCAAGAGTAGCCATGCAATGAAGATACGCTTCAAATTGTACCTATGTTTTGTCATTAACTCTTCGTTTATTTGGGGACAAAGATATTGATTAATATAAAATAAGACAAGTAAACATGTAAGTTTTTTAGTATTATTAACAGTTCGTTTCGTGTACGAGGTTTATGTTATCGAGGAATAAAACACATAATAAAGAGATGCAATGTTTGTGCTGTTGTGGGAGGCTTAGACATTCCTCTTGTAAAAACTAATTACCTATTGTTTTCTAATAGGTCATCTTTTGCCTTCTAAAAGGTGCCCTTTTGCAATGTAAAAGGGCACCTTTTGACATGTAAAAGACGCCCTTTTGCACTGTAAAAGATGCCCTTTTGCGAGCCTCTTCATAACTACTTGATAATGTTTAGGTTACAAAGCTGAAAAAAGAAGAATTCCTTCTATTTTGGGTTCGTGTATACTTCTAGTATTGTAAGTATATTTTCATATTTCTAATATCTATCCTTTCACCCTCTCTTTGACTGACAACCCTGCTTTCAGGTACGGCATCTCGCTATTTCAAAAAGAGCAAAAAAAATCCTCACAAGCCAATATGTAGCTGTGAGGATTCTTATCTTATTAAGACTCAATGACTAATCATTGCTCTCATTATTGTTGTTCTCATGACGTGGACGACGCTCATCATGACGTTGTTCTCCGTCACGACGTGGGCGACGTTCACCACGTGGACGACGCTGTGGCTCTACATATCCCTCTGGTTTCTCAAGCAGAACACGACGTGAAAGCTTGTACTTGCCAGTCTTAGGGTCAATGTCAAGGAGCTTAACCTTAATCTTATCGCCTTCCTTGATGCCTGCTTCTTCAACAGTCTCAAGGCGCTTCCAGTCTATTTCAGAGATGTGGAGCAATCCGTCTTTGCCTGGGAGTATCTCTACGAAGCAGCCATAAGGCATGATAGAACGTACGGTTCCTTCGTATACTTCACCAATCTCTGGTACGGCAACGATGGCTTTGATCTTGCCAAGAGCCGCATCAATGGCATCTTTATTAGGAGCAGAAACCTGTACTTTGCCCACACCTTCAGTCTCTTCGATGGTGATTGTGGCACCAGTTTCCTCTTGCATCTGCTGGATAATCTTACCACCAGGACCGATAACAGCACCAATGAACTCCTTAGGAATCTCCAATTGGATGATACGTGGTACTTGTGGCTTCATCTCAGCACGTGGTTCTGCAATCGTTTCTGTCAACAGATTGAGGATGTGTTCACGACCAGCCTTAGCCTGCATAAGTGCCTTTTCAAGAATTTCGAACGACAATCCGTCGCACTTAATATCCATCTGAGTAGCTGTAAGACCATCTTTTGTACCCGTAGTCTTGAAGTCCATGTCACCCAAGTGGTCCTCATCACCAAGGATATCACTAAGTACTGCATACTTATCTTCGCCTGGATTCTTGATAAGACCCATTGCAATACCTGATACAGGCTTCTTCATTGGAACACCAGCATCCATCAATGCAAGTGTACCAGCACATACTGTAGCCATTGAAGAAGAACCGTTAGACTCAAGAATCTGGCTTACCAAGCGAACAGTGTAAGGGAAATCAGCTGGGATCTGACCCTTCAATGCACGCCAAGCAAGGTGACCATGACCAATCTCACGGCGTCCTACGCCACGCTGAGCCTTAGCTTCACCGGTACAGAAAGGAGGGAAGTTGTAGTGAAGGAGGAAGCGTTGGTAGCTTTTCTCCAGTACATTATCAACCATTTTCTCATCCATCTTTGTACCAAGGGTACATGTTGAGAGTGACATTGTCTCACCACGCTGGAAGAGTGCACTACCATGTGGCATTGGCAAAGTGTCAATCTCGCACCAGATAGGACGTATCTCATCTGTTGCACGACCATCCATACGCTTGCCAGTGTCAAGTACACTGCGGCGCATAGAGTCACGTTGAACATCTGCAAAGTAACGATCTATCTCTGCATGTTTCTCTTCGAGCTCGTCTTCAGACAACTCTGTATGAGCTGCATCATAAGCCTCTGTGAAGTCAGACTTAATCTTCTCGTAGGTCTCCTCACGGTGTTTCTTGTCGTTGTCACCACTCTGAGCCTCTGCATAGCAAGCATCGTAAGTCTCCTTACGTACTTGTTCGCGCAACTCTTCATCGTTTATTTCGTCGTCATACTCACGCTTTACGTCAGTACCACATGCCTTTGAAAGCTCTTCCTGCATCTCACACATAGGCTTTATTGCCTCATGTGCAGCCTTCAAAGCACCTATAAGATCCTGTTCAGAAACCTCATTCATCTCGCCTTCAACCATCATGATATTGTCCTTAGTGGCACCAACCATAAGGTCCATATCGGCTTCTTTCATCTGTTCGAAGGTTGGATCGATGACATACTCACCATTAATGCGAGCCACACGAACCTCTGATGTAGGGTAATCGATAGGAATATCTGATGCTGCGAGTGCTGCTGAAGCAGCGAAACCTGCGAGTGCATCAGGCTGATCAACGCCGTCTGCAGACAGCAACATCACCTGTACATAAACCTCACAGTGATAATCTGATGGGAAAAGTGGACGAAGAACACGGTCCACAAGGCGTGATGTAAGGATTTCGTCGTCGTTAGCTTTGCCTTCGCGTTTGGTGAAACCACCAGGATAACGACCTGCTGCAGAGTACTGCTCGCGATAATCTACTTGCAAAGGCATGAAGTCTGTGCCCGGAACTGCCTCTTTAGCTGCACAAACAGTAGCGAGAAGTACAGTGTTACCCATGCGGAGTACTGCCGCACCGTCAGCCTGTTTTGCAACCTTTCCGGTTTCAATTGAGATGGTTCTTCCATCTGGCAATTGAACTGTTTTCGTAATTACGTTCATCTAAAAATTAAAAATACTTATTGTTTTGACCAACATCTTAGGGAAGAAAAGCGGTAAATTCTGCAAGACTCTGAAGCCTTGGAGGAAACCTTCTCACGCATCCCATAAAATTAATCCGTGCAAATTTACCTATTATATATGTAACATACAAATAAATAAGAATATATTTTGAGTCATTCAAGTGCGTTGCCTCTTTTCCTAACCCTATGCTTTTAATTGTTATAAGTGTGCATGAAAAGCACGCAAAAGATGCTCTTTGATAGGTCGGAACGTAACAAAATAGCAGTTATAGTAACGTGTTGTGAGAAACGCTATTGACAATATTTGATACTCTTTTGCTTTGCTGTTTTATCAAATAACATTACCTTTGCACAAAACATAACAATTAAAAACGTAATATCTATTAAGCAATGAAGCATAATATTGGAAGCATATTGACAAAAGGATTGGCTGTTGTTGGACTGGTTGTCTTGGCAAGTTGTACGGGCGAACAGTTCCATGTGGCTGGTTCTATAGCTAATGCTAAGGATTCAACTCTTTACTTTGAGCATAACGGACTGGATGGATTTTCAACTATTGATTCGGTAAAACTCGATGAAAAGGGCAATTTTTCTTTCTCAGGAGATAAGATGAACAACCCTGAGTTTTATCGTCTGCGCATAGCAGGACAGATTATTAATATTGCTATTGATTCTACTGAGACGGTTGATGTAAAGGCTACTTACCCACAGATGTCAACCGATTATACCGTAAAAGGTTCTTACGAAAATGAGAAAATCAAAGAGTTAGCACTCAAACAGATCAATCTACAGACACGTTGTCAAGACCTTTATAACGAGCGCCCCGATATTGCTGACTCTATGGTGAATGTCCTTGTGAATGATTATAAACGTGATGTCTCTTTGAATTATATCTTCAAAGAACCTATGCGTGCATACAGTTACTTTGCCTTGTTCCAGTATATTGTTGTTGGAAACCAGGCAAGATTGATCTTCGATCCAACGAGAGATGCTAGTGATAACAAGGTGTTTGGTGCTGTGGCAACAAGTTGGGACACTTATTATCCAGGCTCAGAGCGAACACAGAACCTGCATAATATCACAATAAAGGGTATGAAAGACGAGCGTATTGTCAAAGCACAGAACAAGTCCGTGGAGCTAAAAGCACAGGAATTGGGTGTTGTCGACCTGCCATTACGTGATAATCACGGCAATGTTCGTCATCTAACAGACCTGAAAGGAAAGGTTGTCCTACTTGATTTCCATGTGTTCTCTGCAGATGGATCAACAGAATATATCATGCAGATGCGTGATTTATATAACAAATATCATGACCGCGGACTGGAGATTTACATGGTTTCTTTGGATGATAACGAGCATTTCTGGAAAGAGCAAGTTGCCAATCTTCCTTGGATAAACGTATATGACGATTCTGGTATTAGCCAAGCTTACACGGCTCCAGCCCAGACTCTTCCTATCATTTACCTCATAGACCGTGGTAATAACGTTGTGAAGAATCCATCTCAGATTAAGAATTTAAGTGAAGAAATTGAGAAGTTATTGTAG
>FLRS01001261.1_pt1 | contig 9459 bp, 5 predicted proteins | sample 1497251 | NCBI WGS metagenome assembly FLRS01 (sample SAMEA4031765, study PRJEB14383) | metagenome | biome: human; feature: oral; material: saliva | place: Philippines | collected 2014
AGAAAGGCTCACTTCAGCTGCTATGAAGTTCTCTTTATCAGCATTCTTCAGCATGACAAAGCGCTTAGGAGCAAGTGTATTGAAGAATTTTGTGAAGATAAACTGACGCACTCTGTCCTCTTCTGGAGCGTTACCCTTCACGTTATAACGTTGATAAAGACCAAAGGAAGCACTCTTATTCTCGGGATCTATGAAGCGAAGATAGAGTGGATCGGCATTGTCAGGGATGTTACGAACCTGTGGATCAACGGCTGGTGCAAGCTTGTTAGGCAACGTCTTGAACACCGCCTGGATGTTCTTCTCCGTCTGATCAAGGTCTACATCGCCGATGATAGCAATGAACTGCAGGTTCGGACGATACCATTTATCATAGAATTGCTTTACCTGTTTCTGCTGGAATGAGCGTAGGAAATCCTGTGAACCAATGACATTATGTGTTGCATAACCAGAGTTGTTATAGACAACAGGTGCTATGGCATCCGTCAGACGACGATTGACACCAGCGCGATGACGCCACTCTTCAAGGATAATACTGCGTTCTTTCTCAACGTCCTGTGGGTTTATCTTGATGCCATGGCACCAGTCACGAAGTATCCAAAGCATCTGTTCATTGAGCTTTGCATCCTTTGTTGGGACGTTATGAACGGCATATCGTGTGTCATCAACGCCCGTGAACGCCTCAAAATCATTGAGATTATGACTGCGAAGGAAGTTCATCACACCGTCAGGGAAGTGGTCTGTGGCATTAAAAGCCAAGTGTTCGAGCACGTGGGCAAGCCCCATCTCGTCCTTATTCTCCATGATAGCACCCACATTCTGGTAGAGATAATACTGTGCCTCACCAACATCAGAGCCGTCATTGTAGATGTAATAAGTCAAGCCATTGGGTAGTTTCCCCTGCCGAAGCCCCTTCATCTGTGCATGAGCAGGGGTCAGCGATAAAAAGAAAAAGCCCACGAGCAATGCCATAGGCACGCCCGTAAGCTGTTTAATGATATTCTTGAACATTGTCATTGTTTATTTTTCAAGGAGTTCGATAGTAGCAAGTTTCTGCTTGATGGCGTCCTGAAGCATGGCTTGAGGCATCTCCATATTCTCCAAACGGAGCGTCTCTGCATACGCTTGGTTATAGAATTCGCGTGCCTTAGCATAGTTCTTCAGCTCACGATAAGAGTCACCTATCATCACCATATAGTTCACTCTATCCATGACAGCATCCTCTTGTGAAAGTGCTTTCTGCGCCCATTGGATAGCAACCTCATGATCTTTAGGCTTCAAACTCTTGCCTGCTGCCATGTAAAGGTTCTGTGCTGCCTTACCATAGTCGGCTGCACGGAGGTTATCCTGCATCTTTGAGAAGTAAGTTTGCATGGCTTTTACGTATCCATCTACATCCTTATTCTTATAAAGATTGTAGAGAGCATCGAAGTAAAGCTTTGACTTCTCATAAGGAGTGATGCCCTTCAAGCCAATAACATCATAGGCTTTGGCATACTGATTCTTGACTTTCTCAACATAATCCTTATACTTTATGTTGCCCTCCTTTGCCAAATCCTCAGCCAGGATGTCGTTAGCTTCAGCGATATAGTAGGCTGGTGCCTTGCCAATAGCCTTCATCCAATCATCAAGATGGTCATTGATGAGGTCTACGATGTACTGTTTGTGCTCCTTATCATCATCCCCTTCGAGGGTAAGAATAATCTTATAGTCATTCTCATTGATGATTTTCGTTGGTGCTTTGGCAGCAACATAGTTCTTATAAAGCTTCTGTAGACGTGTCACCCACTTGTCTGCTTCCATGCCTTCCTGCGCCTGTAGGAAGGAAGGAGCTTTGAGAAGAAGCTGCTGTTGTACGTCGAGGTCATTGTTATCTGCCTTGTACTTATTGTAAAGTTCCTCAAAACTAACACTCTCACCAGCAACAATCTTGGCTGCTTCCATGAGCTCATCGGCATTCATAGCACCCGTATTGACTGACAAAGCCTTGCCGTCTGGAGCGATAAAAGCCACTGTTGGATAGGCAACAACCTTATAATTCTTCGCAATCTGTACGTTTTCGCCCTTCTCAGCATCAAGTTGTAGACTGATAAAGTGCTCATTGAAGTACTTACCTACCGCCTCTTGGGTGAAGACTGTCTTAGCCATCTTCTTGCAAGGGACGCACCATACGGCGTAAAAGTCGACAAATAACGGTTTGTTTTCCTGCTTTGCCTTGACCAATGCTTCCTCAAATGTGCCTTTAAAGAAGCTGATACCCGTTGTATTCTCCTGAGCATATAGCGGAGAAACGAACATGAGAAGCGCTACAAGCGCATAGATATATCTTTTCATTTTCATAAGTAATACCTTATTATATTGTTCTTATTGTTGTGTGAGAAACCCACGGGAGTTAGGCTGTAGGCAACTCATCGTCTGTTACTACAATCTTAAACACATCTTTCAGGATGGCCTCATGGTCCTCATTATACACCTTAAGAGAGAGCACATAACGCCCGTTAGGAAGCTGACGGGAAGCATTCTGTGAGACAACGATCAGTCCTCCAGCCACTGAAATCTTCCCTTCTTTATAGAGTTTCATAAAGAGTTCGGAAGCAGAAGGGCTGTCAGCCTTGACACTTGAAAGCTCATAATTAACAGGATTGGTACCTGCTACACCCTGAATGCGTATGGAAACGAACGGCAAATTGTCTGTTGCTCGCACGCTGGTAGAGTCAATGTTGTGGAAAACATTCAATGAATCAGGAGTGAATGAGGCTCCTTCTGTTCGGAGATAACCCACATCCATCTTGCTGCATGATGCTGTGAACCCAATGACAAGTGCCATAAGAGAGAGCATCAGTATGTTTTTTTTCTTTATCTTCATCATCGCTTAATCTTCATTTTATATGATTGGGATATTCAACTAATTTGCTTTAAACCTTCAAATAATCTGCTTTGAACCTTCAAGTAAGCTGCTTTGGTTTGTCAAACTATATACTTTAGACTTTCAAGTAATGTACTTTGGACATTCAAGTAATGTACTTTGGACTGTCAAGCTATCTACTTTTGATATTCAAGTAAGAAACCTTGAACCTTCAAGCTATCTACTTTTGATATTCAAGTAATGCACTTTGAACCTTCAAGCTATATACTTTAGATCGTCAAGCTATATACTTTAGATATTCAAGTAATGCACTTTGGACTATCAAGTCATATACTTTGGATCGTCAAGCAGTATGCTTTTAGCTCTTCAGCCAGCGTGACTTTAGAAGTCACCCAGCGTGAAGTTATAATCAAGAGAGTGTACAACACCCGTCAATGTCTCAATGTTACATGAGGCAACGTGGGATGTTTTCGTCGTAGAAGGCGACACAAGATAGATCTGAAGTGGTCCTGCATGTGCCACACCATTGTAAGATTCACGGAAAGAATATACCCATAACCGCTTACCAGACGCCATCGTGAGCATCTCACCACCCTTTCCTACTGGCGTAGAGGGGTCAGTTGACTTCACACCTTCCTTGAAATCGTCCAGCATAACACGCTTACCAGGCAGCAAACAGTCGAGGATAAACTTCTTACAGTCGGCTACTGGGATGTCAGAAACCTTATCCATACCATTCGCATAGAGGTATCTACGGATACTATTGCTGGTAGGTCCGAAGAAAGTGAAGTTCTTTCCATACTGGCTTGTGCCCTGGAAGACACTCACAAGGTCAGCCCTTTCAGCCATCTCACATAGCAATTGCCAGTTATATTTATCACCTTTGAAGTAGTCCCACATGGTTGTTTCATGCTTACCATTGGCTACTCCGGTATCATCAAAGTTGTATTGTGTACAGCTGCCGAGGCTCAATATAGCCAGAGACAACGCCACAAGAAATATTATCTTCTTCATCTTTATATCAGAGTTATTATAGATTCGTAACCCAGCATACCATTAGTTGTATGCCTGCCAATATGGTTTCTGGCGCAATTGGTTGTTAATGACGTGTCCATCCTTATCCTGCCATGCGTCTTTTGGCAATGGTAAGAAGAGTGCACCATTCTGTATATCCTGGTTGGTGAGCACCTTAAACTTACCTTGTAGCTCTTCTTTGACATATCCATTACGGATGATATCAGCATAACGAGCATCATTTTCACCTATAAACTCCTTCTCTCTTTCGAGGAAGATGGCCTTCTTCAGACCTTCAGTATCATAGGTTGAAGGATAAGAAAGGACACCTGCACGATTGCGGATAACATTCAAGTCGGCAATAGCTGGTGCTTCATTGCCCAACTTCTGATTGCATTCTGCCCGCAAAAGATAGATGTCTGCCAGTCTCCAATACACGTAATCAGCATCTACAGTACGGTAACTTTTACCACTTGGAGAGTACTGGTCAGGATCGAAGATAGCCTTTCTGAACTTATACATAATAGCATAATCCGTGCCATCTACGTCATGTTGAGTTCCCCACTGATAGAAAAACGCCTGCAAACGCTTGTCTGTTGTATCAGGGAAGAGCGTCTCCACCGTTGATTTGTACAGCTGATAAGTGGTACTTGATGTCAGATCAGCCAATGTCTGATCTTCTCTTACAGGCCAGCTCACGTAGTTCTGTGCTATTTCATTGGGTGAAACGACATTCTCAGAACGTGTCTTATCAAAGTAAAGGCTGAAGATTGCCTCTGGATTAGGGCTTTTCTCATTTGACAGATAGGTGCAAAGTACTTCTGGAGAAGCACACAACTGATAGCTACCCACCTTATTATCAATCAGCTCAGTGGCATACTTAACAGCGTTCTGGTAGTCCTCCTGCGCATTACCTTTCAGATGATAAAGCTCTGTAACACTACCTTTCCACGCATAAATCTGTGCCAACAAAGCAGTAGCAGTACCCTTTGAAGCCGTCTGCCGATTGGTTATTGCATTGCCATTGAGGTCAGTCAGCTTGTCCCAAGTAGGCAAAACGTCATACGCTTTCTTTGCATGTTCAATTGCCGCAGCGAGCACTTGCTCCTGAGACGACTGCTGATAAGGTTTGATTACCGAAGAGTTCTCTGTGATGATAGCATCCCCATAACGTTGAGCCAAGAGGAAATAAGACAGTCCAAGACCGAACTCTGCCTGTCCAACGTGGTAGTTCCGACGCTCAGGAGACAAGTCTTTCGTCCTGTCAATGTTATCCAACAACAGGTTAGACTCAAAGATAATATCATAGAAACCCTTCCAAGAATACTCACTTGTTATCACCGTTCGTGGGTTCCACTCACGTAATTGATTGCCATCCAAGATGTTATCAGCCAACACACCAGCCGTTGCAAAGTCATAGTTATTGCCCACTGTAGTGTTTATATAATACTGTATGGATGTCGTTGTGGCGTTCAATTCCTTCTCAGTATTGAAGGAATTGCTATATGTAAGACCGTTCTCTGGCTGCAGATCGAGGCTGCAGGAAGTGAGAAGGCAGGCACATAACGAAAGATATATGATTCTTTTCATTCTCAATTAGAATTTTAAATTAAGTCCCAAGGTCACCTTTCTGTTCAAAGGATACTGTGTTCCGTCGTCTTTTCCTGTATAAGGATTGATGACTTCAGGGTCAACTCCAGAATAATTAGTTATCAAGAAGAGGTTCTCACCACTGAGATAGATATTTGCATCCTTAATGAATGTACCCTTCAACCATGTCTTTGGGAACTGATAACCAATGACTAACTGCTTCAAACGCAGGAAGCTGATGTTCTCAATGTTCGAGTCTACGTTACCATCAAACTGTCCGATGTAATCCTTATCAGCAAATTCGAGGGAAGGATACTTGGCTCCACGGTTGTCTGGAGTCCAGAAATCATTGGCGTGGAAGTAGTTCATGATAACACCAAAGTCCTTGGTAAAGGTGAAAGCACTGTTCTTATACATGTTCATTACCTTACGTCCTATGGTGTAACTGAACAATACATCAAAGCTCAATCCCTTCCATTCCAAGTGGCTGTTCAGACCACCATACACTGCAGGCAGCGTACTACCAGCATAGTAAAGGTCCTTATCATCAATCACACCGTCATAGTTCTGGTCCTTGATCTTACGTCCACCCACACGCAATGGGTTGTTAACAGACTGGAAGTAGAGCGGTGTGAGCTTTCCAGATGCATTCGGATACATTGGGATATCCTCCTCTTTCTGCACGATACCCTCGTCCTTGAAGGTATAGATACCATATACCGGGCGACCCAACACCTTGTCATTGAGGTCCTCACCGTTATAGGTCTTACGCAGCATATTCTTATTGTGTGAGAGGTTCAAGCCCACACTCCAGTTCCAGTTCTTCTTACGAATGATGTCATACTGAGCCTCAAACTCAATACCTTCATTGGATATTGCTGAAGCATTGTCCCACATGCTCGTTGCCAAGAAGACGTTACCAGGGAGGTAAGACTGCATCAACAGCTTGCTGGAATACTTATAATAATAATCCAACTTGAACTTCAAACGATAGTCTAAGAGCTGAAGATCGAGACCAACATCATACTGATCGCTCTCTTCCCACGTCAGTCTCTTGTTTGCCATGGACTGTGGTATCAAGCCTAAGGAGCCATTGAAGATGTTACTCTCCTCCATTACGCCCAGCGCAAGGTAAGGTTCCTGGAACTTCTGACCTGATTTTCCCCATGAAGCACGTAGCTTTCCGAAGCTTAACCACCAGAGTTTCTTCATGAAACGTTCCTCACTGAATGCCCAACCAAGGCCCACTGAAGGGAAGGTACCCCAACGAACATCTTTTCCGAAGACGCTGGATCCATCCGAACGAACGGATACTTCAGCCATGTAACGTTTCTTATAGTTATATACAGCACGGCCTAAGAAGCTGACCAACGACTGTTCCTGCTGGTTGGTAAGGAAGCTTTGCGCTGCTCTTATCGTACCTCCATCATTCAAAAGAGAAGGCCATCCCTCACCAGCGTACTTGATTGAGTTCGTCGGACCACCCTTTGCAGTACCGCTAAGGTTCTGTAACAGGTCGTAATTATAGGTCATACCTGCCATCAACTCCAGTTTATGATCAGTTGACAGTGGTACGTTATAAGTCAGAATATTCTCAGTCTGAATATTCGTCATTGCGATGTTCGATGCTTCAACAGCCGACTTGAGGTCGTACTTCAGATAGTCTGGCGTGAAGGTATATACTCTTGTGAAGTAGTGATCGAGTGAGTATGTGGATGAGAACCGCAACCCTTTGATGATGTCATAGTTCAAACCGAGACTCAATCGGACGTTATAATTAGAGTTTGTCTTGTCGATATCCCTCAACTGACGCAGTGCAATCTGCTCTGCAGTACTCCCCTTTCCTGGCAGAAGTGTCGACGTTCGTTTCGGGTCAAAGGTCAATCCCTGCACTCGACCACCATCCGAACCAGCCTTCTGTGTGGCATAAGTGAGGTTGATACGTGTGAAAGCACTGAGCTTTGTAGACAGGTTGAAGTCGAGATTACTCAACAAACTGAAGCGGCGGAAGTTGGAACTGATCATGATACCTGTCTCATCATAGACACCACCATTGACCATATACCTTATATTATCCGTACCACCAGCCAACTGAAGGTCGGCTTTTGTCACGCGACCAACACGGAAAACGTATTTCCACCAGTTGGTTTTGTTATTATAGAAGGTGTTCAGAGAGTCCTGAGCGATGGCTGGTAAACGGCGATCAGGGTCGAGAACTCTACCATTGCGCCACAGATAGTCATATGCACCATCGTTATCAGCGTCCCATCCATACGAATCTTTATAGGATCCAGGATAAACAATCTTATCCGTGAGATAGTCATAGTGTGCACCACGCTGGTTCTTTGCAAGGAGCAAAGCAATGTCACGCTCGCCCTTACCCATGGTCTGCATTGGGGTACTTGGCAACCAAGAGAGTGACTGAGAGACGTTAACACTTACCTCAGACTTACCTGATTTTCCTTTCTTTGTCGTGATAAGGATGACACCATTACCTGCACGTGAACCATAAAGAGAGGCAGAAGCAGCATCTTTCAGTACCTGAACCGACTCTATACTTGCAGGATCAAGACCAGCAAGCGGGTTGATACCACCCGTAGCTTCACCTGCACTACCTGATACTGGGATACCATCAATGACGTAAAGAGGCGTTCCGTCGTTGATACCCTTTTGGTTCAACGAGCTGAAACCACGTATTGTAATCTTTGAACCACCACCACCTGGTGAGCCAGAGAGGTTACTAACATCTACACCTGCCATACGTCCCTGCAGCAAGTTCTCTATACTTGCTGACGGAGCCTTCTGTAAATCCTCTGGTTTAACGGATGCTATCGCACCAACCTGCTCACGTGTGTTACGCTTACCATAGGCAACTACCGTCACTTCGCCCAAGGAATGAGCAGAAGAAGTAAGGATAACATTCAGGTCTTTTGCCGTATTATACTTCAAAGTCTTGGGTTCATAGCCCACACTTGATATGGTTATGTTACCTTCCTGTTGGTCCATTGGCATGGAGAAGTTACCATCTATGTCGGCAGTCACACCCTTTGATGTTCCTTTTATCTGTACAATGGCAAAGGGGACACCCACTCCGTCCTTGTCCTTAACGGTTCCTTTGAGGGTGTACTGTCCTTGTCTGGCATCCTGCATCTTAAAGACGTTGATGACTTTTCCATCAACATTGTGCATGAAATGCGTATGTGACAAAAGGCTCTCCACTGCACTCAGCTCGTCGACGTCATCAAATGAGATGGTGAGAAGCAGAGAATCATTCTTCACATCGTCGGAATAATTAATCTTGTAGTCGCCCTTTGTTGCAAGGAAATCCAGGATATCAGCCACGCTCTTGTCCTTAAATGAGATTGAGAACGGCTTGCCCGGCACCTGTGAGAACGCCGGAGTAGTCCCTATGAAGACCAGAAAAAAGGTCATCAGGATTACTACGGACGGTAACCTTCGGGTGAAACTAAACACATGATGATACTTCATGATAGGTTTGTTATTAAATGAATAATTTTATAATTCGTATGTTCTATATGGTAATATTGCTAAATAACCAGACTTGATGGTATCATAATCATGGGAAAGCCACCGTCTCCCATTCTTAAATTAACAATGATTCCAAAATGAATTTTCTCTGCAAATTTAAACATATCTTTTGATAATACAAGGGAAACATGTATCTTTTTTTCCACTATTTTTGCTTTTTCTTCCCTTCATAGTGGGTGTATCGTGATGCCAACTATACATCTTTCTTCACGGAGGGAGGTAAAGTGGCTTCTTTGAAACATCATTACATAAATTAAAGGTTCTTCTTTTAATTTTCCAAAGAAATCCTTTAAAATCCGACTTTATAACCATCAGATTATCAAAAGGTTACAAAGAGGGTTTTAAAAGGTGCCCTTTCGCATTGTAAAAGACGCCCTTTTACACTGTAAAAGATGCCCTTTTGCAATGCAAAACATGCCCTTTTACAAGGCAAAAGGGCGTAG
>FLRS01008609.1_pt1 | contig 9392 bp, 8 predicted proteins | sample 1497251 | NCBI WGS metagenome assembly FLRS01 (sample SAMEA4031765, study PRJEB14383) | metagenome | biome: human; feature: oral; material: saliva | place: Philippines | collected 2014
CAATAAGCACTTACTGTAAAGTTATAGTGACCCTTTGTGTAATCAACCGAAGCATTGAAGTTCTGGCTCACTTCTGGCCGTAAAGAAGGGTTGCCTTCGACCACCCATATACCCGACATGTCAAAGTTGTAGTACTTTTCTTTTAGTGTTGGTGCACGGAAGCCCATGCCATAACTGAGTCGAACATTTAGGTTTCTTATTGGTTGATAACGTGCACTTACCTTCGGAGTCAGTCTTGAGATGCGTCCATCAGAGAAGTAGTCGTAACGCAGCGCACCTACTACTTCCCAATACTTATTGATATTCCAGTCGTATTGAGCAAATGCATCGAAGGAGTCTTGCTTACGTACTCGACCCTCTAAGTTCGTATTGAAGAGGTAATCATGCATATAGTCTGCACCCACAGAGAGGACATTCTCGTTTTCAAACGTGTGCGTATAAAGTAGTCGAAGACTGTTCTGTACATTTGAATAATCACGGATGTCCAGTCGAGTAATGCGCTGATAGTCTGACTTATCATACTGGTCGAAAGCATAGGAGAGGTCTACACTGTTGAAGAGGTCGGGTGTCCACGTACCACGAAGGCCGCCTGTAAAGTCACGATAACGCTCTGGCACCTCCTCTGTACGTACCAACTGACGATAGAAATAACCAGCACGTCCTGTCAAGCGCAGCTTCTCATTCAGTGTATAAGTTAGCTGTTCCTTGAAGTTCCAGACGGCATCACCATAGATGGTAGATACGACGCGCGTAATAGGATTAGGTCCGTTGTGCACATTAAAATTGTTGGAACTATTCCTGTTGACCGTCAGCAAGTTATTCCACTTGCCCCTTGCGTACTGCCAAGATAGTCCATAACGTTGCTCATGATGACGACCAAAGCGCATGTTAAGGTTGAGTGCACATGGATTAGGCTTTTTCTTTGTGATAATATTGATAACTCCACCGGCAGCATTAGAGCCATAGAGTGCTGAAGCAGCACCTTTCACTATCTCGATATGGTCTACATTTTCCATACCAATGCGGGTGAAGTCGACATCATCCATCGTCTCTCCAGCAAGGCGTTCACCGTCAACAAGTATCAACATACTCTGTCCACCGAAGCCAGAAAAGTTCATGTGTACCTGCTGATTCATGGCGTATGAGAACTCAACACCTGGTATTACCTGCTGTAAGACATCACGTAGATTGGTGGCATCTGTCTTCATTATATCATCAGCAGTGATGAGTTTCGTCAACACAGGGGTATTGGCAAGCAATTTTGGGGTACGTGTTCCCGTCACTACTACTTGGTCTAACTCTATCGTCTGGGGGATAGAGTCATTGGGAACATCAGCCGACATACCTTCAAAGGTGAGGCTGAGTAGGACTGACAATATAATGGTCTTTCGCGTCATAGCCAATAACAAATATTAATGAAGTCCCTTTCTTATCCTCGAATAAAGCATAACGAAAAGGGTTGCATGTCTAATTTAATATGGATACTTATAGTTAATAGTCAACCAGCACTTGGTCCCATCGGTACCAATATAGTTCTCCAACTGCAAGGCAGCATACTTCCCATTCTTCAAACGAACGATGAATACATGCTTGTTCATCGTGAAGGCTGGTGGCATTGGAGGTATTTCGATTTTCAACCAAGACGATAGTACCTTATTAATACGTATTCCCTGGCATCCAATCAGGCTCATAAGCATCTGCGACTGGTCCTCCCAAACCTCGTTCTCTGTCCATTCATCTTCTTGGAATGTTGCTCCTAAGAAATAGGAACTATTCTTTGGAAGCTCATTCAAAGAGGTGTACTTCGTTTCAAGTACGGCACCACCGTTCGTCCTTACATTGTTACGATGAAAGGCAATGCTCCATGACTGTGGTTCAGGCTGCGCATCCGTAGCAGTAAAGCCACGCTTCTCATTAACAGAGATACCTTTTCCAAAGACATCAAACCAGTAGGTGTACATACCCGTTTTCCCATCACCACTACCCGACGACAGGCTCGTTGGGATAGCATAATGCGTGAAGTTCGTCTGTGCCTTGAGCAGTCCTGCAGTGTCTTTGCGCTCGATATACATCTGTAAAGAGTCAAAGTCTACATAATACCAATCCTTCCAACTGGCGGCATTAACAAGGAGTTGACCTTCCGTCGTTACACTTGATGAAGCAGAAGCCTCATCATATATATCATCAAAAATGCCGTTGCAGGCTGTTACCAACATCATGATGGCACAGCCTGCAAGGATAGAAATAGGGCGAAATACTCTGTGCATGAGCGTATAACGTTTTACTTAGCCTTCTTACCAGTATATGTTGCTGAGATTGGGAGTGGCATATGTGTAAGCTTATAGCTATTTGTAATTGTCAAAGTCCCATTCTCATCAAGTTTTACAATAATCTTACTTGGTGACTCGAAAGCATAGTCTTTATTAAGACTCATCAGACCTCCTTCAGACTTAAGATAAACCTTGAGATCATCACTGCTATAATCACGACTAAAACTATTGGTTGCCTTATCGTAAGCAAGGTTCTTTACGGTGTATGTTCCTATTGTCAAGTTTCCTACCATAGGAACTCCAGTGTACTTCTCTTCTGATGTTGTCACATTGATAGAGCCATCTTCATTAGCAGTAACCTTATACCCAACCGTTGGAGATGTGTATGAACCAGGCATTTCACCAATCTTCAAAGAGGTTGTACCAGTATAGTTTCCTGCCACCTTAGATGCTGCTGAAGCCTCAGCATAATGCCAAGTAATATCAGTACCACCCATGAGTGATGGGATTGAAATCTTTATTTCTGTCATCGAACCACTCATTGTTGCATCATACTCATTCATTGCACCGCCAGCTTTTGGGTTTGCAATCTTCATCTTTCCAGTACCGTTAATGGCATGATTAGCCATGGTTATCACGAAAGAACCAGTACCCCACTGAGTATCAGAGAACTCTGCAAGGAACTTACCACCGTCCTGCAATACCTTAATCTTAGCGCCTGTGTCAAAACGCTGATTGTCGAGTACTCTGTTCTTTACAGTCAAATAGCCTGCAAACTCGTGTATCAACTTTGGTTGTGAAGGGGTTTCACTTGGCAAGAACTCAATCTTTGAAATATCTGATGCGTTATAAGTTACAACGCTACCATCAGTTTTTGTTACCTTTAATGACTGTGCCTGTACTGCGAGTGCACTCAAGAAAGATACGATTACTAAAGTAAAGATCTTTTTCATTTACGTATGAATTTAAATGTCTTAGATAATGATTTAACTACAAAAACGCCTGTTTGTCCGTCGAGAGGAATCTCAACAGTACCGCTTTGGCTTACGGTGGAACGGCCTACCAACTGTCCATTAATGGTGTAAACAGCTACTTGGCTACCTGCTTTCAGGCCTTCTCCCTTCAAGGAGTTACCAAAGGAAAAGACTGCATTGTTGCCTTCTGCATTAAGAGACTCAATGCTTAATGGATCATCTTCGAAGGCAAAAGCACGGAAATCTGTCAGAGGATACTCTATTGTTTGGCTCCCAGCAGTCAAAACCATGGCAGTGGAAGTGAAGGTAACAGTAGGCTTATCAGACAGAGCAAAGTAAGTGTTATTGCCATCTTTGTCACTTACTTTCACGTGCTTAGCCGCAGAGACAGAGATAGAAGTCATCGAAGCTAACAGCGTAACAGCAAGTGTAAGAAATAAATTTTTAATTCTCATGTTACTGATTCAGTTTATATTAATTCTATTCGAATGCAAAGTTATAAGAAACATCAGTATGCCACAATACCTATTTATTATGATTTTAGCCCACAGAACACTTAAAAATTACTTACAAATGCTTATGGTCTGCGACCTAAACGACGACAGAAGGCAGCGTAACCTACTGATTTCTCGAATTCTCCCAAGCAACTACTGTATCCTAACTCGGCTTCTTTATGTCCTCTTCTCATCATTGTCAACATACAAGAAGAGCGTTAGGAACAAGCAACTCATTGTCGTTTTCAAATTATTTTCATGAAGAAAAATATTTTTTTTCACGACAAGAAATATTTATTTTCATGATAAAAAATATTTTTCTTCATGATAATAATTCGGCATGACTACTTTTGCCTATTTGGGAAACACGCCTTACTAACTGATTGCCGATAACGTTCTACATTGTATAAAGCCGTTACGTCCTATGGAATAGCATGCGAATATTGGTCGAGACGTTCGTCTTGTTGACCCATGAAAACAATAAAGGCTGAAACCCACTGTCGGATTTCAGCCCTTAAACTCTATGTATAAAAAACGCTACAAGCCATTGACATTCATAATGCCAATGGCGGGATATTACGTTAGAATCTGCCTTTGCTTCATCTCTAAATACTTATTGATGACATCAATGCTAAGCTTGTCGGGGGTTGTCAACACGCTATATATACCATACTGACGCAGTGTTGAGACTATCAAACGCTTCTCGTAGGCGAATTTCTCGGCTATAACGTGCTGATAATACTCCTCCATAGAGCGCTTAGGGGAACGTATGTAATCGTTCATCTCAGCATCCTCAAAGAAGACAACAAGTACTCGGTGCCACTGACTAAGCAACTTCAAATAAGCTAACTGCCTATTGAGAGCTGTCATACCAGAGAAACTCGTGTATATAATAAACAAACTCCGCTTGCTTACCTGCTTATGTACATTAACACACAAATTACTGAAGTCGGTCTCACCGAAATTGGTTTCTTGTGCATAAAGCGCCTCCAAAAGGGTCTGCATCTGTCCTGTTCGGTGCGATGGAGCTACGAATGTATCTATCTTATCAGCAAAGGTTATCAATCCCGCTTTGTCATCACGACGCATAGCAACGTAGGACAAGACCAAAGAAGCATTTATACTATAATCGAGAAGCGTCATTCCACGGAAAGACTGCTGCATGACACGCCCCTTATCAATCACCGAGAATATCTGTTGAGAACGCTCATCACGATAGACATTCACCATAAGCTGGTTGCGACGTGCACTTGCTTTCCAGTTTATACTACGGTAGTCATCCCCTTTCACATAGTCTTTTATCTGCTCAAACTCCGTATTGTTACCCACACGACGAATACGTTTTATACCCATCTCTGTGAGGTTATTGCTCATTGCAAGAAGTTCATAGCGATTTAACATCAGATAAGAAGGATAGACCTTAACGTCCTTTGCATCGCCTAAAGTATAGCGTCGCTCTACAAGTCCTATGCTGGTACGTGTGAAGCAACGTATCTTACCAAAGGAGTAGACGCCCCGCTTGACTGGTGTTAGTGTGTAACGAAGTACCGTATGACCCATAGCAGCAAGAGAACTCTTATAACTGATATCTCTTCGTTGGAACACTTCTGGCGCCTCATCGATAATCGTCAGCCACACTGGGAAGGAATAATTACTCTCAAGACTTATCTTGACAACATTCTTATCACCATTAGAGAAACGCTCAGAACAGCTTCGTTTTGCACTTATCCCACGACGATGATAAAGCATAACGGCATCTATCACAACCATTACAGCAAAGATAAACAGAAGTATCTTTACGCCTATAAAAAGCTGTGGGAACACATAACCAAACCCTGCTAAGAGGGTTAGACTTGCTAAGATGATATAAAACCGTTTGGTAAGGAACATTTCTTTATCTTTTGTTAGCTGTTAGCGGGTGTCGAGGGAGGACCATAAAGAAGATAACAAACTATCTGCCAGCATACAACATCAGTATGGCGACGCTGAGTTTATCATCCTCCGTCAGACACCATTACTTAGGTACTTCCACCTTATCAATCAACCTCTGTGCAACTTTCAACGGAGTGTAACCCTCCATTTCGGCCTCAGCTGTAAGGATAAGACGGTGTTGAAGAATACTTGGAGTGACGAACTTAACATCTTCAGGCGTCACAAAGTCGCGTCCACCCAATAGTGCACTTGCCTTAGAAGCATTGAGCATTGCCACAGAGGCACGTGGACTGGCACCAAGGAAGACTGCCTTTGAGGTGCGTGTCTGCTGTACGATGTTTGCTATATAGCGTAGAAGGCTCTCTTCAACATATACAGTATCCAATTTCTTACGCATCTGCAAAAGTTCATCAATGGTCAACACGGGGCTAACATCGCCTAACTTGATGAGGTTTCGCTTCTCTTGATGACGTTTGAGGATGTTCATCTCTTCATCAACAGATGGATAACCCATGCTTATCTTAAATAGGAAACGGTCGAGTTGGGCCTCTGGTAGACGATAGGTACCCTCCTGCTCGACTGGATTCTGCGTCGCTATAATCGTATAGACATCACTCATACGATGCGTAGTGCCGTCTACTGTAACCTGACGTTCCTCCATTACCTCGAAGAGAGCTGCCTGTGTCTTTGCAGGAGCACGGTTGATTTCATCCACAAGGACGAGGTCTGAGAATACAGGACCCTCATGGAAATCGAACTCAGAGGTCTTAAGATTGAAGACAGTCGTACCGAGTACATCGCTTGGCATGAGGTCTGGCGTAAATTGAATACGGCTGAAACGGGCATCTATCAAGCGTGACATCAATCGTGCTAATAAGGTCTTTGCTACTCCTGGCACACCTTCTATCAGCACATGACCGTCTGCCAGTATCGCTGTCAACAACAAGGCAACAGCTTCTTGCTGCCCAACGATAACCTTACTGATTTCCTCTCTCAACTGTCTAACCTTCTGACTAAACAATTCAAGGTCAGCTCTTTCTTCTTTATACTCTTCCATCTTATCTATTGTTTTCGCTTCATTAATACTTTACTTATTATGCGTCTATCACATTAAAAGATTATTGATTATCTTATCCATACCGTCTATTGCCTTCTGCAAAGCGGCATCGTTGATATATTCATCAGTCTTTAGATAACGGTCGACACGGTCGAGAATCATCCTGACCTCAGCCTCTGGCATTCCTGCTCGGAGTGCTATCTGTGCTATATCATCTTTTCTTGTTTCGGTGTCCTCCACATCAACCATCATCAAACGACGAAGGGTTTCTGTAAAATAAGCATACTTCTTCTGCAATAAGTCATGGTTGATATGCTTTTGATAATAAAGTGTTCCGATCAGTTTCACAAACTCTATCGAGCGGTTCTTAGGCTCTTCTACAACAGGGATAACGCGCTGTCGCCTGCGAGCATAGAACACACAGAACAGTAAGAGGCCAGCTATTGTGAGATAGGCAGCCCACCGCAGGGGTTCATTCTGTAGCCAGAAGCGTAGCGGAGTCTCCTCATTAATCTCTGCTTGAGGCGTATAAGCCTCTGTACGTACGATTGGTAAGCCACGAAACTGTGACATCAAACGAAAGACAAGACCATTAACTTGCTCGTCAAGAATACCATAGTTGGTTAATAACAATGGTTCGCAAGAAAAGAAGAGTTCTCCTTTCCCTCGTTGAATACGAACTACACGGGGCACCCAGTAGCTATCAACCTTATCAGTATACTCATCTGTCTGCCTGTTCTTAACCAAGATATCATACTTAGCAGGCTTATCCACATCGACTTTGTCGCCTGACATTGCAGAATAAAGAGTGTATTTTTTTTCCTGATAAGGCGACTGCCTACACCAAACTAACGTATCGTATGGAATCTCTTGATTCTCAATAGAGGCCTTGACCTGCATGGGAGAGAAGCCATATTGCCCACTAATCGTTAATTGTAAGTCGGGATATAGAGAGTCAGGGTCTATTGATGACGTTGCAATGAATACCTTATTACCAGCTTTCAAAAGTCGGTCTAACGCACGGAGGTCGGTCGGTGAAGGGTTAAAATCGATTGATTGAATTAAGAAGCCGTGTGGTTTCTTACCATAGCCCTCACGTTCCAACTGTGATAAAGTCTTTCGTGTCACCTCATAACCAGCAGGTACTGATTTCTTCATCAGCGAGTCGAACACCTCACAACCAAAGGGTTGCTTATCATAATGACTAAAGGTAGGACCCCAAACAAACTTCGATGGTGCACTCATCTCTAATAGGAAGACTAAGACAAGGAAGCCAACTATAAAGATCAAGAACTTTTTGTTCATCGCTTACCTCCTTCCTTTATCTTGCTTTCTAAGTCTAAGAGCAGCTTAACAGTTTCTTCCGAAGCTTGGTAATTACCATATCTTACACGCATAAAAGCAGTTGTCATCCGTCCAAACTCAGCAGATAAGAATTCACGAGTGTACTGTGTTGGCGTCTTATAAAGCTGCCAACTAATCATATTATTATCTGATAACCAACGAAGTGTACGCAAATAGACTATTCGAACAGCCTTATAATAATCCTTCTGTGCCATTGCCTTCTCATAGACAGCGTCGAAGTTGACTCCATAGATATTGTCTTCTTCGTCGTCTTCAGCCGTCACCTTTCCCGTTCTACCAAAGAGTTTGAATTGATAACGATACAAGAGAAAAGCTATCAGACCCACAACTACAAGCCCAAGGAAGATGTAAACGACCATTCGAAAGTCCAAATCGCCATCATAATCAAAGATATCAGAGAAGAAATCACCTATCTTCTGAATCAACCAACTCGTCCAGTCGAGTTCTGGAGCCTGTAACTCGCGTGCATAATCGTATGCTTCATCAGCGCAATACTGGTGAAGTAAGGTTGTGTCACACGACAGAGTATCAGTCAATGGTTGTAACATACGAATGGTTATCAGAGTTTATCAAAATTGTCAATATCGTTGTCTTCCTCCTTCAACTCCTCAAAACGCTGTATATCCTTCTCTACTGAGAACCCATCTTCTTCCTCTGCTATACTTCCATAGTGGAACGCCAAAGCAAAAGTAGAGAGTGTCTCCGTAAGATACATACAGAAGTTCATGAATACAGATGCCAAGTACACGCAGAAGCTATAGACTGGACTACCTACAAAAGCAGCCTGACTTGACTGATCAACCATAAAGACTCCTCTCACAATAGTCAGCATATACCATGGTAGAGTAGTAAAGGAACTGATGGTGTTACTTATGAATCCCATCACAAAAACCAATCCTAACAATGACCAGAAGGAATTGAATCCTAACCTTATACCACGTAGAAGCGCATTGAACAAAGACTCGTCTTCTTCAAAGACATATACTGGTATTGCCATTGAGACCGGTAGACTGAACACAAGAATGCCCAGAAAGAAGAACACCACCAGTATCACCGTATCAAGAAGTACTGTGAATGTGATGAGAAGAGCCATAAGAACAATTAGGATAGCAACCAAGACCAAGGACATTACCAACGACCGTTTGATTACCTTAATAATCGTCGGTTTTAAGTCACTCATCATCACTCCACGTAGTCTGTTAGGGCTTGCTTGATAATACTTAACCATTCCAAAGCAGATACCCGTCAATAGAATATCTCCAACCATCATACAAAGAAAGTAGCCCAAGTACGCTCCTCC
>FLRS01000876.1_pt1 | contig 8553 bp, 7 predicted proteins | sample 1497251 | NCBI WGS metagenome assembly FLRS01 (sample SAMEA4031765, study PRJEB14383) | metagenome | biome: human; feature: oral; material: saliva | place: Philippines | collected 2014
GCAGTGAAGAATTGTGTGAAGAATCTTCCTTTCAGTAAGTGGGCTGAGGCATTGCGTAAGACGTTCAATGCTGATAGTGTGATACGTATCCGAGTGGAGAAAGGTATCTTCCGAAAGGGGGATAACGCTTATGTAGACCGTGATATCTTCAAAAAAGATACCACAATAGCACCAATGAAGGATTATCCTATTGATGCAACCTTTGGTAAAAAGATAAAAGCGCCAGAAGGAATGGATGATGTTCGTGGTCTTGTTGTGGCAGATTATCAAGATGAATTGGAGAAGAATTGGGTTGAAGCGTTAAGAAAACGATATAAGGTTGTGGTTGATCCGAAAGTGGTTGCCACGGTTAATAAGCACTAAAAGATAATTAACTAAATCGATGAAGATAAGTAAAGGAAAGATAGGACTCCTGCTTGCAGGGACAGTTCTTATGACTATGGGCTTACATGCTGGTGTTTTTCGTGCCAGTGGTCCTGTTGAGTTGGCAGACTCTGTACGCTCAGACGTGGCGGCACCAATAGATCCTCGTAGCGTTGTAGATGAGGTTGTATGGGTTGTTGGAGACGAACCGATATTGAAATCTGAGGTAGAGATAATGAAGCTTCAGGGTGAAGCAGAAGGAACAAAGTGGGGTGGTGACCCTGATTGTATCATCCCAGAGCAGATAGCAGTGCAGAAACTCTTTCTCCATCAGGCTGCTTTGGATAGTATAGAAGTGACTGAGTCGGAGATAGCACAAGGTATTGACCAACAGATAAACTATTGGATTTCTCTTCCACAGATCGGTTCTAAGGAGAAGCTGGAAGCCTTCCAGCATAAGAGTTTGGCACAGATTCGTCAGGATCTGCATGATGATTACAAGAACAGACAGCTTGTTCAGCGTATGCAGGAGAAGCTTGTAGGTGATATTAAGGTGTCTCCAGCAGAAGTGAGGGAGTACTTTAAGAACCTTCCAGTGGATAGTATCCCTATGATTCCTACTACTGTTGAGGTGGAGATATTGACACAAACACCAAAGGTTGAGCCTGAAGAAGTCAATAGAATCAAGAATCAATTGCGTGATTATACTGATCGTGTGACAAAGGGTGAGACCTCTTTCGCTACGTTGGCACGCTTGTATTCTGAGGATCCAGGCTCTGCTCGACAGGGAGGAGAGCTTGGATATATGGGGCGTGGTATGCTTGATCCTGCCTTTGCAGCCGCAGCTTTCAACCTCACTGACCCTAAAAAGGTTTCAAAAATAGTTGAGAGTGAGTTCGGATACCATATCATTCAGCTTGTTGATAAGCGAGGCGATAAGGTAAATGTCCGTCATATACTTTTGAAACCGCATGTCTCAATGGCTTCTATAGATGCAGCTAAAGAGCGACTTGACTCTATAAACAATGATATAAAAGCTGGAAAATTTACCTTTGAGGATGCTACAGCATATCTTTCTGATGATAAAGACACGAAAAACAACCATGGTTTGATGGTTAATTCATCGGAGAATGTGCGTACATCACGCTTCAAAATGAAGGATCTTCCTTCTGAAGTAGCTCGTGTTGTGGAAGGTCTGAAGGTCGGAGAAGTCTCTGCTCCGTTCCAAATGGTTGATGCAAAGGGTAAGGTTGTTTGTGCAATCGTAAAACTTAAGAGCCGTGTCCCAGAACATAGGGCAACTATTACAGAGGATTTCCAGGCAATGAAAGATATAGTTGTGGCTCATCGCCGACAGGAAATGATTCATAATTGGGTGGAAAAGAAGATAAAGGAGACCTACGTAAGAATCAATCCAAGATATCAGAATTGTAAGTTCCAATACGAAGGTTGGGTTAAATGACATTAAAACGGTTATATTTCAATATACTTTGCGGGCATAGAATCATGATAATTACGATTCTATGCCTGCTTGGGCTATGGTTATGTCAACCTGTAAAGGCACAGAATCCAGTTACAGTCAAGGGTGAAAAGTTCTATATTGACCATGCTGATAACCTGCGTCATAACCAGATGGAGATACCAGATGTACAGATTGCGAAGGGCAATGTGCGCTTTCGTTATAAAGGAATGACGTTACGTTGTGACAGTGCTTACTTCAATGAGAAGGATAAATGGTTCAAAGCGTTTGGCTTGGTACACATGACTCGCCCAGGAGGAGTGACCCTTGATTGTCGCAGAATGCACTATGATGGCTTTGCACAGATGATTCATGTGCGGAAAAATGTGGTAGTTCGGGAGCCTGGAAGGTCTCTTCGTTGTGACAGTCTGGATTATAACATGGCGTCTAAGGTAGCTAATTACTTTGGTGGACGTGGTACATTGGTTTATAATGGAAATACTATTGTGGCTGATCAAGGTGATTATAATACAGATACTCACGATGCAAACTTCTTTGGTAACGTTGTTATGCGTACGCCAAAGTATCGTATCAATACGCCTGAGGCGCATGGTAATACTGCAACAGGACTTGTCCATGTAGTTGGGAAATCGGTCATTCGCACTTCGAAAGGGGAGGTTGTCCATACGAATGACGGAACTTATAACAGCAAAACAGACTACATGGAGCTAAATGGCCGTTCTACTATAACCTCTCCTCGACAAGATGTTGAAGGTGACAACATCATCTATAATAGTGCGACAGGAGATGCAGAAGGACATGGAAGTGTGAAGATTGTTGATAAAGTGAACCACCGTATCATTACAGGAGATAATGTCTTCTATAATGAAAAGACTGGTCATAGTGAGGGACATGGTAATGTTAAGATTGTAGATAATGTAAAACAGCGCACTATAACGGGGCGTGATCTTACCTATAACAGTAACACACACGAAGGAACTGGCGAAGGAAATGTCTACTATATAGACCATAAAAGCAAGCATGCCTTCCAAGGTGACTATCTACATTATACTGATTCAGCGGCAATAGCCTTTGGTGGGAACCCTGGACCAGTAGCTAAAGAGTTCTCAAAGGGCGACACTCTCTTTGTACATGCAGATACAATCAGTATGAAAGGATTCCATATGAATACTCCACGGATGTATCGTGAGATCTATGGAGTGAATAATGTGCGTGCTTTTCGTACGGATATACAGGCTGTTTGTGGCTTTCTTGTCTTTAATACAAAGGATTCCTGCATGACAATGTATGATTATCCTATTGTTTGGAGTGGGAATCGTCAGCTGGTAGGTGACTCCATTAAGGCTTATCTGAATGACTCAACGATACGTGATGCATTAGTATATGGGAATGCTTTCTCTATAGAAACGCTTCCAGATAAGAAGCATTATAATCAGATATCATCAAAGATGATGCATGCTTACTTCACTGATGGAGCATTAAGAAGGGTGGATGCTTGGGGAAATGTTGAGGTTATATTCTATCATACCGATAAAGATAGTACGCTAATAGGGCATGATTATACGGAGACGGACACGCTTAGAATGTTCATTTCACCAGAACGTAAGCTGAAGAAGATATGGATGTCTAAGGCAAATGGTGTCATAAGTCCTATGACACAGATACCTTCTGATAAATTAACGTTACCTCATTTCGAGCTTTTTGATGATGTTCGACCCAAGGATAAGGATGATATCTTCCGGCGGGCAGCACGTAAAACGAGTACAACAGTTCGTAATGCACGGGTAGCTTTGCCCCCTCGTCAACACGTAGAGTGATCATTTTAGCATACAACATATCGTAATTACGCACAATAATCATGTTTTTTCAATCATCACGCCCACGTCGTTTTCATCATGAATACATGTATGTTGATGAGCGAAAGGAGCTACTAAAGGAACTTGAACGCCGTAACCGACAGGAGACGAGTGGGGAAAGTACAACTCAAGATAGCTATCATGAGCAGATGCAGAAGCGTATTGCGGGAAGTCTACGACCCCGTGTTTTGAGGCATCGCAGTATAAGATACACAGCACTTTGGGTTGCTTTGGCTCTTTCTGCAGGTGTTATTGTTTTGTTTATTATACTGTTTTTTAGTCTAATAGGGTAGATTATGAGTGACATTATACAACTTTTACCTGATAGTGTGGCCAACCAAATTGCTGCAGGAGAGGTCATTCAGCGCCCTGCTTCGGTCGTAAAGGAGTTGGTTGAGAATGCTATTGATGCCGGAGCAAGTAACATTAATGTGATAATCGTTGATGCTGGACGTACCTCTATTCAAGTTATTGACGATGGAAAGGGTATGTCTGAGACTGATGCTCGGCTCTCTTTCGAGCGTCATGCAACGTCAAAGATACGCAAAGCGGATGATCTTTTCTCTCTTCACACGATGGGTTTCCGTGGTGAAGCATTGGCTTCCATCGCTGCGGTGGCACAGATTGACTTAAAAACACGTATGGAAGGAGAGGATTTAGGAACCCAACTAACGATCTCTGGTAGTCGGTTTGTTGGGCAGGAACCGTGTGCTTGTCCTGTAGGAAGTAACTTCACGGTGGAGAATCTCTTCTTTAATGTCCCTGCTCGGCGTAAGTTTCTGAAGTCGAATACAACAGAATTGAATAATATTATCACTGCTTTTGAACGTATAGTATTAGTCTATCCCCAGATATCTTTTACCCTTCATAGCAATGGAACAGAGCTTTTTAATCTACGTTCATGTAGCTATCGCCAGCGCATAGTGGAGGTCTTTGGTAAAAGACTCAACCAAGATCTGCTCCCAATAGGCGTCGATACATCGTTATGTCGTATTCATGGCTTCGTAGGGAAGCCCGAGTCAGCACGTAAGAAGGTACTACAGCAGTACTTCTTCGTCAACGAACGCTATATGAAACATGCCTATTTCCATAAGGCAGTCATGACAGCATTCGACAGACTCATACCTCAGGGAGAACAAATTCCGTACTTTTTGTATTTCGAAGTCCCTGCTGAGAACATTGATGTGAACATACATCCAACGAAAACAGAGATAAAATTCGAGAATGAACAGGCTATTTGGCAGATTCTACTAGCATCGGTGAAGGAGGCTGTGGGTAAGTTTAATGATGTTCCTTCCATTGATTTTGATACAGAAGGGAAGCCTGATATCCCTGTTTTCAACCCTAATGGAAGTACGTCTGCACCGAAAATAAGTTTCAATCCACAGTACAATCCTTTTAAACAGTCGTCTCAGCCACAAAGAACAACTAATACTGAAGGCTGGGAAAGCCTTTATGCAGGGTTGGATACCAACACAGAAACACCTCAGACAGACCTCTTTGGACAGGAGGATACGCCTATTGGTAATGTTGATAATGGAGAAACAATTATCTCATCAGTAGCAACTGCGCCTGATGCAACGGCAATGATAGAGGACAAATCGCCTACACATTATCAATATAAGGGTAGTTATATCATGACAGCAGTCAAGTCTGGACTGATGATTATCAATCAACATCGCGCGCACGTACGTATATTATATGAGGCATATCTTCGTCAGTTGTCCGAACATAAGGTACATTCGCAGAAGGTTCTCTTCCCAGAAATGGTCCAATTCTCGGTCTCAGACTCTGTCATCCTTGAACATATCTTACCTGAAATGACGGAGATGGGCTTCCAACTCGACAACCTTGGGGGAGGAAGTTACGCTGTTAATGGTGTACCTGCAGGTATTGAAGGACTCAATGCAGTAACACTTATTACTGATATGGTTGCTGCTGCAATAGAAAGTGGTACGCATGTGAAGGAAGAGATAGACCATGTGTTGGCGCTTAGCCTTGCTCGTAATGCGGCAATCCCGCAAGGACAAGTGCTGAGTAATAGTGAAATGGAGAGTATTGTCAATGAACTTTTTGCGTGCAGTAATGTTAATTATACGCCTTCTGGTACTCCTATTATTGCCATTATGCAACAACATGACATTGAACATCTCTTTGATAGTTGACAACTGATAGTGAAAGACTTATCTAAACCATTTATAATTCTTTTGTTATCTACGTTAAATAAGCTGTATTTTATTGAAAAAAAAGACCACATTAAAATATAATTGTTATCTTTGCGACCGTTTTTAATAAGGTGAAATGCCGTTAACGACGGTGTCTTAATACAAACAATTTGAGTTAGTTAAACAAATAAAGTTATGAAAAAATTATTAGTTGTATTGGCATTAGCTGGTGTTTCTATGACCACTTTTGCACAGGACGACGCTCTTACAGAGAAGTATAGTGTCGCAACAAACTCTTTCTGGAGCAATTGGTTTATCCAGATTGGTGCAGATTGGAATGCTTGGTATTCTGATCAGGAGCATGGTCGCAATGAGGCATCAAGCCCATTGAAGCGTTTCCGTGCTAACCCTGGTGCTTCATTTGCTATCGGTAAGTGGTTCACACCGGGTATTGGTCTTCGTACAAAGGTACAGGGTATCTGGGGAAAACGTGTCGGTGACACAGACAATCATGCGTCTCGTCTCGATAATGGAAACAAGTATTGGATTGCTCAAGAGCAGGTAATGTTCAATCTTAGTAACCTTCTTTGTGGTTACAATGAGAACCGTGTATGGAATGTTATCCCATTTATCGGTGCAGGTGTTGGTCGTTCAATGTCTAAAGACAAGTATGCAACAGGCTTGAGCGCAGGTATTCAGTCTTCTTGGAAGCTCTGCAAGAACCTTGGTGTATACCTTGAGGCTGGTTGGAATCGCTACGAAGCAGGACTTGATGGCTTCGACAGCAAGAACGATAGAGGCTTCTGGGAGTCTCATGACAATAACCTCTACGCTGAGGTTGGTCTGAACTTTAACCTTGGAAAGGCTACATGGAGCAAGACACCAGATGTTGAAGCTATCAACGCACAGCACCAAGCAGCTCTCGATGCATTGAATGCTAAGCTTCGTGATTCCGAAGCTGAGAATGCTCGTTTGCGTGAAGAACTGGCTAATCAGAAGCCTGCTGAGACTCCATCTGAGTCTGTTAAGCAGTTGGTTAATACTCCTGTTTCTGTATTCTTCAACATCAACAAGTCTACAATCGCTTCTCAGAAGGATCTCGTAAACGTACAGGCTCTTGCTAAGTATGCTAAGGACAACAACAACAATCTCCTCGTTACTGGTTATGCTGATAGTGCTACTGGTACTGCTGCTTACAACCAGAAGCTCTCTGAGCGTCGTGCTGCTACTGTTGCTAACGAGCTTGTTAAGATGGGTGTTGAGAACAATAAGATTTCTACTGTTGGTAAGGGTGGTGTTGAGACATTGTCTCCTATCTCTTTCAACCGTCGTGCTACAGTTCAGGTTGCTGAGTAATCAGCTGGCTCAACAGTCGACAAAATATATAAAAGGTGCTTCCTGTTTGGAAAGCACCTTTTATTGTTTCTGGTGTTTAAGACTCTGCAGCGTGATAGGATGAGCGCACAAGCGGTCCGCTGACAACGTGCTTGAATCCCTTTGCTAACGCTATGCGCTTATATTCTGCAAACTGTTCTGGGGTGATATAGGCCATCACAGGCAGATGATGTGTTGTGGGTTGCAAGTATTGTCCCAGTGTTAATCGCCTGCAACCAGTGGCAAGTATGTCATCCATTGTTTCAAGAATCTCTTCATGTGTCTCCCCCAGTCCTAACATGAAGCCCGTCTTTGCCGTAATACCACATCGGGTAATCTCTCTGAGAACATCAAGGCTACGGTCATATTTTGCTACGGATCGAACCGTAGGCGTCAGTCTTCTGACGGTCTCCATATTGTGTCCTGCTACGTGTGGGTGTGTCTCCATGACTTTATGAATAAGCTCTGCACGTCCCATAAAGTCGGGAATGAGCAGTTCAATCTTTGTTTCTGGGTTCTCTTTACGTATGGCTTCAATCGTCTTTATCCAATGTTCAGCACCGTAATCGGGCAGATCATCACGGTCAACGGATGTGATAACAGCATAACGCAGGGCGAGTGCCTTGATGGATTCAGCCACACGTTGTGGTTCTTTCTCATCAAGTCGTCTGGGTTTTCCGCTCAATGTGTTGCAGAAACGGCACTTCCTGGTACATATATCACCGCCAATCATTAGTGTTGCAGTACGTGCCATCCAGCATTCTGCACGGTTTGGACATAGTCCGCTGGTGCAAATGGTATTCATATGGTGCTTGGCAAGGATACCAGCAGTCTCCCCTGTCGACTTCTTCGACGTCAGATCAATCTTCAACCATTCAGGTTTCATGACGTGAGGTTCACACCCAAAGAGCAGGCGGAGCAGCTGACGTGCTTGCAATCCACGTATGATTGTCGACAAATCAATGTCTTTCAAAACTTCACTGACGCTTTCTCTTGTGAATTCTTTCCCTTTTAGAGGCTTCAGAAGATCATGGTCAATGTCGCCCAAAAGGAAGTAATCACCTGCCATATCAATACCACTGATGACGTTATTCTTCAGTTCTATGCGTGCTTCGATGGTGCCGACACCTTCAAAACGGTGCTTCCTTACTACAGAATACTTTGGGTTTTTGCCGTAGACAAAATCATGTGAAGCCAGTTCCTTCTCTATTTCGGAAATGTTTCTCATGTCTTCTTCGGTGAGCTCCAAAGTTTCATTGCCACACATCTCTTGTCTTACGTAATCCATAAAGGCAATGATGTCAATCTGAGTGTG
>FLRS01172143.1_pt1 | contig 8454 bp, 4 predicted proteins | sample 1497251 | NCBI WGS metagenome assembly FLRS01 (sample SAMEA4031765, study PRJEB14383) | metagenome | biome: human; feature: oral; material: saliva | place: Philippines | collected 2014
CCTTGTACAAGCCCTTTTTCTGTTTTATCCATCATCCTGTAAGGGGGCAAGTGTACTCCTTGCGCCTGTTTCCGACTAACCATTCTTTTATATTTGTACCTCCTCTACAGGCACGGTAACCATTGTTTGATGAATAGCAGGAAATATCTTAAAACACAACTTATGCCTCCCTTTTGTAAGGATTATTCTCACTCTCTATTTAATAGATGCTCTTTTGCCTTCTAAAAGACGCCCTTTTACATGGTAAAAGGTGCCCTTTTACAACGCAAAAGGGCACCTTTTAAAACGCCTTCTGTAACCTATTGGTTTTCAAAAAGATACAGAAGCGATTTTTTAGCATATCAACTGGTTTTGCAAGGAGACTATTTCACAAAACTGTAAATAATCTTTCCTCTTTATTTTCCCTATGTTCCACCGTCTCTTTCTGGTCCTTTTTCTTTCCCGACCCTCACATTTCAGGTAATAAACGATCGGTATTCGCCCTGCATCATCCTATCACATCATACCTATAAGAACATGATACAAAGGATTAAAACAGTAAGAACGCAAATGTAACCTGCATCAGGGAGTGCTATAGTTCGAAGATAATGAGAACTTAACTGTGCTTACCTACAGAAAGACAGCACTGGATTTATACTATCACCTGAGCTTTGTCATCTCCCGAATGACAGCTTCCTGCTGACGATAAAAGCTCTTTTCATCCACTTCAGTGACGGGTATCACCTCTGCCAAGCTTGCTGCAAGATTCTGCATCTCCCACGTAATGGCATATCCAGCTTGCTTACGTGCTGCAATACACTTGTCCAATTCGTATTTCGCCCTGGCCTTATCACGACTGAATAGCAAACCAGCCAGCGTGTAACGCATACGCTGACGGAACTTCTCTTCACGTTGTGACGAGATAGCTTTGCAGAGTAAAGCTATCTTTTGTTGCTCATCGTCAAGGAGATTGGACAACTCATGAAAGAGATAAGACTGTCGATGCTTGGATATAAGACGTAGATAAATCTCAATAGCCTTGTCTTTCTTCCCCATGATACGATAGACTATGGCTTTATAACGCTGATTATTCATGTTATAAGGGCTGTGCTTCAACGCCTCTGCCAATATAGGTGCAGCTTTCAATGCAACGTCAACTGTTGGTGTAGCCTCAACCTCTTTGAACACTTTTCCCACAATACGCATCCCCGTTGAAGGGACTGGATGCCCGTTACTTTGCCCTGTTGTCCAGTCTTCATCAGCAAGTCTGGTGATACCCCACTGCGTGATGAAGCTGATCATTGAGAATGAAGGATGATGATCGAAGACAAGTATTGCAGCACGCATCATGGCACTTTGCCCTTTCAAATCCTTATCCTCCATCGTCGGATAGAGCCGCATCAGACTCTGAAAGATTTTATAAGCTTCTTCTAATCGGCGCTGCTGATAGCGTAACTGCATCATGTCAACCCCCACCCAGAACATCGCTATCGTGGTGTAATGTCCCTTATGCGTTGCATACATAGGGAGGATTGCAGCGTAAGCTTCCTCCGTTCGCCCTTGTTTTCGTAGTTCAAAGATATCCTTTACTTCCATAGCATTAAGATTAAAAGAAGGCAGACCCCAAGCCGAAACAGTATGTTCAGCTTTAGGATCTGCCTTTTCGTTATGATTTATTGATCAAATTCCTGTTAGTTATTGATTGGTTACTGTAAGACTTCCAGACGTATCTGGGTTCGGCTTACATGCCACATTGTTATGTGTTTCATACTCCAATATGAAGTAATTGAGCCATGGACAAACATAACCAGCCTTGGAATTGATTTGCGCATTAGGCTCATAATTAGTATTATCCTTGCGCCTGATCTGCTGAGCAAGGCGTTTATTATCAAAGTAAACAAGACCTTCTCCCCAGAACTCAATACGCTTCTGAATCAACAACTCCTTTATAAACTCATCCATAGTGGTAGCATTACCAGCCTGATAAGAGCCATCCGTATAACGATAGTCATTGATGAACGACTTCAAAGCAGCTACACCGGCAGCTACACCGTCGAGATGTGCAGTGCATTCAATGTCGATAAACTTCATCTCCTCTACACGCATCAAAGGCAAACTGATGAATTGTCCCTCGTAAGTGTCTACCCTATTACCCTTTGCAGGACGGAATTTCGTGTTTACATAAGCTGGAAGAGCCTTCCATTCCTCCTCATCTAACAGAGAATTCTGTACTTTATGGCCTGCAATCATCAGAGAATCATACTGCTTGTAACCGTCATGTGTACCCGCTGCATCAGGTGAAACCCATGAATAACGGCGCCAGTCACCTTGTCCGATCTGCCCATATAGCCAACTACCTATCATGCGGAAAGCCTCATAAGCACGTGTTAATCCCCAGTCAGTCTCGGTTGTTACACTACTTGTAAACGTATAGTAGATATACGGTATCTGCTCACGTGTACTGTAACCTAAGCACCACATCCACGCTTGATTAGGCGTATTGAATCCTGTCTTAGGGTCAAGCCACTCCGCTTCTGTCACCGGACTGTACCCTGTAGATGCCAATCGTGCATAGTTACGAGCCTTCTCATAACACTCACGAGCCGTATGAATGCCTAACTTATCATACGTTATTGTCGTTGAATCTTCGGCTGCTATCGCCTTATCTAAGTCTGAACTGGATTTGTCAAAACGGCTTGCCATATCCAACCAAAGACGTGCTTTCAATCCATAAACAACACTAAGATCAGGCATTTTCTTATCAGAACGTACATAACCTTGTAGATACTTTTCAGCATTATCAAGGTCTGTTAGGATGAAGCGATACATCTTATAGAAAGGAGCTCGTGGGTTATGACGCAGCTCGGAGACGGGTGTTTTCTCTGTAACGATGGGCACTGTAAGTCCCCATATATTGTCTTTCGTAGCCTTATCATCCAGACTTGCGATACCAGTTGGCTTAAATTCGAACTGTCGAGCTATGTCTAAATAAGCCATTGCACGATAAGTCAATGCTATACCAAGGTAGTTCTTTGAGGTCTCAGATGCTGTTGCAGGATCTATAACACTTGCAAGATTATTACAAGTAGCTATGAAATTGTAATAATAACGATAAGTGTAATAAGCCTTAAAACGCGTTTCTGTACCGCTTTCTACAGATGGCCAATAGCTATAGTTACTACTATAGACAGGGAAATCAGCCCCAAGAACCTCTCTATAGAACATCTGACAAGGATAACCCCAGTCATTAGTAGGATACCCACTACTACCCCATGAATTGAAATCAATCACATAAGAGATGATACCATTCAGCAAACTTTGTTGTGAAGAAGTAAGATTCTTCACTTGCTGGGCAGTAAGTGTTGATGACGGATCAATGGTATCAATACATCCTCCAAGGCTAAATGTCGTTGCAACAAACGTCAACGAGAAGAGATATCTTAATATACGGTGTTTCATAATTTTGTTTTTTTTCATTTGAAATGACATTAGAATGTAACTTTAATACCGCCAGAGACTGTTCTGGAAGGGCTATAAGTTGCCGTACTACTACTTCCGGAGAACGATCCACGTGGGTCAAAGCCCTTACGTTTGCTCCAGTAATACAGGTTATCTGCAGCCAGATAAACACGTATACTACCCAATCCAAAACGCTGAATCAGATGGTTTGGAAGTGTATAACCGAAGTTAAGATTCTGCAAAGTCAAGTAACTTCCACTGATAAGGAAGCGATCACTAAGTGAAGAAGAGTTCGCATCATTGTATTGCCAACGTGGGATATTACTTGAGGTATTGGTCTCTGACCATGCATTAAGCATATCTTTATGAATTGCAAAGCCAGTAGATGTACCACTCGGAACGCCCATCATACCTTCATAACCATAGTCACAAGACTTCCCACCAAGGGAGTAAGAGAATGAAACGGACAAGTCGAAGCCATAAGCTGTTAGTGTTGTGCCGAATCCACCATAGAGGTCTGGATGTGGACTTCCACATGCATAATAGTCTGCATTACCATAGACATCAGTCGTCTTGAGGCTTCCATCCGTATCATTGTAGTACCACATAGCCTTTCCTTCACTTGATACGCCAGCATAACGTGGGATGTACCATTCGTAAATAGGAAGTCCTTCAGCATAGAGTCTGCTACCATTCATATAACCAGCATGCCCATCTACGACGAGATCTGCCTTAAGAGCATCTGCCAATCGGGTAATTTTGTTCTTATAAGTTGTGGCATTAAAGTTCACATCCCAATTGATATTCTTGGTTCTAAGAAGTGTAGCAGAGAGGTCAAACTCCAATCCTTGGTTCACCATATCACCAATATTGTCATACATTCCACTATAACCAGCAGAATAAGGTGCGAATACAAAGCAGAGCATATCAGTCGTTTTCTTATAGAAATACTCAACACTTCCGCGTATCCGACTATTCAAAACTTCATAGTCAAAACCAACATTGAAGTTGTTATTGGTTTCCCAAGTGATATTAGGATTACCCTTTTCATTGAGTACCAGACCAACCTTACCATTGCTATTCACGATGCTGTAAGTATCAATATAATGGAAATCGCCGATATTATCATTTCCTTGCTGACCAAAAGAAGCCTTCAACTTCAACATATTCATCCAACGGAAAGGCTTCATAAACTTCTCTTTTGTGAGAATCCAGGCACCTCCTACAGAATAGAAGTTACCCCAACGATGAGCTGGATCGAAGCGACTTGAGGCGTCACGACGGTAAGAAACACTTCCGAAATACTTCTGATCGTAATCGTATTGACCACGGAAGAAGAAGCCTTCTGACTCATAAATACTATTACCAGACTCACCTGTATTGTCTAATTTAATAGCTCCAGCCAGTGTCTGATTGGTAAAGTAAGATGCCATACCAGTCTTTGAGCCAAACAAATTTTCATAACTACTACGATAGAACTCATGTCCTAAGAGTAATTCCATGTGATGATGACCAAACTCATGATGGTAATTTGCGAGCTGTTGGAAGTTATATGAGTAAGTCTGTTCACTTGATCTTGATACGAAACCAGTAGGGTAAGCCGTATGACTGTATCCATAAAATGGTTGTGTTGCTTCTGTTCCACGAGAGTCATAGCTTGTTACTGCGCCATTAAGAGTAATCTTTAACCCAGTAATTGGCATAATATCAGCATAGCCAAAGAACGAATACATGTTGTTCTTACTAGTGTTTGTATTCAAACGATTCTCCTGTAATGGATTAAGATTAGGCAACACTGGACGCATATAACCAATCACTGAGCCAGCTCCATAATCGTACATTGGACCATTTTCGTCCGTCAGTATATTACCCTGTCCATCACGTATATAGGCAGGATAGAGGGGCGCCATATTGTTAATTTGATAGAAAAGACCATTGCCAGTAGATGGAATTACATGATACTTTGTACGACTGAAGTTCACGTTTGTACCAACTTTCAACCAATCCAAAGCCTCATAATCAGCCTTAGCACGTACTGTTATACGATTGAAATCAGAGTAATAAGCGATACCTTCATTGTTCAAATATCCTAAAGAAAGATAGTACTGCATCTTGTCACTACCTCCTGTCAGGCTGATATCATACTCTTTTCGCAAGCCGTTTCGGAACCCTAAGTTCTCCCAATTATCAGGTTTTATCATGTAGTCTTTACCTTTATAATTGAAGACACGGCCTAATGTAGCATTTGGATTGATACGTCCGTCAGCCCCAATGAGCTCTTCTCCAGCAGGAACAGTGAAGATTGGATAACCCAAACCACCAGATGCACCAGAAGAAATCAATTGCTTATTAGCGGCAATCGTAGCTTGAGCAGGTGTTAATCCTAAACCATTTACTTGATAATTATATAATGCTTTATAATATAATTCATAGTATTTAGCAGGGTCAGAAATCGTTTCATAGTCTCGTTTAATACGACTATTAACACCCCATTTCATATCAATTGCTATGTGTGCCTTACCTGCTTGTGCATGTTTTGTGGTCACCATGATAACGCCATTGGCACCACGCGCACCATAGAGGGCTGTTGAAGAAGCGTCTTTCAGTACTGTAACCGATGCGACATCGGCTGGGTTAAGGTTATTCCAACCGCCATCATAAGGTGCACCATCCACGATAATAAGTGGTGCCTGACCAGCACTGATACTGCTGAAACCACGTACACGGATGGCAGGAGTAGCTCCTGGCTCACCACTATTGTCTACGATCTGCACACCAGCAGCCTCACCCTTCAAGCTACTCATCACATTATTGAGTTGCTTATTCTCAATTTTCTTCGAGTCAACAATAGCAGCTGAACCCGTAAAAGCTGAACGTTTCTGTTCTCCGAAGGCTGTGATGACAACTTCATCCAGTGTAGAATTCTCATTGACCATAGTGATTTTCATCGTCGGTCGTGCTGGAATCACTATAGTTTTCATGCCGACATAAGAGACAGTCAGCTTAGCTCCAGGCTTCAAGTTGTTCAAAGTAAAGTTGCCATCCATGTCTGTCGCCGTGATATTCTTTGCGTCTCCAACGACCTGAACCGTAGCACCTATAACGCTTTCTCCAGTCTCATCGACGACGACTCCCTTAGAAGTAAATGGTTGCTGCGCATAGCTTACCACCGCTGTCAGCACCAGTAGTGAAATTAGTATGAGTCTTTTCATATCAAAAGGTAGGTTATTAAATTAGTATTCTCTAGATTCATAAACACGATATTATTTTATTTCGCAAATATAAATAAAACTTTTAAACGAACAAATTAATCACAGATATTTCTTAAAAAAAATATTTTATCGCCACGAAAACAAGGATACAATAAGCTTTATAAGCGTATTTCGTACAATATATAATAATCAATTGATTCTTTCTATTAATAAAAAAGAAAGCTCTACAGAACCTTCTTACCAGGGAATATCGGTATTCTTTCCTTACAAAACAGAACTGTATGGGATGCAAAAAGTCTATTATAACTCACAGATAGAGAATAGATACAGAGACGGGGAATGCTTATAATGTAATAAAAAATCAGCATGTGCAAAACAATAGATGCTCTTTTGCAATGTAAAAGAGCACCTTTTGCAATGTAAAAGGGCATCTTTTGACGTGTAAAAGGTGCCCTTTTGCATGGTAACTAATCAAGGAAAATGAAGAATTATCGTATAATGCGAAAACTATCTGATAATGAGTGAGAAATGGAGTTAACTGTATAGAAGTGCGCTGATTGAAAAGAGCAGAAATATGTAGATTTGTGCAGAAGTTCAGTTACTAAATCATTACCCATATTGGGAATAGGTAACGAAATGCAGATGTAGGTAACTGAAATTATTTCTCTCGTGTGCCTGTTGCTTCGGTCGGCAGTTTTCTGCATAAGTGAGGAACGCTTTAATTCGGGTAACTTTGCCCATAAAGATTAAAGCGTATGAAAACAGAAAAGATGAAGGTGTTGCTCTACCTCAAAAAGAGTGGAAAGGATAAGCAGGGTAAAGCTCCCATTATGGGACGTATCACACTTGGAAGGAGTATAGCACAGTTTAGTTGCAAGCTATCTTGCGATATAGATTTGTGGAGTCCTCGCGAGAGTAGAATGAGGGGCAAGAGCCGTGAGGCGGTGGAAGTGAACGGAAAGCTGGATAGTTTAGTACTTTCCATTCAGTCCGCTTATCAAACATTGCTGTCCAAAGGACAGGCATTTACTGCCACGGACATCAAGGAGCAGTTTCAAGGGAGCGTACAATCTCGGTGTATGCTTATAGAACGCCTTGATAGGCTTATCAGGGAGAAAGAAGAACACGTTGGAATAGATATTAAGAAAGATACGCTATCTAATTATCACTCTACACGAGGCAATCTTCGCACATTCATCGAAGAGAAATATAAGGTGGAGGATTTAGCTTTCTCACAACTATCTGAAAACTTTATTTATGATTTTAGAGATTTTTTCTTGGGGACATTAGGTTTTCAAGAGAGCAGTTTCTATGGTGCCGCTTCCCAAATAAAGACCGTATGTAGGTTGGCATACCGTGAGGGATTGGCTGACACCTTGTTGTTTGCTAATGCAAAAATAGCAAGAGGAGATAAGAAGCTACCAAAAGCTCTTGACAGGTGTTCGCTTGACAAACTAATGAAGATACAGTTTGAAGAGTTAGAGGAGGAAATGGAAACCGCAAGGGACTTGTTTGTCTTCGCCTGCCATACGGGTGCAGCCTATTGCGATTTGATGGAGTTAAGCAGATCGCATCTTGTCCGTGATGATGAGGGAAGTCTTTGGCTGAAGTTCAACAGGCAGAAGACAGGTGTACTTTGCCGTATCAAGTTGTTGTCCGAAGCTATCAGGGTAATAGAGAAGTACAAGAGCGATGAAAGGGAAAGCCTATTGCCACAGATGAAATATGCCACCTATCAATCGTATCTTAAAGCATTGCGCCTAAGAGCAGGCATAGCCTTTCCCTTTACCACGCATACGGCAAG
>FLRS01001563.1_pt1 | contig 8228 bp, 5 predicted proteins | sample 1497251 | NCBI WGS metagenome assembly FLRS01 (sample SAMEA4031765, study PRJEB14383) | metagenome | biome: human; feature: oral; material: saliva | place: Philippines | collected 2014
GTGGCTGTAAGGTTCTGTGAAATCGGTTGACTTAATGTCTCTGTGGAATGCTGTGTGTTCTGTTCTTCTGTGTTCTTCTGTGAGAGAAAAAAGGTCATCATTGAGAGACAGAATACTAACTATATAAACAGAGAATGTCAAGATATTTTACAGAGAGCTTCCTTCTCTTTTCAAGAAGGGGCTGTGCTTGAAGCAAGAAGAGGCCCTTCTACGTTCGAGAACATGCCTGTCAACGTTCAAGAAGGGCGTCTTCTCCATGCAAGAAGGGCATGTTCTTAATCGCTGTTCGTAATATACTGAATACTTGTGGGTTATGAGTTTGATTATGGATAGTGATATGCTCTTGTTTTGTGGGTGCTTAGCAGGGTGTTATGTAATGTCTTTTTACGACTTTATATACTTGTTGGGATTTTTTTGTCTCACAGAGTTCATAGATTGACCAGAAGCCTTTCTGCTAACGTTTAGAGCCCACAAACGCCTACTAACAGGGGACAGATATCACAGAATTTATTACTAACGTTAGCAGTTATGCTCCGCGTTATCTGTTGGTCGCAAGGATTTTTTTGTCCCACTCCCAACTCCTCTCCGAATGGAAAGGGGCTGGAGAGGATGTTTCTTCTCCCTTTGGGGAAGGACATGGGGGAGAGATTCCCTCTCTTTCTTTGGGTTCTCTCTCGTTGTAATTCTCTGCGTTTATCTGTAAAGAAGAGGCCTCCTTATCAACGACACAAAGCCATTTATTTGCAGACAGAGTGCTTTACAGTGTATTATTTACATAATATCCTTTCATTCATGTGGGATATTTGTTTTTTTTTATTAACTTTGCCTTCGATGGAAGAAAGGTAAGGTTTGCGTTCTGAGTCACGACCTTATAGTGTGCTGAGCAGTGTCGATGTGGCATGTAAGCAATGTCGATGTGGCATGTAAGCAATGTCGATGTAGCATGTAAGCAGTGTTGATGAGGCGTGTAAGCAGTGTCGATATAGTGTGCTAAGGAGGGTCGTCACGATAGGGCGCAAGAGCAATCTGATAAAGTATAACACCTAACTATTATGCATAAACAATTTTTATTCGGTTTATTATTATCGTCATTAATGGCTGCACCTGTGCATGCTGACGACCACCCAACAGGTGGTTATCTCTTCGGACAGGCGGCAGCACCAACTGGTAATGAGTGGCAGGCTCCGGGCGAGTTAGGCTATAACAAGTTGCCAGCACGTGCGTTATTCTCCTCTTTCTCATCGGTCGACGAGGCGAGGAAGGTATTACCAGAGTTTGCAAAAGACTATCTCTCGCTTGACGGAGAGTGGCGTTTTCACTTCTCAAAGAACCCTGATGAGCGTCCAAAAGATTTCTTCACAAGGGGCTACGATGATAGTCGGTGGGACCGTCTGCAGGTGCCTGTAAGTTGGAATATGGCGGGTATTCAGAAGGACGGTACGCTGAAGTATGGTGTACCTATCTATGTTAATCAGTGGGTTATATTCAAGTATAACATCGAGCCGGGCGACTGGAAGAAGGGAGTTATGCGTGAACCGCCTAAGAACTACACCACTTACGAATACCGAAACGAGGTTGGCTCGTTCAGAAGGAGCTTTGACATCCCTGCTACATGGGATGGTAAGGAGGTCTATCTGAACTTTGATGGTGTCGACTCGTTCTTCTATTTGTGGATTAACGGCCGTTATGTTGGTTTCTCAAAGAACTCACGTAACACGGCACGGTTCGATATCAGCCCTTATATTAACAAGGGTAAGAACGAGATAGCAGTTGAGGTTTATCGCTCATCAGACGGTAGCTTCCTCGAAGCACAGGACATGTTCCGCCTTCCGGGTATCTTCCGTAATGTCAGCGTGACGGCTACTCCGAAGATACATGTTGCCGACGTGAAGGCTATCCCTGCCTATACTGACGGCAAGGGAACCGTGAACCTCAACACAACACTGCAGAACCTTACAGCGAAGACAGCCAAGGACTTGCATATACGATGGAGTCTTTATAAGAACAGACTCTTTGCGGATGACAACGAGTTGGTGGCTACCTTCGAAGATGCTAAGGCTAAAACGACTTGTAACAGCAAGGGTCAGGCTGCTATCCGACAGACTTTAACGGTCGACAACGTGGCTGCCTGGACCGCAGAAGCACCTAACGTGTATGTTGTCGTGGGTGAACTGATGCAAGGAAAGAAAGTTCTTGAGACGATAAGTTTCCAAACTGGATTCCGAACAGTGGAGATTAAGGATACACCAGCAAGTCAGGACGAGTTCGGACTGGCTGGAAGATACTATTACATCAACGGTAAACCCGTTAAACTCAAGGGTGTCAACCGCCATGATACGAACCCATTAACGGGTAAGGTCATCTCTCGTGAGCAGATGGAACATGAGATTATGCTGATGAAACGGGCTAATATCAACCACATCCGTACCTCGCATTATCCTAATGACCCTTATTTCTACTATCTCTGTAATAAGTATGGTATCTACTTAGAGAGCGAGGCCAACATCGAAAGCCACGAATACTTCTATGGGAAGGCATCGTTGTCTCATGTGCCAGAGTTCCAAGCGGCGCATGTAGACCGTGTAATGACTATGGCGCATCAGTTGGTTAACAATCCTTCAATCGTTATCTGGAGCTTAGGCAATGAGGCTGGTCCTGGGCATAACTTCGTTGTTGCCTACGACTCTCTGAAGGCTTACGACGCTTCAAGACCAGTGCAATATGAGCGCAACAACGACATTGTCGACATGGGTTCTAACCAGTATCCAAGTATCGCATGGACCCGTGATGCGGTCAAGGGAAGGATGGGCATTAAGTATCCTTTCCATATCTCAGAGTATGCTCACTCGATGGGTAACGCTGTAGGCAACCTCGTTGACTACTGGGAAGCGATGGAGTCTACGAACTTCTTCATGGGTGGTGCCATCTGGGATTGGATTGATCAGAGTATGTATAACTACACGAAAGAGGGCAAGCGATACCATGCCTACGGTGGTGACTTTGGTGATACGCCTAACGACGGACAGTTTGTTATGAACGGTATCATCTTCGGTGACGAGCAGCCTAAACCGCAGTATTATGAGGTGAAGAAGGTCTATCAGTATATTGGTACCACTTGGAAGGATGCTAAGACGGCCACGTTGGATGTGTTTAATAAGAACTACTACACAGATGACCTCAGTGGTTATGCTATGTCTTACGTGTTGACAGCCGACGGAGTAGCTGTTAAGAAGGGCGAACTTGACTTGGGTAGCGTACCCGCAAGGACACATAAAGCAATCACCATCACGGGGCTCAACGAGGGTCTCGACCCTAATAAGGAGTATCTCCTACACATTGTCTATCGTCTTAAAGAGGATATGCCTTGGGCGAAGACGGGCTATGTTCAGGCCGAGGAGCAGCTACCTGTGCAGGTTGCAGCAGCTCGTCCAGCTATCGCAACGGCTGGTAAAGTGAACATGTCGGCCGTGAAAGACAATAAGATAGTGCTCTCTGGTAAGACCTTCACAACCACTTTCGACCTCACGAAGGGTACGATCTATAACCTTCAGTACGATGGTAAGACCATTATCCCAGACGGTTGTGGACCAGAGTTGAACGCCTTCCGTGCATGGGTTAACAATGATAACTGGGCTTACGAAGGATGGTATGCGAACGGATTGAATAATCTTCAACACAAGTGTACGAGCTATACTACCCACGCTAATGCCAACGGCTCTGTCTCTGTTGTGTGCAACGTAGAGTCGCAAGCACCATATAGTTATCGACTTGAGGGCGGTAATGCCAACTGGAAGAAGCTCATCGAAAACAAAGAAAAGCCTTTCGGTAAGGACGACTTCCGCTTTACGACGCAGGTTGTCTACACTATCTTCCCTGATGGAAGTATTGAGAGTGAGAGCGCAATCACCAGCAATAAGCCTAATCTGACACTCGCTAAGCTCGGTTATACGGTACGTCTTCCAAAGGCACTCAGACTGTTGAATTACTATGGACGTGGTACGGTCGATAACTATCCAGACCGTAAGACGGGTCAGATGATTGGTATCTACGAGCAGCAGGACGTGGAGGATGAGTTTGTGGCATTCCCTAAACCACAAGACACGGGTAACCATCAGGACACTCGTTGGCTCTCGCTCGCTGGCAATGGTGGACAGGATGCACTCTATGGGGCCCTCTTCGTGGCCAAAGACAAGATGAGTTTCTCTGCACTTCCATGGTCGGATAACACCATCGCTATGGCTAACCACCCACACGAACTGCCTCAGAGTGATTACACTTACCTACACCTCGACATGGCTATCACGGGTCTTGGTGGTAACAGCTGTGGGCAGGGTGGACCGTTACAGCGCGACCGTGTGATGGCAACGCCACATACCTTCGGTTACATGATACGTCCAATGAACTCTGTTGAGACCAATGACCTCGTTAGCAATGCGAACGTTAGTCTGAACGGTGCAACGCCACTTACCATCGTGCGTGACGCTGAGGGCAATGTGACGATCAATGCGAATGGAGCGAAGGGCGACATCTTCTATCGTCTCAATGGTAGTAAGAAGGCTGTGAAATATACGGGTCCTGTCGGCCTGCGCGAGGGTGGAACGATCTCAGCATGGACCAAGGAGAACGACTGGCTCGTGGCTTCTCAATCCTTCTCACGTATCGAGAGCATCCCACTATCGGTTGTCTTTGCATCAAGTCAGGAGAGTGGTGAGGGCGACGCAAGCCACCTCACCGATGGCGCCCCAAGTACTTATTGGCACACTATGTATTCTGTTACGGTAGCGAACTACCCTCACTGGGTTGACTTCGACTGTGGTGGGGTGAAGACAATCAAGGGTTTCACCTATCTGCCACGCCAAGACAGCAATAATGGTAACATCAAGAAGTATAGCATCCAAGTAAGTAATGACGGCAAGACATGGGGCAAAGCCGTTGCAGAAGGTGAGTTTGAGAACAACAGAAAGGAAAAGACCGTCCTCCTCACCACCCCTGTCAAGGCCCGCTTCGTACGTCTGACAGCCCTCAGCGAACAGTCTGGTCAGGACTTCGCAACAGGTGCTGAGTTCAAAGTATTGGAGAAGTAAATAGCTTATTATAGTCATTTTATAAATAAAAAGATAGGGAATCACAATTTGTCGTTCCCTATCTTTTTTGCGTTCTTACTAATTGTCTATAATCCGTTCGAATCATATTTGCATCCACTCGTCGTTCTATTTCAGCTATATAGTGCATGAAGTCTTTTATTTATGTATGTAACACAAAGCAGATACTTTCTTTCATACGTTAGAATTATCTTAAAATAGATTTGCTTTTATCTCAATAATTGATTACATTTGTAGTCGATAAAAATGCGGATAGGTGCAAAAATATAGAATAGAATGGAGATAAGACGTGATGCATTACTCAAACGATTGATGGATTTGAGACATAATGGAATGATTAAGGTCATTACTGGTATGAGGAGATGTGGTAAATCATATCTTCTCTTTAGGTTATTCTCTGAGGCTCTAAAAGCTGAAGGTGTGAGTGATGAACACATTGTTATGGTAAATCTTGAAGACCGCAGAAACAAAGTGTTAAGAGACCCTGATAAGTTACTTGAATATATTGATAGTAAATTGAAGGATGATCAGATGCATTATGTTTTACTTGATGAAGTGCAACTTGTTAGTGATTTTGAAGACGTACTTAATTCATACTTACAGGTAAAGAATGCTGATCTATATGTCACAGGTTCTAATGCTCGTTTCTTATCTAAGGATATAGTAACTGGGTTTCGCGGTCGTGGATTAGAGATTAAAGTACATCCTCTTTCTTTTCTTGAAATACGTGATGCAAGACCAGATGAACCTGTAGAGAATCTTTGGGTGGAATATATGACTTATGGTGGATTACCACAAGTAGTCACAATGACTTCCGCTCAAGAGAAAGTAGTCTATCTAAAAAGTTTGTTTAAGCATACTTATTTAAAGGATATTAAGGAGCGTTATGATATAAAATTAGATGGTGATCTTGAAGAACTCATAAGCACGTTAGCTTCTACAGTGGGTGGCTTGACTAATCCACGAAAGCTTGCTGATACTTTCCGAACAGTAAAGAAAAGTACGATTAGTCAAGATACCATCAAAGTTTATATTGATTACTTGCAAGATGCATTTATTATTGAACGCGCTCTACGTTATGATATTAAGGGTAGACGTTATATAGATACGCCTTCTAAGTTTTATTTTGAAGACTTAGGACTGAGGAATGCGCTTCTTAATTTCCGACAAGTAGAAAAAACTCACTTGATGGAAAATGCCATTTACAACGAATTACGTACTCGTGGAATGGCTGTTGATGTAGGTGAGGTTATTTGGAATACTAAGGACGAAGATGGGAAGAAGATTAGAAAGATACTTGAAGTAGACTTTGTTTGTAACCAAGGTTATAAGAGAGCTTATATCCAGTCTGCTTTCAGTATTCCTGACGATACGAAACGTGACCAAGAATTACAATCACTTAGAAGAATTGATGATTCGTTTCAGAAAGTGGTTATAATTGGTGATCATAGTCCTCGTTATCAGAATGAAGATGGTATTTTATTTATAGATATCTATGATTTCTTATTAGACAAGGGGTCTATAAATAGTGCTGGTTGACAAATGATAAGAAGTATATTAAGCATATAGCTATAGCGCTTTTGTTATCCTATATTTTTAACGGATAGATCTTTTAGCTAACAGACTATATTTATATAACAAAAAAGGAGTGGAAGAAACGACGTTTTCTTTCACTCCTTTTCGTTTCGTGAAAGCCTGAAATGTTGCAAAATACAATATTACACTTCATTTGAACTATTGCCTTAGAGATGGGGAAACATTCCTCTCACACCAAGCGATGAGCGTTGAGATGAGTGGAAAAAGTTCTTTCCCAATGTTTGAAAGCATATATTGTTTGTCGCTTTCAACGATAATTCGATCTTCTTTTAGTACATTTAGCGAGGTGGATAAGGAAGAATCGGGCAGGTTATGCCTTAACTCTTCGTAAGTTGCTCTGCCTTTCTTACCAAGCGTTTGGATAAGGCAAAGCGTGTCCGCAACGCATATCCGTGAGAGAATATTACGTATCGGACACGTTGGAAACAGCGGGTCTATTACCATTTCAGTTCTTCATTCAGTATCACACCATCACCTACTGGTGAGTCGTCCTTGCCAAAGCTGTTTGCTCTATACTGAATACAAAGCATTAACATCTCGTCATTTCCTGTATTCTTCAACGCACGTTTGCCCTCTGGAGCAACACGAACAATACTGCCTTCTGTCACTGGGAAGACCTCACCATCTACCTGATACTCACCCTGACCACGGAGGATAAAGTAAAGTTCCTCGTGTGTCTTGTGGCTGTGAAGGAAGCCGCTATCCTGCCCAGGAACAAGAGTCTGGAATGAAAGTTCACTCCCTGTTGCCTGTAATGCCTGCCCAACGAATACCTTACCAGGAATTTCGATGTCTCCGAAAGGGAGTACATAATCCTTGATCTCACTGAGTTTACCAACGTTAACTGCTGTGAAGTTCTTGCCGCTCTGAATTGTTTCAACTGTTTTCATAATCTTTTTTTGTTTTATTGTTTTGTTTGTTTTGATGTTGCAAAGGTATTGATCTTTAAGCTATTCTACAAGTAGGCACGTAAATGTCAGTCGGTTACGTCGAGGTAAGTAATGCTGAAAATAAGGTGGTTGAAGGGTGGGTGTTTTACATAGTTTAACATCATTAAGATGCGAACCTTAGCTTTTAATAGTTACTTTTGTATACTAATATGTCCAAAAGAGTTTATGAGTATGAATAGAAATGAGGTCAGAGATGCCCTTTACCCAAACTGTCCTGTTCGGAATGTACTGTCGAGAATAGGAGACAAGTGGTCGATGTTGGTGCTTTTCACGTTGGAAAACAACCGTTGCCAACGCTTTAAGGAGCTGCAACGCAATATACCAGACATCTCTCAAAAGATGTTGACGACAACACTAAAGATGCTGGAGGGCGATGGACTCATCCATCGTGAAGTGTTCCCAGAGGTGCCGCCTCGTGTCGAGTACTCGCTTACGGAGAAGGGGAAAAGTCTTCTGCCGCTTATTGACAACCTCCTTTCATGGGCGAGCGAGAACATGGATGATATCATTGAGTCGAGAAGACAGTATCTGTTGAAGTAGGGTCATCGTTGGTTTTAATGGTAGATAGTTTTACAGGTAG
>FLRS01000154.1_pt1 | contig 7807 bp, 4 predicted proteins | sample 1497251 | NCBI WGS metagenome assembly FLRS01 (sample SAMEA4031765, study PRJEB14383) | metagenome | biome: human; feature: oral; material: saliva | place: Philippines | collected 2014
GGGGTGAGGCCTCTGTGTCCTCGGGTCCTTCCCACACCCTTTAATTTAGGATTTTTTGGTATAAGCATACGATATATAGGGTGGATATGCACGGAAAAGTGGGTTATTTGCTTAAAAATAGTTAATTAATAGTTGTACTGAATACATATCTTAAAATTATTTTCTAAATTTGTCAACCTTCAAAAAGATAAAGTACTGACTATTTACTTAAAGGCAGAAACTTACCTAAAAAGAAGCAATGAAATAATTAAAAACAATAATCAATTAAACTAAACCATTTCTATGAAGAGACTTTTCAAATCTTATTTGTGGATGGTCTTATTGGGTTCACTTGCATGGGCCTCCTGTTCTGATAAGGAAGTAGGGGGTAGTGTTGGAGGCTCCTTTGACCCTTCACAGCCAATTGTCATTAGTGACTTCTATCCCGACAGTGGTGGTATTGCTACGCCAATGATTATCACTGGAAAGAACTTTGGTACTGATACCACTGGTCTTTCACTATGGTATGTTGATGAAGATGGTGGTCGTCACCGAGGTGGACTTGTATCCTCTAATGGCGAGAAGCTCTATTGTTATGTGCCAGCAGGTTTGACTTACAAGCGTAACATCAAGCTCGAAGTGACACGTGCGAACGGTAACGACACTATTAAAGGTGAAGGAACCCGTGACTTTAAGTACATCACACAGACTGCCGTAACGACTATCGTGGGTACACAGACAAGTGATGCACATGCTACAAAGGCTGACAAACTGTTGACTTCAAACCTCTCAGCTCCTGCTTACCTTTGTATCGACAATGATAACAATATCTTTGTTGTACAGCATACTTTCAATGATGGTCTTAATGCAAACGGTACAAACTGTGATATTCAGTGCCGTAATGAGAAGAATGAGAATATTGGTGGTATGGTATTGAAGGCTAACTTGAAGAAGGATGAGGTTTCTATCCTTCAGGTGAATAGCGACAAGATTAATGCACCAGCTTACTCAACACTTGATGGTTATGAGGGTGTTTACGTACCAGACGATAGTGGGCGTAAGTATTATAGTTTGTTGAAAGACCAAGGCTATGCCGTTCACAAGCAGCAGTTCATTAATCCTAACGGTTATTCTGACCTTGATAATAGCAACTGGAAGTACTGCTTCGTGATTAATAAGAACGACCAGATGATTTACTCTGTGATGTTTAAGGGTCAGCTTATCCGTATTAATCCTAAAACACGTAAGGCTGAGCTGTTGTTGAAGCGTGTAGGTAAGGATGGTCCTAAGGGTTCAGGTGGTTCAGATGCTTTCTGTACATTCAGCCCTACACAGCCTAACCGTCTGTTCATCTCCTTCACTGATGCCCATCAGATATGGTATGTTGATGTAGACCAGTTGTCAGACAAGGATTCTCTGACTTACCAAGGTGAGCCATACGCAGGTATTTCTTCTTTCGGTACAGTAAACGTCACCGAAGGTAAGGGATGGGAAGATGGAGCATTGAAGAATGCCAAGTTCTGTTATCCACGTCAGATGACCTTCACCAAGGACGGTAAGCTCTATATTGCCGACTCAGGTAACCAGTGTATCCGTATGATTGATACCACGCAAGGCAAGAACGCCCGTGTAACCACCCCAATCGGTGTTCCACAGAGTGCAGGTTTCCAAGATGGTGGTGTCGAGTTAGCCAAGTTTAATTGGCCGACGGGCGTCGCGGTGAGTGCCGACGGGAGTACGGTCTATGTCGCCGACTCGAAGAATCAAGTGATACGAGAGTTATCAATCAAATAGCTAAAAGCCTAATAAATACTACAAACATAGATATATATGAGAAGAACATTATATGTCTTGTGTCTCATGTTGGCTCTATTAATCTATGGAGTCCAAGCCTATTCGCAAGATAATAGTACTGCAAAGCAGTTCTCGGTAGCAGGTGTCGTCTATGATGATACGGGTGAGCCATGTATTGGTGCTACCGTTCGTGTAAAGAACGAACCAGGAACAGGAACCATAACCGACCTGGATGGTAAGTTTGCTATTAAGGTTAAGCCGGGTGCTACACTTCAGTTCGAGTACGTAGGTATGGAGACCGTGCAGCGAACAATCCTTAAGGACGAGCCTTCACTATCGGTGAAATTCAAGGTAGCCAAGACCAATGCTATCGACGAAGTGGTCGTTACTGGTCTTGTGTCACAGAAGAAGGTGTCAGTAGTGGGTGCTGTATCTACTATTAATATGGATGAGTTGCGTACGCCAGGAACCTCTCTTGTCAACATGATTGGAGGCCGTATGCCAGGTGTGATCACCATGCAGCTCTCAGGAGAGCCAGGTCAGAACCTATCTAACTTCTGGGTACGTGGTGTGTCAACCTTTGGTGCTGGTGCAAGCGCCTTGGTCCTCATTGATGGTATCGAGGGTAGCCTCAATGATATTGATGTAGACGACGTAGAGAGCATCTCAATATTGAAGGATGCTGCAGCAACAGCCGTTTATGGTGTGCGTGGTGCTAATGGTGTTGTATTGGTAACTACCAAGCGCGGTTCAAAGGAGAAGATACAGGTTACAGCTCGTGCGACCGTTAAGCTCTCACATCTCAATAAGTTACCAGAGTATCTATCGTCTTACGACTATGCAAGGTTGGCTAATGAGGCACGTGCAATGTCAGGAGAGGCCGACATCTATACGCCAATTCAGTTAGACATCATCAAGAACAACCTCGATCCAGAGCTTTATCCAAACGTAAACTGGATTGACGAGATTATCAAGAGAAACTCTTTGCAAGAGAACTACTACGCCAGTGCACGTGGTGGTGGAGATGTTGCACAGTACTTCGTTTCTGTAGGTTATCGCCATGAGGGTGCTGCTTACCGTCAGAAGGAAAACCAATTCCATCAGCCATTGTCCTACGATCAGTTGACTTATCGTGCAAATATTAACATGAACCTCACCAAGCGTTCAGAGCTTTACTTTGGTGTTGATGGTAGCATATCAAACTATACAACTCCGGGAGGTAAGAATACCAACCAAGTGTGGGAGGATGTACTCCAGCTGAATCCATTGATGTTCCCTGTTACTTACGCTGACGGAACATTGCCAACATACGGTCAGAACGACCTTATCTCTCCATTTGCAGCCCTTAACTATCAGGGTTACAGATCATCTGACAATACCCGTAACATGATTACCTTGAAGTTCACACACCGCTTCGGTGGTATTCTCAAGGGACTCGTGGGTTCTGTTCAGGCTGTTAATGACCGCACATCAGGTTTCAGTGAGCGTCGTTTCGTTAGGCCAGACTACTATCGCGCTACAGGTCGTACATCAACAGGTGACCTCATCAAGACCTTACGTTCTAAGCAGCAGGATATGTTTTACTCTTCAGACAATGAATCTTGGAGAAAGTACTACATGGAGGCTAAGTTAGACTATAACACAAGTATCGGTGCTCATAACCTCGGTGCACTCCTCTTCTATTACATGGAAGACACAAAGGGGTCAGAGTGGGGCAATGGTGATGCACTCGGTATCGCAGCTATCCCTAAGCGTCGTCAGAATGTATCAGGTCGTTTGTCATGGGGTTATAACTCTACTTACTTCGTAGATGCTAACTTCGGTTACACTGGTTCAGACATCTTCCCTAAGGGTGAGCGTTTCGGCTTTTTCCCATCAATAGCTGTGGGTTGGGCTCCAACATCCTATAAGTGGGTACAGCAACACCTCCCATTCGTTAACTTCTTCAAGATTCGTGGTTCATACGGTCTTGCAGGTAACGACCAGATTGCAGATAAAGGTTCTCGTTTCCCATACTTGACCATTATCAATAACCACGCAGCTACGACATGGGGTTATAACGGACAAGGTATCGTTGAGAAGCAGACAGGTGCTGACAACTTGAAGTGGGAGGTTGCTAAGAAGTTGAACGTCGGTATCGATGCTAACTTCTTCAACGATGCTATCAAGTTGAACGTTGACTTCTTCCGTGATACACGTGACCACATCTTCCAGAACCGTGTTACATTGCCAGAGTATGCTGGTATGGTGACCTATCCAAAGTCTAACGTGGGTCGTATGCACTCTTTTGGTTCAGACGGAAACATCTCTTATTTCCACAAGATAAGCAAAGACATGAACTATACCGTTCGTGCTAACTATACATGGTCACAGAATATTGTAGACTACTTCGAGGAGAATAAGCTTGCTTACGATTATCAGAGCGTGACAGGTATGCCTTACAGTGTATTGCGTGGTTACATCTCTGAGGGTCTCTTCAAGAATGAAGACGATATTCGTCAGAGCCCAGACCAGACAGCAGCCTTCGGCGTTGTGCGTCCTGGTGATATCAAGTACCGTGACGTGAATGGTGATGGTGTTATCAACAGTGACGACCGTGTGCCACTATCTTACGGTAATAACGTTCCTCGTGTCATGTTCGGTATTGGTGGAGAGTTCAACTATAAGGACTTTACCGTAAGTTTGCTTTTCAAAGGTAACACCGGTGTAAACTACTACCGTGTAGGTATGGGTCACGACGCAGGCTGGATTCCATTCTATAATGGTGAGATGGGTAATGTGTTGAAGATGGTGAACAATCCAAAGAACCGTTGGATACCAGCATGGTACTCAGGCGATCCTTCAACGGAGAACCCTAACGCCATGTTCCCACGTCTGTCTTACGGCTCAAATACAAACAACTCACAACTCTCCACATTCTGGAAGAAGAACGGTTCATTCCTTCGTTTCCAAGAGTTGAACTTCCGCTATATATTCCGCCATCGTAAGTGGTTGCGCGCAGCAGGACTAAGTTCATTAGAGTGTGACTTTGTAATTAACAACCTCTTCACTATCGACAGTGCAAAGTACTTCGACCCAGAGCAGGCTTGGTACAATGGTGCGGCTTATCCAATCCCAACCACCTACTCATTGCAAATGTACTTTAGATTCTAAAGGTTTCACCTCTTTAATTAGATTGTAATAATGAAAAAACATATATTAGCTTTGGGCACTATTGCAGCCTTGTTCGCAGGAATGACCTTCACGTCATGTAACTTCTTGGACCAAGACGACAACTTTAATGCTATCTTCAAGGAAGACTCAGTCTTCCACTCAGCCCAGAATGCAAATGGTTATCTCTTTGCTACACCAACGATGTTCCCGTCAGCTGGTAACATCTGGGGTAACTCTTGGAATCCAGGTGAGACAGCCTCTGATGAGATCTGTGTACGTTGGCAGACTAACGAGTTCTGGGGTGCAAAGTTCACAGTAGGTAACGTCAATGCAGAGAACGTTCCTAACTGGGGTTATTGGTACCAGATGTATAAGGTTATCAACCGTTGTAACCGTATGTTGGCTAATGTCGACAAGATTGCTGACATGTCTACCAATGATAAAGAAGACTATAAGGCAATGGTTCACTTTATCCGTGGTTATGCTTACTACGTATTGTTGCAGAACTGGGGACCTTGTCTTATTGTTAATGATGAGGTAATCTCAACCAGTGAGAAGGCCGAGTACTACGACCGTGAGCGTGCTACAATGGATGAGTCAATCGACTATATCTGTAATGAGTTCGCACAGTCGCTCCCTGGCTTGAAACGTCCAAGTGAGCAGTCAACAGCCTACTTCGGTCGTCCAACAAAGGGTACTGCCTTAGCACTTATCGCACGTCTTCGCCTCTTGCAGGCTTCACCGACCTTCAATGGTGGCACTTATGCAAAGCGTTGCTTTGGTGAGTGGAAGCGTAAGAGCGATGGTAAGTATTATGTAAACCAGACTTACGATGCAAAGCGTTGGGCTGTTGCTGCAGCCGCAGCAAAGCAGGTCATCGACCTAAACTACTATACGCTCTACACAGTCGACGCTGATAAGGATAATCCATATCCACTTGACGCATCAGTTCCAACGGCTAAGTTCCCTGATGGTGCAGGTGGTATCGACCCATATCATTCCTTTGCTGATATGTTCAATGGCGAGGGTACGGCAAAGGTAAACCGTGAGCTTATCTGGGCCGATGAGTATTCTGGTCCTGTAATGACCTATTCTCGTCACTCATTCCCTGTTAACTATGGTGGATGGGGTGGTATGTCAGTACCTCAGCGTGTGATTGATTGCTTCTTGATGAAGGATGGTAAGAAGCCAGCAGAGTCTCCACTCTATGAATCCGACCTAACCAAGCATATCAATCAGAAGAAGTCTATCGGCGATTGTGACATGGCCAACGGTACACCATTAGCCTATGTAAACCGCTCAGCACGCTTCTATGCAAGCATTGGCTTCCCTGGTCGTATCTGGAAGATGAACTCTACCACCGATGGAAGTTATAACAACCAGACTTTCTGGTACTCTATTGATGACTCTAAGGCTGGTAAGAACGCAGCAGGTAACAACCCTAACGACTACTGTATCAGTGGTTACGTACCATTCAAGTACATCCACCCAGATGACTCTTGGCATGGTAAGGATGGTGCTTCGGTTATTCCTAAGCCATTCCCAATCATCCGTTATGCTGAAATACTGTTGAGTTTCTGTGAGGCCGACAACCATGTTCAAGGTTCAGAGAACGTGAAGACATGGGATGCAAACGGTCGTCTCGTAGACGTAGCAGTGACCCGTGACGAGGCAGCTATGGCCCGTTACTTCAATATGATACGCTATCGTGTGGGCTTGCCAGGTGTTGAGGCTGCTACACTCAGCTCTGAGAATGCTTTCGATGAGGTTATCAAGAACGAACGTCAGGTTGAGCTCTTCAATGAAGGTCATCGTTACTTCGACACACGTCGTTGGGGTACTTACTTCACCGAAGACGCTAACAGCTCTAATTGGCGTGGTCTTGATGTTTACAGCGAGAAGAAAGGTAACAACGATGGTCCATTCTTCAACCTCGTAACCATCAACGAACAGAATATTCGCGACCGTAAGGCTCTCCCACGAATGGTATTCCTCCCACTCATACATCGTGAGTTGGTTAAGAGTCCTAAGATGGATCAGAACCCAGGTTGGGATCGTTAATAACGTTAATATTGTAACTATTTATGAAAAAATACAAGTATATATTAGGATGTGCCTTAGCTGCTGTAGCATTGTCATCATGTAACAATTATGACTTTGAGCAGAACTTCTATCCTCACAAGGTAGGCTTGATGGCAGGTTCCAACCGTATCTATGACCGCACCACAGTAGAACTCTCTGCTGTGGAGCAGGGGACGGCTTCTGTCAAGTTAGTGGCTAACTTGAGTGGTTCACAGCTTGCCGACCGTGACTATCACGTGTCTATCGCTCATGACGACTCACTCTTCAATGCGTATAATAAGTCAAACTTCGATATCGACAGTACTAAGTTTGCGCGTCTTCTCCCAGCCGACTGCTATGAAGACCCACAGATGGCGGGTACTATCCCAGCTGGGTCAAACAAGTGCTACTTTGATATCAAGTTGAAGAACCTTGGTACGCTGTCTCCTGACAGTGTCTATTTCCTCGACTACAAGATTGTCAGCCATGATGCAAGTGCAATCGCAACCGACAATAATAAGTTAGGTGTTCAGTTGAATCACGTGCTGGTTAAGATTCTATGGAAGAACAATTACGGTTCAACAGCAGAGAATTGGAACTACCAGTTAGTATCTTCTCAGGTGACAAACGTTGAGACCAAGTCAACCACTCGACCTACCAATACTGTCCGTGCCTTCCCTGTAGCGGCTAATGCTGTTCGTTTCCTTGCTGGTGACGAGAAGTGGGATAACTACGAAAAGGCGCTCCATGACATTAATGTGAAGAGTATCGTTGCTACCATCGGTTCAAAGACTGTTACGAACCCTTCAGCTTACAACGT